>VFQP010002605.1_pt1 | contig 19803 bp, 39 predicted proteins | sample 3512351 | NCBI WGS metagenome assembly VFQP01 (sample SAMN10412372, study PRJNA504923) | tailings metagenome | isolation source: Relicate 1 Philex TSF1 revegetated site | place: Philippines: Tuba, Benguet | collected 2017-08-29
TGGGGGGGGGGGGGGGGGGGGGGGGGGGGGGTGTTGGTGTGTGGGGGGGGGAGAGGGGAGGATGTTTTTGTTGAGGCACCTGCATGTTTGTAGTGTAGAATACACACCATAGACAACAATGGAAGAGGTTGCCATGCTGTACTATATCATCAAGCATGGGTGTGATCAAGTATGTACTACATCATCAAGCATGTTATAAATCATCAAGCATGAGTATCATCAAATATGAGTATCATCAAGCATGTAGTTCCAACATAATCAAGTAGTACACCACCACACACCTTGATCAACCACGCCACTGGAGGTGTCTCACTCGCCCCCGTTGATCCCACCCCATTCCCATCAGTACACTGCCTGTGAGACATCTTCACCATTGCAGCTGCTGCCAGTGGTATACAATCATCACATACACCCCTGTGATGTGTGTGTGTGTGTGTGTGTGTGTGTATAGGTGGAGTGTATACACATCTACGTACATACACATCCACATGAACACATGAACATCCACACACACATCAACATGCACACACATCAACATGCACACACACACACAATAACATGCCCGAATATGATTTACAGCACATACACACAAAAACAAAAGTAACAAAAACAACAAAAACAAAAAACACAAAACAAAAACAAAAGCAAAAACAACAACAAAAACAACAACACAACCCCACCGTTCATGTTTATCAAGGGTGGGCATGGCATCCAGTGACTCACAGTAGAGAGCTAGGAGTTGCTGTACATAGGCACATGCTGCTGCTGATGTGGGGAGGGGTGGCTGGTCAACATCAGCAGCAATCTGAGGGAAAGGAGAGGGGAACATGAGAGAAAAGGAGAGGGGAACATGGTGACATGAGGGGAGTAGGGTACCATGAGTGCAAAAGAGAGGGGAGAAGCAGGGTACATGGGAGACATGTGTGCAACACAACAGCACCAAGCACAATGCACACATTGGCATGACTACTGCTGTGGTGCTCCCATGCACGTCCCCTTGCATTGCCCCCCCACAACCCCTCCCACAACCTACCACATGTGCGTTGACCTTGCTCCTCAATGCGTTGACTGCACTCACGGTCAACTGTTGACCAGCATCATGCAGTGCCGATGCAAATTGAGCACAGGTCAACGGATCGGTCAACTGAGAGACAAACCATCGCACGTCTGCTGGGTAGCTGTTCATGGTGCCGCATTGTTTGTATACTTGCACTACTTCACTTGTGACGAGTGCTTCATACTCAATACGCTGCTGCCTGGTGCAGCCCTGTGTGCATTGAGAGGTATGTTTCATATGCAGCTTGATAAGGTGTGCATTGTTGTATTGTACATCATGGTACATCATGGTACATCATGGTACATCATGGTACATCATGGTACATCATGGAACATCATGACACTACCACACACACCACACAAACCACATACTGCTGCTCCCCAACACATATGTGCAAAACACCACCACACACACCACACACACCAACCAGACCACAGCAAACACATACCAGTGCTTTAGCTGCCACCAGTGCTCTGCTATACAATTCCACCACACCCAGGGGTGCAGTCGGTGGTGCATCCTCTACTCCCACATATGCTGCTCGTGCTGCTGCATCATCACACATCCCTGCCCTCTCGCTGTTGCTGTCCATCCCTGCTGGCCCCTCACGACCTCCATCACCATGGACCCCCTGGTTGTTGGGGATTGTATTGTTGTTCTGCTTGTCCCCTCCTTTATCACTGTGGCCCCCCTTATTTTTCTGCTTCTCCTGTCGCCACATGATGATGGTGTTGGTGAATGCAGTGACATCGTTGTGTATGGTTTGCAAGGTGGTAGGGGGACATGGTATGGCAACCTGTGTGTGTGGTGCAATGGGGATATGTACTGCAATATGCATGTGTGGGGGGGTGTTGATGATGCGTGTGGGGGTGTTGATGATGCGTGTGGGGGTGTGGATGATGCGTGTGGGGGTGTGGATGATGTGTGCAGGTGAGTGAAGCAGTCAGATGCATTTGTACATACTTGTGTTCAGTTATGTACAACAATTCATAACTGCACATATGTACACACACACACACACACACACACACAATGCCAACACATTCATACCCCTCCCGCCCTTGCATACCCCTGCATGTTGTGACAGCCCCCCACTCATGACAATCGGGTCCAATCCGGGATGACTCCCAAATGCACGTGACCAGGGATACCTCCTATGTACATCACGCAACACAAACAACCAACTTGCGTCACTGGTGGTGGGTGGGTGGGTGGCATTGGGTGTGTTACTGGTGTTACGAGTGGGGTTGGAGGCACTACTGGTGTGGGGTGTGGGGCCATTGGGAGGAGGTGTGTGTGTGTCTGTGTCGTTCTGTGCAAGGTGGGGAGTGGTATGAGGGTGATTTGTTGGTGTATGAGGGTGCATGTTGTACAAGGGGGTTGCATGAGCAGAGAAGGTGCATGAGTAGCATGTTTCACACCACCACCACCACCAACAACAACACCAACAACAACAAAACACAACACCACCATACCATCAAACAGTCAACCACCCCCCACAACCACGCCCGATCACTCTCAAGCTGCACAACCTCCCCCGCTGTCCCCCTCAATATTCCCGCCACTTCTTCGACCTTGCCCAGCGCGCACAGCGTGTCTACATACAACAGCAGCCCCTCATAGGAGGCGAGCACACCTGGTGCTTTGCTGAGCATGCTTTCACATAGTGCGAGGAGTTTTGGTGCTGGGAGGGTGGTGGACTGACCTGTTGGGGGGGGTGATGTATGGTGATGGTGATGATGGTGATGATGATGGTGGTGATGATGGTGATGATGTATGTGGATGGGAGGTGAATATGTCATGTGTGAATGTGTATGTGTGTTTTGCAATGCGTATCTATGCACAATGCTAATGATATATACATGTATACCAACAACAAACATACAATACACCAACATCACACCACACAGGCACACCCTCACGCACACACATCATCCACACATGCACACAAACCACACCTTTCAATGCACGTCGCGCTTGTAATGCCACAGACACAGCAACCCACCCCATGTATAGTGTCGCTGGGCTGTTGGCATGTGTTGCTTGTGCCCCTGCTGCTCTGTACATCTTCAGAGCGACTTGCTGCTGCTTGGTAAAATCACCCGCCCTGTGTGGCATACAATATATATAATCAAGCCAATAAAGTATACAGGCATGTGCAAATACATACACAAGGGCATACAAGGACATACACAAAGGCATATAAAGGCATGCAAAGGCATTCAAAGGCGGGTGGGGGAAGGACATGGGAATGTACACAATGTACCAGGCACATACACGGAACAACATACAATACATGAAACAAAGGTGCATGTCTATGTACACACACACGTGCACATGTTGCATAGGCATTGTCCACAATGTGGGAATGTCCAAACACCATTACACCTCACATACACACCATTACACCTCACATGCACACCATTACACCTCACATGCACACCATTCATTGCCCCAGCCAGACCAACCGCCCCCCCCCCCCCACATACCGTACATACACTGCAAACAGCCCCCTCAGGAGGTCGATGTCACCTGGATTGGCCACCACAGCAGCTTCATACAATGCAGGGAGTGCCGTTGTCTTGCCCATCACCTTGCATACTGTGACAAGCGTCTGCAGGACCTGGATGTCTGTGGGGTGCTGCTGCAGTACCTCATCCAACAGCTGGGGAGTTTGTGGTGGGGGGGGGTGATGGGTGAGAAGAAGGGTGTGGATGTGGATGATGTGGATGTGGATGTGTTTGTACGGCAACCCACCAACACCTACCTCCTGTGCCTCCTGCTTCTTGTTCAGGTAGTGTATTGCAAGTGTCTTGAGCACTTTGGCAAGTTGATCATCTGGGTACTTGGCCAGCAGTGCATTGGCCGCTTTGACGGCAGCCTGGGTGGGATGAGACACTTTGATATCCCACGATACTCGATTGCAAACGACTTGGCAGTATCAGCTATTGACACACCTTCCACTGCTTGGCATCCAAGGCATCGTATATTGCTGTGAGCTTGCGATGATGCGCCTTGTGCATCGTGATGGTGTGCTGCTATCACGTTCTATCGCAGCAACAAGTGGGTGTTTACTCTGATGCAGTATTTGTGGTTGTTGTGGTTGTTGATGTGGTTGTTGATCTAATCATAGTTTTCACACCAGTTTTCACACAAGCCCAAGTGATTTCAGCTCATCATCCCCCCCCCCAGCCCCACCATCACTCACACCACTCCTCGCCAACGAATCCAGCCGCTGCTTGAGCTCTGCTGCACCACGACCTGGCACGCCACTAAACACATGACCGTTGGCGATTGGCACTGCATTCTCATCCGCAGCAACCACCCGTCGTGTGTCATACCCCACCTGTTGTGACATTTCCAACTGGGAGGACATCATGGCATCAGCCACTTGCTGCCGGGTGCGCCCACTGCTGCGTGTGGTGACAGAGGGGGCCCCACGTCGGCTGGCCCCTGCACCCGCACGGCTGCGCTTGGCCAAGCGCCCACTGCTCTCTGCATCACTCTCCTGTGTTTGTTTGTTTGTTTGCTTATTTGTTTGTTTGGTAGTGTTTGTGGTTGTGTTTGCATGATTAATTGCGCGTTTGTGTGCACCCCATGCAGGTGTCAATGTGGACAGTATCATCAATCACCACACACACCCTTCCAGAGCCACGTTTGTGTGCAGCAGTGCTTCTAGACCTATCTGATGCTGCATGTGACAACTCCGGGTGATGATGATGATGCAATATAGTACCACCAGCAGCCACTCGACCACCACCATGAGTCACTCGACCACCCCCCGCAGGCTGTGCTTGTGTGCCAAACATACCCTCCACTGCTGTACCACCGCCGCCGCCGCCGCCGCCCATGGCTGCCACCTGGCGCTCCAATAGCAGCAAGGCATCCTCGTCATTGGCTGTTGCTACTGTTGCTGCTGCTCGTAATGGTGGTTGTGGTACCTCCACAGCACCATTGTTCCCATTACCATTGTTCACACCATCCTTGTTCCCACCACCATTACCACCACCACCGCCATTATCACTAGCTACACAGTCTCCGACCTTGTTGGCCCGTCGAGCAACACCCAACCCCATGGCCTGCGCACCCCCACCTGACAGCAACCCTACTGTAACCCCACCACCACCTACACCACCACCCCCAACGCAAGAAGCTTCCGGCACAAGACTGTCCAATAGACTCCCCCCTGCTGGTGGTAGGGCACTGGTGCCCCTTGGGAGGGCCGGGGTGGGCATGGTCGTATACAATGCCGCTGGGAATGCTGCTACTGCTGCTGATGGGAGTGGTAGAGCTGCTGGGTGTGCTGGTTGGTGTGTGTGTGCCTGTGTGGTGGCGTGTGTGGCATGTGCCTGGCTGTTGGTTGATGGTTGGGTGTTGTTGGAGTGTGGGACATGGGTGGTGGGCGGGGGTTGGGTGGTGGTGGGGGCAGCAGTGCACTGGGTGGCTGCATCTGCTGGGAGTGGCATGTAGGCTGTTTCCTTGAGGCGCTATGTGTATGTGGGTGGGTGGGTGGGTTTGAGTGGGTGAGCGTGTTTATATTTGTGCGGGTGAACATGTCGCTGAGGCATGATGCAGCACACCACACACTATCACATAGTACGACGGCTGAAGTGTATACAATACCTCATGCACATGCATGCAAGGAAAAAAAAACACCATGTATCATATATACTATACACACACATCATATATACCATACACACACACACCATGTACAATACACGTCCACACTACAAATCCACACCACACGCTATACACGCACCTGTCCCTGCAACGCACAGTCTAGCAGCCACTCCACCCGCAAACACGTCACCCCCCACCTCCCAGCTGCATCATACTTGGTACCACTGGCACGTGGCACAAGTAGGTGGGTGTTGCGTTTACTAAAGGCCTCGGTCCATGTGCCACCTAACAGCTGCACTAAGCGTTTAATCTCCCCACGATATGAGTAGACAGACGATGTGATGCTATGTGGGGGGGGGGGAGTATGGGTGTGGGCATGTGAGGCGTGGAAATGTTGGTGTGGGCATGTGAGGTGTGGTGTGTAGGAATGATGACGGGTGTACAACACCCACAATACAACCTACAATACACTTGGACAACCTACCGACACAAGTCAAAGCCCTTGAGAGGCAGCGCAAAGGCAAATGGCCTGTATAACAGCGTAGACCTGTTTGCCTTGGGGTCATTGGGTCGTAAATGAAAGGGGATGCGTGTGTTTGCCTTGACACAGCATTCCAACCAGTATACTGTCACACAATTGTCTGCTGGTACTGTGTGTGCGAGATGCAAAGGGGGGTGAGGAAGGACGTGTGGTGTGGGTGTGGGACATAGTGAGACATGCATGATAATGTATTGCCTAGGTAACAACACCTGTGACAACAACAACAGCCGACAGACACAAGCACACACACAAACACACACACATCAAGCATACACCACCATGTCCAACACGCACATCCCATCCCCGTGCCCCACACATAATACCATGTCTAAAGTCACGTGTAGCACCACCCTCACTCAACTGCTGCATCTGTCTCTTGGTCAACGATGGGGGGCACACTGCTATGGGTCGGCTATGCATGGCCACCTGCATGGTGGCTTGGTCAAACAGTCTCCCTCCTGCTCGTTTAATCAGTTGCCGTGCAGGTTCCTCTTCTGGTGTGCCACGTATAGGAGCAAGGGTGAATGCAAGGCCCTCAAATAAACGACCCTCTGGCACTGTGGTGGGGTGTGGGTGTGGGTGTGGGTGTGGGTGTGGGTTGTGGTGGTGGTCAGGGTGGGTAGTGATGAGTTGGATGGGGTGGGGATGCAACAAGATGTGCATACAGGTGGGTGTGTTGGTTGGTGGGTGTTTAGATGATAGTAAACAGAAAGAGTGCAGCAACAGCGACAAACCACCACACAACCACACACAATTACACACAACTACACACGAGAATATATATGTGTCCCATACAATTGCTAGTACTCGGTCCAAACATTGTGTCCATATTACGTTCCCCACTCCCCACACCCTTGTCCACAGCCACCACTGTGCTATTTCGCACGGTGTCATCCTGCACCTGTATTGGGTGGTGTTGTTTTGTGTTGAGGAGGGTGTATGTGTGTGGTTGTGTGTGGCTATGTGTGGTTGCATGATGCCTGTCGCTTCACTGTCTCTGTTTACTGTCATATGAACACACATGCACACATGTATACACACATACACACACACATACACGTTCCCACACTCCTACCTGTGTAATTGTCATGTCTACTACATATTTCTCACAACACAGGGCAGCACTAGCAGCATTGCAGTCCCTCAACCATGCAGGTGTTGTGACCTGTACACATGGGAATGCAGAACGATGCTCACGGATTTGCTGCTGCTCCTCCTTTGTGGGGGAGGGGCCTACCTGTGGTGTGGGTGTGTGTGTGGGGGGGTGCGAAAGTAATGTAGTGTGTATGTGTTATAATCAATCAAGTGTGTTTCATGGGCGTGTACATGCATATACCATGGAATACATACAATACGCACAATACAATACACACAATACAATACACCAAAAACACCCACATACCACAATGTGAGTGACCTGTGGCTCCAGGGTAGCATGCCTCGTCGCCCCCCCCGCACACAACATCCCCCTCAACTCATTAAACAGCGCCCCATCACACCCCATCAGTGCCACACGCACACATGCAAGGTACAAACCATCACGATACACAGCAGGTGTACCCGCAGGTTTGGGATCACTATTTCCTTGCACAACAGCACGACCCCGTGGTTGTAACGTTGTACGTGGTGGTGGGCAGCATGTGTTGCCAGGTGCTGGGGGGTGTGCAGCAGGTGCGGAGACTGGTGCAGGTGGGGGTGCTCTTGGTGCTGGTGCTGCTGGTGGTTGTGCAGGTTGGGGTGCAGCAGGTTGGGGTGCAGCAGGTTGGGGTGCAGCAAGGGGTGGCGCTACAGGGTAGTCTCCCGGATCGAGGTATGCTGCATGTACCACACAATCCCTGAGCCATTGCAGGCTGACTACAACAATGCCTGTTTCCTTGTGCCAGTCACATGCAGCTCTGAGGGGGGGGTATTGTGTGTGTTGTGGGTGGGGGGGATTGAGTGTGGATGGGGAGGATTGTGCGTGGGGGGGTGGATTGTATGTGTGTGGGGGGGAGATGGATTCTCATACCGCAGTTTGGCAGAAGGCGCACCATCTGATATCAAATGTGTACAATCCTTGGTTAAATCCGCTGCATGTTTCCCTCCATGATTCTCCACAAGCACCTGCAGCTCCGCTTTTTGCTCTGCAAACCCAGTGATGCTTATACGACACCCGGAGAGCACAGGAACGGTATGCTGTGCAAAGCTGACAGCTGCTGGTGCGTTGCGGCGGGTCGTGGCGCCCTTGGCAGAGGTGAATTTCTGTGGGTTTATGTGGGTGCGGGTACATGGGTGTGAGGATGTGGTGTCATGATGGCTTTTGGTTGGTTGTACACATCACGTGCTGATAGTATACACATCATGTACTGATGGTAAACACATCATGATAGCACTATGCAGCAGTACAAGTACTCTATAGGATAGAACAATACATGCACGGGGTACACATCCCCCACCTGCTGTTGTGTCATGCATGCCTCAAGCCATGAAGGGAGCACCACTGGCATGTTGGGGTTGCACACTCGAACCGCCTGGGTATATGGGTGCGTATATAGTGTGTACATAGGTGCGTGCTCACAACCACATACACATCAAGAGCAATACCGTGGCCAAAAAGGGCATGGTTGGCACCACACAGAATCACACACCACTACCTGTACACGCTCGGATCGCCATGATTGTGTGACTGCCACGTGTGGCAAATTGTGTGGCATCACAGTGCCAGTAAAGAGGGTTGCACCCAGATCCTCCACCTGTGTTGCAACAAGACGTTGGGACATCCTGACATCACCATCATATGGAACATCATCTTCACCATCTTCAACCACCTTAACTATGCCATACCAGTTTCGCACATCGTTCTTTGGTCTTGTTGTGCAACCCTGTGAGCATCACAATAGTATCTGCCAGCACCTTGGGCGTCTGGATTGCTGAGGTGCTGTCGGCGGCCGGGGCATGCTGTGCACGCTGTGCCTTGCCGCGCGTGGTCCGTGCCCTCGTCATGCCGTGTGGGTGTTTTGTTGGACACTAGACAATGTGTGGCATGGGGTATTGATGCAGTGTGTCACTGGATGTTGCTTTGAGAATGCTATTTACGGGGTGGCAAGGGGAGGGGTCGCACACGATGAGAGTGACTGAGAGAGTGATCTCACTCTGGACTGTGTACTATATGATGCAGGATATGCATAGACATAGTGTATACAATGCCGAGGTCACAGATTTGAACAACAAACACACACGAAGGATTGGATGATCAAAGATTGAACAAAGATGGCCGTTGGTCACACGATGCTACAGGGTTGATTGTGGATGGCTGTTTGGCGTATGTGTTTGGTCATAGTATAGCAGCGTGTTTGGTTTTTGGTGCGTTTATTTGCTGTGTTTTACAACATTAATCAATATTGCACTTGAATAAAACTGTTCAAGTCAAGTCATAAATATTACACAGTATTACGTCTACTCCATAGTTATATAGATATCATCCGCCCCCCACATCGTATAAAGCACGCAAACTCTCTGATGCAAGTGGATGCATGCCGTTTGCAACCCACCCCCGCTTCCTCCGTGCACATTATGATATATAAACGCAAATGCACATGAATCCCATGATCAACTTATGAGAAAAACAACCTATGGAAAACCGTGCACGATGCCAGGTGTTTGCACACCAGACGGTTGTGACCCTGATAACAACCATACTCTTGATGCTATGCACCATACCACCAGCCACTGCCAAATTCAAATTCAACCACAACCCCGAGGATGGTTTGTGTCAGCGTGCAGGGCGTCCCTACCTCATTGCTGGTATCTGGTGATCACATGTGTTGATCACACACCTGCACATGCTCCACACTCAACACCCACACACGCAGAGGTGAATGGTGGGTTGAACAATGCACGGTGGGTCATGCTCGAGTACCTTGCCAGCGCCAGCACACACAACTTGACATTTGTGGCGGGCACCCTCAACATGGAGCTCATGGGGGAATGTGGCAACACCGTGGGTTTTCAACCATTTAGCATGTTGTACTCTGTAGATGCACTGCTCGATTTTGCACGCCGTCATGGTATCAGTGTGGTGACAGAAATCTCACCTGCAGTACAGGTAAGGAATGACCTGTTTCAGGCAGCATCATGGTTGTACACAGGGTACACAGGGTTTTACACAGGATTGTGCACAGGGTTGTACACACGCTTGGTACATACCCATCAACATGCATCATACCTTGTGACAGGCCAAATGTTGTCAAGCATTGGAGACGGCAGAGCAAGCACAAGATCCCGCCCTCAATGATGTCGAGCGATGGTTGCAATCACGGCATCCCAACCAAGCAGTGTGTCTCAACTACCACCAAGGCTTTTATCTGTTGCCCAATTCATTTGGCAGATTGGCTGGGTGGAGCAGTGTCGATTTCAGCGCGCTCTACATTGATGCCAAGTCACTGGATCCCTATCGAGCTGCATTGCAGCCATCCCCCGCTGTGCGCCAGCTCGTGACCTATGTACTTCGTGCACTGCGTAGATTGTATGGGGATGAGGTGTTGCGACGCAGGGAAGGGGGTGGGGAGGATCCCCACGGGATGGGGACTGGTGGGGGGGGGATGGGGATGGGGAGGGGAGGTAAACCACGCCGGGGTATGTTGCAGAAAGATGTTGCTGGTGGTGGTGGTGGTCACAGTGGTGGTGTTTCTCATAGTGATACAGCAGCAGCACACCTGGTCAGTATGGAGCGCTTTCCATTGGCACCCATGCGTTTTAACTTCACATCTGTGCATGTTCGTATAGAAAATGATTTTCGTGGGCATTGTGCACATTTCAGCAAAATTGCACAGCAGCGGTGTTTTTTCAAAGAGGAGGAGATTGCAACACTATTGCGGGACAAGTATCATGTGCCATCAGGTATGTGTTGGTGTGTGGGTGTGTTTCGGTGTGTGGTTGTGTGTGTGTCTAGGTGTGTATGATTGCTGTTGCATGTTGTTGTACATACACATACATGCACACACACATAGACATCCCTCCACACAATCACTTCACAACAATCACAAACAACACAGAGAGTCTGCTGCACGTGGCATCAGGGGAGCCCCTCAGTGCCATGCCAACACTGTGCTCTGTGTTTCGGTGTTTTCGTGCACTCGATATTTGGGAACAGGGGCCATTGCAAGGTATTTGGGGCATACTTGTGTGTGGGGGGGGGTGTTGCAATGGGGATGACGATGATGGGGGATGACGATGGAGACACCTATTCATGTATGTGCCTGTTTCTAACAAACAAACACCCCCCACCAACAACAGACATATTTGGGCGGTGTACCACACGTGAAGCCAAGGGTGCTGTGGAGTTTTGGGTGGCGACGCATGCCAGCGCATTCTATGGCAACATCCACTCGAGTTTCTCTGCAGAGCTGGTGGCCGAGTTTAGGAGGATGGGCAAACCAGGGACAATGTACACATACCCCTGCCAAGCTGGGACAGATGAGCAGTGCATGTAGCACCTCGCAGCACTTTCAAGAGGGTTTTGGGTTCCCAGGTCACTTCCCCCCCAATACAACTCGTCGGTGATTCACTTTGTTAATTCACGTCGTTCATTATTGTCAAAGTAAACGTACACTAGTTGTAAACAATCATCATCGTTGTTCAACCCATTGAGTTGTTGGGGTGTGCAAGGTTGTTGGCAGTGTGTTATTGCATGCATGTTTCATCTCGACCCACCCTCGAGTGCCAGTAACCACAAGGTATTGTGTAGACGCACGTTCACGGATACAGCTTCAATGTCTGCGGGTGTATATAGCCCGTCACTGCGTCTTGGCATTTGTTGCATTTGTGCGGGCTTCAACAGCAGTTACACCCTCTCACAGGAGATCATGTGATAGCCACAGCATACAACGGCAGACAGAGTTACACAACGATGCGGCAGTAGCGACGATGCAGCAGCACATTACTTATTAACAACCCACCAACTTCATCACAAGCATGCGCCTCACGCGGTGCTTTGTGTGCTGGGCGTGTACTGCCATACTCACAGTGCTGCTCCTGCAGGCAGTAGTGTACCTTGGCATGTTCAAAACCAGCAGATTAAGCTTGACATCTACCAGCAAATCAAGCATCACCGTCATGGAATCTCTGTCAGTGTCATTCACCTATCGCAGATGGCTTGCCAACCAAGTCGACATTGGCCGGCCAAAACGGGGCACCACAAAACAGCCTGAATTTTACAGCACATTGCCACCAGAGCAATTGGATGCATTGGCGGATGACTGCACGCAAGTGGTTGACATCCCCAAAGTGGCATTACTGTTTTTGACCAAGGGTGATTTGCCTCACAAGGCGCTGTGGACCATGTGGTTTCAATCAGCTGCAGGACAGCTTCCCACCAATGTCAAGTACAACCAGTATTTGAACAAGGATGCGAGACAAGGGGGAGATGAGGATGGGGATGGGGATGGCAAGGGGGATGATGGGGATGCAGCACAGGGGGAGGAGGTTGGGAAAGTGAGCAGGGAAGATGTGGTTTCCTCGTTGCTCATGAACTTGAAAGCTGTTGAGAATGTCACCGTGAGTGATATTGCTGCAGATGCTGGATCATCGGGATTGGCATCAGCATCATCAGCATCCAATGCAACAGCAGAGGGACGGGTATTGTCATTGCAGCCAGTAGTAGCACTGCCAATGCAGCGTAGGTTACTGCAGGAGGATGTACCACCAGAGGGTACCATGCTTACAGAGGCACATGGGTTGAGGGAATTGGATCAGGATGTACGGGGGGTGTTGACCACCATGGTTGACCGATGTCAGGTGTGTGTTTTGGTGGTAGGGGTGGGGTACATGTGGTCAACATATGAAGTATATTCATGTGCGTGTGCATATGCAGTATATTCATATAGTGTACATGTACAGTGTAGGTAATTCTTGACTGCAAATTGCGTGCATGCCCATTTCGCATGCTTATGCCATCCGAATGCACACCATCCCACACACACACCACCCCAATACACCCACACCATCACACACATGATCACCACAGCGGCTGTTGGATCCAGATACACACATTGTGCAGCGGCAGTATCTCTTTTCCCTCTACCTGCACACACCACCACATTACAACATCACACCCGATCCTGTGTTTGCACCTGCGGTTGTGGAGGATCGCCTGCACACAGCATGGGGATCACACAACCTCACACGCGCAAGCAAACGACTGCTGCAAGTTGCACTGCAGGTGTGTTTGTGTTGATTTTGATCCATGTGTGTGTATGGGAGTGCATTGTGTGTGTGTGTGTATGGGAGTGTATTGTCTGTGTGTGGAGTGTGTTGGGGGGGGAGATGAAATTCAACCCCATTCAATCACACACAACACACACACTCAAAACACACACTCGACACACACAAAACCACTCAGGAACCCCGCAATCAGTGGTTTATATTGGTGTCAGAATCATGTGTGCCCCTCTACCCACCCATGCTTGTATACCAACAGCTGGTACACACACACCTCAGTCGTATAAATGCATGCAGGAAGGACTATAGGGACAACAGGGATGTGCGTAGGTGGACACACAAGATGACCTCAGGTGTGGGGGGGGATGAAGGGGGAGGGTGTAGAAGGGAGATGACATGAAAGGGTGTGTGTGTGTGTTTGTGTGCAGTGTGTGTGTGTGTGTATTGAATGTTGAAGGTGTAGTGTGTAATGTGCATTTATTTACCTGAACACACAAACATACAAACACACACACTATACACAAACACCCTACATACACAAACACATACACAAGCACAAACACCTCACACACACACCCCACACACAGGATTCCTCAAGCGCAGGCATTGGCGCAAGAGCTGGCAGTGGTTTGGTATCATACGTAAACATGCACAGCTTGTAGTTGATGACACACATGTATGTGGGATGTACAGGGGTGCTGTAGGGGGTGTGTGGGGTGATGTGAATGACCAGGGGGTGGGGTGATGTGTGCATGACAAAATGTGCACAAAAACACAACAAATACACACTACAAGTACAGACCACAGCAATATCCCCTTCATACAAATATCCCCACCACACAAAAAACACCCACACAGGTGGATGACATTTTCCATGCACATTGTATACCCGGCTTTGACAAGACCTATCGTCGTTTTCGTGACTGCTATAGCGATGAGCACTACATTCCCACACTGCTGGCTGCCAACCACCTTGAGCGGGAGACAGGTGTGGGTGGGTGGGGTGGGGTTGTGTACCTGTTGGTGCATGATGGTGCGTGAACCCAGTGCATTGCACCTAATATGTACTTGATCATGAACACCATGGTGTTGCAACATATACACCACCACCACCAACAACAACAACAACAATGCGTATTTGATTCATTGTTTGGTCAAATGGTCAACACAGATTGCACTGGATTCCTCAATTACGTTGACTGGTCCCTCAATGAGGCACATCCCATGTCGTTTTCCTCTAGAAACATCTCATTGGACACATTACTGTCCATGCGCAACCCGGATTGTGGTGGACAAGCTGCCATGCAAGCAGCAACAGAGATGTTTGTGGATGTCAGCACACTGCAGCGAGTGGAGGCAGAGGTGCGTGTGTGGATGATGTGGAGGGGTGGGGTGGTATGGGGGTGCATGTATATAGGATGTTGTATGTGGGCTTGATGTTGTATACGCAAATGCACATGCATGTGGATATGCAAACACTCACACATTCAATCCCCCCATCACCCACAGTCTCACCAGGCACTGTCAACCAACACGAGTGTGCTGCCGCTGGAGGATGTGTATGCAGGAGTTGTCATGGGGTCGGGGTGCCCCTTATTTGCACGCAAGTTTAAACCTGATTCATCGAGTGTGATGCTGTCGTTGGTGCGGGATTGCTCCAACGAGCTTGGCATCGTGAGTGAGGAGTTTTGTGTGGCACGTGATCCACCTGCATCGTCTGCTGCTGCTTGGCTCGTGTATGGCAGCGGGGCTGCCGTTTGTGTGTGTTGTGCGTTGTGCATGTTTGCGATGGGGCAATCATGGAGGGGCCATAAAAAACATTGATCAAGCGTTGTTCTTTATATGTTGTATATTTGATGTTTTGTGGTAATTGAATAGGGTATAAACACATGCCTCACATGATTGCACGTTGAGTTTTTGCATCACGATTGCAACCACATTGCAGCCAATGCAGGCGAGCTAGCGTGCTCATGGCACACTTTTCATGCTCCCATGAGACTTGCAATTGTACTGTGGATTGTACTGTGGATTTACAGCTCGCCCATAGACGCAGTGCCTTGTGACACCATCAAAGACATCCAATCAGATACAGCAGTAGCTCTTGCACAGATTCACGCCAACCAACATCCAACTGTACGACATATGCAATGTGTCAGTATTTACACAGTAAAGTTGGAAAAACCCGCTTGAGACACTCACATCCCATGTGATCGCTCTCCCCCACCCATCCACCCCACACACCCACCCAGGATTGCAAAACAGCACACTACCTGCTGTGTGCACATGCACGTGGCGGTGTTGGCAACTTTGGCAGCAAGCTTGTTGCGCTTGCATCATGTTTAGGGAGGGCATTGGAACGCAAGGCTGTGGCTGTTCAGGCAACAGGTGCTATGGGTGTGGGCAATCTTGTAGATCAGTTGGCTCCCTTTATGCCATGGTCTAATTGCAGGTGTGTTGTTGTTGTGTGGATGTGTTGTGTGTGTGGGTGTGTGGGTGTGTTGTTGACTGGGGTTGGGTGTGTACCGCATACAATCCCATACATCACCACACGCCACCTACACATCAACAAACACCTCCTACACACCACCACACAGTGTGGAGGACGCACGAGCAGTGCAAGCACGCCACCCCAATCGTGTTGTCACTGCTGATTTCATCACGTTCCCGGAAGCACCTGAAGATTCAGTACATGGGGTGAGGAAGATGTCGTATGAATCACTGCCCAAGCAGTGGAGGAAACGAGGCAAAGTGTGGTATGTGTGTGGTGGGGGGGGGTATGTAGGATATGTTGCACATGTAGGTGTGGTATGTGGGGAAGGTGGGTTGTGGGAGTGCATGTGGGAGTGTGTGTGGGAGTGTGTGTGGGAGTGCATGTGGGAGTGTGTGTGGGAGTGCATGTAGGAGTGTATGTGGGAGTGTGTGTGGGAGTGCATGTGGGAGTGTGTGTGGGAGTGCATGTGGGAGTGTATGTGGAGCTATAGATTGCACACCAAGACATACCACACACCCACACACCTGTGACACCACCACCACCACACCACCACCACCACACCACCACCACTATCGCACCCAGGTGGAAGGCAGTAGAACTCGCCTACATGCTTCGCCCCACCCCCGAAACACAAGCAGTGCTTGATGCCTTCAAAACACAAGTAGGATGGACACCTGCGCATGCTGTGCACGCTATGCATATACGGCGCGGTGACAAGATTGGTACAGAGAGTCATTATTACCCCTTTATGTTTTTTATAGAGGTAGGTGCATGATGGGATGTTTTTGTACACTATTGCACACCATTGTACACACACAACAAGCACATCGCTGTTTTCTGTTGCAATCATATCCATCCCCATTATCACTACACTCCCCACACAACCACCATTGCAATCACATCCATCCCCTCATCCCCTACTCTCCCACCACATCCCAGGCAATGGCGCGCATGACAGACGCCCCCACCCCCACATCCCCCCCCCAAGACATCTTCATAGCCACAGACGACCGACCCACAGTACACATGGAAACAGAACCGTACAGTGGTATTCGCCCCTTGTTTTTCCCACAGCAGCTGCTGGATACGTACAAGGGCCCCGCACCCCCTGGGAACTTGGCTGTGGCAGTGGACATACTGCTGCTTGCACAGGGACAATCGTTGACGTTTACTGCATCGAGCAATTTTGGTATTGTGGCGCTCTACCTGAACCTGATCCGACAGTACGTGATGATGGGGGGGGGGGCGGGTAATGGATGATTCTCTCTCTCTGTGTGTGTGTGTGTGTGTGTGTGTGAGAGAGAGAGAGAGAGAGAGAGAGAGTGCATGGTATGGTTTGTGTTGGGTATGGACATCCCCCGCATCATCATCCCCCCCCCCCCAGGAGTTTTTGTATGAATTTCACAACGCTGGATTTGTGGCACCCCTTTTGGTGGGGTGATGATGTGCTGCTGAGGGGAAACGCGGTGGAGGTGTATCATCCAGTGGTAAACGTGCAAACAACGTATGTGCGGGGGGGGGGGTTGCACAGATATGAACATGACTTCCACCCAATAACTCCCCCCACCATCACCACCACAACCTACCACCACCACCATGAACACAGTACGCAACCGCTGGCATGGTCACATATCACCCTGTGGCGGGGCACAAGCAATCAATACATACGAGGTGGACGGGGTAGTTATCGGCCAAGCATTGGGGTGGAATTTGACAGCAGCGTGTTTAATCAAGCGAATTACTTGCAGGATAGTGCTACATTTCTATGCAAATGTTGGTAAAACATACGTACACAACGGTCATGAGACTTTGTCAGCGAGACTTTGTCAGTGAGAGTTTGTGACTTTGAGCAACAACCATCAAGAATAATCTGAATACCCACCGCCGCGCTCTTCACCCTTCAGCATCACCATCATGATACTACGCAATACCACGCATTGGTTGCTGGTGCTGATGCTGGCTGTTCTCCCCTTGCTGTTGGTCCGTGCGGAACTCGCTCAAATGAACGACTTGTACAGACGCAGCGCCATGCGTGTGTTTAGAAAGCCCAAAACTGCAGCGTGGGTATACACTGCAGCATTGAAAAAGGGCAAGTCTGCCAAGTACCTGTACGCCGGGCTCACCACCAGCATCAGCAGCTTGTTGCAGCACAACACAGAGTGGCCTGTTGTGGTCATTCTTGACGGTGACGGCGTGGGGCCAGAACTGCCGCAGGTGCTCAAAGCACTGGGGGTTGCACAGGTGCTGCACGTGGACAGGGACCTGATGCCCCGCCATCCCCTGTATGGCGAAGTGATCAACCAGGCAAACATAAACGCACCAGAGCATTACTTTGGGTATGTTGGGGTACCATTGGAGTGGTTGTGCATTGGGTTTTTCAGAAGCACCGTGCTCGCTAACTCCCTTGGGGATAACACAACCACATCCACCACCACCCAACACCACCCAACACAACCCCACACAACCCCACACACCACAACACAGGTGTTTCAACAAGATTTGGAACTGGGCACTCACTGAATACGAAAAAATAGTCAGCGTGGATCTCGATGTGGTGTTTTGGCGCAATCCCGACGATGCCATGTACTACCCAGAGCTCAGCGCTGTTAATGATTATGGAATGTCCCTTGGCAACCCCAGCATAGACTGGCACAAGGCGTTTCAAGCAGGCATCATGGTGTTGGAGCCATACAACAAGACATTTGGGGAGATAACGCGATTGCTGGGGGAGCATCTGCATGGGCATGAGGATCTTGGGGGGTTGCCTGAACAGCATATATTGAACGAATACTGGAATTTGAAATGGTATGTGTAGTTTGAGAATGTGGTTTGTTTGTGGGGGTTTTATGTTGAGATGCAATTTGTGTGTGGGGTTGATGTTGAGATGATCAACACGTGCATATCAATGATGGTCCATTCCCACCAGCCACCATCCACACACACAACAACAAAAAACACAATCACGCAGGTTTGAGCTCCCTGTTGGCTTCAACATCCAGCCCACACAAATCCCATACGAGGCATATAGGGGCGTGTATTCCATACACCACGTCGCCTGGTGGAAGGATGATTTCTACCGTACCCTGGAGCGCTGTGAAACTGAGCCAGACTGCAAGGAGTGTTGTAGACGTGCGGTCAAGGCTCGCATGTATGGGTACGACAAACTCAAGGCAGCTGGTTTGACCAAAGACTTTGACCAAGCGCATGCATGATAGTCAAGGTGGCTGATTTGACCAGGTTTTGCAAGGTGGTGGGTTGTAGTGCTGGCAGAGTCATGCTTGATGTACGCAGGTGCATACGCTGCTTGTGTATGCACGTGTGTACGCATGTGTATTTGTTTCTTTTTGTGTGTGTGATGTTTTTCACTATGTGGTCAATATCAAAATCAGCACAAAGTTTTGAACACTATATTGTATTGCAAGTACCACACAACACATAGTAAAATAATACTTGTTACACCCCACAAAAGCATACATGCACAAAGAGCAGCATACATGTTGAAGACAAAAAGCAACACACAGCTATGAGGATCTTAGAGTGCAGCATACATGTACAAACAGCATATCACACACCAGGTTCATCACCAACACCATCACCCGGTACATCACCATCATGTTTATGTGTGCCAGTGCACATGTCGATGCTCCACCCTCGACTTTTCATACGATAGCCACTCATGCCACAGCATGCCAGCTTCAGCACGAAGCACCCACTCATGCTTTAGGAGGGCTGGGCGGAATATGGAGGCAGGTAGGATGGCTGCAACTAGTTCCTCACGTTCTGATCCATCAGGGGCCATGCGTGAGAGAAACAACTGTGTGTTGTTTGGGGGGGGGGGGATGGAGGCGTGGGTAGGTGCGCATTGTGGGTGTGGGTGGGGGTGAATCAGATTGT
>VFQP010002607.1_pt1 | contig 19795 bp, 21 predicted proteins | sample 3512351 | NCBI WGS metagenome assembly VFQP01 (sample SAMN10412372, study PRJNA504923) | tailings metagenome | isolation source: Relicate 1 Philex TSF1 revegetated site | place: Philippines: Tuba, Benguet | collected 2017-08-29
CATGGAGCAGGTCGGCCTCGACGCCGTGCCGCTCGTCGCCCTGCTCGCCTTCATGGTGGGCGCGGTGATCGCGTTCCTGGGCTCGACCGTGCTCGCCGATTTCGGCGCAACCATCTTCGTGGTCGAGCTGGTCTCGATCGCATTCCTGCGCGAGTTCGGCGTGCTGCTGACCGCGATCCTGCTGGCCGGCCGCACCGCGAGCGCCTTCACCGCGCAGATCGGCGCGATGGTGGGCCGCGAGGAGGTCGACGCGATCCGCACGCTCGGCCTCGACCCGATCGATCTGCTGGTGATCCCGCGCGTGCTCGCGCTGCTGGTGATGCTGCCGCTGCTGACCTTCATCGCGATGGTCGCGGGCCTGACCGGCGGCCTCAGCGTCGGCGCCTTCAGCCTCGACATTCCGCCGCAGGCGTATCTCGCGCGCATGCACGAGCAGATGGAGCTGCGCCACTTTCTGGTCGGCATGTCCAAGGCGCCGATCTTCGCGTTGATCATCGCGCTGATCGGCTGTCTCGAAGGCCTGCAGGTCCAGGGCACGGCGCAGTCGCTCGGCGAACGCACCACCTCCAGCGTGGTGCAGACGATCTCGCTGGTGATCGTGGTCGACGCGTTCGCGGCGATCTGGTTCATGCACGTGGGGTGGTAGCGGGGCCGGGATTGGGGATTCGGGATTTGGGATTTTGGATTTGGACAACGTGATTGGTGATTCGTGATTGGTGATTCGAACCAGCAGCAGCACGACGACGGGCCCGTTCCGCGGGACGGTCAGGCTGTGTCGAATCCCGAATCCCGAATCCCGGATCCCGACGTCGCCTCCGGCGACGTGGCCATCCGCGTCCGCGGCCTCGTCACCCGGTTCGGCGAACAGACGGTCCACGACGGGCTCGATCTCGACGTGCGTCGCGGGGAGATCCTGGGCGTCGTCGGGGGGTCGGGCACCGGCAAGTCGGTGCTGATGCGCGCGATCCTCGGCCTGCGACCACCGCAGGGCGGCAGCATCGAGGTGCTGGGCGCCGATGCGCTGTCGCGCGATGCCGAAGACCGGCGCCATATCGAGCGCAATACCGGCGTGCTGTTCCAGGACGGCGCCCTGTTCTCGTCGCTGACCGTCGGCGAGAACGTGCAGGTCCCTCTGAAGGAACACCATCCCGATCTGCGCGATTCGCTGCGCTACGAACTGGCGCTGCTGAAGATCAAGCTCGCCGGCCTGCCGGCCGATGCGCTGGACAAGTTTCCGTCCCAGCTCTCGGGCGGCATGCGCAAGCGGGCCGGCCTGGCGCGCGCGCTGGCGCTGGACCCGCCGCTGCTGTTTCTCGACGAGCCCACGGCCGGCCTCGATCCGATCGGCGCCGCGGCCTTCGACCGCCTGATCCGCACGCTGCAGGAGGCGCTCGGCCTGACCGTGTTCCTGATCACACACGATCTCGACACTCTGTACGCTATCTGTGACCGCATCGCGGTCCTGGCCGACAAGCGGGTCGTCGCGGTCGCTCCGGTGGAAGAGATCGAGCGGTTCGACCATCCCTGGATCCAGGAGTATTTCCACGGCCCGCGCGGCCGTGCCGCACGCGATGCCAGGGCCGCGGGCCCGGGAGCCGACTAGCACCATGGAAACCAGAGCCAACTACGTCCTGATCGGCGCGTTCACGCTGATCGCTTCGCTCGCCCTGCTCGGCTTCGCGCTGTGGGCAGCCAAGTATTCGTCCGACCGCAGCTGGAACGAGTTCGACGTGATCTTCCGCGAGCCGGTCACCGGCCTGAGCGAGGGCAGCAGCGTCCAGTACAACGGCATCGCCGTGGGCACGGTGGACAACCTGCAGCTCGCACCGGAGGACCCGCGCCAGGTGATCGCCCGGCTGCGCATCCAGGCCAACGCGCCGGTCAAGACCGACACCCGCGCCCGCATGTCGATGACCAGCCTGACCGGCTCGCCGATCATCCAGCTCACCGGCGGCTCGCCCGAGGCGCCGCTGCTCACGTCGGTCGATCGCGACCAGGTGCCGGTGATCCAGACCGAGGCGTCCGCGCTGCAGAACATCTCCGATACCGCGAACCGCCTCGTCGAGCGGCTCGACAAGGTGCTGAGCGAGGAGAACGTCGCACGCATCGCCAACACGCTCGAGAACATCGAGGGCATGACCGGCTCGGTCGCCGGGCAGCGCGAGGATCTGGCGGCGATCATCGTCAACGCACGCAGCGCCAGCGAGCAACTGGAGCAGACGCTGACCACGACCAACCGGGCCATGACCAGCTTCGACCGCGAACTGGTGCAGAAGCTGCCCGGCCTGGTGGCCAATCTCGAAAGCACGCTGGCGCGCATGGATTCGGCCGCCGGCGGCGCCGACACCATCCTCAACGAAAACCGTGCGGCGATCAGCAGTTTCGCCAACGACGGCCTGTCGCAGCTCGGCCCCACGCTCGGCGAGCTGCGTTCGCTGGTGCGCGACCTGCGCCGGATCAGCGACCGCCTCGACGCCAATCCCGCGCGCTACCTGCTCGGTCGCGACGCGCCCAAGGAGTTCGACCCCGAATGACCACGTCCCTGATGCGCCGCCTGCTCGCCGCCTGCCTGCTGCTGCCGTTGCTGGGTGGCTGCGCGTCCCTGCTCGGCGGCAGCGGCGACCGGGAGCGTGCGACCATCTACGCACCCGATCCGCGGGTCCCGGCCGATCCCGCGTGGCCGCAAGCCGACTGGCAGCTCACGCTGAGTCCGCCGACGGCCGCCCGCATGATCGACAGCTTCCGCATCGCCGTGCGGCCGACGCCGAGCGAACTGCAGGTCTACCGCGGCGCCAGCTGGGCCAAGACGCCCACCGACATGCTGCAGGACGCGGTGCTGCGCACGCTGGAAGATTCCGGCCGCATCCCGGCCGTCGCCCGCCAGGGCGCCGGCATCACCGCCGACTACAAGCTGGTCATCGACCTGCGCCGCTTCGAGGCCGACTACCGAGGCAATCCGCTGCCGGACGCGACCATCGAGGTCAACGCCAAGCTGATCCACAACATCGACCAGACCGTGGTGGGCTCGCGGACGTTCCTGGCGGCCCAGCCGGCCAGCAGCGTCGAGGTCGCGCAGGTCGTCGACGCGTTCACTGCATCATTGCAGACGATCAGCGGCGAGATGGTGGGCTGGATCCTCGAGGTGGGGAATGCGCACGAGGCGACGCACGATCGCAGGCCCGCTGCGTCGGTCCCTCCGCGACGCTGACTGATTCCGCTCCGGCATCCGACCCGCTGACCATCGCTACGGGTGCATCTCTTCCACACAGCCGAGGAAAACCCAGTCTCGCTAGAGCCGTTTCCGCACCAGTCCATGGACGATGGCAAGCCTCAACGCAAGATCTGCCTGAACGTAAGATTGATCCGCGGGCCGACAGGCCGCGTCGTCCGGGGCAACGCATGCCGGAAGCACGCCTGGGTAGCCCCCCGCATTATCAGCAGGCTGCCGTGCGGCAGCGCCAGCACATGGCGCGCGAATTGCCCTTCCGCATCAGGCCTACGCGCCTTGAACACGAATCGCCGTGTCGCGCCCAGGCTCAGCGAGGCGATTATCGGCTCAGGACCAAGCTCGCGCTCGTCATCGCTGTGCCAGCCCATTGCGTCCTGGCCATCGCGATAGAGATTGGCAAGCACGCTGTTGAAGGCAACGCCCGCGGCTTGCGACACAGCATCGCGCACTGGCGCTAGGACAGCCGGCCAGGGCTCGGGTCTAAAAGAGGTGCCGGAATAACGATAATCAGCGTTGTGATCACCAATCCAGCAGCTGAGCCGAGGCGCATCCACCTCGCGCCCGAAAACGCGCAGGCGGTGGCGGGACCAACAGATGACGCTGGCCAGCTCCTCATACAGTGCACTTGCATCGCTCTGAGGCAACCAGGTTGCGTGGTAGAGAGTATCGGGATAGGTCACAGACGCTTACTCTTGCCCTTCTGAACGCCCTGTTCCGCCGAGACGGAAAGTGGCTGGAGGCTTCTGTCGGACAGATTTTTCCGTAACTGCAGAACTAGATCGATCCTCGCCGCGACATTCCCCCACCCCATCGAAAAGGAGATACCAATATGCGCACTTACATGGCTGGCCTAGCGATCTTGACCTGCTGCATCACCGCCTGCAATCGTTCCGACGCGGATCAGGGAGCGCAAATAATGCCTCCTGCTTCGGGCACCAACGTGTCGGCAAGTCTTCTACAACTGACACCCGCCTCACTCCCCGATTGCACACCTACTAATGTGCTCGTCAGCTGGAACGTGGAGTCACCGGAAGATGTGACGAACGTCCACGTCTTGGTCGAAAACACGGGTGAACTGTTCGCAGAAGGCGGTGCGGTGGGCCGTAGCGAAACAGGATCTTGGGCGCGTCCCGGAACGACGTTCGTACTTCAAGACGGCGCGGCCAAAACGGAACTTGCACGAGCGGTTATAGCAGGCCCCACTTGCGATTGAATCGGAACAGCGCACCGCTCTCGATCAGCGAGCCGCTCGTCCCCGTGCGAGTGGCTGGTCAGCGAAACGGCACTCCGGTCCTGTCTTTCAGATCCGCTACGTCCACCCCGTCCGCAATCTCGACAAGCGCCAGACCGTTCGGCGTGACATCGAACACCGCGAGATCCGTGATGATCCGATCCACCACGCCCACGCCGGTCAGCGGCAGCGTGCACTCGGGCAGGATCTTGTGGCTGCCGTCCTTCGCGACGTGCTCCATCAGCACGACCACGCGCTTGACGCCGGCCACGAGGTCCATCGCGCCGCCCATGCCCTTGACCATCTTGCCGGGCACCATCCAGTTCGCGAGGTCGCCGTCGGCCGTCACCTGCATCGCGCCGAGAATGGCGAGATCGATGTGGCCGCCGCGGATCATCGCGAACGAGTCGTGGCTGCCGAAATAGCTCGCGCCCTTGCGCGCGGTGACGGTCTGCTTGCCGGCGTTGATGAGGTCGGCATCGACCTCGTCCTCGGTCGGGAACGGGCCGATGCCGAGCAGGCCGTTCTCGCTCTGCAGCCACACGTCCATGCCGTCCGGAATATGGTTCGCCACCAGCGTCGGCAGGCCGATGCCGAGGTTCACGTAGGCGCCATCGGTCAGCTCACGCGCCGCGCGCGCGGCCATTTCATCGCGGGTCCAGGCCATCAGTTCGCTCCTCCGGCGTTCACGGTGCGCTGTTCGATGCGCTTCTCGGGCGTCGCATTGACGACGATGCGGTCGACGTAGATGCCGGGCAGATGCACCTGATCGGGATCGATGTCACCGACCTCGACCAGTTCCTCGACTTCGGCCACGCAGATCCTGCCGGCCATCGCGCAGGCCGGATTGAAGTTGCGCGCGGTCTTGCGGAACAGCAGATTGCCCGCCCTGTCGGCCTTCCATGCCTTCACCAGCGCGACGTCAGCGGTGAGCGCGGTTTCCAGCACGTAGTGCTTGCCGCCGAACTCACGCGTCTCCTTGCCCTCGGCGACGATGGTCCCGTAGCCGGTCGCGGTGAAAAAGGCCGGAATGCCGGCGCCGCCGGCGCGCAGGCGTTCGGCCAGGGTGCCCTGCGGATTGAACTCGAGTTCGAGTTCACCGCCGAGGTACTGGCGCTCGAATTCCTTGTTCTCACCGACGTAGGACGAAATCATCTTGCGGATCTGCCGCGTCTCCAGGAGTTGGCCGAGGCCGAAGCCGTCCACGCCGGCGTTGTTGGAGATCGCCGTGATGTCCTTGACGCCCGAATCGCGCAGCGCGGCGATCAGCGCCTCGGGAATGCCGCACAGGCCGAAGCCGCCGACCGCGAGGGTCTGGCCGTCGGCCACGATGTCGGCCAGTGCCGTCGCGGCATCGGGGTACTGCTTGCCGCGTCGGGCGGCGGGGCTCTGCTCGCTCATTGGGATCCTCTTGGCGCAACGGACTTCGATTCTACCGGGTGGGCGGGCACGCGGCTTTGGACCAAGGTGCAGTGGCGCCACGGTCCTCTTCACACAAACCGCTAGAATCGGACTCCCCCCATCGCTGGAACGCCCATGCCCCTGCCCGCCTTCAAGGCCTACGATCTTCGCGGCCGCGTCCCCGACGAGCTCAATCCCGCCCTCGCCCGTGACATCGGCATCGCTTTGGCCGGCCAGCTCCCGGCAGGTGCGGTCGTGCTCGGGCGTGACGTGCGCCTGAGCAGCCCGGAACTGCAAGCCGCCCTGTCGGACGGACTTCGCAGCCAGGGGCGCGAGGTCATCGACATCGGGGTCGGCGGCACCGAAGAGGTTTACTTCCAGGTCGATCACCTGGGTGCGGCGGGTGGGGTCATGGTCACCGCCAGCCACAATCCCATGGACTACAACGGCATGAAGCTGGTGCGCGAGCAGGCGCGGCCGATCAGTTCGGATACCGGATTGTTCGCGATCTCGGACGCAGTCGAGGCCGGCAATCTGCCAGGGCCCGTCGCGACGCCCGGCTCCGAAACTGCCGCGCCCGACAAGTCGGCCTATATCGAGCACCTGCTGGGCTATGTGGAAGCCAAGGCGCTGCGTCCGCTCAAGCTCGTGGTCAATGCCGGCAACGGCGGCGCCGGCGCCATCGTCGATCTGCTCGCCCCCCACCTGCCATTCGAGTTCGTCCGCGTGTTCCACGAGGCCGACGGCAATTTCCCCAACGGCATCCCCAATCCGCTACTCCCCGAGAACCGCCAGGCGACGGCCGACGCGGTGCGCGAACACGGCGCGGACTTCGGGATCGCCTGGGACGGCGATTTCGACCGCTGCTTCTTCTTCGACGAGACCGGTGCGTTCATCGAAGGCTATTACCTCGTGGGCCTGCTGGCCGAGGCGATCCTGGCCAAGCAGCCCGGCGGCAAGGTCGTCCACGATCCGCGCCTGGTCTGGAACACCATTGAGCAGGTCGAGGCCGCCGGTGGCGTGCCGGTGCTGTGCAAGAGCGGCCATGCCTTCATCAAAGAGAAGATGCGCGCCGAAGACGCCGTCTACGGCGGCGAGATGAGCGCCCATCACTATTTCCGCGAGTTCGCGTACGCGGATTCCGGAATGATTCCATGGCTGCTGATCGCCGAACTCGTGTCCACCAGCAGGCGCTCCCTGGGCGATCTGGTCGCCGAGCGGGTCGCGAAGTTCCCGTGCAGCGGCGAGATCAACTTCCGCGTGGTCGATGCGGCGGCGGCGGTCGATCGCGTGATGGCGCATTACGCCCCGCAAGCGCCCGCGATCGACCGCACGGACGGGATCAGCGCCGACTTCGGCGACTGGCGCTTCAACCTGCGCAGTTCCAACACCGAGCCTCTGCTGCGGCTCAATATCGAGACACGCGCCGACCTGGCATTGCTCAATGCGCGCACTAGTGAAATTTCTGCCCTCCTGGCGGCCGAATACTGAGATTCCTCAATGTCCAAGATTTTTCCTGTTCTACTCTCCGGCGGCTCGGGCACCAGGCTATGGCCGCTTTCGCGCGAGATGCATCCCAAGCAGTTCCTGCCGCTGGTCGGCACGGACACGATGTTGCAGGCGACGTGGCTGCGCGTGGCTGCGTTGGCAGGCGGCGCCGGCCCGATCGTCGTCGCCAACGAAGCGCATCGGTTCGTGGTCGCCGAGCAGTTGCAGCAGGTCGGCGCGACGCCGGCCGCGATCGTGCTCGAGCCGGTCGGCCGCAACACCGCGCCGGCGATCGCCGCAGCCGCTCTGGAAGCACTTCGCGACGAGCCGAACGCCGTGCTGCTGGTCTTGCCGTCGGACCATGTGGTGCAGAACCCGGAAGCCTTCCATGCCGCCGTGCGCACGGCGCTGCCTGCCGCCGAGGCCGGCAAGCTGGTCACGTTCGGGATCGTCCCGCGCGGCCCGGAGACCGGTTACGGCTACATCAAGGCTGCGGCGGGTACAGGCGCGGGGCCGGTTCCGGTCGACGCCTTCGTCGAGAAGCCTGACCTGACGCGGGCGCAGGCCTACGTCGCATCCGGCGAGCATTTCTGGAACAGCGGCATGTTCCTGTTCCGCGCGGACGCCTATCTGGCGGCGCTCGAACGTCATGCCCCGGCCATACTGGCCGCAGCCCGTGCTTCGTGGTCGGCTGCGCGCCAGGATGTGGACTTCACCCGTCTCGACGCCGCCGCATTCGCCGCCAGTCCGTCGGACTCGATCGACTACGCCGTCATGGAGAAAACTACCGACGCGGTGGTGATGCCGCTCGACGCCGGCTGGAGCGATGTCGGCTCGTGGGCGAGCCTGCGCGAAGTATCGCCACAGGACGCTGACGGCAACGCCCACCACGGCGAGGTCGTGTCGATCGACTGTCGTAATACCTACGCCTACGGCGAGCGCCTGATCGCGATGATCGGCCTGGAAGACACGATCGTCGTGGAAACCCCGGACGCGATCCTGGTCGGCCGCAGCGATCGCGTCCAGCAGGTCAAGGAGGTGGTGGCGGAGCTGAAGTCGCGCGATCTTCCGCAGGCCGCCTGGCACCGAAAGGTCTACCGCCCCTGGGGGGCGTACGACTCGATCGACAACGGGCCGCGGTTCCAGGTCAAGCGCATCACCGTCAAGCCGGGTGCCACACTGAGCCTGCAGATGCACCACCATCGGGCCGAGCATTGGATCGTGGTGAGCGGCACGGCCGAGGTCACGCGCGGCGATGACGTGCTGCTGCTGAGCGAGAACCAGAGTACCTATATCCCACTGGGCGTGACCCACCGCCTGCGCAATCCGGGCAAGGTGCCGCTCGAACTGATCGAGGTGCAGTCCGGCAGCTATTTGGGAGAGGACGACATCGTGCGCTTCGAGGATACGTACGGGCGCGCCTGATTCGCTTTGAGCATCTCGATGCAGAACGGCGCCTACGGGCGCCGTTTTTCGTATCCTTCCCCCGCTGGGCTCAACGCTTCGCGTCAGCCGCCATGCGATCGAGGACGCCGCCCAGCGCGACATCCCAAAGCGGCAACGTGATCCCGAAACATTGCTCCAGCGTCGTGGTGTCGAGCCGCGAGTACGCAGGACGCCTGGCCGGGGTTGGATAGTCGGCCGTGGTGATCGCTTCGACTCGCGGCGCACGCGCGATCAGTCCGCGCGCGACCGCGCCCTCGAAGATCGCCTCGGCAAAGCCGTGCCAGCTGGTCTCCCCGTTCGCCGTGAGATGCCATGTGCCGGAGCTGTGATTTTCAGCATCCAGAATCTGCGCGGTGACATCGGCGATCAGCGCCGCAGGCGTCGGTGTGCCGATCTGATCCGCGACCACGCGCAGCACATCGCGCTCCGCTCCGACGCGCAGCATCGTGCGCAGGAAGTTGTGCCCGTGCGCGGCGTAGACCCACGCGGTGCGCAAGATCAGATGCCGACCGCCGGCCGCGCGTATGGCCTGCTCGCCGGCAAGCTTGCTGGCGCCGTAGACACCGAGCGGCGCGGTCGGATCGTCCGGCAGGTAGGGGCGCGTGCCGGTGCCGTCGAACACGTAATCGGTGGAGTAATGCACCAGCGGCACATTGTGTAGGGCGCACCAGCGCGCGATTGCGCCCGGGGTGGTCGCATTGGCGGCCTGGGCGGCGTGCACGTCGGTTTCCGCCTTGTCGACGGCAGTGTAGGCAGCGGCATTGACCACGCGGTCCGGCCTCACCGCGTCGAGCACACGGACCACCGCGTCGGCATCGGCGAAGTCGACCTGCAGGGCGTCGCGCCCGTCCGGCAGCGTGCCCGTACGCGTCGTTGCGCGCACCTCGCCCAGCGGTGCGAGCGCGCGCAGCAGTTCCTGGCCGACCTGCCCGTTGCCGCCGAAAACCAATGTGGTCATGCGGCGAATACCGGCAGCCGGTCTTCGGCGATGTCGGCCAGCAGCGGCGCGTGCGTGTCCTTCTCGGACAGCAGCGGCGAATCGATCTGCCACTCGACACCGATCGCGGAATCGTTCCAGCGCACGCCGGCGTCGGCTTCCTTGACGTACACGTCGGTGCACAGATAGCTGAAGACTGCCATGTCCGACAACACCGCGAACCCGTGCGCAAAGCCTTCCGGGATCCAGAACTGGCGCTTGTTCGCCTCGCTCAGGATCACGCCTTCCCACTTGCCGAACGTCGGCGAGCCACGGCGGATGTCGACGGCGACGTCGAGCACCTCACCACGCAGCACGCTGACCAGCTTTCCCTGTGGCCGCGGCCACTGGTAATGGAGGCCGCGGACCACGTTTTTAACAGAGGACGAGACATTGCTTTGCATGAACTTCGTCGGCAGACCATGCTGTTCGAAGCGCTCCGAATTCCAATTCTCAAAGAAGAAGCCGCGCTCATCCTCAAAGATTACTGGCTCGATCACGAAGCAACTGGGTAGCTTCGTCTCGATAATCTTCAACGCACCACTCCTCTATGGACAAGGGACACCAAATACTGTCCATAGCCGTTCTTTGACAGCGGCTTGGCAAGTGTCAGCAACTGCTCGGCGTCGACCCATCCATTGCCATAAGCGATCTCTTCCGGGCAGCACACCTGCAACCCTTGGCGGTCCTGGATGGTCTGGATGAAGTTCGAGGCCTCGTGTAGGGACTGGTGCGTACCGGTGTCGAGCCACGCATAACCACGGCCGAGCTGTTCGAGATACAGCGCGCCGTCGTCGAGATAACGGCGATTGAGATCGGTGATCTCCAGTTCTCCGCGCGGTGACGGTTTCAACTCCGCCGCATAATCGCTCGCGCGACCATCGTAGAAGTACAAGCCCGTGACCGCGTAATTCGAACGCGGCGTTTCGGGCTTCTCGGCGATGTCGATGACCTTGCCGGCAGCGTCGAACTCGGCCACGCCGTAGCGCTCGGGATCGTGCACCCAGTAGCCGAACACCGTCGCGCCCTCGCCGCGCGCATCAGCGCGCTTGAGCGTGTCGGTCAGCCCGTGACCGTGGAAGATATTGTCACCCAGCACCAGGCAGCTCGGCTTCCCGTCGACGAAATCCCGGCCGATCAGATAGGCCTGCGCGAGGCCGTCCGGACTCGGCTGCACGGCGTACTGGATGTCCATGCCCCACTGCGAGCCATCGCCGAGCAAGGCCTGGAACAGGGCCTGCTCGTGCGGCGTGTTGATGATCAGCACCTCGCGGATGCCGGCCAGCATCAGCACGCTGAGCGGGTAATAGATCATCGGCTTGTCGTACACCGGCAGCAGCTGCTTGCTGACGCCCTTGGTGATCGGATACAGCCGTGTGCCGGAGCCGCCGGCCAGGATGATGCCCTTGCGTGCGCTCATGCCTCGGCTCCCATGCGCTCGAGACGGTAGCTGCCGTCGAGAATGCCCTGCACCCAGTCTTGGTTGGCGAGATACCAGTCGACGGTGTATTCGATACCGCTTTCGAATGTGTGTTCAGGCTTCCAGCCCAGCTCGCCCTGCAGCTTCGACGCATCGATCGCGTAGCGGCGATCGTGGCCGGGGCGATCCTTGACATAGGTGATCTGGCTGCTGCGCGGCTGGCCGTCCTCGCGCGGCCGACGCGCGTCGAGCAGGCGACAGATCGCCTCGACCACCTCGATGTTCTGGCGCTCCGAATCCCCGCCGACGTTGTAGGTTTCGCCGACCCGGCCTTTCTCGAGCACCGTGCGGATCGCCGCGCAGTGATCGGTCACGAACAGCCAGTCGCGGACCTGCTTGCCATCGCCGTAAACGGGCAGCGGCTCGCCGGCCAGCGCCTTGGCGATCACCAGCGGAATGAGCTTTTCGGGGAAGTGATAGGGCCCGTAATTGTTCGAGCAGTTGGTGGTCAGCACCGGCAAGCCGTAGGTGTGGTGGAAGGCGCGCACCAGATGGTCCGACGCAGCCTTCGATGCGGAGTACGGTGAATTGGGCGCGTACGGCGTGGTTTCGGTGAACTTGCCGGTCTCGCCCAGCGTGCCGTAGACCTCGTCCGTCGAGACGTGCAGGAAGCGGAATGCGTCGCGGCGATCGTCGGCCAGCCCCTTCCAGTAATCGCGCACCGACTCCAACAGGCCCAGCGTGCCGACGACGTTCGTCTCGATGAACGCAGCCGGGCCGTCGATCGAGCGGTCGACGTGGCTTTCCGCGGCGAAGTTCAGCACGGCATCGGGCTGATGTTCGGCGAGCAGGCTCGCGACCAGGGCCCGGTCGCCGATGTTGCCGTGCACGAACCGGTGGTTCGGGTCGGATTCGATCGACGCCAACGTCTGCAGGTTGCCCGCGTAGGTCAGGGCATCGAGGTTGATCACACGGACGCCGCGACGCACGGCCTCCAGTACAAAGTTGCCGCCGATGAAGCCGGCGCCGCCGGTGACGAGCCAAGTGGGCACGCGTTCACTCCTGTTTGGATGGAAGTGCCCATTACGGGCCAGTTGCCAAGGATACCGGCTCGCTCGTCGGATTTCGGCAGGAAGATGAACGCCCGAGAGGGGCCTCACCATTCGCGCCCCGAAGCCCGCCCCGTTAGAATCGGCAGATTGCCCCGGTGCCCCAATACGACCGGGTGATCCAGAACGCATCAAGGAACGCCGCCCCGATGAAGATCCTCGTCGCCTACAAGCGTGTGGTGGACTACAACGTCCGCATCCAGGTCAAGCCGGACGGGTCCGGCGTGGTGACCGACGGCGTCAAGCTGTCGGCCAACCCCTTCGACGAGATCGCCTTGGAAGAAGCCCTGCGCCTGCGCGACAAGGGCGTGGCGACCGAGGTCGTGGTGGCGACAATCGCCCCGGCCGATGCCCAGGCGCACCTGCGTAACGGCCTCGCCATGGGTGCGAACCGCGCGATCCACGTGGTCTGCGACGATGCCATCCAGCCGCTGACGGCCGCCCGTACGCTGCTGAAGCTCGTCGAGAAGGAGCAGCCGGACCTTGTGATCCTCGGCAAGCAGGCGATCGACGACGACGCCAACCAGACCGGGCAGATGCTGGCGACCCTGTGGGGCCGCCCGCAGGCGACGTTCGCCTCCAAGGTCGAGATCGCCGATGCCAAGGCCACGGTGACACGCGAAGTCGACGCGGGCCTCGAGACCCTCGAGGTCGATCTGCCCGCCGTCGTCACGACCGATCTGCGCCTCAACGAGCCGCGCTTCATCAAGCTGCCCGACATCATGAAGGCCAAGTCCAAGCCGATGGAATCGATCCCCTTCGCCGATCTCGGCGTCGAGTCGGCCGATACGCTCAAGACCACGCATTACGAGGCCCCGGCCAAACGCAGCAAGGGCGTCATGGTCAAGGACGCGGCCGAGCTGGTCGCCGCGTTGAAGGCCAAAGGCTTGCTGTAGCACGCGTTATTCCCGCGAACGCGGGAATCCAGCGACTTTAATCCGATCAGCAAAGACACTGGGTTCCCGCCTGCGCGGGAACGACGGACCAAGGAGACCCTCATGATCAACGTCCTCGTCATCGCCGAACACCTCGACGGCACGCTCAATGCCAGCGCGACCGCCAAGACCGTCGCTGCGGCACAGGCCCTGTCACCCTCGGCCATCGATGTCGCGGTGTTCGCCGCCGATCCGGCCAGCGCTGCCGCCGAAGCCGCCACGATCGCGGGCGTCTCCAAGGTGCTCGCGGTGGCCAACCCGGCCAACGCACAGGCCCTGGCCCAGGTGCTGGGCCCGCAGATCGCGAAGCTCGCCACCGGCTACACGCACGTCCTGGCCCCGTCGACCACCTTCGGCAAGGATCTGATGCCGGTTGTGGCCGCGCGGCTCGGCGTGAACCAGATCTCCGACCTGATGACGGTCGAGGGCAGCCATACCTTCAAGCGCCCGATCTACGCCGGCAACGCGATCGTCACCGTCGAAGCCCCCGCCGACCAGCCGGTCGTCGCCACCGTTCGCACCGCGTCCTGGCAGGAAGCGGCGCGCGGCGGAAGCGCATCGGTCGAGACGACCAGCGTCGATGCCGAATTGCCCGCGCACACCCGATTCGTTGGCCTCGCCGCCGGCAGCACCGACCGCCCCGATCTCCAGAGCGCGAAGCGCGTTGTCTCGGGCGGCCGCGGTGTCGGCTCGGAAGAGAACTTCAAGATCATCTTCGATTTCGCCGACAAGCTCGGCGCCGCCGTGGGCGCTTCGCGCGCCGCAGTCGATGCGGGCTACGTGCCGAACGAACTGCAGGTCGGCCAGACCGGCAAGATCATCGCCCCCGAGCTCTACATTGCGATCGGCATTTCCGGCGCGATCCAGCACCTGACCGGCATCAAGGACGCCGGCACCATCGTCGCGATCAACAAGGATGCCGACTCGGCGATTTTCGAGATTGCCGATATTGGCCTCGTCGGTGACCTGTTCAAGGTACTGCCGGAGCTAGAAGCCGCCCTTGCTTGAACTTGTTGCACGCCCGCTTACCACTTCCGAGAAACCCATGACCCCCAGCATTCCTTTCAACGCGCTCGATCGTCACATCCAGCCGCTCATCCCGGAACTCCGGCAGATCGCATCAGAGGTTATCGAAAGCGGATATTACGTGCTTGGCCCTAACGTGGGTGCATTCGAGCGAGAGTTCGCAGACTGGTGCGGCGCCGGTTCCTGTGTAAGTGTGGCTAATGGTACAGAGGCGCTGGAACTGGGGCTTCGAAGTCTCGGAGTCGGCCCGGACAGCCGCGTAGCCGTTGTGGCGAACGCCGCCATGTATGGGACGACCGCTGTACTCGCCTGCGGTGCCACCCCCGTGTTCGTGGAGATCGAGCAAGCAACTGCACTCATGGATCCGGTCGCCCTGGAGGCTTTGCTCGAACGCGAAACGATCGATCTGGTGATCGTTACCCACCTCTACGGCAAGCTCGCGAATATGGAAGCGATCCTGCAACTTTCGAAGCGGCACGGGTTTCTTGTCTTCGAAGACTGTGCCCAAGCGCATGGCGCTATGGACGAGAAAGGCCAAAAGGCAGGCACCTTCGGCCACGCGTCGAGTTTCAGCTTCTATCCCACCAAGAACCTTGGAGCCCTTGGGGATGGCGGCGCCGTCGTTACTAATGACGAATCGGTGGCGGAGAGACTCCGAAAGCTGCGCCAGTACGGCTGGAGCTCGAAGTACAAGAATACCCTTCCCGGCGGCAGAAACAGCCGGCTCGACGAGCTCCAGGCAGGATTCTTGCGAGTTATGCTGCCTCATGTGGACAAGTGGAACATCCGTCGGCGCGAGATCGCGAACGTGTACTCCGACGCAATTTCCAATCACCGCATGGTACTGCCCGCACGCTGCGGTTCTGAGCACGTCGCTCACCTTTATGTGGTCCGCACCGATTCTCGTGCGGAGCTTCAGCGCCACCTGGCCGCCCACGGGATTTCAAGCGAAATTCACTACCCGATCGCCGACTACCAGCAGGCTGTGCTCCGTGAGCGCTTTCCTTCCGTGGCGCTGCCCATCACCGAGCGTGCTTGCGACACCGTGCTCACACTGCCGTGTTTTCCCACATTGACCGATGAAGAGGTGCAGCGCGTGGTAGAGGCGTGCAACCAGTGGTGAAGCCGAAGTTCTCTATCGTCATTCCAGTTTACCGGAATGAGGAGTCCATCGGCCCCTTGCTGAGCGCGCTTGAGGAGCTGAGCGCTGATCTCGCTCCGGATCCGGTGGAAGTTATCTTTGTTGTCGATGGAAGCCCAGATCGAAGTTTCGAATTGCTGGAAGCGGCGCTTCCGCGACTCACTTTCGCGTCCCAACTAGTATTACTTTCCCGAAACTTCGGCGCGTTCTCGGCCATTCGCTGTGGACTCAAGGAGGCGCGTGGTGACTACATCGGCGTGATGGCAGCTGATTTACGCTACTGATCGAATTTTTCTCCGCGCTTACCAGCAGGCCACTCGACGTGGTATTCGGCAAAAGACTCGGACGCGCGGACCCTGGCCCCAGCAAGTTCGCATCGAACCTGTTCTGGTCTCTTTACCGGAGACTCGTGCAACCTGACGTCCCAGAGGGCGGCGTGGATGTGTTTGCTCTAACGGCTTCTTTCAAAGACCGACTTGTGTCGATGAGTGAAGCAAACAGCAGTCTGCTAGGCCTGCTTTTCTGGCTCGGTGGCCGGCGGGAATTCATCGGCTACTCGAGGCTCGAGCGTGAATATGGTAAAAGCGCCTGGACCTTTCGGAAAAAATTCACTTACCTCCTTGACAGCGTTTTTGCCTTTTCGGATCTACCAGTCCGGCTCCTGATGGGTGCCGGACTGATCGGATTAGGCGTCGCGACCCTGTTGTCATGTGTTGTGCTGACAGCCCGGATGCTCGACCTCTATGCAGTGCCTGGATATGCCGGCTCCATGCTGGCCATCCTCTTCTTCGGCGCGCTCAATACGTTCGGCATCGGCATCGTCGGCAACTACGCGTGGCGCGCGTATGAGAACACCAAGCAGCGCCCGTTGAATGTCATAGCCATGAAACTCGAATTTCCTGGAAAATAGAATGAATTATTTCGTGCACGAAAAAGCACTCTGCGAATCCGAAAATATCGGCCCAGGCACAAGAATCTGGGCGTTTGCGCATGTACTGCCGGGCGCGCGCATTGGCGCGGACTGCAACATCTGCGATGGCGTGTTTGTGGAGAACGATGTTTCTGTAGGCGACCACGTCACTGTGAAGTGCGGGGTTCAGCTTTGGGACGGTGTCACTCTGGAGGACAACGTTTTCGTCGGCCCCAACGCGACGTTTACGAATGACATCAGGCCTCGCAGCAAACAATATCCGGAGACGTTCCTCCGCACGACTGTTGAGGCTGGCGCATCGATCGGTGCTAATGCCACGATCCTGCCGGGCATTCGCATCGGTCGCAATGCGATGGTGGGAGCAGGAGCTGTGGTGACTCGCTCTGTCCCTCCCAACGCGATTGCAGTGGGGAATCCCGCCCGAATTGTTGGCTACGCCGATACACGGACATCCGGGAAAGTCAATAGCTCCGACACTTCCAAGCATGCCGGAGGCATCCAGAAGAGCGTCGTCCGAGGCGTCCAACTGCACACCTTCAACTTTATCGGAGACATGCGAGGCAGCTTGTCAGTCGGCGAGTTCGAGAGGGAAATTCCGTTCTCTCCGAAACGCTACTTTCTGGTATACGATGTTCCTACACAGGAAACGCGTGGAGAACATGCGCACCTGCGCTGCAAGCAGTTTCTGATCGCGGTCAAGGGATCAGTTCACGTCGTGGCGGATGACGGGGAAAATCGAGCACAGTTCGTCCTTGACAAGCCCAACATGGGTCTTTACCTGCCGCCAATGACGTGGGGCATCCAGTACCGCTATTCTGAAGACGCCGTTCTGCTCGTATTTGCATCCGATTTTTACGACCCTTCGGATTATATCCGGGAATACGATGCTTTCCTGGAAAAAATCCTTTCGAACGAGAGTTCGCCCGAATGCTGACTCGCTTGCGCGACCTCTGGTCGCGTTCAAGCCTGGTCCGGTTTCTTCTATCGGGTGGGATCAATACGGCGTTCACCTACGCGGTCTATCTGCTGCTGCTGCATGTGCTCTCTTATAGGGTCGCGTATACCGCGTCGTATATTGCAGGAATCGCCCTGGCCTTCATGCTGAACCGCTCATTCGTCTTCCGTACCCACCGGGGCTGGAAATCGGTGGTGCTTTTTCCGTTTGTTTATGTCGCCCAGTATCTACTAGGCCTGCTGGTAGCTATCGGTTGGGTTGAGACGCTCCAGCTCCCGGCCGAGGGGGCACCGCTTGCCGCGATCGCAGTGACAATCCCCGCGACGTTCCTCTTGTCTCGAGCAGTCTTCGGTGGGTCAAAGGGGTCTACCTGATTCGCGACTCAATTGTTCTCGCGCTCTGCGCCTCAGATCAACCACCCATTCGGGAGCCCTAAGTGGACAAGAATGCGTTTCGCCCAGCCTTCTTCATCGTTCTAGTCGTTGCAGTTTTGGGGGTGGCCGCATTCCAGCCGGCGTTCTTTGGTGACGAGCTCTTTCCATACTTCATCGCCCGGACTAGCGGAGACTTGGCTGAAATATATCTTCGTATCAACCAGTACAAGCCGCGCCTACTTTTCAACGGGCTTTGGGCTTTTGGAGTCTGGGCCGAGGCCCCACGCTCAGCCTTCGGTGTTTTCAACGCATTCGCAATGGCTTGGGCAGGCATCGCGTCATTTGCAATCGCCCGCTTTATCTTAAAGTCCTCGATAATCACCTCTTCTATAGTAGGCATGTGTGTCGTAGTGTCACGCTTCGGCATGGTTTTCTATTACGACTATCTGTCTGGAACGATTGGTACGCTTGGACTCGCGCTTTTCCTGACGACCGCTTACCTGGTAGCGCGCGAGGTAGAACGCCCTCATATGCGCCCCGGTGTCGCCGTAGCGGCCGTGACGCTGAGTGTGGCGACTGTATTGACCTACGAAACCTATATCGCTGGCGTCTTCGTTCTCGGCGTCGGCGCCATGTCAATCGCCTTCTACCGCCGGCGGGCGACAGATAGGCTATGGGTGATCGGGGCCGCTACAGGGTTGGCGATCTGGTTGGTGCCTCTGCTGTGCTTCTTGATCGCGACAAAATGGATGTCCGCGCTGTCAGTAATGACCGGAACGGCTGGCGAGTCCGTAAGTTTAGGCCTCGGGACCCTGCATGCTTTCATCCAGTTCGCCTCGAACGTATTTCTTGGCACGAATTTCGGTCATGAATGGTTCGTAGGCGCTCTTCACGCAGAGAGACGTCTCGGGATGTGGGCCGGCTACACGTTTGCCGTCGTGCAGGCGGCGCTATGGGGCTGGGCACTGTTGAGCGCGGTGGGTCGCTGGAATCGGCGCCAAGGTGTTGCAGGCCTTCTGCTGCTCGGCACAGCGCTGGCCACAATCGCCATTTCAAGCCTCCCTGGGATTGATCGGGCTGATGCGCGCTGGATGTTTCCGCTCAGCGCGTTCGTCGCGCTTCTAGTAGCGACAATTCCGAACTCAGTCGCTCAGAAGTTCCTCCTGGTCTCGATTCTGGTCGTTAACTTCTTTCACCTTTTCTTGAACAACGCCGAAGGTGTCTACAACGTACGCGCTTCCAAGATTTCTGGAGAAATAGCCGGAGCCCTCCGGAACGCTGTCCCTCTCGCCGAGCGCGGGGTGGTTCTTGGTGTACCCGATAACGAGCTAGAGTGGGTGCTGGGCGGCAATGCGCTACAGGGAAACAACGTTCGCAGCGGCGAGAATTATTGCTGGATCAACCTACGTAACGCCCCGTGTGTCGATCCCCGGTCGGCACTAGAGAATCGACCACCTGAGGACTACGGTTTCGCATTGCTGCACACGCAGGCCGGAAGCCCTCCTTATATGATCCAAGGATCAATTCTCCAGGTTCTGCTCCGCCCGCAACCGGAAATGCTCGCGCAGGCTAGAACACTGGGGGGGGGGGATGTCGGCTGGCAGGATTGGCTGTGGTCAGAAGGCGCCGCGCCCCAAGAACAGGACGTTTCCGTTTCGGGGCCCACCTACGCCACCTTGACACTACCGGTCGCCGAGCTCCGGCGAGCGGTTCTAGGTTACGTGGTGTCGGGCTCACCGGACAGGCAGGCCACGATGCGCCTCCAGGTAAACTGGCTTCGAGCCGATCGCAGCTTCATGGCGCCACAGATCGAAGTGGCGCGTCCGCGCTCACTGGAAGCGTTCGCGATGCTGCTTCTGCCGCCACCGGAGGCGGCTTTCGGCGAGATCTACGTAACCCTCCACGATACGGGCCCAGGCAACGTCGTATTTCATCGCGTCGCGCTGATTGCGCCCTGATAGTCGCCTCAAGGAATTGAGAACATGCAGGACCCAACCAACTCTCTCCCTGACAGAAAGAGCAGCCGTTCGCGTACAGTCGCAGCGCTGACCTTTCTCGCGCTCTGCAACCTGGTGACGTTTAATCGACATTACTCAGGCAAAGCCACGTTTCCCTGGGACTTCCTCGGTGGAT
>VFQP010002608.1_pt1 | contig 19786 bp, 14 predicted proteins | sample 3512351 | NCBI WGS metagenome assembly VFQP01 (sample SAMN10412372, study PRJNA504923) | tailings metagenome | isolation source: Relicate 1 Philex TSF1 revegetated site | place: Philippines: Tuba, Benguet | collected 2017-08-29
CGACGAACCAAGCGACCGAAGCACCCGCCGTGCCCGCCCCGCCGAACACATAGGCGTCGCGCGCGCCGTCGAACACATGCGGCATGCTGATCAAGCCGCCGCGCGTATCGACATCGGGCGTGATGAAGCCCCAGCACATACTGGTGCCGATCATCGCGACATGCCGGCCTTGGCGCGTGGCGCCCGCCGCGAAGGTCGCGACGGCGGCATCCACGCCGCCCGCCACGACGGGCGTTCCCGCGGCAAGACCAAGCCGCGCGGCGATATCCGCTTTCAACCCGCCGACGATGTCACTCGACCCGACCAGACGGTCGGGCATCATCCCGCGCGGAATGCCCAAGGCCGCCATCATCGGCGCCGACCAATTCCGCGCCTTCAAATCGTAGACGCCGCCGATATTGCCGGCGGAGGAATGGTCGACGGCAAGCTCGCCGGTCAGCGCGTGGATGACCCAGGCGTTGGGCGGCAGGAAATGGCGCGTGCGCGCCCAAATCTCGGGCTTGTTGTCGCGGATCCACAGGATCTTCGTGAATCCATAATAGCTGTCAACGTGATTGCCGGTGACGTCGCGCAAGCGATCGAGATCGATGTTCTTGCGCACCCATTCGACCTGCGCCTCGGCGCGGCGATCCATCCAGATCAGACAGGGATGCAACGGACGCATCTCGGCATCGACGGGAATCCCCGCCCCGCCATAGAGTCCCGAAATGCACAGCGCGCGGATTTGCTCCGGGGCAAATCCCTTTCGCCCGCCGCGCAGCTGCCCCACCGCCCCCGCGACCGCATCGAGTACGGCATCGAGCCATATCTGGGCATCCTGTTCGGCCCAAAGGGGACGCGGCGTATCGGGCTGATAGGCGACGGAATCCTGCGCGACGACCTTGCCCGATCCGTCGCAGATCAACGCCTTCGTGCTCTGTGTCCCGATATCGACGCCGATGACGTAATCCGCCGCGGGCATAATTATACTACCTTCACGTGTATTTTTTGATGTGTTTCGGGAGATTGCCGCATCGTCTTTACGCCCGTCAGCCTCGCAAGCCGCTCGCCGCGGTCGTCTGCGGCGCCAAATCGGGCCCGGCCTCGACGAAACGCCCGCGTACGTTCTCCCGATATTCGCGCCGGAATGCGGAAGGCGAGATCCGCTTCTGCGCGATGAAATGCCGATTGAAGTTCGACAGATTGTTGAACCCGACTTGGAAGCAGATATCGGCCACGCTGTCGTCCGTCGTCATCAGCAGATCGCAGGAATTGTCGATCCGCAGCCGGTTGACGTAGCGCACGAAGGTCAGGCCCGTGTGCCGCTTGAACGCGCGCGAGAACGACGACGGCGTGAAGCCGCTGAGCACCGCCATGTCCGTCAAACGCAGATCGCTGCTGATATTGCGCGCGACATGGTCGATGACGTGGTTGAGCGGCGCGGAGACATAGGTTTCCGGCGACGGCCGATAGCTGGCGCTGGCGAGCTGGCGGAACCCCGCCCCTTGCAGCAATGCCAGCAGGCGGAAGAAATGCGCCATCCGAGCGGGGCCGGAACTCTCCAACATCGCCTCGAGGATCGGCCGCGCCGCGTCGCCCGTCCCGTCGGGGAATTCGATCCCGCAGCACGAAGCGGCCAGCATCTGCTCCACCGCGCGCATTTCGGGCATCGCCGCGATGCACCCGTCCATGAAGGACTGGGTGAATTGCAGCACCAAGCCGCGCCGCGCGACCGTTTCGCCGCGCGCAACATCGCTGATCCAGTTATGGGGCAGGTTCGGTCCGACCATCACCAGATTGCCGGGACGAAACGTACTGATGTAGTCGCCGATGAAGGCGCGGCCCGACGTTTCGGTGACCAGATGGATCTCGTATTCCGGATGGAAATGCCAACGCACGGTCCGATAAGGATAGCCGTGCGCCCAAACCTTGAACGAGCTTTCGCGCGGCACGTCGACGACTTCGAGGTCGGGCACGTTTTCGCGGCTGAACGCGCCGGACTTGCGGTCGTTTGCGGCAACGGCATCGCATCGCGAGACCATCGAGGTTTCCTCCGGCCCGGGACTGAAACAGCCCCGAATAGTTGTCCGGCGTTATTCACCGGGTTTCCGTCGTCCAAGTATTCGAAGAAAGAACGATCAGGAAATACTTTTAGAACTGCCTGATACTTCTTTGTTCGAAGAAACGCGTTTTGCTTGCGAAACGGAGTTTCCTTATTCGGAATACATTGCATGCAGTGGTAACCATCGCAACCCGGTTTCGGGTCACGGACCGATACTTTTTTGCGCGCCGAATATTGCCCATGACCGATGATTATTTGTGCTTGCCGCGCTTCGCCGTCGCTTCCTAGCATGCGCGCCTCGCAGATATGCGCAACGGAGTTGGGAATGGCGACGTCGAGCAATTCGAAGAATGACGGCAAGGGTAAGACGGTTCACGACGCGACGCCGAGTTGGCCGCAGGCGAAACGCCCGCCCAAAGATGCGCCGAACGTCGTTTGGATCGTTCTCGACGATCTGGGTTTCGCGCAGCTCGGCTGCTACGGCTCGGCGATCGAAACGCCGCATATCGATAGCCTCGCCGGCAACGGTCTGCGCTACACGAATTTCCATGTGACCGCGATGTGCTCGCCCACGCGCACGTGCTTGCTGACCGGGCGCAACCATCATGCGGCGGGCATGGGTTATCTCGCCGATTTCGATACCGGCTTCGACAATGCGCGCGGCGCCATCACCAAGCGCGCCGCGACGCTGGCCGAGATGCTGCGCGAAGGCGGCTATTCGACCATCGCGCTCGGCAAATGGCATCTGACGCCGCCGAGCCATATGAGCCCGGCCGGGCCCTTCGATCATTGGCCCACGCAGCGCGGCTTCGACCGCTTCTACGGCTTTCTGGGCGGCGAGGAAGACCAATGGGCGCCGGAGCTTTGGTACGACCAGCATTTCGTACCGCCCAAAGCCTGCGACAATTATCATTTGAGCGAGGATCTGGTCGATCGCGCCGAGGAATTTCTCGGCGACCAAATGACCTCGGCGCCCGACAAACCCTTCTTCCTCTATCTGGCTTTCGGCGCCTGCCACGCGCCGCACCAAGCGCCGCAATCCTATCTCGATAAATACAAAGGCCAATTCGATCACGGCTGGGACGTCGAGCGCGAGCGCACGCTGGAGCGCCAGAAGAAGCTCGGCATCGTGCCGCAGAACACCCAACTCGCCCCGCCCAATCCCGGCGTGAAGGCGTGGAAGGATCTCGATCCCGACGCGCGGCGCGTGCTCGCCCGCTTCCAGGAAGTCTTCGCCGGCTTCACTGAACACACCGACGCGCAGATCGGCCGTTTGGTCGCCTGGCTCGAAAAGCGCGGCAAGCTCGACAACACCGTGTTCGTCGTGCTGTCGGATAACGGCGCCTCGGGCGAAGGCGGCGAGCACGGCTCGGTCAACGAGTATCGCTACTTCCTGGGCCTGCCCGACACGCAGGCGGAAAACCTCGCCGAGATCGACAAGATCGGCGGACCCTGGACGCATAACCACTACCCCGCCGCCTGGGCGCAGGCGGGCAACACGCCGCTGAAGTTCTACAAGAAATACACCTATGGCGGCGGTGTGCGCGCGCCCTTGATCGTGCATTGGCCCAAGCGCCTGAAGGAACGCGGCGCCTTGCGCCGCCAGTTCCAGCACGCGATCGATCTGGCGCCGACGATGCTGGACGTTTGCGGCGTCGAGACACCGAAGGTCTATCGCGGCATCGACCAGATGCCGCTGCACGGCAGCTCCCTCGCCTATACGTTCGACGCGGCCGAAGCGCCGTCGCGCCACATCACGCAGTATTTCGAGATGGGCGGTCAGCGCGGCATTTGGCACGACGGTTGGAAAGCCGTGACCAATCACCGCTCCGGCGAGCCTTACGAGAACGACAAGTGGGAGCTCTACGACGTCCGCAACGATTATTCGGAAACGGTCGATCTCGCCGCGAAGGAGCCCGCGCGCCTGAAGGAGATGATCGAGTTGTGGTGGCGCGAGGCGGAAGCCTACAACGTCACGCCGCTCGACGACCGTGCCCAGGCGCGTGCCTTCGCGCGTGATCCGGAAACCAGCGGGCGCAGCCGTTTCGTGCTTTATCCCGGCGGCCGCTTGATGACGCCGGTGACGGGTCCGAATTTCTCGATGCGGCCGTTCAAGATCGCCGCGCATGTCGAAGCGCGCGCGAAAGGCGAGGAAGGTGTGTTGTTCGCCTATGGGCGACGCGCGGCGGGATTCTCGCTGTTCGTCCACGACGACAAGCTGGTGTTCGAATACAACCTCGCCGGACGGCGCACGACGGTCGAGACCAAGGCCGGGCTACCGGCCGGCGCGCATGTCTTCGGCTGCGCGTTGACGATGAACGGCAAGGAAGCGTCGCTCGACCTGACCGTCGATGGCGGCGTCGTCACCCAAGCGAAGTTGCCGCAGGCCTTCCCTGCCGGGTTCGGCGTGTTGCCCTCCCAATGCGGACTCAACACGCCCTCGCCCGTTTCGCCGCGCTACGAAGCGCCGTTCCGCTTCGCAGGAAAACTGGATCGCGTCGAGGTGGATCTTGGCCCCGCCGACATGGCGGCAATCGCCGGATTGTGGGCAGCCGCGATCCGCAGCCAATGACGCCGTAAGGCGTTCTCATAGAGGTCGAAGCCCGCCGCTGGTTTCCCAGGGCGGGCTTCTTCGTCTCTCGCGTGATGGTCGGCGCGGCGGGATTCGAATCCACAACACCCCGACTGCATGAAATTCAGTTATCTCAATACTGATTTCCGAGGCATCGAGGCATTCTGAGGCTTTTGTGGAAAATGAGATCGTCCGATTTTCCGCAATGAACGCTCGACGTTTGGGCGGTTCCTCCGCAAAAGCGAGAAGCAAGCCGCGACCGCGAACACTATTCCGATTCAGCCTCCGCGCCAGCATCGATGTCGTTCGTTCGGATTCACTTGGGCCGGCGGCGCCCCAAACATAAAAAAATCGCGTAATCGGCTTGCAATCCGCCCACTGCTTTAACCGCCGCCCGGCCGGAATGCCCGGCACTGCGCCGGATCGGTCGCGATCGACGGCCCGCCCGCCAACTCGATGCAATACGGTATCGCCGGAAAGACGGCGTTCAAGCATGTGCCGATCGCCGCCGGCCGGCCCGGCAGATTGACGATCAACGCCGCTTTACGCAGACCCGCTATTTGCCGCGACAATATGGCCGTCGGCACTTCCGCCAAACTCGCCATGCGCATCGCTTCGCCGAACCCAGGCAGAAGCCTGTCGCAAATGTCGGCCGTCGCCTCCGGCGTCACGTCGCGCGGCGACGGCCCCGTCCCGCCTGTCGTAAATACCAAGGCGCAGCCGACATCGTCGACGAGACCGCTCAGCGTCCGACCGATCGTCTCCCGATCGTCGGGGATAAGGACTCGATGGGGCGTCCACGGCGAAACGAGAACGCGTCCGATATAGGCTTCGATCGCCGGACCGCCCTCGTCCCGATATATCCCCGCCGACGCGCGATCCGAACACGTCACGATTCCGATCGGCACCAGCGGCGTCATGCTCACGCTCCGAAGCGCGCGAACAACACATTGTTCTCCAGATGGATATGCTCCATCAAATCGGTCTCGAGCTTGCGCGTCCCGGTATAAAGCGCGCGCCAGGAGTTGCACGCGCCCTCCGGCGGCACGTGATCGCCCGTCAGCCGCGCTAACTCGCGCAGCTGTGCGCCATGCGCGTCGTGCTCGGCGCGCATCACCGAAATCGGCATGCCGATCATCGGATTGCCGCCCGTCCGCATCATCGGGAATAGAACGCCTTCCTCCTTCGCCGTGTGCTCGCCAAGCTCGTGTTCCATCGTCGTCAGCAGATCCGCGAGGCCGGCGGGAACATCCGGGCGATCGGCGTGAACGCGCTCGACGCGGCGCGCCAACGCGATCAATTCGGGAAACTCCCGCCGATGCGTCTCGTGATAGCGCGTCACGATATGCGCGATCAGCCCGAAGGTCGTCGCGGGCACGTCGACGGGTCCCGGCACGAGAGCGCGCAACGAATCCTCGATTTCCGCGAGGGGGGCCGCACGCTTCGCGGCCGCATCGGCCAGCGATACGCCGCCGCCGCAACAGAAATCCAACTTGTGACGGCGGAACACCGCCGAGGCGCCCGGCAGTTCGGCCGCGATCGCGCCGATCTGACGTTCGGCGAAGCGGGTCGTTTCGATGCTTTCCATGGGCTCTCTCCTTCGCCGGCGCGCCGGCATCAAATTGGTATTTTTAAAGCCACTTAACGTTCTGCCCAGGTACTGGTATTGTCAATACCAATTGGAGGTTCACATCGTGCGGCTTCTCGCTTCGACCGATTTTGCTTTGCGAATCCTGCTGCGGCTCGTCGTCGCACCCGATCGGCGGCTGGATACGCCCGGCCTTGCGATGGCGACGGGCGTGCCGCGCAACCACGTCCACAAGATCGTCCAAAGTCTTGCCGCCGCCGGATATGTCCGCACGACGCGCGGCAGCGGCGGCGGCGTCGCCCTGATCCGTTCGCCCGCGCAAATCCATATCGGCACGGTCGTGCGCCACTTCGAGGCGGAGCAAGCCTTGGTCGAATGCGATCGTAAGGACGGCGGCGCCTGTCCGCTGACGCCGGACTGCGCGCTGCGCGGCATCCTCGGCCGCGCACGCGACACTTTTCTCAGCACACTGGATTCGACCAGCCTCGCCGAATGCGTCCCCGGCCTCCTTAGCGGCAATCGGGACAATCGGACGCAACCGCGGCCCCGAACGCGGCGAATGCCTGCCGCCGCTTCGCGCTGACCGGCTCGGCCGGATGATCGACGCGCGAATCGATCGGCGGCAAACGGTCGCGATCGGCCGCGCAGGACAAATGCGGTCCCAAATCGCGCAATAGCCCGTCGTAAATCGCGTAGATCCAGCCATGAAGATTGAGCGCCTTCCCCGATCCCCAGGCGCGCTCGACGATCGGCGTCGCCGCAAGCCGACGCACCTGCATCTCGACGTTCAACTCGCAAAGCCGGTCGAGGCGCAAATCCGGATTGGCGATGGCATCGAATTTCGCGCGATGCCCGCGATACAGCATCGACAAAGGCTGGAGCCAATGGTCGAGCATCGCGCCAATCTCGCCCGAGATCGCGCGCCGAACGCCGCCGCATCCGTAATGCCCGCAAACGACGATGTGCTCGACGCCTAATTGATCGACGGCGAATTCCAGGACCGACAGGATATTCATATCGCTGGTGTGGACGAAATTCGCGATGTTGCGATGAACGAAGACTTCTCCCGGATCGAGGTCGAGCACGTCGTTCGCCGTCACGCGGGAATCGGAACACCCAATCCATAGATAGTTGGGCGTTTGCTGCTCCGCGAGCCGCCGGAAGAATTCCGGATCGTCGCGCGTCTTGCGCGCCGCCCACGCGACGTTCCGGTCGAATAGATGATCGAGCGTGCGCGCCATATTAATCTCCGAAATATCCTTGTCGCGCCGCGACGGAATCGCCGCCCGCCCCGCGTCGCGTCGCCATATCGGCCGCGAGCCGCGCCAGATCGCCCGATGTCAAACGCTTGCGCGCAAGCGGCAGGACGAGCGCGTTCTCCCAATCGATGTGACGGCGCATGGCACCGATGAACGTTGCAACGATGGCCGCGAATCCCGCCTCGGGCGCGCGTCGGCTTGCACATTCACGCAAGCCCGCGATCACGCCGAGCGACAAATCCCGCGCCCGCGCGCGCTCGCCTTCCACCAATCCCAGTATCCGGTCGATACCATCCGCCGCCTGGCAGCGTTCGCGCAACAGCGGGAACAGCGCCTCCGCTTCCTCGGCCAGATGGCGCGCGATGTCGCCAAGCAGGAATTCCAGCAGGAAACGGGCCGTCGCCGCCCGCCGCGCCACGCGGTGATCGGCCGCCATCCGTTCGAGATGGGCGAGGAACGCGCGAAACCGATAATGCTCGGCCTCCAGAAAATCGAGCGGCGCCGACAGCAATCGCAGATCGGCGGGCTCGATCATCGGATTGCGCGGCGCGCGCATGGCCGAATCTAGTCGGGACGCATGCCGGCATGCGCCGCCAGATCGCGCAGATACCGCGATACGGCTTCGCGATAGGCTTTATCCTCCAACTGCCGCGCGATGCGGATGCGCACGGCGTCATAGGGCAAGGGCCGGCCCGACGCGCGCTGATCGACGCGCGCGACGTGAAACCCGTAGCGCGTGGGAATCGGTGCGGCACAAAGCTCGCCTTCGTCGAGCGCGAACAGATAGGTCTCGAATTCCGGCACCGTCGTGCCGCGCGAAACCTGCCCCAGCGATCCGCCATTCGCACCCGACGGGCAGGCGGAGCTTTCCCGTGCGATCGCCCCGAACCGGGCCGGATCGGCTTCGATCGCCTTCAACGCGGCCTGCGCTTTATCAAACGCAAGCGCGCGCGCGTCCTTGTCGTCCGGCGCGGCGGCGAACAGGATGTGCCGCGCTTCGAGCAGATCGGGGCTGCGATAGCTCTCGGGGTTCGCGTCGAACCAGGCGCGGCATGAAGCTTCGTCCGCCGCCGGCACCGTCACCTCGGCCTCCAGCACCGCCTCGATCGCGTCGGCGATCTCGGTTTCCGACGGTTTCTCGACCGTCAGAAGGCCGAGAATGCGCGCGCGATCGACGAGCAATCCCCGGATCATCAAGCTGCGTTCGGCCGCCGCACGCGCGGCGTCCAGCGATGGGGCGGGTGCGTATTGCATCTCCGCCGCGATTTCGCGTTCTTCAAGCATGGCGCCCACCTCCCCGACGACGAACGATTTGATAGCTACGGAACACGTAGCCGACCGGCGCGCTCCAGATATGAACAAGCCGCGAGAACGGGAAGACCAGGAACATCGTGAAGCCGAGCACCAGATGCGTCCGGTAGGGCCAAGCGAGATCGGCGAGCGCTTGCGCATCCCCGCTGCGCAACGTGACGATCCGCTGGATGTAATCGGAGAGGACCAGCATCACCGCGCCGTCCGGATGCTGCAACGAATAGGGGATCGTCACCATCCCCAGCGTCAACTGCACCCAGAGCAGCAGCACGATCGCGATATCCATCGTCGAACTCGTGGCGCGAATGCGCGGATCGGTCAGGCGGCGATGGATCAGCAGCGTCAAGCCGATCCAGCAGAACGTGCCGAACACGCCGCCCGCGACGATCGCCAATAACTGCTTGGCTTCGACGCTCAAGCCCAAGGACGTGTAGATTTCATGCGGCGTCAGCAGCCCGACGAAATGTCCGGCGAAGATCGCCAATATCCCGATATGGAACAGATTCGATCCCCAGCGAAGCTGGCGTGCGCGTAGCATTTGGCTGGAGCCGGAGCGCCAGGAATATTGCTCGCGGTCGAACCTGATCCAACTGCCGATCAGGAACACGCTGACGCAGATATAGGGATAGATCTCGAACAGGAATTTTTGGATCCAGAGCATCGGCCTCTCTCCCTTCAACCCGCGTTCATTCGCGCGACCCATTCGGCCGCTTTGCCGCAGGAAGCGGCATCGGCCGCCGCCTCGCCCGGACCGAATCGGATTTCGGACTCGGCCCAGTCGCGATCGATCTCGTCCAAGGTCGGATCGCGATCGGGCAAACCGTCATCGGCCGGCGCTTGGCGATCGCCAGCCAATTCCCGCACGACGGCGATCAACCCGGCATAAGGCGAACCGCGCTTGCCCAGCCGCAATTGGATCGGCGCCAGCAACGGCGCCAGATCGGCCAGCAATCGCCGCGCTTCCGCCGGGTCATTCTGCGACGCGAATTCCAGAATCACCGGCAGATAGTCGGGCAGTTCCTCGGCCGACAACGCGAAGCCGCCTTTGCGATAATGCTCGATTAGATCGACCATCGCCGGGCCCCGGTCGCGCGAATCGCCGTGGACATGCTCGAACAGATGCAGCGACAGCGACCGGATGCGATCGAACAGCGCGACCCACCGCTCCTGCACGGTCAGCAGATCGTGATCCGCCAGCATCGCGATGGCGGAATCCACGCGCGCCAAGGCCGCCGGCCCCAGCGCGCCTTCCGCCACGATCGCCGCGCGGATCTCCGGCAGCGCGTCGCGCATTGCGGCGGTCGGGTAGTCGATCAATGCGGACAGCGCTTTATATATCCGCATGGCTCAACCCTCCGCCGGGGGCGCGCGACTTGCGCTTGCCGAACAGCGAGACGTCGTTCGAACCGTCCGAACAGCCATTGCCGAAGGTGAAGCCGCAGGACGAGCGCAGATCGTAGGCGTTCTCGGCGTATTCGCGATGCGTCGACGGGATGACGAAGCGATCCTCGTAATTCGCGATGGCGAGAATCTTGTACATGTCTTCGACCATCGCCGTGTCCATGCCGACTTTCGCCAATACGCCGCCGGCTTCGCGCGCTTCCACATGACGCGCGCGCATGAAGGCGCGCATCGCCAACATGCGTTCGAGCGCATGCGCCACCGGCGTTTCGTCGCCCGCCGTCAGAAGATTGGCGAGATAGCGCAACGGGATGCGCAAGGACCGCACGTCGGGAATGCCGCCGTCGTCCTCGATCTTGCCGGCGTCCGACGCCGCCTGGATCGGCGACAGCGGCGGGATGTACCAGACCATCGGCAAGGTCCGGTATTCCGGATGCAGCGGGAACGCGATCTTCCAGTCGATCGCCATCTTGTAGACCGGCGATTTCCGCGCGGATTCGAGCCAGGCTTCGGGAATGCCTTCCTTGCGCGCGGCTTCGATCACCGCCGGGTCGTGCGGATCGAGGAATACATCGAGCTGCGCGCCGTAAAGATCCTTATCGTCCGGCGCCGACGCCGCCGCTTCGATCCGATCGGCGTCGTAGAGCATGACGCCGAGATAGCGGATGCGGCCGACGCAGGTCTCCGAGCAGACGGTCGGCTCGCCGACCTCCAAACGCGGATAGCACAGAATGCATTTCTCGGCCTTTCCGCTCTGCCAATTGTAATAGATCTTCTTGTAGGGGCAGGCCGACACGCACATGCGCCAGCCGCGGCATTTGTCCTGATCGACAAGGACGATGCCGTCTTCCTCGCGCTTGTAGATCGAGCCCGACGGGCACGCCGCGACGCAAGCCGGATTGAGGCAGTGCTCGCATAGCCGCGGCAGATAGAACATGAACGTGTTCTCGAACTGGCCGTGGATCTCCTTCTGGATCCCTTCGAAATTCGCGTCGCGCGAGCGCTTGGCGAATTCCGTACCCAGGATCTCCTCCCAGTTCGGCCCCCACTCGATCTTCTCCATCCGCCGACCGTCGATCAGCGAACGCGGCCGCGCGGTCGGAAACGCCTCCATCTCCGGGGCCGATTGCAGATGGTCGTAGTCGAAGGTGAACGGTTCGTAATAGTCGTCGATCTCGGGCAAATGCGGATTGGCGAAGAGCTGCGCCAGGATCCGCCACTTGCCGCCCAGGCGCGGCCGGATTTTGCCGTTCGCCTGGCGGACCCAGCCGCCTTTCCAGCGGTTCTGGTTTTCCCATTCCTTGGGATAGCCGATGCCCGGCTTCGTTTCGACGTTATTGAACCACGCGTATTCGACGCCTTCGCGCGACGTCCAGACGTTTTTGCACGTCACGGAGCACGTGTGGCAGCCGATGCACTTGTCGAGGTTGAGAACCATCGCGATTTGGGCGCGGACTTTCATGGGGGATCTCCTTGCCGGTCACTCGGCCACGGCCGGCGCGGGCCGGTCGAGCCAATCGACATTCGCCATCTTGCGCACGATCACGAATTCGTCGCGGTTCGTGCCGATGGTACCGTGATAGTTGAAGCCGTAGCTTTGCTGCGCGTAGCCGCCGATCATGTGGGTCGGCTTCAAGCAGGTGCGCGTGACCGAATTGTGGATGCCGCCGCGCGCGCGCGTCAGCTCCGATCCCGGCACGTTCACGATCTTCTCCTGCGCGTGGTACATCAAGATCATGCCGGCGGCGACGCGCTGCGACACGACCGCGCGCGCCACCAGCGCGCCGTTCGAGTTGAACGCCTCGATCCAGTCATTGTCCTCCACGCCGATCGACTTCGCGTCGATCTCCGACAACCAGACGATCGGCCCGCCGCGCGACAAGGTCAGCATCAGCAGATTGTCGGTATAGGTCGAGTGGATGCCCCATTTTTGATGGGGCGTGATGAAGTTCAGTGCGATCTCGCGATTGCCGTTGGGCCGCTTCTCCAACAACGGCGACACAGTCTTGGTGTCGATCGGCGGCTTGTAGACGCAGAAGCCTTCGCCGAAGGCGAGCATCCAGGGATGATCCTGATAAAGCTGCTGGCGGCCGGTCAGCGTGCGCCACGGGATCAGCTCGTGGACATTGGTCCAGCCCGCGTTGTAGCTGATATGCTCGCTTTCGATGCCCGACCAGGTCGGCGCGGAGATGATCTTGCGCGGCTGAGCTTGGATATCGCGGAAGCGGATCTTCTCGTCCTCGCGCGGCCGGGCGAGATGCGCGTGATCGCGGCCGGTCGCTTGGCTCAACGCTTCCCACGCCTTGACGGCGACGTGACCGTTGGTTTCGGGGGCGAGGGCCAGCACCACCTCGCTCGCATCGATATCGCTATCGATCTTGGCGAGACCCTTGGTCGGCCCCTCCTCCGCGACCGTGCCGTTGAGATGTTTCAGGAACTCGACTTCCTCGCCGGTCTTCCAGGCCATGCCTTTGACGCCGTTGCCGAGCTTGTCGAGCAGCGGCCCCAGCGCCGTGAAGCGGCGATAAAGATTCGGGTAATCGCGCTCGACCGTGACGACGGCCGCCATCGTCTTACCCGGCAGCGGGTCGGTTTCGCCCTTCTTCCAATCCTTCGGCGCGAAAGCCTGGGCGAGCTCGCCGGGCGTGTCGTGCTGCAAGGGCAGCAAAACGACGTCCTTTTCGACACCCAGATGCCCGGGCGAAAGCTCCGAAACCTTTTTGGCGAAGCCCTTGAAGATTTCCCAATCGCTGCGCGCTTCCCATGCCGGATCCACCGCCGCCGACAGCGGATGGATGAACGGATGCATGTCGGAAGTGTTGAGATCGTGCTTTTCGTACCAAGTCGCGGTCGGCAGCACGATGTCGGAGTAGACGCAAGTCGTGGACATGCGGAAATCGAGCGTGACCAGCAGGTCGAGCTTCCCTTCGGGCGCCGCCGCATGCCATTCGACTTCGCTTGGCTTCGTTAGGCCTTCCTCGCCCAAATCCTTGCCGAGAACGCCGTGCTGCGTGCCGAGCAGATGCTTGAGGAAATATTCGTGGCCCTTGCCGCTGGACCCGAGCAGGTTGGAGCGCCAAACGAACATGTTGCGCGGCCAGTTCACCGGCGCGTCCGGATCTTCGCACGACATCCGAAGTGCGCCGTCCTTCAAACCTTTGGCGACGTAAGCGGGCGTTTCCATGCCGGCGGCGGCGGCATCGCGCGCGACGGCCAGCGGATTGCGATCCAATTGCGGTGCGGAAGGCAGCCAGCCCATGCGTTCGGCGCGCACATTGAAGTCGATCAGCGCGCCGTCGAAACCTTCCGGTGCGAGCGGCGACAGGATTTCGTCGACGTCGAGCTTCTCGTACCGCCACTGATCGGTATGGGCGTAGAAGAACGACGTCGAGTTCATCTGGCGCGGCGGCCGCACCCAGTCGAGCGCGAAGGCGAGCGGCAGCCAACCCGATTGCGGGCGCAGCTTTTCCTGACCGACATAATGCGACCAACCGCCGCCGGGCTGCCCCACGCAGCCGCACATGACCAGCATGTTGATCAAACCGCGATAATTCATGTCGGCGTGGTACCAATGGTTCAACGCCGCGCCGACGATGACCATCGACTTGCCCTTGGTCTTCGCCGCGTTATCGGCGAAGCCGCGCGCCACGGCGACGATGCGATCGCGCGGCACGCCGCAAATCTTCTCCGCCCAGGCCGGCGTGTAGGGATGATCGTCGTCGTAGCTTTTCGCGGCCTCGCCGCCCAAGCCGCGATCGACGCCGTAATTCGCGGCGAACAGATCGAACACGGTCGCGACCAGCGCTTCGCCGTCCTTCAACGCGAGGCGCTTGGCGGGAACGTGACGCGCGATCGTGCGGCCATGCGCCGAGCCCTTGAAATGGGGCGAACGCGGCATATCCTCCGCGGCGAAATAGGGAAACTCGACGGCGACGGTTTCGCCCCGGCCGATCAGGCTCAACGCCGGGCGCGTTTCGGCGTCCGACGCGCCGTCGCGGCCTTCGAGATTCCATTTCCCCTTCTCGCCCCAGCGGAAGCCGATCGAGCCGGTCGGCACGTAGCACGCGTCGTCCGCCTCGCGCAGCGCCACCGGCTTCCAATCGGGATTGTTGGTCTCGCCCAATCCGCCGTCGAAATCCGACGCGCGCACGAACCGGTCCGCGACCAGCTTGCCGTCGCGCGCGACCAGCTTCACCAGCATGGGGAAATCGGAATAGCGCGTCACGTAGTCGTGGAAATACGGATCCCGCTTGTCGAGATGGAATTCCTTCAAGATCACATGGCCGAAGGCCATCGCGAGCGCGGCATCGGTGCCTTGCTTGGGATGCAGCCAGATATCCGCGAATTTCGACGCTTCGGAATAATCGGGCGTGACGACGACGGCCTTGGCGCCCTTGTAGCGAACCTCGGTGAAGAAATGCGCGTCGGGCGTGCGCGTCTGGGGAACGTTGGAACCCCAAAGGATGAGATAGGTCGAGTTGTACCAATCCGCACTTTCGGGCACGTCGGTCTGCTCGCCCCAAGTCTGCGGCGAGGACGGCGGCAAGTCGCAGTACCAATCGTAGAAGCTCATGCACACGCCGCCGAGCAGCGACAGATAGCGCGAGCCCGCCGCGTAGCTGATCATCGACATTGCGGGGATCGGAGAGAATCCGATGATGCGATCGGGCCCCCAAGTTTTCGCGGTATGGATATTCGCCGCCGCGACGATCTCGTTCGCTTCGTCCCAGGTCGCCCGGACGAAGCCCCCCTTGCCGCGGCTGCCGCGGATCTGCGCCATCTTCGCGGGATCGTCGACGATCGACTTCCACGCCAAAACGGGATCGCTATGCTCGGTTTTGGCTTTGCGCCACAGACGGATCAGGCGGCCCCGGATCAGCGGGCGCTTCACGCGATTGGCGCTGTAGAGATACCAGGAATACGACGCCCCGCGCGAACAGCCGCGCGGCTCGTGATTGGGCATATCGGGCCGGGTGCGCGGATAATCGGTCTGCTGCGTCTCCCACGTCACGATGCCGCCCTTGACGTAGATCTTCCACGAGCACGAGCCCGTGCAATTCACGCCATGGGTCGAGCGCACGATCCGGTCATGGGCCCAGCGATTGCGATAGCCCTCCTCCCATTCGCGCTTCTCGTTGGTGACGGTGCCGTGGCCGCCGCTGAAGGATTCGACGTTGCGCGATAGAAAATTCAGGCGGTCGAGGAATTGGCTCATGCTCCGCTCCCTTTCACTTGGCGGCGAGGCCGCGTTCGACGTCGTAAAGAAGGCCGCCCCGGCGTGTGTAGAACCACCAAGTCACGGCGATGCAGCTCACGTAGAACGCGAGGAAACCGTAGAGCGCCCATTCGGCTCCGCCGGTCAGCGCCAGCGAACTGCCGAAGGATTTCGGGATGAAGAACGCGCCATAGGCGGCGATCGCCGAGCTGAAGCCGATGATCGCAGCACCTTCCTTTTCGGCTTCGCGCAAGCGCAGATCGGGCGACATGCCGGGCTCGAGCCGCGCCACTTCCTTGCGCATGATCGCGGGGATCATCTGGAAGGTGGACGCGTTGCCCACACCCGACGCGAAGAACAGGAACAGGAAGCCCGCGAAGAACAGCGGAAAGCTCTTCTCGTCGATCGCGTAGAGCACCGCCAGCACACCCACGCCCAACGCGACGAAGGTCCACAGCGTGATCCGACCGCCGCCGAGACGATCGCTGGCCTTGCCCGCGAGGACGCGGCTGATCGCGCCGACCAGCGGCCCGAGGAACGCGTATTGCAACGCGTTGACATCCGGGAACAAGATCTTCGTCAGCAGCGGGAACGCCGCCGAGAAGCCGATGAACGAGCCGAACGTGCCGGTATAGAGCCAGCACATGATCCAATTATGCGTGCGGCGGAAAATCACCGCTTGGTCGGCGAAGCTCGCGCGCATGCTGGCGATGTCGTTCATCCCGAACCACGCGGCGATCGCCGAGGCCGCGATGAACGGCACGAACACGTAGCCGGCATTCTGCAGCCAAAGCGTCGATTTGACGCCGCCCACCGTGGCCGTCTGCGGATCGCCGCCGAGCCAGCCGAACACGCCCGTCGTGATCGCGATGGGCACGACGAACTGCACGACGCTGACGCCGAGATTGCCGAGACCGGCGTTGATCGCCAGCGCGTTGCCCTTCTCCGCCTTCGGGAAGAAGAAGGAGATATTGGCCATCGACGACGCGAAATTGCCGCCGCCGAAGCCGCAAAGCAGCGCCAGCCCCAGGAAGATCCAATACGGCGTCTCGGGATCCTGCACCGCCATGCCCATGCCGAGTGCGGGCAACAGCAGCGACCATGTCGCCAGCGTCGTCCACATGCGCCCGCCGAAGATCGCGGGCATGAAGCTATAGAAGATACGCAGCGTGGCGCCGGACACGCCGGGCAGCGAAGCGAGCCAAAACAGCTGCTCGTTGGTGAACGCGAAGCCGACGCTGGGCAAACGCGCCACGACGACGGACCACACCATCCACACCGCGAAAGACAGCAGCAGGCACGGAACCGAAATCCACAGATTGCGGCGCGCGATCGCTTGGCCCGTCTGCGACCAGAATTGCTTGTCCTCAGGTCGCCACTCCTGCAGCGCGTCCGTGCCGGCCAAGGCACCTTCCTGTGCGGGGCCATGCAAGGGCGCCATTTCCGGAAGTTCCGGCAGTTTGCGCGCCGGAATGCCGGCCACGGCGGCGCTGCGCTCCATCTGGCGCACGGCGACATGCATCCAAACGAGTGCGACCGCGACGATCGCGAACAGCAGCCAGAAGCAGCTTTGCCAAACGCCGGTCAGATCGTTGAGCGCGCCGAACGCGATCGGCAGCGCGAAACCGCCCAAACCGCCGACGAGACCGACGACGCCGCCGACCGCGCCGACGCGATCGGGATAATAGACGGGGATGTGTTTATAGACCGCCGCTTTGCCCAGGCTCATGAAAAAGCCGAGCACGAAGGCGACGGTCATGAAACCCACGATGCCCAGATGCGTCGAGAACTCGACCGGCCCGCGAATGCCTTGGACGACATAATGCGTGGGCGGATAGGAAAGGACGAAGGTGCACACGACCGACACCATGAACGTCCAGTACATGACCCGCCGCGCGCCGAATTTGTCCGCCAGATGCCCACCATAGGCGCGGAAGATCGAGGCCGGGATCGAATAGACCGCACCGATCATGCCGGCCGTCGCAATATCGAGACCGTAGACGCCGATCAAATAACGCGGCAGCCACAGTGCCAGTGCTACGAACGCGCCGAAAACGAAGAAGTAATAAAGCGAGAAGCGCCAGACCTGGATGTTCTTCAGCGGCTCCATCATCGCCGATAGCGGCTCAGGCTTGCGGCCTTCGGCGCGCCGGCGCGCGAGATCGGGATCGTCTTTTGTCGTCAGGAAGAAGATCACGGCCATGACGGCCAAGCCGATCGCCCAGACGATCGCGACCGTCTGCCAGCCATAGGCGATCATCACCGTGGGGGCGGCGAATTTCGTCACGGCGGCGCCGACATTGCCGGCCCCGAAAATACCGAGCGCCGTGCCCTGCTGGGATTTCGGAAACCACTTGGCGACATAGGCAACGCCGACGGAGAACGAACCGCCCGCGATCCCCACGCCCAGCGCCGCGATCAGAAACGTCGGATAGTCGTAGGCGTAGATCAGCAGGAACGTCATGACCGCCGCCGACAGCATCACCAGCGTGTTGACGACCCGACCGCCATATTGATCCGCCCAGATGCCCACGATCAGGCGGATCAACGATCCCGTCAGGATCGGCGTCCCGACCAGCAGACCGAATTGCGTGTCGGAAAGATCGAGATCTTTCTTTATCTGGATACCGATGATCGCGAAGATCGTCCAAACCGCAAAGCATGCGGTGAAAGCCAGCGTGCTCATCCATAAGGCGGCTTGCTGCCCGGCGGGTTTTTCGACGGTGGCGATCATGGCTCCCCCTCGCGCGAAGGCGCGATCCATGGCGCGAATGATCCGGGCGGCGGCGTGCGCTACGGTTGATCCATGTCAACGTCACGCCGGGAGCGACAACATAAAGTCGAGAAAACACGACGTTCGACAAGCCGCCGCTTGACGAACGTCAATTCCGAACGGGCCGAGGGGCACCTATGAAGCCGACCGATCGAGACGCTCTTGCCGCCACGCCGTTGTTTCGCGACGCATCGCGGGAAATCGCGGAACGACTCGCGATCGGCGCTTTCGTCCAGACATTGCCCAAGGGCACGCTCCTTTTCGACCAGGGACAGGACGCCGAATTTTTGCATGTGCTCCTCGAAGGCAGATGCGGCCTGATCGGCAACCGATCGGACGGCGAGGAATGCGTCGTCGAGATCATGCATGCCGGCGACTGCTTCATTCTGCCGGCCATCCTGCTCGAAGCGCCGTATCTGATGGGGGCGCGCGTTCTGGAAAGCTCGCGTATCGCGATGGTCCCGGCCGAGACGCTGCGCCGCGCCTTCACCAAGGAACCACAATTGATGCGCGCCGCAGCACTGCAACTCGCGCGCTATTGGCGCGTGCTCGTCCGGCAGATCAAGGATCTGAAGCTGCGCTCGACGGCCGAACGCGTCGGCGCCCATCTTTGCGGCTTAAGCGGCGACGCGCAAAGCGGGCCCGTATCGCTCGATATCCGCGACGAATATCGCGCCATCGCGGGGCGCTTGGGCATGAGCCCCGAAACATGGTCGCGTGTGCTCAAACAGCTCGAACCGGAAGGCGTGCGCGCGAAAGGCAAGCGGATCGAGATCGAAAATATCGATCGTCTACGCGCATATTCCCGTTTCGACGACCTGCGCTAACCGGCACCGCGCCTAAAACGCCGAAACCCGGCCCCCAGGCCGCGTTGGTTTCCACATTTACGAGAGTTCCAATACTACGCCACGCCCGATCGACCGCAGCGTCACATCGCCAGCAATGGCGCCAAATAGCGATCGCGGAGCAATTCATCGATCGCGATGTCGCGATGGGCGACGAACCCGGATGCGCCCAGCGCGCCGTCCTTCAATCGTGAAAGCAGTGCCGCCGCATAGCCGGCGGCGACCGAATTCATTGTATTGAATGGCCCCAACGTCGCGTCGCGTCGGAAGCGATAGGACGCCGAGGTTTCGACCTTCCGCGCACCGCGGTCGCCGCGCGCCGTCAGCAAGAGAATCAGCACGTCGTCGTCGACGATCGGCAAGCCGTTGAGCAGCAGCGAGCGCAACATATCCCGCCGGGATCTCAGACCGAGATCGTCGAGCAGGAACTTCATATGGTCGAGATGGCCGGGATAGCGCAGCGTTTTGAACGTGACGTTGCGCAAGCCTGCCGCGCGGAACATGTCGATCTCCGCCAGCCCGCGCGACGTCGTGAAAGCTTCATAGGTCACGCCGTCGATCGCCACATGCTCTAGGTTCTCGAGCGGCGCCAGCGACACGATTTCGCCGTCGCGCAATGCCTCGCAAGGCTGGGTGTATTCGTCGATCAACCCGTCGATATCCCAGATCTGACCATAGCCGAGACGATTGGTCGGATAGCGCGGCACGGCCCCGACGCGGATCGACAGATCGCCGACCGGCGCGCAACGCGCGAGCAAACTGCGCGCGGCATTGCCGACGA
>VFQP010002609.1_pt1 | contig 19782 bp, 11 predicted proteins | sample 3512351 | NCBI WGS metagenome assembly VFQP01 (sample SAMN10412372, study PRJNA504923) | tailings metagenome | isolation source: Relicate 1 Philex TSF1 revegetated site | place: Philippines: Tuba, Benguet | collected 2017-08-29
GGGCGGGGGGCGCACGTGCGCGCCCACCACCAGCAACCGCCGCGAGCGGCGCGCGCGTGGGTGTGCGGGGGGAGCGATGGACGGCGGGGAGGAGGGTTGCTGGAGAGAGAGGGCGCGCTGGAGAGAGAGACACGACAGAGGCCCAGAGGCCGGCGCAGCAGAGGCGGAGGCAGGGGTGTTGGAGAGGCGAGGCGGGAAGCACACAGGGCACGCAAGCCTGGAGGATGCGTTCGTGCGTGGGCTCCGTCACGGGGCCCGCGCTCAAGGAGGCCGGGCCCCAGCCTTGCAGGCCCGTGTTCAGCAACAGAAGGGGGGGGGGGCGGAACGGACAAAGTTTGTGGAGATGCGAGCAGAGGGAGGAGCAGAGGAGAGCCGAGCTCAGGCTGCCATCGACACAGGTGGGGGGAACCAGGCCCCAGCAAAAACAGAAGCGGGCGAGGTGCGCCCCGCTTGATTCCAAGTGCCCCACAATTGTTGCTGAAGGCCATCCACCGCCACCGCGCCGTGCCGTCCAACCGATGCGCTGCAGCGGCGCCCCCTCGGCCCTCGCCGGCAGGGGCGCCGCCCACGCCTCTTCCCTCAACGCGAGCGTGCTGCCCACCCGCCATGCCTGTCCACCGCCTACAGCGGCCGCCGGGGCCCCCGGCATGCGCGAAACCCACGCGCCGGCGCCGCCGCCAAGGCGGGCGCGCGCCGGGCGCAAGCGGGCGACGGGCGCGCGCCGAGAGAATGGGCGGGCGCGCCGTTTTGCTCCGCTCTCCCAGGGCCCCGCAACGCCAAGAGTTTATGGCAGCGCGATCAAACACGGCATACTGCGCCCGCCCGCCGTCATCATGCGCCTGCAGCTGCCACGGCCTGGAGGAAGGGGGGGCTTGGGGAGAAGGACCGGTGGGCAAGGCTGCAGCTCCCTCAGACTGAGCTCGGAGCCAGCCAGTTCTGTCATTCCCCGCGTGCGGAAGCAACTCACAGCTTGGGCGCGTCCACACCCACCACGGAACAGGTGCAAGCCAGTACTCTCCTCCTTTTTTTCGCTTTTGGCGCGGGTCCAGTGTGCAAGGGAGCGGGGACGGCAAACGGGCATGCTAGCGGCCCCGGCGCGGGGACCGGGGCTGGCAGTTCCAGGGCACGGGCGGCCGTGAGCGATAGAATGAGCGTGTGGCCGCGGGGGCCGCACGCAGCGAGGGGAGGGCGGTGCGTCGCGCGGCGGCTTGCACGGCACATGCGGGTTGGGGGGAAGGTGGGTGGTGAGGAGCCTGGTGGGGTGCATGTGTGTGCACCTCAAACACAGCCGCGAGCGAGGGATGCGAGAGCCACGGCGTCCCGAGTCCGGCGCCACCCGGCAGGCTGCGCGGTGGCCAAGCGGCGTTCGAAGGGTCAGGGTGTGTGGGGAGGGGCGCGCCGGAGGGTTGCTGTCACATGCAAGTCGGCGATCGCGACAAAGCCGGGGCGGCCACAGGGACGGGACAAACAACAAAGAGGCGGACGGTGGCCGAACGGAGCAATGGCCAGTGGGAGCAGCATGGCAGAGAGGGCAGCAGCAGCAGAGGGAGTGCGCAGATGCGCAAGTGTGTTGCGAGGCGAGGCGAGGCACGCCGAGAGGTCGCCAAACAGTGCAGCGGCGGCCTAGTGTGAGAGGCGCGCCGCCGCGCGCAACCAGCCCCCGCCGGGGCGCGTGGCGCGGCGCGCAAGGTCGGCGGCGTCGGCGCGACGCGCGAGTACAGGGGCGTCGCGCGCGCCGGCTGCCCAGCCAATCCGCCCAGACTCAGGCCGTGGGGCAGCAGCGCTGCGCTGGTGCGTTGGGCGGGAGGGGATCCACTGGCGTGCGAGGGAGGAGGTGCAAGTCGCCCTGGCTCGGACGGGCCCCCGTGAGCGCAAGGGGAGGCTCTTTGGGAGGGAGAGAGGGAGGGAGAGGCCGCGAGAGGGGCCGAGTGTCATGGGAGGAGAGCAAAAGGAGAGGCAGATGCTGAGTGTGACAGCGCGACGCACCCAGGAGCCTCCAAACCGGTGCCCGCGGCGCATGTACACTCCTCGCCTGTGCACGACGCCAAGGGCACAGGTGAGCGGCGGCGCCGCAGGCCCCTGCGCCTGGCAGGGCCAGCCTGTCCCCCCGTCCCATCCAAAGGGCCCTGCGAAAGGCAGCCCCGCCTCCCCCAGCCCGCCGCGCTGTTTGCTGCTGGCCCTCCCGCGCCCAGCTTCTGAGACAGGTGTGGCCGCGACCGCGACCATGCGCCGCGCCGCGCTGCAAGCCATCAGCCCCCACCCCCCCCCGTAGGTACTGCTAGTGCCCTCAAACGCTTGACCGACTCGTGCGCTGCGGATCGGACTGTTAGTCGCGGGCGCACCACCCGTCTCACAGCAGCCGCCCCGCCACCACCGCCAGCCGCCAGGCACCCCTCCCTCCAGACCGAGGGGCCTTTGCTACGGGTTGGCCCCCGCAGCAAGGCCCTGCCAGCCGCATCGCCCCACCCTAGGCCGAGCAACGGGCGGCGCCTCTAGCAGCTTTGTCCCGGGCCGACCAGACGGCAGAGACAGCAGTTTTCCCGTGCCGCCAAGCCCAAGTACGAAGTCGCAGCCTGCTGCTTCAGAACCAAGGGAAGGGGTAAAGGCAGGGAGGCGCTGCATTACGTTAAGAAAGGGGCCCGAGCTGTGACGCGCCCCGCGGGCGGTTGCCGTCGTGGGCGGCGCCGCGCACGCCCTGCACGCCATGGCGCGGCCTGGCCGCGGGCGGGCTGCCGCCGCCCTCTCCCTTGGCGGCTTGCGCCTGACGCCCGTCTGAGAGAGAGAGAGAGAGAGAGACAGACGCACGTTGCCCCGGCACACGCGGCACGCTCACGAACAGACACACGCACCAACGCACGCGACCAACGCACCGGTGCACACAAGCCGGCACCCGCGCAAGCGAGAGAGCCTGCGGTCGCAGGCGCCTCCGCGGATGCACACGGTACGAGGCCCGCCTTCACGCTCACACGGCGAGGGCGGTGCATGCACGGCGTGCGCAAACTGCGTTCCAGTTCCGCTTCAGGTTCCGAAGCAGGACCGGGGAGGAGGGGGCGGCGGGCGCGCCGGCCCGCCTCCCCCGGGCCGTGCGAGCGGGCGTGAAAGAGGAAAAGAGAAGCGCGGAGGAAGCGCAGCACGCCTCCCGAGCGCGTGCGCCGCAGCTGCAGGGGAGGCGGGCCGGGCAAACTTGCAAAGAGCGTCCGTTTTCCGACGAGACATACATCAAAAGGCACGGCGCGTGGGGCCAGCCAGGGCCCGCCCACGGCCCCGCGCGCCCAAACGCCCTGCCGCACCCAGCCACGGAAGACTCAAACAGCCGGCCAGCAGCCCCGCAGGAACCTTCCTCGTCGCAACACACCCGCACTGCACGCACACGCCCAGCCAACTTGTTGCGCACGGCGCCGCCCACAGCGCGGCGCGATACAGCAGGGTCCCCGGCGCCACAGCCCCGCGCAGTGCGGCGAGAGCCGCACTCAGACGTGCATTTCCTCTAAGTGACCGAGGTGGGTGGGGAAAGCAGCGCGCCCACGGCGCGCCAACCCTCTCAGCGCGGCGCGCGCGCCACGCCGGCGTGTACGCGTCCCCCAGCCTCTTCCAAAGCGACAGTGAGCTTCGTTGCTTCCTTCGCGCTGCTGAAGCAGCACGCACCCCGAACGGCCTGACACCCGCACGCACGCGTCGATGTGCCCTCGCCCGCCGCCGCGGTGACAAAACCTCCTTCGCCACGTCCCGCCCAACCCCTCAGACGCCCCCATACACCCCTAGTGCAGACAGCGATGTGGGGGTGGGCCGAATGCTGCGGGGGCCCAGGGCCCCACGCTCCCATTTCCGCGCGCCAACACGCCACTTGCCCAGGAGCGCTCGTGGCTGGTGATCTAAGTATTCACTGGATGCCGGACGCTTCGTCGACGGCGCCCGGCACGTGCGCCATCACCCGACGCCTGCGCACCGTCGCGCAGCTGTGCTTGCAACGGCGCCCGCTCTGCCCCAGGAGGGAGCACGCCCGCAACCGCCTAGCCTCGCGCGCGCCGTGGCGGACAGCGGCGCTCTTCACGCGCGAGCCGCTGCTGAGCCTGGCATGGACGGCAGGGCCCCCGCGAACGACCCACGGCGCACACGGTCCAGCAGCAGTAGCCAGGCCAGGCGCTGTGCCAGGAAGCCCAGCAGCGCCGACCAGGCGCCGGCCAGCGGCGCCGCCAGCAGCGGCCGCAGCGCGAGCAGCGCCGCCGTCGAGGCCAGCGCCACTCCCGCGCGGTGCTGCGCAGGGCGCCGGAGCACGCGGGGCAGTCGGCAAGCACACGTCAGCAGCAGCGCCGTGGTGCTGACGATCGCAAGCAATGATCGAGGCCGTCAAGGCCGTTGCCTTGGCTCTGGCTCACCTGAGCTCCGGCGGCGCACCACAGCGCCAGCAGCCACAACGGCAGCGCCTCGTCCCGCTCAGCGTGCTCAGCACGCCGGTCTGCCAGCACGGGGAGGCTCGTGAGCCCCGGCGACAGCAGCATCCACACCTCGCACAGCGCGCACAGCGCCTCAAACCGCAGCAGCGCACGCCAGCGCGCCGCCTCCGCCGCCACGGGCTGCTGCTGCTGCTGCGCGCCAACGGCGCGCCAGAGCACGGCGGCCGGCGCCAGCGCCGCCGCCGCCGTGTGCGCTGCCAGCCAGGGCCACGCCGCCGCCGCCACGTGCCGCGCGCGCCGCGCCGCCGCCGCCAGCAGCAGCGCGGCGTTGACTGCCGCCCACGCCGCCACCACGTGCGCCGCGCGCTCGGCCCGCCACGCCGCGTACGCCGCCTCCGCATCGGCGTCCGCGAACCCGGCCACGCTCCACACCACCCCAGCGGCGCGCCACGCCAGGCTCCGCCGCCGCTGCCCCTGCACCCCGCCCACGTCCGCAGCAGCGGTGGCGACGTCCGGGGCAAAGCGTGGGCTGCCGCCGCCGCCAGCGCCGCCGGCGTCGCCGCCGCTGTCGAGGCGCCGAGGGTCACTCGCCGTTGTTGCGAGAGGCGAGCTCGTCTGGTCGGTGAAGGTGCGCCCCGGCCGCATCGCCAGCGCCCTCACGCTGCCGCCCGCCTCGGAGGAGTCCAGCAGCGGCGTCGACGCCGGCAGAGCGCCCGCAGGCGCGTCGGAGCTCGGGCCGCCAAACTGTAGCTGCGGGGTGGGCGCGGCGGGCGCCGCCGGCGGGCCGCCGGCGGCAGCCAGCAGCGCGCGCGCATGCGCCGGCGGGTGCTGTCGCAGCAGCGACGACGACGCGGCGCCGTCGCTGCTCGCCCGCGCTTCCTCGCCCGCCTCCTCCCCCAGCGTTGCCAGCGGCCGCAGCGGCGGCGGCGGTGCGGCCGCCGCCGCCGCTGGCTCGCCGAGCGCCGCCAGCGCCATCGCCGCCGCCGCCGCGTTCAACTGCATCTGAAGCTCCCACGCCGCCGCCGCCGCCGCCGTCGCCTTGCCCGCCGCCGGCCCCCCCGCCGCCGCCGCGCTGCTCCGCTCCGACCCGAACCATCCCATCATGGACGGGTCCTGGCTGCCCACCACAGCCGCCCACGACGGCCGCCCGTCGAGCGCCGCACCGCCCGCCGCCGCCGCCGCCGTCGCGCCGGCCCCCGACGACTGGTGCGGCTGCAGCGCCAGCAGGTGCAGCGTGGCCGTGCTCCGCGAGTCCTCAGTCACTGAGCTGAGCGTGTTGCGCAGCGCGCCGAGCCACAGCAGCCGCAGCGACGCCAGCCAGTGCTCGAGCGACTGCCGCAGCTGCTGCTCATGCGGCGGCAGCTGCTCGACCGCCTGCTGCAGCAGCTCGAGCTCCTGGGAGGTGAGGCTGCCAGGGAGGGAGAGTGGCTCGTGGCCCGGCGTGCCGAGCATGGCGGCGGCGGCGGCGGCGGCCGCCGCCACGGCCGCCGGCGCCGACGCGCGCTCCGGCGGCGCGTCGTGCGGCGGCGGGCTGGCGGCAAGCGTGGTGAGCGCCGGCGGCACGGCGAAGAGCGGGACGGTGCCGCCGGTGCCGAGCGAGGTGGAGCCGGTGCGCGGGAGCAGCGTGGAGGAGGGCGTGATGGTGGAGAAGGGCTGGCCGCTGCTGGGGTGCAGCCCAGAGGGGCCGGCGCGCAACGTGAGCGAGCCCGGAGGCGCGCTGCCGCTGTGCGAGGTGACGACGCTGGGGCCGGCCGCGCTGCCGCTCGACGGCGGGAGCGGCGACGGCTTGGCCGCGGCGGCGGCCGGCGGCGGCGGCTGCGGCTGCGGCTGCGGCGCTGCCGCGGCGGCCACGCCGGCGGGCGGCTGCAGCGGCCCGGTGAAGAAGCGCACGAGGCTGGCGTGCAGGTTGGAGTGCAGCGCGTGCACCGGCGGCGCCGGCAGCGGCTGCGACAGCGGCGGCTGCTGCTGCTGCAGCTGCTCCTGCTGCTGCAGGTGCTGCAGCCGCCGCTGGAAGTGCTGCTCCGTCGCCGTGCTGCACAGTGCCATCCACTGGTGCGTGCGCATCCAAGTGGCGAGCACCGACGCAGTGGAGTGCAGCTCGTGCTGGAGCGCGTGCAGCAGCAGCCGCGGGCCCAGGCACGCCACCTGCTGCGCCATGGCGTCGCGAGAGAACGCGCCGCTGGCGCCGCCCTCGTCGGCGCCGCCCGCGGCGTCGGCGTCGGCCGGGGCAGGCGGGTGGTAGCCGGCGTACGGCGGCGGCCGCCGCGCTGTCGCTGCGGTGCTCGCGAGCCACTGCGGCGGGAGGCTGACGACCATGGCGTCCGCCTGGCGCTCGGCCGCCGCGAGCAGCGAGGCCACCGCCGCAACCGACGCCGACGGGCCGGCCATTGTCGGCGTGACGGCCGCTGCCGGTGGCTGGTTCGGCGGCGGCGGTTGCGTGGCGGGGCCGGGCGGGGAGGGCCACAGCCCGGGCGGAGGCGTGCCTGCGTCCACGGGCGTGCCGGCGCCGCCGGTGGACGGCAGCAGCGTGGCAGCGGGCGGGCACGTCTGTGACAGCCGCAGCGCGCCCTGCTGCTGCGGCTGCGGCAGCAGCTGCTGCGCCGCGTGCCGCAGCGGCAGCGGGTGGTGCGGCATCAGCGGCTGCGGCAGCGGGTCCATCGCGGAGGCCGGGCGGGCCGCTGCCCACGATTGCGCCAGCGCGCCGCCGCCGCCGCCGCCGGGCGCGCGGCGCGGGAACATGGGCGGCCAGGCGGGCAGCGCGATGGTCGCGGCGGGCGGCGTCGCCGGGCGGTGCTGCTGCTGCTGCTGCTGCTGCAGCTGGTGTACCGCCGGCGTGCCAGTGTGGGCGCGGCGGAGCACAGCACCCTGCCAGGTGGGCAGCGGTGCGGGCCACGCCGGCAATGGGCCCGTGATGGTGACGTTGCTGCTGCCGTGGCTGCTGCTGGCCGCGGCGGCGCCCGCGGCTGGCGTGGCGGCAGACTCAAAGCCGGAGGAGGCGGCGCGGGCCACCGCAGCTAGCATGCCGGCGCCGCGGGCCCCCGGGGAGGGCGTGCCGGCCTGAATCAGCAGCTGCGGCCAGGCGGGCAGCGCACCGTCCGCTGCTGCCGCCGGTGCTGCCGCCGCGTGCGGCGGCGGCGACGGCCGCGGGATGCTGTGCGGCGAGCGGCGCGGGGCCCTGGCCACGGCGTGGTCGCTGTTGGAGCTCAGCACGCGGAGTGGCCCGCCGCTCTCGTCCTCGGTCGTCTCGGCCTCGCTGTGCCGGCCGCCGCCGCCGCCCGGCTGCGTGCCCGACGTCGTGGGCGCCCCGCCGCCGCCGTTGCCACCATTCCCGCCGCCCTGCGTGGTGTTGGCGAGGCTGATGACGCGGACTGCGCCAGAGTCGCCACCCGCATCGCCACCCGCCGCTGCCGCCGCCCGCGGCTGCACGCCCAGGTGCGCCACCAGCTGCTGCATGTCGCTGACCTCGTCGTCGCCGGCGGCGGCGCGGCGGCCCACGTGCAGCGACGTCGCCGGGCCGCTGCGCGGCGGTGCCGCGCCCGCCGTGAGCGCCGCTAGATTGAGCCGTACGGGCTGGCGTGACGCATCCGGCGACGGGCCGGCAGCGGGCACCGCCGCGGCGGCGGCGGCAGCGGCGGCGGCGTCGAGGGGGACGGAGAGCTGGGGCCGCAGCTCGTTCCGGCCAGACGCGAGCCTTGAGCGGGTGCCGGCGATGGCGGCCGTGAGGTCCTGCAGCCGCTGGTAGGCATTGGCCATGCTGGCGTGGAGGGCCTCGCCGGCAGCGGCGGCCGCCGCGGCGGCGCTGGGCGCGCGCGGGGTGGCAGTAGTGGCGGGCGCGGCGGCTTGGGAGGAGGCGAGGTGGTGCGGCGACGGGCTGTGGCCTGCGGGCGCGTGCAGCGCCGCACGCGACGAGCGCGTTCGCGCGCATGTGGCGGGCAACATCCCTGCGGCGCGGCGCCCTCTCCCTTGAGGGCTTGCTATGCCCTCACCATGCGGCTCACCTGAGCTCCGGGAGTAGGGCGGGGGCGGGTGGCCCGCGGCGCCGCCCGGCGTGAGCGGCAGCCCGTCGGCGCGCTGCTGCTGCATGACGGAGAGAAAGAGTGCCAGGTCGCGCGTGAAGGCCGGGTCATGCGACACCTCGCTATACTCGCTCGCCTGTGCGCAGGAGGGAAGGGCAGCAGCACCCACCGCTTGCGCCCTGCGTTGCTCGTTGGGCGGGCAGCGCATACGCGCACGTCAGAGAGACACATTCCACACCCAGGAGGCACGCAGGGACGGCGCCGCGAGACTGAAAACCCGTGCGTGGAGCGGCAAGGCCAAGCGCACGAGGCGCCAGGCGCCAGGCGCACGCAGCACGCGACACCGCCGACGTTCTGCTCCCCCCCCTCGCCATGCAAAACGAAGCGCGGGCCGCGCCGCGCTGCAGCAGCGGAGGGGCGAGAAAAACACCTGGGGACGGGTTGCGCAGCGTGCGAACGCAGCGCGCACCTGTGACGCGCCGGTGAGGCACCTCTGCCTCCGGAGCTCCCGCTCGCTGCCGCCGCTCACAACTGGCCCCACGCCGCCGCCCATGACCATGAGGTCGTGCACGCCGTGCATGGTGGAGGACGCAAAGCCCTCGCCATGCCCGGCGCCGCCGCTGCCGTGGCTCTTACTGCCGCTGCTCGTGCGCCCGCCGCCCGGCGCAAGCGTCGCCACCGTCGCCGTCGTCTGCGTGTGGTGGTGCTGCTCGCTGCCTGGCGGCTGCAGCTCGCCGCCGCCCTCCAGCCAGGATGCGCCCGCCGATGCTTCCGCCGCCGACGCCGTCGCTGCCGCCGGCGGCCCAAACGGGTGCAGCGCGCTGAACACCAGCGGCTCGCCCGCCGCCCGCACCGCCACGGCGTCACGCCCCAGCGCGCCGCCCAGCTCGCCGGCGCTCACACCAGGCAGCGCCAGCAGCGGCGTGGCCACCGCCGCCGCTGCCGGCGACCGCGTAGCGTGGCTGCCGCTGCGCGCCAGCAGCTGCCCGCCGCTGGTGCTCAGCGCCTCTGGCTCGAGGCCCGTCGTCGACGCCGTGTGCGTGTGCACGCTGACCGTCAGCGGCATGGGCGCCGTCGACGTGCCCGTGGTGGGTGCGGCGTGCGCTGCCGGCGCCGTGGCCGCGCTGTGCAGCGAGCCCTCGGGCGCGGCGGCGCCGCGCGAAAAGCCGGGCAGGGAGGGCAGCTCGTCCACCACGCTGCCACGCGACGCCTGCGCCGCCACGAGCGCCGCCAGCGACAGCGGCAGGTCGTGCGCGGCGGCGGAGGAGGCCGCCGACGAGTCGGGCGGCGCGGCGAAGACGGCGGCGGCGTCGGGCGCCGCCGCCGGCGCCGCGGCGACGCCGAGCGCCGACGCCAGCGCCAGCCGGAAGGTATGGTGCGGCGCGGGGCTGCCGGCACGCCACTGCTGCTGCTGCTGCTGCTGCGGCGGCGGCGGCGGCTCCTCGGCCTGCGGGCCGAGGTCGCTGCGGCTGGGCCCGCCGAGTAGTCGCCGCTCCCAGACATGCATGACGTCGGCACCCTCATCTAGGGTCTGCGGGCCGGCGGGCACGGGCTGGTCGTCCACGTCGGGAGAGAGGAAGAACATGGGGCCGTAGCCCTCGCTGCTCGTGTTGGCCAGCGGCGGCGAGGGGATGGGCGCGCTGCCCTGGCGGTGCGTGCTGGGCCTGCTGAGCCCCAGGTGCGCCGTCTGAAGCGTGCTGGAGGACGGCACGGGGAAGAGCAGCGGTGGCGTGGCGCCCGTGCCGCTGCTGCGCGCGGCCGCCAGCTCCGCCATGTTGGTGGTGGCGGCGCGGCTCATGCCGTAGGCGCTGGAGGGCGCCGGCGAGGCCAGCGAGGAGGACGGGAAGGGCGTCGTGTGCGAGCGCGTGTGCGGCAGCGGGTGGTGGTGGTGCGGCGGCGTGGGGGAGAACTGCAGGCCGCTGGCGCCGCCTGTTGGCTGCCGCTGCAGTTGCTGCTGCTGCTGCGCCGAGGAGGCAGGTGGCGGCTGCGTGACCGAGGCGGGCGGGAGGGACGCGCCGGCGGCGCCCCGCGGGGAGGAGCGCTGCGGCGCGGCGCGAAGCCAGGGTGGCTCGAGCGGCGGGGCCTTGCCACCGAGAGACGCGGTCGTGGCGGCGCGGTCGTGGCTGCGCGGCGGCGCCGCGCCGCCCGATCCGGGTGCTGCGGCGGCGGCGCGCCCGGCCGCCGCGTCCGGGCTGTGCGAGGAGGAGGGCAGCGACGGCGACGGCCAGGACGGCGCGCTGGAGGGGTACAGCGGCGGCGGCGGCGGCGGCTGCAGCGCGCCGCCGGGTGAGGGAGGCTGCGGCAGCTGCGCCAGCTGCTGCACGGCGCGCGCAAGCCGCAAGTCGGTCGTCGCGTGGTGCCGCGCCGGCGGCGCGGCGCCAGCGCGTGCGCCCTGCTGCCGCACGGCGACCGCGGCGGCGGTGAACGCCGCCCGCGTCGAGGTGGGCCCTCGGCCGCCGTCGGCCGCCGCCGCCGCCGCCGTGGCGGGCTGCTGCTGCGCGTGCCTGGGGTGGCGGTGGAGGCCGAGCAGGCACGTCATGACGCTGTGCAGCCATTCGCCCTGCCACAGCTCCACCTGGAGCACGTGCGGCGGCGGGTGCGCGTTGGGGTCGTCGCTGCCGGCGCCGGCGGCAGTCGCGAGGACGGCGGCAAGCGCCGGCGACGGGGCGCCAGGCCAGGAGGACGTGGTGGTGAAGGGGATTGGCGCGACGCCGGCGTGCCCAGAGGGCGGCGCGGGCAGGGCGGCGGCGGCGGCAGGAGCGGGGTGCGGCGCCGATGGAGGCAGCCGGGCCCCCGCCGCCGCCGGCGACGCGACGTGGGTGGCGGGCGCAGAGGCGAACGCCCCCGCCGCAGCGGCCATGGACGCGGGGAGTGACAGGTGGACCAGTGCCTGTGCAGTGACAGGTGGACCAGTGTGCGCGAGGACAACAGCACAGCACCCTTGGCGGAGCTAGCCCCGTGGCCCCCGGCGCAGCCTGCTCTGCGGCGCTCCCCGTTTGCCCCGCGAGCGACGGCCCACGCTCACTCAGGATGCGCGCCGCACCTGCACGTCCAAGGCGATCATGGCTGCTGCCACACCGACGCCGCTGCTCGCCGCGGCCGCCGGCGCCTCCGTGCACGACATCACGCTAGTGGGCAAGTACCCGTTTTGATACGCCACGAGCACTTGGAACGGCGCGTCGGAGGGCGGGCCTGCCGCCACCGCCGGTACCGGCCCCTCTGGCGCTGCGCTGGTGCCAGCGCCAGCGTCGGCGCCACCGGCGTGCGGGCGCCGGAGCGGCGGCGCGTAGCCGTCGACGCGCGCGCCGGCCGGCAGCAGCAGTCGCGCCTGGATGACGACCAGCGTGGGTGGCGGCGGGTCGGTCGGCGCGGCGGCGGCGCCAGGGTCGCTCCGGGGCGCCCCGCCACGCCGCCCCGGGCTGAGGAGGGGTGGTGGGAGGCGAGCCAGGGGGCCGGGCGGCGGCCTGGAGAGCGTGGAGGGCGGCGGGCGGGTGGGCGACCCCGCCAGCGCGGGGAGCGGGCGGTCAGAGTCCGCCGTGGTGGCGTGCCCGGGCGCCACGCTTGGTGCGGCTTCAGGCTGGCGAGCGACGGCTGCTGCTGCTGTGAGGATGCGGGGCTGCTGGGCGGTCGCGAGCGCGCTGCGCGCGTGCGGCACTGCGCGCCAGCGATGCGCGGCGGCGTCCCACGCGGCCGTGCACTGCGCGTCGCCGACCTGCGAACGCCCGTTCGCGCAAAGGGCGGCGCATCGTCAGCAGCACCGTCAGCGTCGGTCTGACTCTTCGCGCTCGTCTGCCAAGGCTTTGAAACTGCGCTGTGGGCCTGCCGGCGACGTCGCGTCGCCGCTGCACGCGGAGGGAGCGAGGGAGGGGCGCAGGGCTGGTGGCGGTGGCGGCGAGGAGAGAAAAGCGCACCTGCACCACGACTTGCTGTCCGGGCCGCAGCACGGCGGGGTCCAGGTGCAGCGCGTGCGTCACGTTCTCCGCCAGCACCTGCGGCCACGCCGCCGCCCGCCCACCACCGGCCCGCACACGCACGTCTGTGCACCTGTGCGCCCTGGCGGCTTGTGTGCCTGATACGCCGGGTAGCAGCAGCAGCGCTCTGGCCCCGCCGAGGTGTCCAAACAGATGCAAATCCACAACATACACAGACCTGTGCCAAGTTGTGCAGCGCGTCGAGAGCGGCGGGCGGCAGCAGCTCGCCGCCCTGCCCGTGGGCGTCAGGGTCCGGGCCCATGACGATGTCGACGGCCAGCCGGATGCAGCCCTCGCGCAGCGCCAGCCGAACCACGCGCGCGCCCCGCCTGCGCGCAGGCGACGGACGTCGCCCAGCGGCGGGCCAGAGCACAACCACACACGCGCCTCGCTTCGAGCCCCGCCGCACGCCTCCTGGGCAATGCTTCGCGTAGCCGGCTACCATGGCCGTGCCACCCGACCGGCGGCAGGCGACGGCACACACGCCGCCCGCCCACTCAGCGCCGCCCGAAGGGGAGCTCCTGCGCTGCGCCCTGTCGTCGACGCGCACCTGGACAGGGAGTCGGGGCCCAGCGGGTCCTGGCCCGAGCACACGAGCTCGCTCAGCCGCTCCACCGCCTCGCGCACGCTGACGTCCTCCACCTCGTGCGCCGTGGCAATCTTGATGTCTGCCTGCGAGTCACCCCGCCGGCGCCACAGGAAGCACCGGCGTCGACGGGATCGGACACGCTCCTATCGAGGACGCGCCACGCTGCCGCCCGCGCTGGCAGCGGCGCAAGTAGGTGGCGGGCAGGTGCGCACGCACCCGCAGCCACAGCATTGGGCTGTTGTAGAGCCAGGGGCTGCGGTGGTCGGTGCGCGGCCGGCCGGGCGTGGCAGACCGCCCTCCCTCGCGCAAAAGGCTCGCCGCCAACGACTGGCGGGCGCGCTGCGCGGCGGGCGCGGCGCCGGCGGTGGCGCCGCCGCCGCCGCCGCCACCGCTGCCGCCACGCTCCGCCCAGTGGTCCTCCCACTCCTCTGCGTCGCTGCCCAGCTGCCAGCGCTGCTGCTGCCACGGCTGCCGCAGGTGCGGCGGCGGCGGCGGCGTGTTGAGCAGCGCAGCCCAGTCGGCGACGGCGACGTAGTCGATCACTGCGTCCCGGGAGCACGCCTCCGCCTCGGTGGCGCGGCGCAGAGGGCGCGCCGCGCCCCAGCTGTCCACCACCACGGGCGGCGGCTCCAGTGCAAAGGTGGTGGGCACCGACGAGGTGGTGAGGTCCCCGTGCGGCGCGGCGAGCAGCGCGTCGTCCAGCGCTGTGGCCTCGGTGCCCTGCGGCCCGTCGCCGCGCCCGGCGCTGCTGCTGGCGCTGCTGCTGGCGGGCGTGCTGCAGGCGTCGATCAGTGGGCCGCAGCCGCTGGCAGACGTGGCGCCGCTGGACGTGCTGTCGTTCTCCATGCTCCTCCACGCCAGCTGGCGGCGGCGCAGCTGCGCGTGCTGCGCTAGCTTGCCCGCGGCGTCGGCGGTGTCGGCGGCGGCGTCGAGGTTGCTGCACGCCTTTGCCGCGACGCTCGCCGCCGCCGTGGGCCGCTGATGGTGGCCACTTTGCCACCGCAGCGCGCCGCCCGTGAAGCCGTCGCTGCTGGAAAAGGCGAGTGCCGTTCCGGCGTCGTTGGCTGGACCGCCATCAGCCGGCGTGCTGGCGCGGGTGTCAATGATGCTGTCGCCAGCGGCGCAGCGCTGCTGCTCTGTGGGCGCGCCATTGCGGGCGTGACGCGCTGAGCTGCGGCCGCCGGATCCTGCTGCGCAGGCGCTGTGGGCGCGTGGTGGGCTGGGGGCGGGAGGGCGGCAGCTGTTGGTCACGGCTGCCGGCTGGGGGGGCGTGTGGCGCTGCTGGCAGCACACGGTGTCCGATGTCATGGGTGGTGCATTGGCGCCTCACGCGTCCGCATCGGGCACGCCTGCGCCCCCAGAAGAGGTGGGTGCGGCGCTGTTGTTCGTCGCTCGCTCGTCCATGGCGCCAGACACCGGCGATTCGCCAGCGCACCCGCGATGCAGCCGCTCGAACGGCGCTTCCAGCGACGGCGCCGCTGCAGCTCAGCGCCCTCCCTGTCAGCCTCACTTGTTGTCTCTTTCCTCCAACTGGGTCGCGAGTCCGTCCCCGCGCACAGGGCGCCAGCGCAACAAAGAGTGCGCCTGGCGCAGAGGGATGCGGCGCGCGCGGGCGAGCGCCACTCCAGACTCCGCGCTGCAGCTGCTGTTGAGAGCCACGTTTGGCCGTGCACGGCCCCCTTGGATCGTGATGCATGGCCGCCCCATCAGCGCCGCCGTTTGAAACCCACGACACGGCTCACACCTGGGAGCCTGGCAGGTGTGAAGTGGCAGGCACGCCACCAACGCAGCACCAGCCACCACACAAGCAGCACACGCGCCGTGCGGCCACCACAGGCCAGCGCTCAGACAAACGCGTCCTTGCCCAGCAAGGCGACAGCCAGCAGCTGCCCAGAGTTCCAGAGCGCGTGCAGCGCGAGGCACGTGGCCAGCGACCCGGACCTCAGGTACAGCGCGTCCCCGGCGGCCGCCAGCAGCAGGATGGACGGCGCCGTGGTGGGCGACAGGTGCAGCAGCGCAAACGCGCCGGAGCTCACAGCCACGCACGCGCCCGCCGGCAGCACGCGGGCCAGGGACGTCAGGAAGAACCCGCGCCAAAACACCTGCTGGCGGGAAGGGCAGGAAGGCACCACATCACCAGATCACGCGGCGCAGGTCAAAGCGAGGACGGTCGGGAGCGATTGACGGTGCGCCCACCGCCCAGGCGCCGCCCACATGCCAGCGCCCACCTCTTCCCACGCAGGCCCCAGCAAGCCAGTGGCGAGGAGATGCAGCGACAGGGCGCCCCAGCGCTCGGCTGCCGCACACTCCCGCACGTGGTCAGCCAGCAGCTGGTTGCCTGCGCAGGCCGCGCCCACACGAATCCGTCGGCGTCACGTGAGCATCACGTGGTGTGGCTCCGCGGAAGCATGGGCGCATCAAGCCGACCCGCCCCTAGGAGCAAAACGCAAAAACGCACCTGAGGCGGCGTCTGCGACTCCCGCGCTGCCGCCACCACCACCCAGCACGTCCTGCAGTCCTGCAGACCCACCGCTCGCCGCATCCAAGTGCGCCAGAGCCCACCCAGACAAGGACGTGAGCAGCGGGTCCGCCAGCGGGAAGGCCACGCAGCACGTCGCCAGCGTGGCGGGCAGCCAGGGCGTCGCCAGAGCGAACGAGAAGGGCGGCTGTGCGCGCGCCGCAGCATCTCCGGCCGGGCTTTCCCACAACGCCGTCCCCAGAGCCCACGCCAGCACGCCCACGGTGGCCGCCAGCAGGGCCGCTTCTCTCGCCACATGCGCCAGGGCTGCCTGGGCCAGGGGGTCGAGATCAGGCCCGAGCGGTGCGAGCAATGTTGCTGTGGCTGGCTGGATGAGGAGCGGCGAGGCGATGCCGATGGTGAGGACGACGACGCCTGCGCCCAGCACCTTGATGAGCCCATCGGGGCCCCACGGCGCCCGGGGCACACGCAGCACCTCCTGCGTTGCGCATGTTCACGGATCCGTGCGGCCTTTGCGCCCATGGATCCCTTCCTTGTTGCCCGTCACGTTCTGCATCCCCCACGCGACCACGCACCGGCGCCAGGAGCCGTCCCTGCACCAGCTCTTCAGCCAGCGACGACAGCGTGTCCTCTGGGCGTGCCTGAGGCAGCGCTGTGGTGTGCTGCTCTTGCTCCGCTGCGGGCCGCTTTGTCCGATTGATCTGCCTGCGGCTCTGGCGTGCCAGCGCGCGCCATGCTCGACTCCCGCTCGAGTGGACTGTGTGGCATCGCTGAAGCATTCGTCCTTTTGCGCACGCTGGATTCCGGGAGCCATCAACAACATTGAAGAGGCGGGCGCAGCTGCCGCCGCTCAAACTTGCCACGACAGATGCGTGTCATCCACGGCCGAACTGCAGCAGCGTGGGCCACAGCGCCTCCTCCAGCTCCGGGCACAGGCTCTTGAGCGCGTGAGGCTGCTGGCGCAGCGCGCGCAGCCGGCCGGTGAAGCGCCCCTGCAGCGCGCCGCCGCCGCCCAGCCCTCCCGAGGTGCCAGACGCCAGGCGCGCCGTCTCAAGGCGGCAGATGCAGGCCAGCGCGCCGAGCCTCTCCGTGGCCGCGGCACGGTGCCCCTGCACAGTGGTGCGTGCCCCCAGGATGCACGCACGGCGTGTCGCACCGGTATTCCGCGCCTCCACCCGCCTGCACAAGCCGTTGAGCCACAACAAAGACGCCCCGCACAAGCCCCTCCCCTCACCTGCACGCACGCCTGCAGGCTGCTGCAGAGGATGACCTGGTTCGCCGCCCTCAGCACCGCCACCCGCGGGCCCCACGCCGAAGCCTGCCGCCCCACGCCCTCCGCCCCACGCGCCACCGCCGCCGCCCACCGCAGCGCCCCCAGCGCCCCGCCGGGACCCGCCGCCGCCATCCCCTGGCACACCGCGAGCGCCGCCCGCTGCGCCACCGTGCTCGGCATCTCCCACGCGCCCATCCCGCCGCCGCCCTCACACGCCGGCGGGCCGCTGCCCAGCCCCGACCCCTCGTAGAGCAGCAGCTCCTGCACCGCCGCCGAGGGCTCTTCCCCCTCCGCCGGCTCCATGCAAGCGCCCACCAGCAGCGGCGGGGCCGGCGGGAGCAGCAGCGGCGGCGTCGCGCCGCCGCCCTCGGGCGGCGGGGGCGCGGGCAGGCGAAGCGCGCCGCGGGGGAAGCGGCGCGGCGCGCCCTCGCACGCCGCCGCCACGTTGGCGCCGGGCAGCAGCGGGCGGGCCAGCGAGGCGCACAGTGAGCGGGTGCCTGACGCGCCGTGAGGCCCTGCGGACCACGGGTGAGGGGGGGCAAGGCCGCGTGCATAGTTGTGTGGAGCGGCGCTCGTGGCATGGCTGCGATTCACAGCAAGAGCGGCGCGTCCAGCAGATCCGAACCGGCCCTCACGCATGCGCAAAGCGGCTTGACAGGGCCCCCGCTGCTCGCACCTGAGCAGGCAGGCCAGGGGTCCGACGGCCGCGACAGCACGTCCGCGGCGCTGAGCAGCTCGCACGCGCCCGCCAGCACCGCCAGGCTGGCCAAGCCCTCGTCGCCATGCGCCGCCAAGCCCTCCTCGCCCTCGCCGCCGCTCCGCCCGCCCAGCGGCGGCGACGCCCCGGCGACCCCCAGCTCCTCTCCCCGCCCACCCTGGCTCCACGGCAGCGCCGGGAGGGGCGGCTCGGGCAGAGGAGGCAGCGGAACTGCGGCCAGCGCCCGCTGCTCAGGCAGCGGCAGGCCCTCCCACCACGAGCAGCCCGCCAGTGGCGATGGCGGCGCGACCGGCGCCGGCGCCTCCGCCTCGCCGCCCGCGGCGGGCACCGCCTCCGGCGGCGCCGACGCGCGCGCTGCGGGCGTGCTCGCCGCCGCGTCGAGCGGCAGGGCGCTGGCAGCTGCATCTTGCGCGCTCAGAGGTGGCGGCGACGGCGTGGGCTGCGTGACCTGCTCCGCGTCTCGCCGGGCCGCCACCTCCTCCTCTCCCGCCATCGCCACCGCCCCGCCCTCCTCGGTCGTGCGCGCCGCGGCCTGCGCCGTGGCCTCGTCCGCGACCAGAGTCGCCGCGCCGTCCTTGTCTGACACGTGCTCTGCTTGCGGCGCCTGCTGGGGAGCACCGAGGGGCTCCGCCTGAGAAGCCGGCGCCTCCACGCCCACGGCGCCCGCTGCGTCAGCCCCCAGCGGCCACGGAACCGGCCCTTCCGACGCGCCCTCCACCGGCCCTACCGCCACCACTGTGTCGTCTCCGACCTGCAGCGCTGCGGCGTCCTCACGCTCCGGGCTGCCCACCGCCCGCGCCGCCGTCGCCCTCCCCGCCGCCGCCGCCTTGCGCCCGCCGCGCCGCGCCGACGCGCCGCGGCCGCCGGCGGCGGCGCTGCGGGCGGCGGCGATGGCTGCCAGCCGCGCCGCGTGCAGCGCCTCCCAAAGCACCGCCAGGCGCTGCTCCTCCGCCTCCTCGCAGGCCCGCGCGTGCTCCGACAGGTGCTGCTGGCGCCGCCGCGCCACCTCCAGCCCCCTGCCCTGCTGCGGCAAAGGCACGCCTGACGCGCAAACACCGCCCTGCTGCTCCGGCTCCGCCCCCGGCAGCGGCGGCGACGGCAGGACGCCGGCGGCGCCGTCCAGCGGCGCAGGCGGCAAGTCGCGGCCGCCGGGTCCTGCCGCCGCCGCCGCCCCGGCGGCCACTGAGCGGTGGCACGGCCGCCATGGCTCTGGGCGCCAGCTCGGCGGGAGCGACGCCAGCAGCTGCGACGCTGGCGTCGCCGCCGCCGCTGCCGAGGGCACCGCTGCCGCGCCCGCCGGCGGCTGCTCTGCCGCCTGCTGGGCCGGCAGCGGCAGGGCAGCGGGAGGGAGGGGCGCGGCCGCTGCGCAGCCACCCAGCCAGAGCTGAAGCGAGGCCAGCGCCTGCCGTAGGTCCAGAGGCCGCGCGCCAGCACCGCGCCACGCGGCGCCACCGCCAGCGCCCGCCGAGCCAGCTCCTCCGCCTGCCGCACCAGTACCGCCCGTCGCCGCCGCGGCGGGCGCGCCCCGCAGCACGGCTTGCACGGCGGGCAGCGCGACGCGCCAGCGCAGGCCCGCAGCGCAGCACACCAGGCAGGCCTGCCGCAGCAGCTCTGCCGGGGAGGGCTGCTGGAAGGCGAGCGTGCGCAGCCGCAGCGGCGCCAGGCCCGGCGGCGGCTCGCAGGCGTTGACGCAAAGCAGGATGGGCCGCTGCGGGCAGGGCACGCAGCACCGCACGCTCCCAGGTCTGGTTGACCTCGATGTGGCCTGACAACCTAATGGGAACGCCCGCGCACGCAGCGCCTGCCTGCCAGACACGGCCGCACCAGACGCAAAGCTTGGACACACAGTTCGAGACACCTGAAGCGCCTGGTAGCTGGGCCCCGCGCCCGCCCAGGCGTCCAAACAGATGCAAATGCAATGCAAACACACGCAGCACACGCACGGCACACGCACCTTGGTGTCGGAGATGAGCGCGGCCAGGGCCGCCACAAAGCCCTTGTCCTCCTCCAGCAGCACGTCCGCCTCCTCAAACACCACCAGGTGCAGCCCCACCAGCCCCACCTGCCCCACCGCCGCCGCCGCCGCCGCCGCCCCGCCGCCGCCCGCACCCGGCGCCTCCACCGCCACCACCTCCTCGTCGCCGCCGCCCGCTGCCGCGGCGCCCCGCCGCCAAAACGCGCCGGTGCTGGCGCCGCCGCCCTCCGCCCGCTTTGACTTCTTGCTGGCGGGGCTGCCGCGCCGCCCCGTGCCGACGGCGTCGCTGCCGCCGCCGCACTCGCTGCTGCCATCGCCATCGTCGCTGCTACTGCTGGAGAGCGCGCCGCCGCGGCCCCTCCGACGC
>VFQP010002610.1_pt1 | contig 19774 bp, 23 predicted proteins | sample 3512351 | NCBI WGS metagenome assembly VFQP01 (sample SAMN10412372, study PRJNA504923) | tailings metagenome | isolation source: Relicate 1 Philex TSF1 revegetated site | place: Philippines: Tuba, Benguet | collected 2017-08-29
CGGTGCGGGATTCGCTGCGGGTTCAAGCACCAGGGCAGGTGAGGCGCGGCGCCTGTGAGGCGGTGGTTTGGGTGAGGCCTGTGCGAGGCGGTGCGGGATTCGCTGCGGGTTCAAGCACCAGGGCAGGTGAGGCGCGGCGCCTGAGGTGCGGGGTGGGTTGGGGCGGGTCAGCGTGGTTCGACGGTTGGGGGCTCGGAGCTTTTGCTCGCTGCGTTCGCCGCTGCCGCGTGCGTTCCGTGCGCCTTGCCATGCGGGCCGTGCGCGTGGTGACGTTGGGGCGGGGGGCGCAGCTGTGAGAAGGTTTGCCGCGCGGCGTAGGCGCCCCCAGCCGCCTTGCCGCGCGGATCCAACGCACCGTCACGCTGCGTGGCCCGCGCGGCAAGGGCTGGCGCGGGGCACCGGCGCCGCGTGTGCAAGGCACGAGGGGGCGGGGTGCGAGGCCGCTGGGCGGTCGCAGCGGCGTTGCGACGAAGGCGGTGGTGTCTTGGTGCAGTCCCAGGGGAGCGTGGTGTCGGCCACGGCCGCCGCTGTGTCCGGCTGCCGAGACAGGGCGTCCACGTCGATGTGAGTCTTGCCACGGCTCAGCTGCACCTTGAACGGCCCAGTAGATCTCGTGTGGTGTGTTGGCGTGGGTGCGCGTGCGCAGGCGCGCGTACGAGCGGCACTTCAAGGAGTGGCGGCACCAGAACGGCATGCGCGCGCTGGGCATCCCCAACAACAAGAACTTTTTCGAGGTGAGGCTGTGCTAACGGCCGGGCGGGAGAGGAGGCACGTGTTTGGAGGGTGGAGACGGGCACAGCGGGAGGTGTGGTGCGTGGGGGGTGCGTCGGCAAGCGGGCTGGCGGCGCGGCGGCGACGGGATCCTCACGCAAGCGCTGTGTGAGCACCAGAGCTTTGGTGCGACGCTGCCGGCTGCTGCTTGCCTCGCGACGCCGCGACGCCGCGCGCAGATCACGCGCATCGCGGACGCCCAGGCGCTGTGGGAGGACATCCAGAAGAAGCAAAAGGGCGGGTTCAAGGCCGAGACGGAGGAGGAGTACGAGGACAGCGACGGCAACGTGTACAACAAGCGCACCTACCTCGACCTCAAGAAGCAGGGGCTGCTCTGAGGGGCTGCACGCCGCTGGGCAGGGCGCCGGCCAGCGTGTGTTCCGCAGCCGCGTGTGCTTGAGCCTTTGCTGTGTCGTGGCGCGCCGTGGCACACGCTGTTTTGGGGCGCGGGCCGCATTGGAGCCCGGGACCATGGAAGTCTGTCTGCGGCTCAGGCTCGCGTCCGACGCTTGCAATCGATCCTGTGGGAGCCGTGATGACGATGATGATGAAACCAGCTGCCATCCCCTGCAGACGGCCCCTTCAGAGCACGCGGTGCGTCCAGGTGAACCCCAAAACGGTGAGTCGTCGTCAAAAAGGTCCGCCAAGAGCGGCAGGACGTGCCAGCCACAGCGCGTGTGCAGCGCACGTGAGCAGTGCGCTGAACAGCGCCCGGCACGCTCTCATGAGTAAGCACGCTTTGGTCCGCACTCCAACACCCCAAACGGCGCGCACCGGCGCTTCAGCTTCTCTGCTCAGGTGAACCGTTCATACGAAACCGCCCGCCACAGCACTGTGCGTGGCACCAGAGCGCCGCCCTCCAACCACCACCAGCACAAGCAATACCGCCCGACAGCACGGCGTCGGAATCCCGCCAGCAATGTGTGCCTCGTGCCTGTTTCAGCGCGTGCACGCCGACAGTGCGCACGGCATCCTCTCCCACACTTGCACCATCCTCGGCCTGATTGGTCCATCTGCCCCACCCATCTGCTCCATTTCGACCACCGAACAACACCACCAACGACACATGCGCCGGACGTCCGCACCAGAGCGTTGCTGATGCGCCGTCCGAGAAATGTCCGCAAGCCATCATGCGCCCGTACGCAGTCACCGCCTCCCACAAGCCATTTGTGTGGGCCCCGCGCGCGCGCGGCGGCCCTCCCTCCCTGCAATGGCAGGACGACTCTTCCGTGGGTTGGATGAAGGCGCTTTCTTCATCCGCAAAAGCAACACCACCACCACCACTGCGTGCGCGCAGGGCTGTCTATCTCGCCTCAGAACGCCAGGCTGCCAGCGCTGTCCGCCACGCCGTGCAGCTGGCGCCGCTCCCGCCGCTCCGCCGCCCGGCCCCCGCCCCGCCGCCGCGCCCCCGCCTCGCCTCCCACCCTTCCCACCTCCACCCCCACCGCCACCTCCACCCCCTCGGCCACCGCCGCCTTCACGCCGCGCTCCTCCTTCGGCACGTCACCGCCCGCCGCCCACTCCCACACGCCGCCCGCCGCCCACGCCGCCGCCGCCGCCAGCGCGCCCAGCCACCCGCCCTGCCCGTCGACGCCGCTCCACCGCGTGAACAGAGGAGGCTTGGCGCCGCCGCCGCCGCTGCCGCCGCCGCGCTTCCCGCCGCCCCGCTCCTCCCGCTGCTGCGCCGGCTTCTGCACGGCACCTTTTGCCGCTGCCGCCACCTTGCCCTGTCCCTTCTTGTCCCGCCGGCCTGGCGATGAGAGCCCCGGCAACTTGCCGGCCCGTGGCAACGCACCGGAGTCACCGTCGCCGTTGCCGCCCGCCTGCTCCTCCTCCTTCTCCTCGCCGCCGCCGAGGTCGCTGTGCGCAGAGTCGTGGCGCTGGAGCGACGACTGTGGCCGGCGGGGCGCGCCGTCGCGCTCGCTAGCCCCGCCGCCGCCGCCTCCGCTGTTTGCTGCGGGCGCGTGGCGGCGGGTGTGGCAGTCGCCCGGGCAGAGCAGCGCGCGGCAGCGGGCGCAGGGCGGCGCCAGGAGGTCGGCGGGGTGCGCGGGCAGGTGCCGGCGGCTGAGCTCAAACGCCGACAGCCAGGCGTGCACGCGCAGCTGCGGCTGCCTGATGAAGCGCTCGTTGAAAAAGTCCCACCTGGGCAAGCGCGGGGTGCAAGAGGCGCGCGGGGGCACGCCACACCCACAGAGAGGTGAGCTCCCAAAGGCGGGAACACGCCGTCCTGGCAAACGTGTGCTGGCCCGAGAAGGGGAGTGGGATGCTCGATGGAGAAGGGCGGAGGAAGGCGAAAGGAGAGGCAGCTCTCACGTGCTGGGGCAGGCTTGGCCAGGCAGGTGGTCGCGGTACCGCAGCGTGGGGCTCAGCACCGACACGTGGCGCAGCTGCTCGGGCGTGGCGTGGCGGCCCGGCGCGAACGCTGCGAGCGCACGCGTGCGGGCGGAAGCATGCGCGGCCCCTCAGGATGATGTGGGTGGTCATGCGCGGTCCTGAGGCGCTGGGAGCACCTGCTGAGTTTGCCGAGTTTGAGAGCTGTGCTGCGCGGGGCCGAGACAGGCGCGCGTGTGTTGCTGCCACTCACTGTCCCAGATGTTGCGCTTGATGGGCTTGTTCTCCTCGGCGCAGTGCATGGCCATGAGCAGCGTGGGGCGCGAGGGCGCAAAGGAGAGCACGTAGTCGGTCAGGGCGCCGTCGGCGTAGACGCCGCGGCCCACGCCGGGGATGTGCGTGCAGGGCTTGGAGAGGAAGGGGATCGAGGTGGTGGCCTCTAGCACCTGCAGGGACGGGGCGGCAGCTGCTGACCGTCACGTTGCGTGTGCGGGTGGAGGGCGCAGCAGCTGCTGACGGGGGGGGTAGGGTGGGGGGTGGCTGGGGTGAGAGGTGTGGTGGATGGGGTGCCAACGCGACCTCAGGGCGCAGCGCCCTGTGGCGGTGGCTGTGGCTGTGCGGCAACCGGACTCAAGGCCCGTCCCCTTCTGACGCCCCGCCGTCACACCTCCCCTCCACGCAGCAGGCCGGCACCTGGTGCGTGCGTGCGTGCTCGTCGCCTGTGACTGAGCTGGAAGCTCGCCACGAGTGCAAGCGACATCCCACCTCTCTCTCTCTCTCTCCGTCCCTCACCTGGTGGAGGTTGCTCTCCATGAGCGGCACAAACAGCACGTCGTCCTCTGGGCCCCGCTTGACAAAGGTGGGCGGCTCGGGGCCCGTGTAAAAGCAGATGCGCCGCTGCATCAGCGGAACCAGCCCGCCCGTGAGCACGTTGCACGCCAGGAAGAGGTAGAAGAGCGCGTGGAGCTGCCAGTCCCACAGCAGCGAGGTCCAGGGGCGCAGCGCCGTCACAAAGACGGCCAGGCGCAGGCGCTCGTGGTGCACAATGTCCCGAGCGCTGCGTGCACGCGCGCGCAAGCACAGGGGCGGCGGCGACGACGTATCGCGATGCGCGGCGGTGAGTTCAGGCCCTGGGCCTGCCCTGGGCCTTGGGCGGGCCCTGGGCGTCGCACGGGGCTGACACCGCAGCAAGAGGACGAGTCAGCCGCACGGACGACGCTGCGTGCCAGACTGACCTGGGCGCCACGAGGCTGAAGAGCTGCTTCATCATGGGCGCCAGCACGTCGCACGTGTCGCCCTTGCGGTACACCTGGGCGGTACGCGTCATCGCGATGTGTGCACCACGCCGCGTGTGGCAACAAGCGCGTCCTCCGTGTCATGTGAGTGGCGTCAACAGGCGCGCTTCTTTCTGCGCGAGCGCGCGGGCACCGCTGCAGCGGATGACGCTGCTTCCCTGGAAGCCGCACCACGTGACGGGCGTTGACGCACCATATCAGAGAACGCCCGCACCAGCGCCTCTGTGGTGCTCATTGGCGCGCTCGTGCTCACTGCTTGCTCCGAGGGGCCTGGCCGCGCTGTCTGGGCGCGTTGCCGCCGCCGCCGCACGGCGTCGGTCACGAGCGCGCACCACCGCAGGGCGGCAAAGGACGCGCCCACGAGCCAGGTCTCCTCGGACTGGTCCGCCTCGAGCTCCGCACGGCTGGCCTCCTCCTCCGCGATGCGCTCGTCAACGCCCATCGTGGTGAAGTTTCGAGGCCCTGCAGTGGCGTGCGAGCACTGGGACGTGTGCGGCCCCCCCCGTTGCCCCTCTGCGCTGATCAGCAGATCGCGCAACCGATGCGTTACCGCCAATGGAGCGCAGTCCTACCTGCAGCTGGCGCGACAAGGCAGCGGAAGTGCGCCCAGCCCCCCCGCTGCAGGCCATCCGCCTCCGCGCTGCAGTCTCTCAGCCGCTGTGAGGGAAGCAAATTGAAGAAGTGACCCTTGGGATCCATGCGCACGGGTTCACACACACTGAGCGGAATGGATCGTCCTCCTCCCAGCGCGCAAAGCCCGGTTGGCCATGTCGACGCGCCGAGGAGCGCGCCGAAGAGCGCGCACGCAGCAGCGCCGCGATGGCGGGCGAAGCGGACTTCGCCCTGTCCTCACTGGCGCAGCGTCTGTCGTGGGTGTTCGCGGCGGTGCAGTCCACTTGGAACAGCGCAGCGGAAGCACCCGCCGTCTTCGTTCTCCAGGTGCGCGCTCAAAGCTGCGCAGCGTGCAGATCATGCCCTGCCCGCTGCAAGGTTCAAGGCCAGAAGAGGGGGTTGGGGGAGGACTGACGGCCAGCGGTTGCGTGGCCGCTCACCTGCGCCATGCAGGCCTGGCTGGTGGAGCAGCACGGCAACGGCGAATACAGGCTGCGCACTGCAGACTCTGCCGTCGTGGGCGGCGGCCTACCATGGCTCGCCAGCTTCCGCAGCGCGTGCCTCCCGCCGGTCGCCTTTGGCCAGCACATCGCCGGCACGGCCTTCAAGTCAGGCGCCGTGCAGGTGGTGCAGGACCTGCGGCTGCTCTGCCCCGCCACCATGGCGCCGCGGCTCCTCCTCGATGGTGAGGTGGACGGACGAGGCGCCGTCCGCCACCTACCGCCCCGCCGCGCTCATCATCCCCCTCCCCAACACACCTTGACTCACCTCGCGTCGTTCCCGACCTCCCCACCCGCAGACGCGGACCTTGACCAGCTGGGCGAGGCGCTCTACATCCCCGTGCACGACCTGCTGCGCCCGCCGGGCGCCGGCCCCGCCGCCGTGCTCGAGGCGCTGCTGCCCGCCCAGGCGCCGCACGCCTTCCTGGCCGCCGACCTGCTCAGCTTCCTCAGCGCCAGCCTCGCCACGCTGCACCTCAGCGTCTCCTTTTCCCCGCTGCCGCAGCCCATACGCCGCTCGGCGCTCAGCGGCCGCCGCGCCAGGCCCGCGCCCGACGACTCAACCCCCGACCTCACCACCCGCCCGCAAGGCGAGGCGCCCGCCGGGCAGCACGCTCAGCACAGCGGCGCCGCGGCAACGCCTCTGGATGCGGCTGCCGCGTTGGCGCGGCCGGCGGGCGCGAGTGCGGTGGCGGCGCCGCCGCTGCCGCCGTGCCTGGAGCAGCACATCATGGCGTACCTGATGCACTACGCAGGGGTGCTGGCCGCCGCCGTGCACGCCGCGCCCTCGCCCGCCGCCGCCCCGGCGACGCTGAGCAGCGACACGGGCGCAGCGGGGCACGCTGGCGGTGGCGGCGGCGGCGGCGGCGGCGGCAGCGCGTGCAGCCTCCCGCCGCACGCGGCGCAGCAGCAGACGTCGCCTGGGAGCGCGCAGAGGGAAGAGGGAAGGGCGGCGGGCGCTGCCACGGATGGCGCGCCGCAGGGCGGCGGCCGGCGCAGGGCGAGGCCGCCGGAGCAGGAGGAAGGGGAGGAGGGCGTGGCGGGGGCGCCGCTCGACGCTGGGGGGCAGCATCAGAGCGGCGGTGGCCAGCGCTGCATCAAGAAGGCCAGGTGCTCCGCGCCACCCGCCAGCTGCGCCGCCGCCGGCCCGCCCTTGCCGGTCGTGAGCGAGGAGCGCCCCAGCACCCACAGCGAGAGCGAGGAGGAGGAGGGGGGGGGCGCTGCCTCGCCCGCCCCCTCCAGGTCCGGCGCAGCCACACCCCACGGCTCCCCCCTGCATCACCCCGCTTCATCTGTCACACCACCTGGCAGCCCCTCACGTGCACCAGGCGGAGAGGGCAGCGGCGCCGCCTCGCACGACGAGCAGCGGTTGACTGCACTAGCGGCAGCGCCCCCGCGCCCGCGCGGGCTGGTCCGCAGCACCAGCTTCTACGGGGCGGCGGCCGGGGGCGGCGGCGGCGGTGGCGCTGGCGGCCTGTGCCGCAGCAGTTCGCTGGCCATGCTGCTGCTGGCGGCGCCTGACGCCGGCGCGGCGCCGGCGCCGGTGCGCGGAGCGGTTGCCCAGACCTGAAGAGTGGGGCGCAGGGCAGCGCTGTGGGTGGCTTCCTCAGGACCCGGCGATTCATTTGATCATCTGGGACCGACTCAGGCGCAGGAAGGACACGGAGCGGCCCTGCTGGCCTGTTTGCTTTTGGAGGCGGGCGCGCAGTGAGTTTTGGCGGTTGGGCGGACGTCGTGGGCCGGACGCGTACAGCTTTTTGCTGTGCTGTTTTGAGCACGTGGTGGTCGTGGTGTGGACATGTGGTGCGTGGTGGTCCGTTCGCTTTGGTGGTGTGTCGCTGTCGTGTTTGCGCAGCTTTGGTGCAGGTGCTCCTCTTTGCTTCGCTTCGTTCGTCGCTGCTGAGGGCCGTCTGCTCTCAGGTGTACTGTTCTCCCGCATGCATTCGGCGTGTCTCCGTCTGTTTGCCGCATCACGTTTCTCCAGCAGACGTTTGCTTGTGGACAGGTGGCTGTGCGGAGCTGTCACACTTGCTGCGGTGCCACCAGCACCGCCATTTTTTTGGCGCCTTCCTTTTGCCCACACGCCCGCCTCGCCGGTGCTGCTTCGGTCAGCACTGCGGCTGCGGGATTCATCGCGTTTTGCTGCTCGTCTGCCCACGCGAGGACGCATGCGCGGTTCCTCCGATGACACGTGGGCGCAGAGGTGACCGCTGGTGCACGCATCCACCGGACCCATCCCCTTTAAAGGTTCTCGAGGCGGCGCTCATCGTTTGCTTGGGGCGTGACGAGGCCGCCGTGTATGGCGTGACCTGGAATGTGGCTGTTTGTGGCGCTCGCCTGTGAGGCGATGCGTGTGCGAGGGACGTGAGAGGGCCGTTTGGTGCTGCAGGCGTGGTGCGCAGTGCAGGGCGTGATGTGCACACGAGATGTGGGCGCCCGAGTAAGCCGCCGTCCTCCACGATGCAGGAGGAGGAGCCTGTGTCGGTGCCGCACTATACTGTGCGGCAGTATAGTGGCGCGCGAGCGGGGAGAGCCGCATGCACGCCAAAGCAAGCACTGCCGCGTGCGCTTGTGCGGGCATGATGCTGATCTGAGGCATGGTGTCGGCCGCGTGCGTGCGTGTGTGCTCCAGCCAGCGCAGGCAGCAGGATCCTGAAGCAGTGCGCCCCCCCCTTGAGCTGCTGCAGGCGGAGCAGCACGCTCAGAGCTCCACAGCGTGGGCTGCGCGCCTTCGAGCGAGAGGGTGGCGGCGGGCACCTCCAGCGGCGACGGCGAGCGAGCCACTGGGTGTGCAGCTCGCCTTGAGTAAGTGGGTGTGCGGGCGCGCGACAGGTTTACGCACGCGCTGAAGCTCGCGTTCCTTGTTCGACACCCAGGTCTCATGCTGAGCCCGAAACGCGCCACAGCCCGCGCCCTGAGAGTGGAGCTGCAGCAGCAGCGGAGGAGCAGCAGCCGCAGCGGCCATGGCGTTTGCGCTCTTGCTGAACCTCTACCGCTACGTGAGGGAACGCACGGAGCGCAGGCTCTGCTTGGCTGTGCTGGGTGTGGACGGCGCCGGCAAGACCACGCTGCTGCAGACCGTGCAGGGCAACCTGGTGAGCCCTGGCGTGGAGGCGCTCACACGCAGCGCGCAGGAGAGGACGCTGTAATCGCTCACAAGTGTGCTCTGCCCGACGGCACTCACGCAGGAGGCCGAGGTGACGCCGACCATGGGCTTTGACAGCACCGAGACGACCACCGGGGCGCTGGGCTTGAACGGCGGGCGCTTCACGCTGCGCGTGTTCGACCTGGGCGGCGGGCGCAACATCCGCCGCGTGTGGAAGTCATACCTGGCAGAGGTGCACGCCGTGGTGTTTGTGGTGGACGCCGCCGACGCCACCCGGCTCGCCGAGTGCAAGCAGGTCAGTGCAAGCTAGCAGGCGTGGCAGGGCCCCAGGGCACCACGGCGCATCACTGCGCCGCCCCTGTGCCACGCGTTTCCCCTCCCAGGTGCTGCACGAAACGGCGGGCAACGAGCTGCTCAGCGGCAAGCCCATCCTCGTCTTCGCCAACAAGCAAGGTGCGCCCGCCGCCTGCGCTCCCGCTGCCTGGGCAGGCCACCTGGGCACACGACGGCCCCCGACGCATCTGCCTCTTGCCCCGCGCGCGCCCCCGCAGACCTCCCCGGCGCGGCGTCGGCGGCGCACGTGGCGGAGCAGGTGGGCCTGTCGGAGCTCAGGAGCAGTGCCTACCACATCAAGGCGTGCACGGCCAAGACGCCGGCGGGGCAGCCACCCGACGCGCGCATCAAGGAGGGGCTCGAGTGGCTGCTGGCCGCCGTGCGGCAGGTGCGCGCCGCACGTCGTTCAGGCTGCTGCTGCGTGTGCTTTGGCGCAGAAGCCCCATGACGCGGGAAGATGTGCGCAAGCCTTTCCGGTGAGTGTCCTCAGCACACGTTGCTCCCTCCGCACACGCCATGCCATGCGCAGGCGTACGCCGAGCTCCACCCGCGGGTGGAGCGCGACACGCTGGCGGCCAGGGAGGAGGAGGCACGCAAGAAGCGCGAGCGCGAGGAAAAGGTGCGGCAGATCCGGGAGGAGCGTGCGCGGCAGCAGCTGGAGCAGCAGCGACGGGAGGAGGAGGAGCTGCGCCTCAAGCAGGCGGCGCAGGGCGGCGCGGGCGGCGACGGCGGCGACAACGCCGCGTCGGCCCAGTCAACCGCAGCAGTGGCTGCGGGCGGCAGCGACGCGCTGCCCTCTGTCGCATCCATCAGCACGAGGGCGAGCAAGGACGGCGGCAGGCAGAGCAGCGGCGGCGGGGGCGGTCCGGGCCCGCTGCGGCAGCCAAACCTTCTCTTGGCACCGTTGCCTGGCATCGTCGAGTCGCCAAAGCCGCCCGGCAGCGGCATCCCCACGTGGGCAGGAGAAGCCGGCGGGCAGCAAGGGGACGGGGACGCGGCGGCGGTGCGTGCGAGCGGCGGCGGACGGCCGCAGCTGCGGCAGCAGCCGTCGTGGCAGGTGGTGCCGCAGCAGCAGGGCGCGGCGATGCCGGCGTACTCGGAGCAGCTGCAGGACTTTAGCGACCTGCAGCAGCGGGGCGGGGGCGCGGGGGCGCTGCAGCCGCAGCCGCGGCCGTCCTTCGTGCGGCGGTCGGGCAGCAACGCCGCGCGGGCGGGAGGGGGGGAAGGGGAAGGAGGGGAGGGCGTGCGGGCGTCAGGAGGGGGCGGCGCACTGCTGCAAGGGGGCGGCAGCGACGGCGGGGAGCAGGCTGCTGCGCTGGCAAAGGTGCAGTCCTTGACGCGGCCAAACAAGGTGCTGCCCGTCCTCCAGGCGTCGTCATGATGTCGTCATGCCGTGCTGCCCGCTGCGCTCTTCTGCTGCGTTCCGGGCGCGCTGCAACTCGGGCGCGCGTCTCAGGGCTTGCAGGGCGTTGGTTCATACAGGGCAACAGTGGCTTCAACGTCGTCTCGCCCGCTCGTCACTTCTTTGGCTGGTTGAGCACCGCCGCAGCGTCCACGTAGTCAAACACGGGCACCTGCGCGCCAGCCATCGCAGCGACAGAGGGGCTGGGGTGCGCGGAGCCTCCTGACGTGGGGAGACGGTGCGGGCCCCCACACCCAGCCCCCTCCCCTGCAGGCAGGCGCACCTGGTATGTGGACGGCACCTCCCACGGCTTGGTCGCTGCGAGCACGCACGCACCGCAGGCGAAGGCTCAGCGCCCTTGTGCGCCTGCCATGTCCACACCGCCACCCCCCATGGACCATGACGGCTCGGCAGCGTGCGCATGATGCTGCTGTTGCTGCTCCGCTTTGGCAATCACGCGGTGGCTGCGGCGCTGCACCAGCAGCGCGGGGCCGCTCACCCTGGATGACGGGGATGAGCTTGATCTCCTGCTGCGCCTCGTTCACCGCCTCCTCCAGGTGCACATCCAGCACCTCCTCGATGGCAGCATCCGACGTGTTGGCCTCGATGACCTTGAGCCTGTAGTTGCTGTCGGCCTCCACGGCCTTGCGGTAGTCCGAGGCCTCGGGCAGCACCTTGACGGCCTCCAGCAGCTCGCGCAGCGCCGCGATCAGCGTGGCCTTGGTCGCCGGCTGCTTGCTGAGGTGATCGCGCACGCCCACATACTTCTTGAGCGTCTCGCGGTCGGCCAGGTTCACCTCCACGTCCGCCACCGCCTTGAAGCCGCGCGAGCACGCTGACGCGAGCAGCTGCTGCTGGCACGCTGACGCGTGGGGCGACGCGCGCAGCGCCAGGGGCACCAGGCCCTTGAGCAAGTGCTGCATCTCGGGTCGCAGCAGAGCGCTCCTCTGCGCTGCTGGGGCAGCTGCCTGCTGGAGCTGGTGCACACTGACTGCGCGTGCAGCAAGCCACTGCACTGTTCCACCTCCTGCACGCCCTTTGCAGGTGCGACGCGTCCATGCGGGAAGGGCGCAGCTGGGCGTCGGCGGCGCGCGCCAGTTTACTTGTCCGTGAGCTCGCGGTACCCCCTGCAAGCAGAGTGGCATGGACACCCAGCAATGCACGTGGTGGGCAGGCTCTCGACGACGCACGGCGGTGCGGGCAGCACGCGCAGCGCCGTGCGGCCCGTCGCGCCCGGCTCCGCACCTCCAGGACGCGGGCGCCTCGAAGCCGTGCTGCTCCATGTAGGCCAGCAGCACCTGGGTAGGGCCGTCCGTGACTGGCTCGCCGCGCGCGTTGCAGCGCATCTCGGCCGCCGCACGCAGCGTGTCGCGCGCCTGCGCCCAGCGCCCAGCCTTGTACGCCTGCGAGGGAGCAGCACCCGAGGACGGCTCAGTTGCGGTTGGCGCCACGCCCGGCTCGGCAATTCGCTCACGGTGGACGCCACGGGCCTAGTGTGGCCGCACCTTGAAGCCCTGCTCAAACACGGCGATGAACTCGGGCGTGACGCCCCAGGTGGACCCCAGGTCGTCCACGTCGCACAGCCCGCAGGCGTAGTCAGCCCAGAAGGCCTCCTCCTCCTCCTCGGCGCCTACGCGCTCGCACGTGCCGCCAGCACAGCCCCGCCTCAGATGGAAAAGTCTCGGATCGCGCACGCCGTGGCTCAACGGGCAGCGCACCTGGCGTGTCTGGGTTGGGCTCCTCCAGCGTGTCCAGCGCCACGTCGTAGGTGAAGAGGCCCATGGGCTGCGTGCTGCCCTTGACCGTCACGCAGTCCACCTGGCGCACGCGCGCGCGCAGCGCCGGCGACAGGCAGTCCACAAAGCTCTCGCTCATGAGCAGGCTCACGCCAAACTGCTTGGTGGCCGCCTCCAGGCGGCTGGCCATGTTGACGTTGGGAGAGAGGTACGACGCGTCGATCTTGTACTCGCTGCCAATGGCGCCCTCGATGGCCCAGCCCACGTGCAGGCCAAAGCCCATCTGCACCATGGGCTTGGACGCGCCCAGCCGCGCAATCAAGTCGGCGCGCCTCGAGTACCTGCGATCGCATGCGCACCGCAGGGGGGTGGCGGGGCCTCTCCTCAGAACTGCCGCTGCATGAGCAGCTGTCGGCAGGCCAGCGCACCTGGCCAGGCGGACGCTGCGCTTGAGGGCGGCGTGCACCAGGATGAAGGACGTGAGCGCGTTGTCCGCCACCGCGCCGACCAGTGCGGCCTTGTCGGGCACGGCGATCGCAGACGCGCCGGGCCCGGCGTCTGGGTTGCCCTTGGAGCGCAGCCTGATCACCTGCGTCGTCAGCGGCGGCGGCACGACAGCAACTGCGGGTCAGCCTTGCGCCTCCGCACCCAGGCCCAAGCACCCAGAAAGCCCACCACGACTCACGCGTCGGACGGCCTCGGACTCGAGGTCGGAGCCCGTCGGCGCCAGCTTGGAGCCCGCATCCGGCAGCCCCTGGACAGCGATGCGCGTGGCTGTGCCCAGGGGGCGGGAGCGCACGTGGATCAGCGCGCCGCCGGCGTCCACCGTGCGGGCGGCGGCCGACGGCAGCGGCGCCACGCGGTTGGTGCTGTTGGACAGGGACTGCAGCCAGGACCGCTGCTGCTGCTCGCCGTCGGCGCCGTGCGCCGTGGAGGGCGGGAGCGCGGCTGGTGTCGGCAGCGAGGGCAGCAGCAGTGCGCCTCCCCCGTCGCCGTCCTCGGCGTCCACGAGCGCGAGGTCGGCCGTGGTGGGAGCGACGGCCTGCGCGGCCTGCGCGTCGTCGCCTTGCATCGACTCGATCTGCGTCGCCAAGCTCTCGACCTCGGCCGTCAACCCCTCCGCCACCGCTGCAGGGCCGGTGAGCAGCGGCCAGGACGGTGGGGACGGAGAGGCGGCCGCGCCCACAGCGGCGCGCTGCCCAGCGCCCCAGTCGGGCTCGGGCGACTGGGCCGGCGCGACGGCCAGGGCGGACGCCACCTCGGCCTCGGTGCGCGCCGCCGGGATGAGCGTGGTCAGGTTGTACTCGCAGGCGTCGCGCAGGTCGCTCATGCTGAAGGGCTGGGGGAACTTCCACACCTGTGAGCAGGCCATGACCAGGAGCAAAGCAAGCGTCGTGCGGCGCGACGCGTTGTGCGCCTCCGCCAGTGACGGCCACCCATCACGACGCGCTCGCGCTCACCAGCAGGAAGGCGTCGCCGATGTTCTTGTTCGCCGCGCCGCCGTGGATGGCCACGCTGGTGTGCACGATGCGCGCGATGCTGTTGACAAACTCCATCACCTCCTCCTGCATTGGCACGTGGGTCGGTCGCGCAGCGCGCCAATCATGTGAGCCCGGCGCAAGCAAAGGCTGGCGTGGAACCACAGCGAGGGGACCTTTTGGCCGTGCGCACCTGCAGGACCTCGGTGGCGTCGGTGAACTTGCGGATGTCGCAAAAGCCAAACACGCCCACCATCCTTCGCCCCGGCACCATGGGGTTGATGTCGCCCTCCTTGCGGATGTTCTCGGCAATCACCTCGGCGCCTGCGCGCAACCACGCGCGCGTATAGTCCGTGGGAGCGTGCCCCACGCCTTGCGTTTTGTGCTCGCTGCCCGTGCACGCACGCACGCACCTGCGTCGCCAAAGCCGACGGCCAGCAGTGCGCCGATCTTCTGGATGCTGTTCTCCAGCAGCTGCGTCTCGTAGGTGGGCGCCGCCTCCTCTGCCGCCGCCTTGCCCTCCCCGTCCGGGTCGCCGCCGGACGCCGACTTGTTGGCCCCGCCGCGCGGCCCGGCCTGCTCCTCGTCGTCGCCGTCCCAGAAGTTGCGCACCGCGCGCTTGAGCAGCGCCTGGGCCTGCGCGGCCGTGGCCCGCCACTGGGCAGCTGCGGCCTCGGTCCAGGTGCGCAGGAGGCCAGGGGCGACCTCGCCGCTGCTGACGTCGCCAGCCGACAGGCCGCTCGGGTGGTGGAGACGGGCAGCGGACGCGCCGCGGGAGGCGGGAAGGGAGGTGGACGCCCACGCGTCAGGCGCCGCCTCGGGCTTGCTGCCCACCCAGTGCAGGGCGGGCGGCGCCGTAGCTCCCGGCCCGATGGATATGATGGCCTGCCCGTCAGTGGTGGGCCCAGGTGGCGCGCCAGCGGCGGGCCACGCCGCGCCGATGAGCTGGCCCTGCGACCGCACACCGCTGGCCTTGCGCTGAACCATGTGGAGCATCGAGTCCGGCATGCTGCCCTTGCGGGAGGGCGCCTTGCCGTGCGCGCTCTGCGGCTGGTCGGCCTGCTGCTGCTCCAGGGCGCGCTGCATGCGCTCCGCCTGCTCCTGCCAGGGCGCGTGCGCGGCCGGCTGGAGCGCCAGCGGGTTCTCCGCCAGGGCCGTCACACGCGCCAGCATGCGCTCGATGGGCTCGAGCACGAGCACACGGCTGTCGCGGTTGAGCAGCCAGACGCTCAGCGAGAGGAAGGCGATGACGAAGAGCGAGCGGCCGATGCTCAGCAGCGCCTGCAGGTGGCAAGCAGCGGCGTGCGCGGGGGCTCGTGGTGAAGCTCGCGGTGCGGGCTCCGTCGCAACCACCCTTCCCGCCCCCCCCCGCCGCTCGCTCACCGCGACTTGCGAGTACCATTTCCAGTCGTAGAGCCCGTACGTGTGCCACACGACAGCGCAGCCCGAGGCGGAGGACGTCGCGGCGCTGATGGGGAAGGTCTGGTTGCCGCTGGGGTCGCAGCTGTCGAACGAGGCGAAGTACAGCTCGTCGAAGCGGCGCACGGTGTCGGGCGGCAGCGGCAGGTAGGTCGCGTTGTGGATGACGAGCTGGAGCAGCTGCGACGTCCGGCGCGAGCCGACCCGGAACGTGACCGCCGACATGAACGTCTGCGCAACGGCGCGCACGGGTCGCACACGTCAGAGTGGTGGCGCGCCGCGGTGGCGTTGCAGGCCGGTCCTTCATCCTCACCAGGAGGGCGGTGGTGAAGGGCGAGGGTGGCAGCGCCGCGATGCTGGGCGCCGTCGCGTTGGGCGCCAGCGGGCAGACGCCCCACTGGAAGGCCATCTCGTGCAGCATGGCCAACCCGCCGCGGTCGACGCCCTGCCAGCGCGCCCACAGCCCGTACGTGGACTCGAAGATGGGGAGCACCAGCACCGAGATGAGCACGACTACGATGATGCGTCGGATGATGAGCTCTGCGACGCGACGCGAGCGGCACGCGATCTGAGCGATTCGATTATCGCCGGGAGGACAAGCTTTACCTGACCAACACGGCGCGCACCTTGGAGCTTCTGGCCCACGCGCATCTCCTTGTCCTGGCTCTGCAGCATCTCGAGCTCGACGGCCATCAGCTGCTCCTCGGCGATGCGGCGGTCGTCCATGCCGCCTCCTGCGTTGCCGGCGCCGCCCGCCTGCAGCATGCCCGCCTTGGTCAGGGCGGCGCGGATGCGGCGGCGCGCGTCGTAGCGGCGGAAGACCGTGTAGAGCCGCAGCAGGCGCAGCACGCGGAAGATGCGGGCCACGCGCGCCACCTGCGCGTGAGGGCACGCGGTGCCCTTCTCCAATCGCAGCACACGGCCACACGATCGTGCTGTTTGCCGCTGGCCACGGCGGCGCACCTTGGCCGCCGTGAAGGCGCGGTCGTTGAGCCACGTGACAAACGCGTCGCGGCCCGTCAGCGGCAGGGCCGCCGCGCCGATGCCCAGCCCGTCGCTCTTGACGGCGGGCACCTGTGGGGCGATGAAGCGCGCACGCCTGGTTGGATGTTGGTTGCACGTCGGCCCACACGTGGAAGAGCGAGACGAGATCCCGCACCTCGAAGAAGAGCGAGGCGGCCACGATGCAGTCGACCCAGAAGTAAAAGCCCAGCAGGTAGCCCGGCTTGGCCCAGCTGCACAGCCCTGCGGGGCGCGCGGCCGGCACGTGCGCAAGCGCATGCACTCACGTCGATGGCGGCCGCTGAGGGCAGGCGGGGCTGCCGTTCAGTTCTCTTGCGGCCTCACCGATCTCGACGATGATGCAGACCAGGATGCAGGCGATGATGATCTCGAGCGGCAGGTCGAACGAGGGCGGCAGGGCCGCCCGCTTCACGTCGTCCTCAAAGATGATGTAGAGGGTGGTGACGCACAGGAAGGCGTAGAAGGTCCTGCGGGCGCCCATCGCGGCACGGCACGCGTGTTGTATGGCTGCGGACTGTGCGCTCGGGCCTGAAGTGCGCACTGCACTGCACCGCCGCACTTGTGGTTGAGGGCCTTGATGAAGAAGGTCTTCCACGCCTGCACGCGGGCGCTGTCGCCCGTGCCGCCCGCCGCGCCCGGCAGCGCAGGGTCCTCGGCCAGGAGGTTCCGGCGGCTCAGCATGGCCCGCTTGCCTGCGCACACGCATCGTGTTGTGGGCACGACAACGCCAGGCGGCACACGCTCAAACACTCAAGCGGGCCCCCCACCTCGCGCCCCGCTTCCCCTGCACGTGCAGTTGATGTCACGCCGCCTCACCGCGGGCTTGGAAGGACCGGGAGGACCGGGCGCCGGCGCCCGCACCCGCAGCGCAGCTTTCCAGGCGCGGCAGCTGCACCATGGCGAAGGAGGCGGCGGCATGTCCCGGCGGAGCGCCACCGCCGTCCTCCTCCTCCTCCTCCTCGTGCACCACGCGGTGCGACGGGTCCACGTCCGTGTCGGCGGGCCTGGGGGCCCTGAAGGACCTTGGCGACGTGTGCGGGTGCTCTCCTCCAGCTCCTGCTGTGAGGTTTCAACATGAGAGGCCAAATGTGAATGCTCAGCCGGCGGGCCGACGTGGTTGCCGCGGTGCTTCCGCTGCCACGCTCACCTGGGGCGTGGTGTGGGTGGTGGTGCTGCGCCATGGCGATGGTCTGTCTGCGCCGCGCCAAGAGACCTGCGGCGTCCCAAGTGATGATGGCCACATGTTGCAGAGTGTTGCAGAGAGTGGCGTGCGAGTGTTGTGGGACGTACCCTGTCGCGCCCTCACCCTTTGGCATGGGCACCGTGCCGTCCAGGCTGGTCGCCGCCATGGACTGCGAGTGGCCAAAGTGCGCCGACGCGCCACGAGGGGCCACACCCTGCGAGCCAACAAAAGTGTTGAAGCAATAGCTTTGCGCAAGACGGCGAGTTTGCTGGCCATGTGGTGCCGTGGCGGCGCACGCACCAGGCGCTGGGACGGCAGGCGCGTGGTGCCGTCCGGCTTGGTGGCTTGCGAGGCGCGTGACTGCCTGAAGCTGTGCTGCTCATGAGCCTCCTGCTGTCCGTCTTTGCTGCTGCCGCCCTGGCCTCGAGGCATGCTGCTGCTGGGCGCGGGAGGAGGCGAATGGGAGCTCCCTCCCGCGTGCTGCGGGTCGCCAGCGGGCGGCAGGCCGTGCGCTGGGGCTGCGTGCTCTTGCTGCATCGCTGCTGGCCTCGCTGCAGTGATGGTCAAATGGCGATGCTCGTCGAAGGGCAGGCGGGGGCGCGATGGCTCGACGCCCGTCTGCTGCGCACACTGGCCGGCGCCGCGCTGTGTGTTTAGCCGTGCATCGTGCGCTCTCTGTGTGCTGCGCTGCGGTGGTCTCGCTCTCGTTCCCCCGCACGGATTGCGTACGTCAATCACGGCAGTGTCGCTTTGGCGTGCCGGGAAGACGGAGAGTCGCCCCGCGCCGCGTGGTGGGCGCGCCTCCGGCGGGCACGAACAGAGCGGATCCAGGCACGCACAACCAGAGGGAATGTGCAAGCTTCCCCTGGCAAGTCACTGGCAGGTGGGCCAGCTGCTGCACTCTGGCAGATGGGCGCAGGATGCGTGCGGGCGTGCTCACTGGCAAGCAAGATGATGGCGCGGCGGCAGACGGTATGGATGTCACGCGTTGATCCTCGAAGTGCGCGACTTTTGCGCGCCGGAGCTGGCCGGCGCCCATGGCGCAGCGGGCCCAGCAGCGACCACGCGCTGTGGGTGCGCAACTCGGTTGCCACCAATGGACAGCTCCAATGCCAAGCAGAAGCTCCTGGAGGCTATCCTGGCCGCCTCCAAGCCGGCTGACGGCCTCAGCCGGGTGCACGACCACGGCTCCCACGGCTCGCCCTGCGGATACTGCCGCGACGCGAAGGACGACACGAGCATCTCGCACGGTATGCGTGAGGGTGCAGCTCGATCGGACAGCAGTGCCAAATGGAGAGGCACTCACCTCGCGACGGGTCGAAGCTTGCCTCGCAGGCATGGTGGCGGACAAGCTGAGCGTAGAGGACTACCAAGGTGAGCACCAGGCCGCTCCTCTTGCCCCGCTGCGGTGGCGCCAGCAGCGCAACTGAGCGCGGCCCGCCTGGCGCGCGCCCGCACGTGCGCCTCGCAGATCTCATCGACCTGGGATGGCGCAGGTCGGGCACGTACCTGTACAAGGTGCGAGCCCAACGATCTCAGCTGGTTCTGGGGCCCAGCGCAGCGACCCCAGGGCCTGACCGCGCAGCACCGGCACCGCCAACCGACCCTGCGTGCCACCCTTGCCGCGCTGCTCCGCAGCCGCACCTGCAGCAGACGTGCTGCCCGCCCTACACCATCCGCGCGCCGGCCAACGAGTTCGTGCCAAACCGAGACCAGGCCAAGCTGCTCCGCAAGCTCGCAAAGTACCTCGCCGGCCAAGGCCAGCCCCTCTCCCAGCTCCTGGCCAAGACCCAGCAGCAGCAACAGCAGCAGCAGCAACAGCAGCAACAGCAGCAGGGCCCCGTGGCGCCGGCGCCCGAAGCCAGCGTCGCGCCGTCGCCGCGGGCCGACGGCGCTGCTGGGCCAGCGGCGGTGGTGCAGGGCGCGCTGGCGCAGGCGTTGTCGCTGGCGGCGCAGGGGCTGCAGCAGGCCGGCTGGCTGCCTGCGCAGGTGCGTGGGCGGGGCAGGGTCTTGCGGCGGCTGCTTGTCGACAAACAGTCAAAGGAGGGCGCCAGCCGGAAGAGACGCAGGCCTCCTCGTGTGTGTCGCCAGAAGCGCCGCAGGCGTGCTGGTGGTGCAACCCATTGTGCAAGCGGCGTGAGCGCGGGCCAGCCCTGCCTGCGCTGTCCTGCCGCAGGTGCCGCTGCCGGCGCCGGCCGTGCACCCCCGGCCCAACAACAAGCCGCACAGGCGCGCGCAGCAGCAGCAGCAGCGAGACCGCTCTGGCAGCGGCGCGAGCGGCGCCGGCAGCCCGCTGGCGTCCCCTCTGGCCGGCAAGCGCAAGAGCGGCGACGACCCCGCCGCCACCGAGCCCTCACCTGCCACCCAACACGACGGCGAGGGCGGCAGCGCCAGCAGCAGCGCGACGCAGACGCAGCTGCACCTCTCCTCGCCGTTCTGCTGCGTGCTGGCTGCTGCGGTCAAGAAGCACGGCGGCGGCGGCGGCGGCGGCGGCGCCACCCCGCCCGCGCCCGGCGCGTCTGGAGCGAGCGGCGCGGAGGCCGGCGGGCGCTCGCCCGACGGCGTCGCAGCGGCAGTGCTCCTCT
>VFQP010002611.1_pt1 | contig 19767 bp, 14 predicted proteins | sample 3512351 | NCBI WGS metagenome assembly VFQP01 (sample SAMN10412372, study PRJNA504923) | tailings metagenome | isolation source: Relicate 1 Philex TSF1 revegetated site | place: Philippines: Tuba, Benguet | collected 2017-08-29
CGGCAGAGTGCATTCGCTGACGATTGGCGGGTCGCATGTGTTGTCGCCGTCATTCATTCTCGATGGACACTTCGGCTATACGCAGCAGGGGCAGTTTGGCAATGACGATTTCTTTGGACGCAATGTGGGGATGGACGATTTGAAGATTCCCGGCACCAATGGACCCACGGAGCGAGAGTCGGGTATGCCTGGTTTTCAGATCTCGAGCTACGAGGGTATTGGCGGCTATGTGGCTTCCTCGCCGCGATTTCGGACGGACCGGCAGTTTCAGTACTCGATGAACGCCGCCTTGACGAAGGGTTCGCACAACTTGCGCTGGGGTGGAGAGATCGCGCGACAGCATATGAATCACTATCAGCCGGCCGGGACCTTCGGCCCGCGTGGCGGATTTACTTATACAGGCGGCCCGACGGCTTTGAACGGCGGCCCGGCACCGACGCAGTTTAACTCCCTGGCGACCTTCTTGCTGGGCTACGCAAGCACGATGGGCAAGAGCATTCCGACCAGCGAGGAGATGCGCACCAGGCTCTACACCATGGGCTTCTATGTGCGGGATCGTTGGCAGGTGAATCGTGCGCTGACGTTGAATCTCGGCGTGCGCTGGGAATACTATCCGATGGTGACGCGTGACACGCGGGGCGTGGAGCGTTACGACTGGACGACGAACCAGATGTTGATCGGTGGACTGGGGTCGACGCCAACTTCGACGGGCGTAGTGACGAGCAAGAAGTTGTTCGCGCCGCGCTTCGGCTTAGCTTGGCGCTTGAATCCGAAGACGGTCTTGCGCGCGGGATACGGTATCAGCATCGATCCGTTTGCGTTGGCGATCCCTTTGCGGAGTTCGTATCCGACGGTGATTGAACAGTCAGTGGTGCAGGCGAACACGTTTAGCTTTGCGGGCAGCACGGCGGCGGGGATACCCTTGCCGACGTTGCCCGATGTTTCGAGTGGCGTGGTGGCGCTTCCCGCTTCTGTGACGACACTGACTATTGAACAAAATTTCCGTCGTGGGTACACACAAAGCTACAATTTCACGTTGCAGCGGGAAATCGGCTGGGGTCTGGTGGCGCAGGCGGGCTATGTGGGTTCGCGCACGATTCGTCTGACGAACCGGCGGGACATCAATGCCGTGGATACTCCGGGACTTGGCGCGGCGGGGAGGCCCTATTTTGCGGCCTTCCGGCGCAACGTGGCGACGACTTTGCATGAACCGGCCTACGGTTCGGCCTACGATTCCTTGCAGGCGCAAGTGGACCGGCGCTTCAAGAACGGGATGAGCTTCGGCTTGGCGTATACGTATTCAAAGGCGATTGGCTACGGCGAGAACAACGATAGCGGCTTGTACTTCAACGCCGTGAGCCAGTTGGCGCGGAACCGTTCGCTGCTGGGCTTCGATCGGCCGCACAATCTACGCTTGTCCGGTGTTTATGAGCTGCCTTTTGGGGCAGGGAAGCGCTATGCGAAATCCGGCTTGGGCGCGGTGGTGCTGGGGGGCTGGCAGATGAATGGAATCTTCAGCGCGTACAGTGGGACGCCGTTCACGGTGACTTCGGCGGCAACGAGTTTGAACGCGCCGGGGAATTCGCAGACGGCGGATCAGGTGCTGAGCGATGTTCGAATACTGGGCGGAACGGGGCCGGGGCAATCCTGGTTCGACCCGTTGGCGTTCCGTCCGATCACCACGGCTCGGTACGGCAGTTCGGGATTGAACATTCTGCGTGGGCCCAACTTCGTGAATGTCGATGCGGGGATCTTCCGGACCTTCCGTCTGACGGAACGCTTCCAACTGCAATTCCGCGCAGAGGCCTTCAACGCCACCAACACGCCGCACTTCAACAATCCCGGCGCGAACGCCTCCAGCATGGTGCTGAATGCCGATGGCAGCGTGCGTACCTTGGGCGGCTACACGGAAATTACTTCGGCGCGAGCGGACGAACGGCAGTTCCGCTTCGCGTTGCGCTTATCCTTCTAGGAGAATCATGAAGCTATTCCTGGCGATCGGCGCCCTTTTCCTGGGCGAGAGCGTGACCCTCAATCAGAAGGCCGACGGCTATCGGGGCATCTGGTATTTCAATCAGCCTTCCAAGGATCAGTACGTTTACAAGTACAGCGGGGGCTTTGCGACCTATCCGCAGCAGCAGGGGCCAATCGCGATTTACGCGAAGGCGGTGGACAAGACCTTCTTTGTGTACGGCGGAGCTACGGATAAAAACAGTTTGCTGCACATGGTCTCGTATTTCGACCATAAGACGGGGACGGTGCCTCGGCCGACGATTTTGCTCGATAAGCAGACCGACGATGCGCATGACAACCCAGTACTGTCGATCGATGCCGAGGGATACCTTTGGATTTTCTCGAACGCTCACGGTACAGGCAGACCTTCCTTTATTCACAAGAGCCGTAAGCCCTATGACATCTCCAGCTTCGATCTGGTCCAGACAGGAAACTTCTCCTACGGCAACATCTGGCATGAGCCGGGCAAAGGATTTCTTTTCCTGCACACGTTGTATGAAGACAAGGGGCGCAGCATGTACCAGTCTTCGAGCACCGACGGGCGGGAGTGGACGAAGCCGGCATTGATGGCGCGGGCTGACCTAGGGCACTATCAACTCACCGCGCATGCGCCCAATCGAATTGCGACGGCCTTCGATTATCATCCTTTGCCAGTCGGCTTGAATGAGCGGACCAATATCTACTATCTGGAGACGCGTGACCACGGCAAGACATGGCAGAACGTGAAAGGCGAGACGATGGAGATGCCGTTGCGTTCGGCTAAGAATGAGGCGCTGGTGCACGATTACCAGAGTGAAGGTTGGAAGGTGTATTTGAAGGAAGTCGCCTTTCAAGCGGATGGTCATCCGGTGATCTTGTACCTGACCACGAAGGGTTATGAATCCGGGCCGAAGAATGGACCCCGTTACTGGCACACGGCACGCTGGACCGGGAACGAGTGGAAGATATTGCCGTTCACCACTAGCGATCACAACTACGACCATGGTGGTTTGTGGATTGAGGCGAATGGAGATTGGCGCGTGATTGCGCCCACGGAGCCGGGGCCGCAGGCCTATACAGCTGGCGGCGATATGGTCATGTGGTTGTCGAAAGACAAGGGCGCGACCTGGAAGCGTGTGAAGCAGCTAACGAAGTCCAAGACAATCAATCATACCTATGCCAAGAAGCCGATCGGTGCGCAGGAAGACTTCTACGCGATCTGGGCCGATGGGGACACTTTGAAACCTTCAGCGTCGCGGATCTATTTCGCCAATCGCAAGGGCGAAGTGTTTGTATTGCCCGAGAGGATGACGGGCGAAACGGCCAAGCCGCTGCGATTGCGATGAAGGCGGTGTTAGCCCTTGATTTCGCGCTTGTGTTCGGGCTTTAGGACCGCGCCCTCGGCGCGAAGCTTCGTCAGGTATTGCTGACCATTCACGTCTTGAACCGCGGCTCCCGATTTCGCAGCCGTGGCGGCGGCCAAGCCCGCGGCGTGGCCCATCATCATGTAGACGGGCTCCATGCGAATAGTGCAGATCGCTACGTGCGTAGCGGAGAGACAAACAGGGACGAGTAAATTCTGGCAATCGTCCTTCTTGGGGGTGAGGCTGCGGTAGGGGATGTCGTAAGGCTTCGTGTCAAGGCGGATGGATTCGTCGAGGTGGCCTTCGATGCGGACGTTGCCATTGGGGGCGACGATGCGCTGGACCCAGTGGGAATCCAGAACGAAGTTGCCCATGCCGACGGAGTCGTCTTTGCGGTTGGTATCCAGGACGTCGCGTTCGGTCATAACGTAGTCGCCCTTCATGCGGCGGGCTTCGCGAATGTACATCTGGACGGGCCAGTGGTTAGAGTCCGCATTCTCGTCGCGAGCAAGGCCCCAGCTATTCACCTCGTCGCGGAGTTCCTTCGGCACGCGAGTATCGTGCGCGAGGAACCAAAGGAAGCCTTGCTGGTAATCGACGTGGTCTTGATAGATGCGGTCGCGCGTGGCGTAGTCGCCGTCTGGGTAATCGAAGTTGCCGCCCACGTAGTCGATAGAGAAGGGCCCGCTGGCGTTCAGATCGAACTTGCCATTGGGGACGGCGGCGAAGTGAACCATGCGCGCGAAGCTGATGCCGGGGTGGGCGAGGACGTACTTCAGGAGCAGTTCGTAGCGTTCAGGCGAATAGTTCTTGGGCTTAGGCCAAGGCAGCTTCAGGTCTTCACGCTGCGTGGAGATGAGGCGGAAGCAATAGGCTTGGACACGCTTGTCGGCGGAGCCTTCGGGCGCCAGTGCCTCAGCGTTGATGCCCCAGAGCAGTTTGCCGTTGGGATCGCGCGCGGGAATGTCGGCGCCGAATTGGCCGTGGTGTGTGTATTCGAGGCCGGGTTTGTTGTAATAGTCCGCTGTGTAGTTGGCCTTGAAGTGCGGGGCGCGAACGCCGGCGAGGGATTCGTTGTATTCCGACTTCGCTTCCCGGCCCCAAGTGTAGGGGACGTTGGCGCGGGACATGAGGTCGCCTTCGTAGCTGGCATCGATGAAGACTTTGCCGATAATCTTGGTGCCGTCGGTGAGTTCGATCGCTTGTATGCGCTTTTCTTTTAGGGAGACGCTCTTGACGCGCTTGTTTTTCAAAAGTGGAAAAGCGCCGCGCGTGACCCAGGTTTCAAAGATCATGCGAGCGATGCGCGGTTCTAGATCCCACTGTCGGGGCTTGCGCCAAGGTATGACTTCGCCGCGAAAGTGGATCACGGGGTCTTTGGGGATCGGAATGGCGCGGTTGGTTTCCGCGATAACGGCGTTGAAGAACTCCGAGGAGAGACCGCCGACGAAATGGGGAGTTCCCGTGTCCGTGCATCCGATACCACCGGTGATGAGGCCGCCGATATGGGTGCTGGGTTCGACAACCACGACACTACCTCCATTGCGAACCACCGCTTGGGCAGCGGCCATGCCGGCGGGGGAGCCGCCATAGATAACGACGTCGGCTTCGTAGTTCGCCGCGGAGGCTCGCGAGGCGCAGGCTATCGCACCGGAAAGGGCAAATGCTCTGCGTGTAATTTCCTTCATGACTGCTGAACAGCTTATCGTAGACTGTGTTTTGCGAACGATTAGGGAACTGCTAGCGCAGGGTGCGGCGGATCGAAACGATGCACTTGCATTGTTAGCGCCGGGCTTTGAAGAATTGAGTTATGCGGCTCTCGGGAAGCGAATCGCCTGGGTAGCGAAGGGGTTGCGGCGGCGTGGCGTGCAGAGTGCCGATGTCGTGGCGATCGTCCTGCCCAATGGGCCTGAAATGGCCATGGCGTTCCTGGCGGTGGGAAGTTGTTGTGCGGCAGCGCCCTTGAACCCGGGATACACGGCGGCGGATTTCCGCTACTACTTGGATGATCTTGACGCGAAGGCTGTGATTGTTGGGGAAGGTAGTCCGGCGGCGATTCGAAGCTTGTCTGGAATTGAGGTGTGGGAGTGGACAGAGTTGCAGTCCGAAGATGTCGGCGACTTTGCGATGGATTGGCCTGTCGCCGAAAGCACTGCGTTGTTATTGCACACCTCGGGAACGACCTCGCGGCCGAAGCTGGTGCCGCTGACGCAGCAGAACCTAGTGGCATCCGCGCGCAACATTGCGCATACTTTGCGGCTGGGCCCCTCGGACCGCTGTTTGAATATCATGCCGCTCTTTCATATTCATGGGTTGGCGGCAGCTTTGCTCGCGAGTCTCCATGCCGGGGCGAGCGTGGTTTGTAGCGACGGCGTTTTCGCCAGAGGCTTCTATGGCTGGCTGGAGGAATTTCGGCCAACCTGGTATACGGCGGTTCCCACCATGCATCAGGGAATCTTGGGCCAAGCGGCAAGCCAACGGGAGATCCTGGAGGAGGTCCGTCTCCGTTTCATCCGCTCCAGTTCGGCGGCCTTGCCGCCGCCAGTGATGGAGGAGTTGGAGCGGGTCTTTGGGGCGCCCGTTGTGGAGGCCTACGGCATGACGGAGGCTGCGCATCAGATGTGCTGCAATCCTCTGCCGCCTGCGGTCCGCAAGCCGGGAAGCGTGGGGCTGGCGGCGGGGCCGGAGGTGGGGGTAATGGATGCATTGGGCAATCTGCTGGGCGCCGATGAGGTTGGCGAAGTGGTAATTCGCGGCGACAATGTGACGCCGGGCTATGTGGCGAATCCAAGTGCGAATGACGCCGCCTTTGCGCACGGGTGGTTTCATACGGGAGACCAAGGGCGCATCGATGCCGATGGGTACTTGCATTTGACGGGAAGACTGAAGGAGTTGATCAATCGTGGTGGCGAGAAGATTGCGCCGCGGGAGATCGATGAAGCGTTGTTGGCGCATCCCGGCGTGCGGCAGGCCCTGGCATTTGCGATTCCGCATGCGCAGTTGGGCGAAGAGGTTGGCGCGGCTGTGGAGCTACGCGAAGGTGCTTCGGCTTCCGATGAGGAGTTGCGCGATTGGGTGGCAAGGCGATTGGCTTCATTCAAGGTGCCGCGCCTGTTGCGCATAGTCGGGAAAATTCCCACAGGCCCGACCGGGAAACTACAACGGATCGGATTGGCGGAGAAGTTGGGCATTGGTTTGATCGATGACAGTGTGCAGACGGCTTATGTGGCTCCGAGGAATGAGCGGGAGGCGGCGATTGCGGCGATTTGGGCAAGCTATTTTCCAGGGAAGGAGATTGGGGTGGAGACGCGCTTTGAGGCGTTGGGCGGGGATTCGTTGTTGGCTGCGCGGATGTTGACGGAGCTGGAAGCGGAGTTCGGAACAACGGCGCCGATGCAGCGCTTTGTGGCGGATTCGACGGTTGCTTGTTTGGCGCGGGAGATGCCGGAAGAAGCGCATTTGTTTGTGCCGCTTCGGAAAGGAAATAGCGGCGCGCCACTGCTTTGCATTCCTGGGCATGACGGATCCTTGCTCGGCTTGACTCGCATGGCGGCTGCCATGCAGGGCAGCGCGCCCGTCTGGGCCGTGGATTTATCGCGTCGACCCGAAGGTCAAAGTCTCGCGGAAGTAGCCGCAAAATTGCTTACGCATTGGCGGCAACGTTTCCCTTCGGGACCCTATCGCTTGGCGGGCGTTTGTTTGGGCGGATGCCTGGCGTGGGAGATGGCGCATCAACTGCAAGCCGCCGGGGCCGCAGTCGAGTTTCTTTGCCTGGTTGATTCCCTGAATCCAGCATGGAAGAGCCGGGCTTCGGCGCCTTCCCTAATGCGGGCGCGTGGGAGCCAACTTCGGACCAAGGTCTCCTTGCATCGGGAGGCGCTGGCGTCACTTTCCCTCGGCGAGCGAATGAGATATTTGCGAGGGAGGGCGTCGGCCTTCCGGAAGAACTACCGTGAACTGGCGGAGTTGCGTTGGTCTCCGGAGCGGGATGCCAGTACGCAATTGCGGAGCTGGGTAATGCAGTACCAGCCGCCTCGTCTGGATGTGGCGGCGATTTTGATTCGTTTGCAAGGGAAACGCTTAGACGCGCCTGGTTTGGGTTGGCAGACGTTGGCGGAACGAGGCATGGAGATTTTGGATCTCCCGTTTGCGCCGGACGGCGCGTTGTCGGGAGAGAATGCGCTGCGCTTGGCGGCCATTTTGGATGAGCGGCTGGGCGATGGTTGAAGTCGGACGGAGTTCAGCCTGGGACAAAGTGGCGGCGGACGAAGCGCCGAGTTGGTATTTGGATCCGCTGGTGGCCGCGCAAAAACGAGAAGAGCATTTACGGCTGATCCGAAGGATGCCGGAAGTGGTACCTTGGCCCGACCGCGTTTTGAAGACGGATCTCTTCGAAGAGGCCTTCGGAGAGGATCAGATCCTGGGCTCTTTCCCCGTCGCGCCGCGATTTCTGTGCGGCATCGATGTCGCGCCGGGAATCGTCAAGAAGTGCGCGTTGCGTTTTGTAACCTTGCGTGGGAAGCTAGCTGCGACGGATCTGCGCGCGTTGCCCTTCCGCGACGGCAGCTTCGACTGGATTGTGTCAAATTCGTCGCTGGATCATTTCGATTCCGGCGAGGAACTGGCGCAAGCCTTGGGCGAGTTGTGCCGGGTGCTGGCGCCGGGGGGAGTGCTGCTGCTGACTTTCGATAATCCTGGGAATCCGCTGTATCACTTATTGCGATTCGCGTCGCGCCGGGGCTGGGCTCCTTTTCCGTTGGGAAGCACGATTGCGGCGGAGGAAGCCTGTCGGATGTTGGAAAAACACGGATTAAAAATACTGGCGCAAGAGTACTTTTTGTTCAATCCGCGCGGGCTTTCCACGCTGCTGTTTTTGATCTTGCGAAAGGTGATGGGACGGCGGGGCGATATGATTGTGCGCACTTTGCTTCGCTGCTTTGCGGGCCTGGGTTTGCTGCCTGGTAAGCGGTGGAGCGCTTGTTTCCATGCGACTTGGGCTAACAAAGCAGCGGTACGCGGTGCAATTGCTGGCTAACCCTGATAGCTAACCCTGATTGAGTCTTGATCCCTTCACCCGCGCACCGCGCAGTTCACTGCATGGAAATACAGATTGCGATGGGCGCGTGCAACTGGAATGGCGTGCAGTGGAATACAGGTGGCCCCATGCACCCCTTCGCATCATTCGAAACCCCAGTTGCTTCTTTGGGAATGCCAAAGCAGTTGGTATCCATCTTTCCGTCGTTGTTGGCATCGAGGTAAGCCGGCACGGCGTAGGTCCTTGGCTTGAGATCGTGGAACTCCACTTTGGCGACGCCGTCGATTTCTGGGGAGGGCGTGAAGCCGCCGGCTTAGTCATCAGACAAAAGGAGACTAACAGCCGTGACATCTATCTGCGCCACTCACACAACAGTTCCGAACACGGCCCCGACTCCAGCGGTAAGCGCCATGGCCAATGCCCCCCAGAACAGCACACGGATCGCACCAGCCTTCACGTCGGCGCCACCCACCTGTGCGGCTACTCCTCCCAGAATCGCTAAGAACACTAGCGAAGTGCCGGCTACCAGCAAGATGAGGCGGGTCTCGGAAACGATCGCTGCGACCATCAGAGGTAGGGCGGCTCCAACGGCGAAGCTGCCGGCTGATACCAACGCCGCCTGGATCGGGCGCGCACTCAGCGTCTCGGAAATACCGAGTTCGTCTCGGGCATGTGCGCCGATAGCGTTATGAGCCATCAGTTGTTCCGCTACCTGCGCAGCCAAGCCGGGATCGAGTCCACGAGCGACGTAGATGGCAGCCAGTTCCTTGTGCTCGCTGTTGCCGGCCGTGTTGAGTTCCGCTCGTTCCCGCGCCAGTTCCGCCGCCTCGGTGTCCGCTTGAGAGTGGACAGATACATACTCACCGGCAGCCATAGACATCGCTCCCGCCACCAATCCAGCGGTTCCAGCTACCATGATGTCGCTGTGGCTGGAATGCGCCGCGGCTACACCAAGGACCAAACTGGCCGTAGAAACGATTCCATCATTCGCACCCAATACAGCTGCACGAAGCCAGCCGATCCGGCCTGTGAGATGGCGCTCAACTGTGTGCACTGGCATAGTGAATGACCCTTTCCTGGACACCACCGATGATGTCACTATTCACGACTGCGTGCGGGCGAAACGAATACTAGAAAAGGGAAATGCGGACTGTAGAAAAAGGAATGGCTCCCCGGGTAGGATTCGAACCTACAACCCTTCGGTTAACAGCCGAATGCTCTACCATTGAGCTACCAGGGAGTGTCAGGGCGACTCTCTAATTACAGCAAACGATGGGTATGCCCGTCAACTCCAATGAGCTTCCTGCTTTAGGCTGGAAGAATTCATGAAGAGATTGACGATTTTGCATGCATCGCGGGCGGCCGTGGATCCAGTGGCGACCTACTATGCCGCGATGCGGCCGGAGTGGCAGATCACGAATATTCTCGATGACGGGATCATGCGCCTTCTGCGAGAGCGAGAGTGGGAGGTGGCGGTGGCGCGATTGTGCGATTGGGCGAAGGTCGCCTCGGATGTCTATGGGGCGGATGCCATCTTGATTACGTGCTCGGCCTTGCCAGTACCGGCCTTGTTGGATCTGAAACGTAGAGTTGAGCAGCCGTTGATCAAGATCGACGAGCCGATGGCGGGCTTGGCGGTGGAGCGGGGAAGCCGGATTGGAGTACTTTCCACTTTTCCCGCGACGCGCGAGACTACAAACGAATTGCTGCGATGGGCGGCAGGAGATCGCGAAATTCATCTCGAAGCAGAATTAGAGGCAGGAGCATTGCAGACGTTGCTCGCGGGAGACGCTGCCAAGCATGATGAAATGGTGCTGGCCGCGGTTGAGCGGTTCCGGGGCCGGGTGGACGTACTCGTGCTGGCGCAGGTGTCGATGGCGCGATTGGCGAATGAGATCGAAGCGCGCTTGGGTATTCCCGTGCTGGAAAGTCTGTCGACAAGTTTGGCGCATCTAGGAGGGCAAGAGTGACGCGTAGAGAACTGTTTGCGGCGATGGCGGCGGCGATTGATAGTGGACGGGTGGAACGCGCCGAAGCTCTGTTGCGCAAAGCCGCGGAAGAGAAAATGCCGCGCGCGGCATCTTTCTACTATTCGGAAGGCAGCAGCGCAATCAGCAAGAGTTATGGCGAAGCGAAGACCGACTCGAAATTCCTTATCGCTTCCATCAGTAAGCCGATGACCGTCGCCGGCGTGATGTGGCTCATCGATCGCAAGAAAGTCGGGCTCGCGGATCCGGTCTCCAAATACTTGCCCGAGTTCACCGGCGGCGAAAGGCCGCAGGTGCAAGTGCGGCATCTGCTTTCGCACACATCCGGGCTGCCGGACATGCTGCCGGATAATACCGCTCTACGCCAACGGAACGCTCCGCTGGCGGAGTATGTCGCCCTGGGTTTGAAGACTCCACTCTTGTTTCCCCCGGGCAGCAAGCAGAGCTATTCGAGTACAGCGATTTTGCTGGCCTCTGAAATCGCCCGTCGCGTAGACGGCAGACCGATCGCCAAACTTTTGGAAGAGGAAATCTACAAGCCGCTCGGAATGGAGAACACCGCGATGGGCTTGGGGCGCTTTCGCGTGGATGAGGTCGTTCGCTCGCAAACCGAGCACGCGCCGGCGGATTTGGGCGGCGCTACTGGCACAGAAAAGTGGGACTGGAATAGCGCCTACTGGCGTGGGCTGGGCGCGCCCTGGGGTGGCGGGCATTCGACGGCCGAAGATGTCGCTAAATTCCTGCGCGCATTTCTAGAGCCTTCCGGAAATCCGCTCTCGCGCGAATCCGCAGCGGCCATGACGCGCAATCAGAATCCAGCGGGCATTGGCGCCTATGGATACGGATTCGGCGTTGGCGCCAGACTGAGCGCCGGCTTGCCGGCGGAAGCTTTCGGGCATGGCGGTTCCACGGGAACGCTGTGCTGGGCGAACCCCGCGAAACGCAGCATCTTCGTGCTGCTCACCTCCTTGCCGGACGTGGTGGCGCGGAAGCGCATCATCCAGCCCGTGTCGCAGATCTTCTCTGCGTAATTTCATTGCTCTTGCGTGACGCGCTAGTTCTAACGTATGATTCAAACATACGTATGACTGAAGCGGTCGTTCGAGACACAAAAGACCGAATCCTCGATGCCGCCGAGCGTCTGGTCGCTCAGCAAGGAATTTTCGCCACGTCGTTGCGGCAGATCACCACGGAGGCCAATGTGAATCTGGCCGCCGTGAACTACCACTTCCAATCGAAGGACGATTTGATTCTCGCGGTATACCGCCGCCGCATCGTTCCGATGAACGAGGAGCGCTTGGCGCTGCTGGATGATTTGGAGAAGACCTATGGGGGAAAGCCGATTCCACTCGATGAGATTCTGCGCGTCTTCATGGAGCCTGTGCTGAATTTGTCGGCGAAAATGGCGCAGGTTGGGATCCCCATTGGCGGGATGCTGGGCAGGCTCTACACAGAACCCTTCGACAAGTTGATGCAGGGCTTCGCGAGCGAAATGGCGGCTACGGCACAGCGCTTCACGAAAGCCTTCCGGAAGACACTGCCGCACCTCACGCAGCAGGAAGTTTTCTGGCGGCTTTGGTTTACAATCGGCGCCTTAATCCAGACGGTAGGCGCGGCGCCTAAGTTGAAATTGATCAGCCAGGGGGCTTGCGACCCGGAGAACCGGCAGCAAGCGTTACGGCAGATGATGGCATACGCAAAGGCGGGCTGGGAGGCGCCGAAAGCAAAATGAAATGGATCTTGATTGGCGCGTTCGCGGCCCGCGCGTTTGCGCAACCCATGGCGTTGAGCTTGGAGAAAGCCGTGGAGATTGCCGTCGCTCCGGATGGCAATTTGCGATTGGAGATTGTGCGCGAAGGTATCGCCCTGGCAGCCGAGCGGGAGAAACAGGCGCGTGCGGCCCTTTTGCCACAAGTCGATGGCTCCCTCAGCGCCGCAAACCAAACTAGAAACCTTGCGGCGTTTGGCTTCCAAGTACGACTGCCCGGCGTTAGCATCCCGCCCTTCGTGGGGCCGTTCACAGTCGTGGATTACCGGGCGAGCGCAACGCAGAGCATTCTCGATCTCGCCTCGATTCGCCGGCTCGCCGCCGCCAAACTGCAGACGCAGGCCGCGAACGCCGAAGCACGGGTGGCGCGTGAGAGCGCGGTGGCGCAAGCGGCGCGCTTGTACACGCTGGCCTTGCGCGCCGAGGCCGCGGTTTCGGCCGCGGATGCGAATCTGAAGCTCGCCGAAAGGCTCCACGATTTGGCCTTGGCGCAGAAGGAAGCGGGCACGGGAACCGGGTTGGAGGTGACACGCGCCCAAGCTGAGCGAGAGAACAGCCGTCAGCGTTTGCTCGAGGCCAAGAATCGGGCCCGCCGGGCGCTGTATGAATTAAAGCGAAGTATTGGCATGGATCTCGGGCAGGAGATAGAGTTGACTTCGCGCGTGAACGACGGGAGCGAGGCCGCGCCGGACGAAGCGGAAACTCTGCGTGCTGCTCTGTCGCAACGCGCCGAACTATTGGCGCAAGCGCGGCGGAAATCCGCGATGGAAATGCAGGTAAAAAGTATTCGGGCGGAGCGCTTTCCCAGCATCGTGGCGAGCGGCGATTACGGATCGATTGGCGATGGGACCTCGCAACTGCCAACCCGGTCCGTAGGCGTAGGCATGAGAGTCCCGCTCTTCGATGGCGGGCGCCGGGAAGCCCGGCGGGCTGAAGCGGGCATTGCGGTGCGCCAAGAGCGTTTGCGGGAGGAAGATCTGCGCGCGCAGGTGGAGTTGGAAGTGCGAACTTCGCTCGATAATTGGCGGACCTCTAAAGAGCAAATCGCCGTAGCGCAATTGGGTTTGCGGTTAGCGGAAGAGGAATTGCAGCACGCCGAGCGGCGCTTCGCCGCTGGTGTCGCGATCAACGTGGAATTGAGCGATGCGCAAGCGCGGCTGGAACGAGCTCGCGACAACCAGCTCAATGCTCTTTATCAATTCAACTTGGCGCGCATCGACGTGGCGGCCGCCGCGGGCGGCATTGAGGAAGCGGTGAAAGGACTCTCGAAATGAAGACGCGCATTGGCATTGTGATGGGAGTTCTGGTGGCTGCGGCAGCATACTTCGCTTGGACGAAGACTCGTGCCGAAGACCCAAATTTGTTGCGGTTGAGCGGCAACATTGAGTTCTTGAAAATGGACATCGCCTTCAAGACTGCGGGGCGCCTGGTGGAGTTGCGCGTCGATGAGGGAGCGAACGTTACGAAGGGCATGTTGCTGGCGAGGCTCGACACTGAGCAATTGCAGCAAATGCGCGGTCGAGATGCGGCAAGTGTGACCATGGCGAATTCGAACCTGGAGCAAATGCGCACGGCGATTCGATTCCAGAAGGAGGCTGTAGCGTCGGAGTCGGCACTCCGGGAAAACGAGATCCGGCAGGCGAAGGCCAAACTGCAGGAGCTATTGGATGGAGCCAGGCCGCAAGAGCTCCAGCAGGCGCAGGCGGCAGTGACGGACTTGGATTCGCAACGCCGGCAGGCCCAGGTCGATTTCGATCGTGGCCAGAAGCTGATTTCGCGCGAGGACATTAGCCAAGCGCAGTTTGACCAATTGCGTGTGCGTTTGGATTCTCTGAGCTCGCAGTTGCGTATTGCGCAGGAGCGCTTGGCGCTGCTGCGCGAGGGGCCGCGCAGAACGGACATCGAATCTGCGCGCGCCGCGGTGGGCCGGGCCGAGGCCGCCTTGCGGATGACTCAGGCACAGCGCCTCGACATTCTGCGGAAGGAACAAGAATTGGCCTCGCGCGCCGCCGACATTGACCGCGCCAAGGCTGGCTTGGGCATGGTGGAGACGCAGCTCTCCGATGCGCAGGTGCATTCGCCGATCGACGGAGTGGTGATGGTGAAGAGCGCGGATCCCGGTGAAGTCTTGGCGGCAGGAACTTCTATCCTGACCTTGGGTGATATTGATCATCCGTGGCTGCGCGCTTACGTGCCGCAACAGCGCTTAGGACAGATTCAGCTTGGCATGCCTGTGAAGATATTCTCGGATTCGTACCCCGGGAAGACATATAACGGCAAGATCTCATTCATTGCCAGTGAGGCCGAGTTCACGCCCAAGCAGATTCAAACCGATGAGGAGCGCGTGAAGCTGGTCTACCGCATCAAAGTGGAGGTCGAGAATCCGAAGCGGGAGTTGAAGTTGAATATGCCGGTGACAGCGGAGATTCCATTGTGACTTCCCTGGCGCTGCGGGTAAGCGGCTTAGCGCGCCGATTTGGCACGATCGAGGCTGTGCGCGGTGTTGGATTTGAGGTCGCTCGCGGCGAAGTCTTTGGCTTGGTCGGCCCGGATGGCGCGGGGAAGACGACTACGTTGCGGATGTTGTGTGGCTTGATCGATCCTGACGCGGGCGAGCGCGAAATTTGTGGTCTCTCCGTGGTGGAGCATCCAGATGAGGTGCGTGACCGCATTGGATACATGGCGCAGAAGTTCGGCCTGTATGCCGACTTGAGCGTTGAGGAAAACATGGACTTCTATGCGGATCTCTTTGGCGTTCCCGAGAGGGAATTGAGTCCGTTGAAAGAGCGCTTGTTGGAAATGACGCGCATGACGCCATTTCGCGCGCGTGCCGCGGGAAAACTTTCCGGTGGCATGAAGCAGAAGTTGTCTCTGATGTGTACTCTGCTGCACAAGCCGGAGCTGTTGATCCTGGACGAACCGACGAATGGCGTTGATCCCCTGAGCCGCCGCGATTTCTGGTTGATCCTCGAAGAACTTGTGCGGGGCGGCATGAGCGTTTTGGTGGCAACCGCGTATCTGGACGAAGCGGAGCGTTGCCACCGGGTCGGAATGATGTACGAGGGGCGTTTGATTCTCGTGGATACGCCGTCGGCCCTGCGGGATAACTTACCGGAGCATTGTTATGCCATCCGAGGCGATGCGCTGCGAGAGGTGCAGGCCGCTCTCTACGGCCAAGCCGACGTCGCGGAGGTACAGTTAAGCGGAGCGGAACTGCATGTATTGTTGAAGCCGGGATCGAGCACGCAAAGCTTGGACAAATTGGGCAAGCCCTATGAAAGAATCCGCCCACGTCTCGAGGATGTATTGATCGCCGAGATTCGCCGGCAGAGTATGAGGGCGGCATGAACTCCGCCGTCTCCATCACGAATCTCACGAAACGCTTTGGCGCCTTTGTCGCCGTAGACCGCTTAAACCTCGAAGTGCGGCCCGGCGAGATCTTCGGCTTTCTGGGGCCCAACGGAGCCGGGAAGAGCACGACAATTCGGATTCTTTGCGGGCTGCTCGCGCCAAGCGAAGGCGCCGCGAGCGTGGCAGGTTTCGATGTTAGCCGCGACCCTGAGCAGGTGCGCGCGCGCATTGGGTACATGTCGCAGAAGTTCTCGCTCTATGACGACCTTCGCGTCGGAGAGAACCTGGATTTCTTCGCGGGAATCTACGGTGTGTCCCAAGCAGTGCGCGAAAGCAGAAAGCGCCGGGCTCTCGATATAGCGGAGCTAGCTGGGAGAGAAGACACGATGACGCGCGAACTGCCCGGCGGTTTGAAACAACGTCTCGCGTTGGGCTGCGCGATCTTGCATGAGCCACCGATTCTCTTTCTGGATGAGCCCACCAGCGGCGTGGATCCGATCGCCCGCCGCTCATTTTGGGATCTGATCTACCAACTGAGCGAATCGGGGCAGACCGTCTTTGTCACAACCCATTACATGGACGAGGCGGAATATTGCCACCGAGTGTGCCTGCTGTACGGCGGCAAGAACATCGCCCTCGGTTCGCCCGCGGAGCTCAAGGCCAAATACGAGTTGCCCAGCATGGAGCAAGTCTTTATTTCCAGCATTGAGCGGGAAGCCGCGGCGGGGAAGCCATAAGATGCTGGGGTTGAATCTGCGGCGGACGAAAGCGATGGCCTACAAAGAGGTGTTGCACATCCTGCGCGATCCGCTCAGCTTATATATGGCATTGGCCTTACCCTTGTTGCTTTTGCTGCTCTTTGGATACGCGCTCAGCCTGGACGTCGACCAGGTGCCGACGGTAGTCTACGATCTTGATCGGAGTTCCGAATCGCGCGAGTTGTTGGAGCAGTTCCGTGGGAGCCGTTACTTCCGGATCGTCAAGGTGGCGGAGGAGCCTGGTGATATCGATTTCGTCTTGAACAGCAGCAAGGCACTGGTGGGTGTGGTCTTGCTCGCCGGGTTCGGCGGCGACCTGCGTGGCGGCCGCGAGGCCAAGGTGCAACTCCTATTGGATGGCAGCGACTCGAATACGGCGAACATCGCGATGGGCTATGCGCAGAGCCTGATACTCCTCTATAGCGCCGAAAAGCGGCGGGAGGCGGCCGAACGCATGGGCGCCCCAAAGCTGCCTGGTATTGACCCGCGCATTCGGGTTATTTTCAACAGCGATCTCAAAAGCCGCAACTACATCGTGCCCGGGCTGATCGCCGTCATCTTGATGATCGTAGCTTCCGTACTAACCAGCCTCTGCGTCGCGCGTGAGTGGGAGAGCGGCACCATGGAGCAATTGCTTTCTACGCCACTGCGGCCTACGGAATTCCTCGTCGGCAAGCTGGCCGCCTACTTCGCCGTCGGCATGATCGACATGGTGATCGCCATCGTTACGGCCCTGCTGCTCTTTGACGTTCCCCTCCGCGGCAGCCCGCTCTTCCTGGTTGCCAGCTCCGCTCTCTTTTGTTTCGGAGCGCTCTGCTGGGGCATCATGCTGTCGACGGTGACACGCAACCAACTGATCGCCTATCAACTCAGCATGCTATCGAGTTTCCTGCCTGCATTCCTGCTGAGTGGATTTATCTATTCGCTCGAAAACATGCCGCGCAACATCCAACTGATCTCGCACATCGTGCCTGCGAAGTACTTCGTGACGATCTTGAAGGGCATCTTTCTGAAGGGCATCGGGATTCAATTGCTCTGGCTGGAAGCACTTGCCCTGGCCGTCTATGGACTGCTCGTATTCCTGCTGGCGCGCAACAAAATGCGGCAGAAAGTGGCATAAGTGATGTGGCGCAGAATCCTGGAAATCGTCCGCAAGGAACTAAAGCAAACCCTGCGGGAGCCGCGTATGCGCGCCACTTTGTTCGTCCCGCCCATCATCCAAATGCTGGTCTTTGGCTTCGCGGTGAATTTGGATGTTGAGCACGTGAAGATGGTCTGGAGCGACATGGACGGCGGTCCCGCCGCGCGAGAACTACTGTCCTCCTTCGAAGGATCCGGCCGCTTCAGCGTCGCTTTGGCGACGACGAATGAAGCACTGGCGCAACGGGCGTTGGATCGTAGCGAAGTGGACGTGGTAGTCCGCTTGCAACCGGGATTCTCGGCGGACCTGGAGCGAGGCCGCGAGACGAGCGTACAAATCCTGGTGGACGGAAGTAATTCCAACACAGCCAACTTGGTCTCCGCCCAGTGCAGCCAGATCGTAGTGCGCTTTTCGCAATTGAAGCTTGCGGAATTGCAGCGCCGCAAGCTGGTGGGGCGGGCGGTGAACGCTCCCGTGCATTTGCGTCTGCCAACCGTGACGGCGGAGACGCTCGTGTGGTTCAACCCTGATCTCCGCAGCCGCCGTTACTTCGTGCCCGGCATTCTCGTAAACATCATCATGTTGGTCACTCTGACGCTCACCTCCATGGCCATTGTGCGCGAAAAGGAACTGGGCACGATGGAGCAGTTGATGGTGACGCCGATTCGGCCGGCCGAACTGATCCTGGGCAAGACCATCCCCTTCGCCGCGATCGGCATCTTTCAACTCGTCCTGATCACCACACTCGCCATACTTGTCTTCGACATCCCGCTGAAAGGCAGTGCTCTCCTGCTTCTGGCCACGAGCATGCTCTTCATCCTCTGCACGCTGGGTTTGGGTCTATTGATCTCTACCGTGTCAGGAACGCAGCAACAAGCCATGATGACGACACTTTTTGTCTTTCAGCCCTTCTTCATGCTGAGCGGCTTCAGCTTCCCGATTCGCAACATGCCGGAAATCGCACAGTGGATCACCTACATCAACCCCATGCGTTACTTCATGGACATCGTGCGAGGCATATTTCTGAAGGGCGTGGGCCTCGATGTGCTCTGGCCGCAGACACTTGCACTGGCGGTCTTGGGCACGAGCATACTCGCTTTCAGCGTAATGCGTTTCAAAAAACGTTTGGATTAGCGGTCGCTGACCTGACGCTTGTAGGGTTCGCGGACATACTTGGCGGCCTCTTCCAGCGCACCTTGCGTGTTGTCCTTGGTACGGATCGCCTGGTTGTATTCGCTGACAGCGCGTTCGCGCTGGCCGGTGACATCGAAGATCTTCCCCAGATTGATGTGCGACCACACTTCCGTCCACTTGGGCTCCAAATCGCCATTCAGGACTTCGCGAAATTCATTGGCAGCCGACTGGTAGCTGTTTTGGAGGAATAACAGTTCGGCAACGCGATAGTGCGCGAGGGAACTGTTGCGATTCACCTCCAAAGCCTTCTGATATTCCTTAAGCGCTTCGGTAAACTCGCTCACTTCGGCGAATTGTTCTCCCTTGCGGATCGCCACGGCCACGCGCACTTGATCGTCGTAGCGCAGCACGTTCATGTCAGGGTCCAGCGTGACGCTCTTCGGCTTGCCGAAGGTATCGACGCTAAATTCGCTGGCCGTTCCTACTACCTCAACAGTCTTCTCTTCCGGATTGCCTTCCGTTTCGATCTTCAGCTTTACCGGCATGCGGAAGGTGTCGAGGTCTTGCGTAACCTTGCCTACCAAACGAAAGCCTTTGGCGGTGCGGAAGACGGTATAGGTGAGCTTGAATTCAGGCGCGCCCGAGGATTCAATCCACTGGATGAAGAAGTAGCTAAGGTCCCCGCCAGCGGCCTGTTCCGCGGTCTTGCGGAAATCGCCCGTGGAAACTTGCTTTCCCGCGTAGGCTTGCGCGAACTGCTTGAGCGTAGCGGCAAACTTATCGCGGCCAATGATCGTGCGCAGCATGTTCAACACCGCCGAGCCCTTGCCCGCCGTAGCCGCCCAGAATTCCGGCGAGTAGTCCTCGTAGCGGGCCGCCTGGATTAGCGGCGGGTCCGGTTGGGTAAGCGCTTCGACATAGATATCGCGCATCTCGAGTTCAAGCCCGCTCGGGCCGCTGGTGGATTCGACATAGAGCGCCTCCGAGTAACGGGCGAGCCCATTGATTAGCCAGATATGGTTGCGCGTCAATGGCGAAACCAAGCCACCCCACCATTGGCGGGAAACCTGATTGACGATGAGCCGCTGATTCGGTTCCGCGCTTAGAGCCGAAGGGCTGAAGTAGATCACGCCGGGCGTGGAGTAACCGTTGGGGAAGCCCTTGAAGGTTTCGACCAACGTTAAGTTCACGCTGGGTGGTTTGCCATTCAGGTCCGAAAGAAAGTTCATGGCTTTG
>VFQP010002612.1_pt1 | contig 19753 bp, 20 predicted proteins | sample 3512351 | NCBI WGS metagenome assembly VFQP01 (sample SAMN10412372, study PRJNA504923) | tailings metagenome | isolation source: Relicate 1 Philex TSF1 revegetated site | place: Philippines: Tuba, Benguet | collected 2017-08-29
ACTGGCCGCTCTGTCCCTGAAAGGACACCCCCGAGGTCGGGCCGTAGAGATCCACGAAAGGTTTGAGCGCGCCCCCCAGGCCGCCATACAGCGTCTGCCCTGCGGTATCGGTGCGGTTGGCCACGGCCAGCATCTGCTCGCGCAGGCCTTCGATCTGACGCGCGATGTCTTCACGCTCGGCGGACGACAAGGCTGGGTTGCCCGCCTGCACCACGAGTTCACGCACCTGGTGCAACACGTCGTTGGCCTCACCCAGACCGGACTCGACTTGTGTAAGCGCGGTGCGCGAGGCATCCAGCGCCTTCTGGTCGGCCTCCACACGGGCCAGGCGGTTCTGTGCCCGCTCGGCCAGCGTGGCGGCCACGGCATCATCACTGGCGCGCATCACGCGCTTGCCCGACGAGAGCTGCTCCTGCGTTCGGACCAGTTCGGACTGGCGACGGCTGAGGGTGTCCACGGTCCGGTCGTAGGCGTTGGCAGTGGCGATGCGGTAAAGGCTCATGTATCACTCCGGCACAGCGTCAGCGGAAGGACTGGATCAGGGTATCGAAAATGCCCTGCGCCACCTGAAGGTATTTGGCCGAGGCCTGGTAGGCCTGCTGGAACTGCAGCAGCCGCGCGGCCTCTTCGTCCAGGTTCACCCCGGAGACCGCCGCCCGCGCCGCATCGGCATTGGAAGCGGTGGTGGCCGAGAACTCGGCGGCGAACTTGGCAGACTGAACGTTGTTGGCAATGCCCGAGAACACGCTCACGTAACCATCGGCCAGTGACACGCCACCGAAGGTGTCCTTGTCGCGCAACGCCAGCATCGCCTGGGCGTTGCCGAAGTTCTGGTTCATCTCGGTGCCCGTTCCCTGCTCCAGCGTGTAGCTGTCACCGTTCACCGGCGTGCCGCGCAGCGTCATGCTGTAGGACACGGTGTTGCCACCCCCCAGATCCAGCGTGAACGTCATGGGCTGGCCTGGCGAGTAGGCACCGGGCGCCGTGGCCACCGTCACACCCGGAGGCAGATTGGTGACATCAAACGCACCGGTGGTGCTGTTGAACTCGATATCGAAGGTGGGCAACAGCGTGGGATTGCCATCCGTCAGGTAAACACTCTCCACCGTCAACCCACTGCCGGACTGCAGGTCAGGCGTCAGCAGGATCGGACTGGCTGCCGCCAGGCTATCGGGCTTGGAGATGGCCACGTCGATGTTGCGGGCGGCATCGGCGAAGGGGCGAATCAGGTAGCGGTCGCCGACGGCTGGCGTGGGTGTGGGAAACCCGGGTGCGTAGAACTCCAGCCCGTCCACGGTGGCCGGCAGACTGGCAAACGACTGCGTGACGCCATCCGAGCGGCGCACAACATCCACGCCAGTGGCCGTGAAACGCAGCTCGTAGTCGGACGCCTGGAACTGCGTCGGGTCCACCACCTGCGCCTGTACCGTCACCGTAGCCGGGGTAACGCCATCGGCCTGCACCCCCACGGCCGCTGGAATGGCCGAGAGCGAGTAGAAATCGGCGCCGGCATTGCCATTCAGGTCCAGGCCCAGGCGGTGCTGCGCATTGACCTGCATGGCCATGGCCATGGTGAGGCGTCCCAGGGCATTGACAGCGTCGGGCAGGTCTTTGTTGACGTAGGTCAGCAGGCCCTTGAGCTCTCCGCCCGCCAGAAAATCGGTATTGAGTTCAAAGGCCGTGGAGCCGGCCTGGACGATGGAAACCTTGAGTCTCAGAGGATCGAGGGCGTCCTTGTCCACCTGGAGCGAAGCCGCCTTGGAGCCCAGTACCAGAGGCTGGCTGCCACCAACGAACACGGTCAGTCCCCCGTTGGTGTTCTCCACCGTCGAAGTCTGCACGTACTGGTTGAGCTGGGTCACCAGCTGGTCACGCTGGTCCAGCAGATCGTTGGGCACACGGTTGGAACCCTGCAGCTCGATGATGGTGCGGTTGAGGTCGGCGATCTGCTGGGCCAACGTGTTGATGGACGACACCGTCTGGCTGACCTGCAACGTGCCAGACTGGCGCAACTCGTCGAGGTTGGCGCTCGTGTCCCGCAGGCGGGTGGCCAGCGCCTCGGCCTGCCCGATGGCCACGGTACGCGCCGTGGTGTCGGTCGGCGAGGAAGCGATCGCGCTCCAGGCATTGAGCGCATTGTTGAGCGACACGCCCAGGCTCTGCTCGCCCAACGGAAACAGCGCTTCCAGCTGCTGCAGGCGCTTGTAGCGGATCTCGTCGGAGGCGGCAACGGCACCCGCCGTCTGGGCTTCGCGGGTGAGGTAGGCGTCATAGGCCCGGGACACCCCCGCTATCTCGACGCCCTTGCCGAAGTAGCCGTTACCCAGGAACTGGCCGGCCGTCTGTGTGAGCTGGATGCTCTGGCGCGAATAGCCCGCCGTGTTGACGTTGGCGATGTTGTGGCCGATGACCTGCAGCGCCGCCAGGTTGGTGGTCAGCGCGCGGCTGGCGATGTTCAGGCTGCTCATGGTGGGCGGCTTTCAGCCAGTATCAGGCCTGTGCGCGCTGCAGCTGCAGCGTGGTGTTGATGGCGCGGCTGAGCTTGGCGGCGTATTGCGGGTCGGTGGCATAGCCACCCTGCTGCAGGCCTTGCGCAAAGCCCTGCACCGAGTGCAGGTTCTCCATGGCCTTGGCGTAGCGCGGGCTCTGGCTCACCAGGCGGGCGTAGTCGCGGTAGGCCGCCTCGTAGGAGTCGTAGGCACGGAATTTGGCGGTCACCTTGCGCGGCTCGCCGTCCACGTATTCGGTGGTGGTGATCTCGGCCACCTTGCCGGTCCAGTTGGCGGTGGCCTTGATGCCGAACAGGTTGAAGGAGTTGCCCCCGTCGGCGGTGCGGATCTCGCTGCGGCCCCAGCCGGTCTCGTGGCCGGCCTGGCCAATCATGAAGCTGGCGGGGATGCCGGTTTCGCGGGCCACCGCCTGGGCGGCCTGGCGGTGCTGCTCGACGAAGCGCGACTGGCGCTCGCTGCCCTGCACCCGGTCCAGCGTGCTGGTGCCACCGGTGGCCGGCAGGGTCTTGTCGGTGTCGGCCTTGCCGCCGCCCACCTGGCGGGACAGCTGGCGCTCGATCATTTCGGCCAGACCGCCCGGCAACCCGGTGAGCTTGAGCGCCAGCTGCTCGTCGAGCAGACTGGTGCTGAGTTCTTCTTCCTGGCTCTCCATCAGGCCCGACTTCATGGTGGCCTCGCGCATGCTCTTGAGCAGCTCGCGCATGAACAGGGCCTCGAACTGGCGCGCGGTCTCCTTCAGGGCCGCGCCGCTGTCCTGGCCAGCCAGGCGCTTGAGATCGTTGAGCGAATTGCCGTCGACCGCCAGGCCCTTGGCACCGCTCAGCGTGGGCAGGTTGACCGACATCAGATCACCTCCAGCTCCGCGTTCAGGGCGCCGGCGGCCTTGATGGCCTGGAGGATGGCCACCAGATCCTGCGGCGTGGCGCCCAGCGCGTTGAGCGCCTTCACCACGTCCGTGAGCTGGGGCGACGCGTCGAGCTTGATCAGCGCGCCCTTGTCCTGCTTGATCTCGATGCTGGCCTGCTCGGTCACGACCGTCTGGCCACCCGACAACGGGTTGGGCTGGCTCACCTGCGGGGTGGAACTGATGCTGACCGACAGGTTGCCGTGGGCTACCGCACAGGGGCCCAGCGACACCGCCTGGTTGAGCACGATGGAACCGGTGCGGGAATTGACCACCACCTTGGCAATGGGTGTCGACACGTCGAAGGACAGGTCTTCGATGCGGGCCAGGAAGGACACGCGTTCGTCGGAGTCCTGCGGCGCGCGCACGCGCACACGGCGGCCGTCCAGCGCGCGCGCGGTGCCTTCGCCCACGGCGCGGTTGATGGCCTGAGCCACGCGGCTCGCGGTCTGGAAATCGTTGGCGTTCAGGCCCAGGTCCACCGAATCGCCCACCAGCAGCGGGGTGGGTACGGCCCGCTCCACCTGCGCGCCCTGGGGAATGCGCCCGGCGCTCAGGTGGTTGATGGTGACGCTGCTGCCACCGGCCGAGGCACCGGCACCGCCCACCAGCAGGTTGCCCTGGGCCAGCGCGTAGATCTGGCCATCTGCACCTTTGAGGGGCGTGGTCACCAGGGTGCCACCACGCAGCGACTTGGCGTTGCCGATGGAAGACACCGTGACGTCGATATGCTGGCCGGGCTGGGCAAAGGCCGGCAGTTGCGCCGTCACCATCACCGCTGCCACGTTCTTGAGCTGCAGCCGCACGCCTGGCGGCAGGGTCACGCCCATCTGCTGCAGGTAGTTGGACAGGCTCTGCGTGGTGTAGGGCATCTGGGTGGTCTGGTCACCCGTGCCATCCAGGCCAATGACCAGGCCGTAACCCGTGAGCTGGTTGCTGCGCACGCCCTGCACCGCCGCCACGTCCTTGATGCGCATGGCGCTGGCCGGGCCGGGCAGCCCCAGCGCGATCAGCGCCAGAAGCAGCAGCAAAACCAGGTTACCAAGGGAGAAGACGGGTTTCATGCGAGGGGACTCCTCGGCCCATTGTCTGGAAACTTAAAAGGGCAAAAGCGACAAAAAGAACCGGGAAATCCAGCCAAATGTCTGCGCATCGAACTGGGCGCCCCGGCCACGCGACTCGACGCGGGCGTTGGCAATGGATGTGGACGGCACCAGGTTGCCCGGCTGGATGTTGCGCGGGTCCACCGTGCCCGAGAAACGCAGCACGTCCACGTTCTGGTTCACGCCGATCTGCTTGTCGCCCACCACCACCAGGTGGCCGTTGGGCAGCACCTCCACCACGGTGGCGGTGATGGTGCCGCTGAAGGTGTTGGTGGCCTGGGTGGCACCCTTGCCTTCGAAGTTGTTGGTGGTGGAAGCGTCTGCCCCCAGCTTGCCCAGCGTGCCGGCAGACAGGAAAGGAAAGGCAGTGACCCCCGCGCTCAGGCCCGACGTGCGGTCCACGGTGGAGTTGGAGCTCTGGCTGGCACTCAGCCGCTCGGTGATCTGCACGGTGACGCTGTCGCCCACCATGCGCGCGCGCGGGTCTTCAAAACCGGGGCGGAAACTGGCAGCGGCAAACAGGCTGCCACTGGGAATGGCATCGGCTCCCTGGGCGGTGCGCTGCTGCGGCCACTGGATGGGCTCGGCCTTGCGCACCTCGACCTCGGGGATTTGCGACAGGTTGGCACAACCCGCGAAGACGGGCAGCACGATGGCAGCGGTGACCAGGCGTTTCATGGTGAACCTCACAGCTGGTTGAGCCGCTGCAGCATCTGGTCCGACGTGGAGATGGCCTTGGAGTTCATCTCGTAGGCGCGCTGGGTCTGGATCATGTTGACCAGCTCCTGCACCACGTTCACATTGGACTGCTCCAGGAAGCCTTGCATCACCGGGCCGAAACCGGGGCTGTTGGGCGCGCCAGTGGTGGGCGGGCCGGAGGCGATGGTCTCGCTGAACAGGTTCTGGCCGCGTGGCTCCAGGCCAGCCGGGTTGACGAAGGTCGCCAGCTCGATGGTGCCCACCTGTTGTGGCGTCGGGTTGTTGCCGATGACGGCCGTCACGGTGCCGTCGGCAGCGATGGTGACCGAGCGGGTGGTGGTGTCCTGTATGGTCACGCCAGGCAGCACGCGGTAGCCGCTGGAGGTGACCATCTCGCCGTTGGCGTTGAGCTGGAAGGTGCCGTCGCGCGAGTAGGCGGTGGTGCCGTCGGGCAGCTCGATCTGGAAGAAGCCACCACCGTTGATGGCAACGTCGAAGGCGTTGTTGGTCTGGTTCAGCGTGCCTTGCGTGTAGGTGCGGGCCGTGGCCACGGTGCGCACGCCCAGGCCCAGCTGCAGGCCGGTGGGCAACTCGGACTGCTCGGAACTGTTGGCGCCCACCTGGCGCAGGTTCTGGTAGATCAGGTCTTCGAAGATGGCGTTGCCGCGCTTGAAGCCCGAGGTGGCCACGTTGGCCAGGTTGTGCGAGATGACGTCCAGCTGGGTCTGCTGGGCCTGCATGCCGGTCTTGGCGATCTGCAGTGAATTGATCATGGCGTTTCTCCTTAACCGCTCAGACCCAGAAGCTGGGCGGCGGTCTGGTCGTTGCGCTCCGACGTTTGCAGCAGGCGCATCTGGGCTTCGAACTGGCGGGCCACGGCAATCATGCCGACCATGGCCTCGATGGGGTTGACGTTGGAGCCTTCAAGCATCCCGTCCTGCAGGCGAGCCTCTGCGTCCTGTGGCAGGGGCGCGCCGTCGGGGCTGCGGAACAGGCCATCCAGGCCGCGCTTGAGCTTGACCTCGTTGTTGGGCGTCACCATCTTCATGCGGCCCACCAGCTGCGAAGGCTCGTTGCCGACCTGCGCCGACACCGTGCCATCGGCAGCGATGGAAACGTGCGCACCTTCGGGCACAGCCAGCGGCGCACCGCCGTCGTCCAGCATGGGCAGACCGGTGGCGCTGACCAGCGTGCCGTCGGCCGACACCTGCAAGGCGCCGGCGCGGGTGTAGGACTCACGCCCATCCAGCGCCTGGATGGCGAAATAGGCGTTGCCGCGCGCGGCGATGTCCAGGTTGCGGCCGGTGCTCTGCATGCTGCCGGGCTGGTCCAGGTGGCCGGCGGTGGCATCGAGCGCGAACACCCGGGTGGTCGCGCCCTCGCCACGCAAGGGCACCGAGCGGTAGGTCGACATTTCGGCCCGGAAGCCGTTGGTGGACACGTTGGCCAGGTTGTGGGCAATGGCCTGCTGGCGGTGCACCAGCGCGTTGGCGCCGGTCATCGCGGTGTAGATGATGCGGTCCATGGCCTCGTCTCCTCAAGGCGCTATCAGCGCAGGTTCACCAGCGTGGACAACACCTGGTCCTGCGTCTTGATGGTCTGGGCGTTGGCCTGGTAGGCCCGCTGGGCGGTGATCATGTTCACCAGCTCGGCGGTGATGTCCACGTTGGACTCCTCCAGCGCGCCCTGGCGCACCGTGCCGAAGCCGGGGTCGCGCGGTGCGCTGGTGATGGGGTCGCCCGAGGCCACGGTCTGCAGCCAGTAGCCGGAACCTTGCGGCTGCAGGCCTTGCAGGTTGCGGAAATTGGTCAGGGCGATCTGCGCCGACAGCACCGATTCGCCGTTGGAGTAGCGCGCCATGACCGACCCATCCTCGGAGATCGACACACCGGTGAGTTCGCCCGGCGGGTAGCCGTCCTGCTCCAGCGTGAAGATGGAGAACCGGGTGCCGTACTGGGTCATGGTCGAAAGGTCGACCGACACGGGGAACGTAGACGCGGGTGCCGTGGCGTTGGTGGGCACGTTGATCGACAGCGGGTCACCCGCCACGCCGCCGTAGGGCGTGATGGTGTTGATGGTGCCGTTCGGGTTGAACGTCACGTCGGCGATCTCTTCGGTGGTACCGCCTTCACCGGGCGTGGCGAACACCTTCCAGGTGTTCAGCGCGGTCTTGACGAAGTTCAGGCGCACCGGCACTTCCACACCTTGGGTGTCGTAGACCACCATGGAAGTGCCATAGGTTTCCAGCGCAGGTTCGTAGGTGCTGGCGGCGGGCGGAACGCCCGCCGTGGTGACCGTCGCGATGTCGGCCCGGGCGTCGAGGTTGAGACCGGCCTGGATCAGGGTGGCCTGCCGCGCGGGGATGCCCGTGGCGGTAGGCAACTGGATGGGCGACAGCGAGTTGGTGCTGCCGCGGATGATCAGACCCGTGACCGGATCGACCTGGGTATAACCTGTCAGGCGTGCCCCCTGGTTGGTGACGATGTAGCCTTCCTTGTCGAGCTTGAACTCGCCCGACCGGGTGTAGGCGATGTCGCCACCCAGCAGTTCCACCCGGAAGAAGCCCGCGCCGTTGATGGCGATGTCGAGGTCGTTGCCGGTCACGGACACGTTGCCCTGGCTGAACAGCTGGGCCACGTTGGCCACTTCCACACCGATACCGCCGCCCGTCCCCCCCGTGGCGCCAATCGACACCGCGTACAGCTCGGCGAATTCGGCACGGCTGGCTTTCATGCCGGTGGTGTTGGCATTGGCGATGTTGTGGCCAATCACGTCCAGGTTCTGACTGGCGGCCTTGAGGCCGGAAAGGCCGGTGTTGAAACTCATGGTGTGCTCCGGTTGGAAACAGGTATGGGCAAACGGTCTGGGGAATCGGCAGGCGTCAGCGGAAGGCCAGCACGTCGCTGTAGGCGTAGGCTTTGCCGCCTTCGGTGCGCATGCGGATGACCCCATCGACCAGACCGACCGATTCGATCTTCAGTCCGGACAGCGTGGTCGATGTGACCGGCTCCCCGCCTTTGGTGGCCGTGACCTTGAAACCCGCCACGGTGGACAGGTCCACGCCACTGCCGTTCCAGTCGAACCAGTGCTGCCCCGACGACAGGCCGCCCATGTCCACCGTGTCGATGATCTGGCCGGCCGTTCCGACAATCTGGACCTTCACGGTGTCGGCATCGCCCGCCAGCATCAGGCCGCCGTGTGCGGTGGTGCCGTCGCTGGCGTAGCCCAGCACGTTGCCGTTCACCACCGCCTGCTTGCCGATCAGCGACGTGGCCTGCAGCGACTGCATGGAGTTGAACTGGCTGGCCAGACCCTGCAAGGTGTTGTTGAGCTGCGTGATGCCGGTCACCGTGTTGATCTGCGCCATCTGCGAGGTCATCTCGGCGTTGTCCATGGGGTTGAGCGGGTCCTGGTTGCTCAACTGCGCGACCATGAGCTTGAGAAAGCGGTCCTGCGCGGCCTGCGGATCGTTCTTGGTCGCCGTGGCGGTGGCGTTGTAGGCCTCGATCTCGGCGCTGGTCAGGGGTTGCATGAACATGGGGATTCCTTTTCAGTCAGGGTCACTGGCCCATCTGCAACGTCTTGAGCAGCAGGTTCTTGGCCGTGTTCATGACTTCCACGTTGTTCTGGTACGAACGCGAGGCCGAGATCATGTTGACCATCTCCTCCACCGGGTTCACGTTGGAGTGGGTCACGTAGCCCTGGCCATCGGCGTTGGGGTGGCTGGGGTTGAAGACGCGCCGGTTGGGCACGTTGCTCTCGATCACGTTCTGGACCTTGACCCCTTGCGACACCTGCGAGCCCATGGGCACGGTCTGGAACACCACCTCGCGCGCCTTGTAGGCCTGGCCGTCGGGGCCGGCCACGGCGTCGGCGTTGGCCAGGTTGCTGGCCACGACGTTCAGGCGCTGGGCCTGCGAGCTGATGGCGCTGCCGGTGACACCGAAAATGTTCAACATGGACATGGCGGTTCCTCCGTCACTGGCCGGTGATGGCGCTCAGCATGGTCTTCACGTGGCCATTGATGAAGCGCAGGGTGGATTCGTAGCGGATCGCGTTGTCGGCGAAGTTGGCGCGTTCGCGGTCCATGTCGACGCTGTTGCGGTCCAGTGCGGGCTGGGTCTGCAGCGCGTAGGCCAGGCGATCGGGGCCACTGCCGGCTTCGGCATCGGCCAGGCGCATGTGCTGCGGGTGCGAGGCCGTGACCACCGCCCCGGTGCGCACGCCGCCCTGCGTACTGCGCAGCACGCTGGCGAAGTCGAAATCGCGGGCCACGTAGCCGGGCGTGTCGGCGTTGGCGATGTTGCTGGCCAGCACCTGCTGGCGCTGGGCGCGCAGCACCAGCGAGGTGGACAGGCTGTCCAGGCGCTGGGTCATCTGCTCTAGCATGTTCGCCTCCGCTGCGAGGTGTGGATCGGGCGGGGCGCCGGCTTCGTCACACGCGCCCCATGCGGAAAGATTGTCCGGAACTTGAGGGTGGGATATCACCGGAAAAGGCGGGCATAGGCGGCACATTTCCCCGCTTTGATGCTGCCGATGAGGGCCTAGAGTTCCACCTGTGATCGTGTCGGAACCTGCCATGTCTGCCCTTGCTTCATTCCTTCCCCGTCGCCTGCTCCGTGCCGCCCTGGCACTGGGTCTGGTCGCCAGCCTGGGCGGCCCCGCCCTGGCCAGCGAAGCCGGCGAACTGGAATCCCTCGCCCGCGACTGGGTGGGCCAGAACCTGGCCGGTGACGGCCAGGCCTCCACCCTGCGGCCGGAAATCGAAGTGGGCTCTCTGGACACCCGGCTGCGCCTGGCGCCCTGCCAGAAGGTCGAACCCTATCTGCCCCGTGGCTCGCGGCTGTGGGGTCGTTCCCGCATCGGGCTGCGCTGCGCCGACAGCCCGGGGGCCTGGAACGTGTTCCTGCCCATCACCGTCAAGGCCTGGGGGCCGGCCTGGGTGGTGCGCCAGCCGGTGGCGCCCGGCACCACCCTGTCGGAAGACGATGCCGAACTGACCGAGGTGGACTGGGCCGAACACCCGGCCCCGGTGCTGGCCCGCCAGGAGGACTGGCTGGGCAAGGAGACCTCGCGCGGCCTGATGCCTGGCACCGTGCTGCGCCAGCCCATGATCCGCCCGACGCAGGTGTTCACCGCCGGCACCCAGATCAAGGTGGTGGTGGTTCAGGGCGGCCTGAGGCTCGCCGCCAGCGGTCAGGCGGTCTCGCATGGCTATCTGGGGCAGAATGCGCGGGTGCGCATGCCCAACGGCAAGGTGCTGTCGGGTCGGGTGTTGGCGAACAACACCGTGGAACTTCAGATTTAGCAATTTACCAGTTAGAAAACTGGCCCTAAACCCGAAACAACGGCCCAAAAGGGGTAAAGTTCTTCTACAGCCGGTCGATAAACCTCTCAAACCGCCCCTACAGGGCTTGGAGAGTGCCATGAAAGTCAACAACCTGTCAGACAAGCCCGCAGGCGCCGTCACCGGCGCCGGCAAGGCCGTGGACCGGTCGTCGACCTCGGCCACCGGCAAGACCGCTGCAGCGCCCGGTGGCGAAGGCGGCGTGACCGTTTCGCTGTCCCCCACCACACAGAACCTGACCAACGGCGTGTCCCGTCCGTCGACCGATGTGTTCAATGCCCAGAAGGTGCAGGCGGTGCGTCAGGCCATCGAGAACGGTTCCTTCTCCATCAACCCCGAAGTCATCGCGGACAAGCTGCTGTCCAACGCCCGCGAGATGCTGAGCGTCGCGGCCAAATAAGGCGCGTCCGCCCCCGATGCCCCCCGACACCGGATCCACCGTGCCAGCCCCGCTGGCCACGGTGGTGTTGGCGCTGGAAGCGGCCGAACAGGCCTTGCGCGATGGTCAGGCCGAAGCACTTCCGGCATTGACCGAAGCACTGGCGCGTGCCCTGCAGGAGTGCCAGCGCGAATTGAGGCTCCCTGGCGGCGCCAGCCAGCTGGATGCGCAGACGCGGATGACTCTGTCTTCTGTGGGAGAGCGGCTGTCCACGCTGCGCGAACTGCTGATGCGCCAGGCGGGTTCGGTCAACCGTTCGCTGGCCACCCTGTTCCCGGCCGAAGCCGCCGACGCCTATGGCCGACTGGGCCAGGGGCCTGGCGCAGGGGTGAATCCGCCCCGCGTCGGCAACCACACCTCGCTCAAAGCCTGACGGCGCTCAGTGCTCGCGCAGCCGCGCGCGCAGCCGCGCGATCGACTGGCTGTGCAACTGGCACACGCGCGATTCGGTCACGCCGAGCACGGCGGCGATTTCCTTCAGGTTCATGTCGTGCTCGTAGTACATGCTCATCACGTGCTGCTCGCGCTCGGGCAGCTTGGTGATGGCATCGACCAGCGAAGCACGCATGCGCTGGTCACGCAGCAGGCTGGACGGATCGGCATCGGCATCGGCCGGCAGGTAGCGATCAAGGAAGTGGTCCTCGTCGTCGCCCTTGCCATTGATGTCTTCCAGGTACACCAGCTGGGTGCCGCGCACGCGCGCCAGCATCTGCTGGTATTCCGGCAGGTCCAGGCCCATCTCGTCGGCGATTTCGGATTCCTTGGGCGCTCGCTGCAGCCGCTGCTCGAGCCGGTGCACGGCCAGCTCAATGTCCTTTTGCATCTTGCGCGAACCACGCGACATCCAGTCGCCGTCGCGCAGCTCGTCGAGCATGGCGCCACGGATGCGCTGGCTGGCAAAGGTCTCGAACTGCACGCCCTGCGAGGGTTCGTAACGCGCCAGGGCCTCGGTCAGGCCGATCATGCCGACCTGGATGAGGTCGTCCACCTCCACGCTGGCCGGCAGCTTGGCCATCATGTGATGGGCCAGCCGGTGCACCAGCGGGCTGTATTTCTTCAACTGGTCATCGCGGTCCAGCGTACCTTTTTGGGTGTACATCAAGGGCTCCGGAATGCCATCTCCTGTACGGGTGGCCGCAGCGGCCTGGCGGCCGCGTCGGTCACCCTCGCGGTTGGGGTCGACAGCGCGCTGTCGAGCACCCGCAGCCACCAGTTCTCGGGCACCGAAACCTGGCCGGCGACATGGTCGTCATGATACGCCACCGGCCAGCTCTGGACCGCCTCTTCCAGGTGTTCGCTGCAGCAGTGCAGCACCGACCGCTCGGCGCGCCGCACGCCGTCGGCCCGCGCCGGCTGCAGCAACGGTACCAGCACCGGGCGCACCCCGCCCGCGTGCAGCAGCACCTTGAGCGCGTTGTAGGCCGAGACCACCGCGCGCGGTCCGCCATCCAGCGCCACCAGCGGGTGAACGTCGCTGTCCTGCAGCAGCACGGCCAGCAGGCTGGGCGGTGCGCTGAGCAGCACCAGCGCGCCGGCGGGCAGCGCTGCCATCAGGCGGGCACGCGCCACGGCGGCGCCCTGGGTGCGGGCCTGTTCGCACAGCGCCAGCAGGCCGTCGCGCGCGGGCACCACCGGCACGTGGCCGTCGGTGGCGGCCAGGGCAGCCCAGCCGGTGGCCGGCTGGCGCAGCCAGTGTGACAGGCCGTCGGCCCGCTCACCGGCCTGGCCATCGAGCACCAGCGTGGGCGCTTCACCCGACCAGGGCTGGCGCGTCAACAGCCACAGCAGTTGCAGGGCGGCGGTGCTTTGTGGCAGGGCAGCCACCGCCACCAGCCGCGTCGGCGTGGGGCCGGCCAGGTACTGCAGGCCACGAGCCTGCCCGGGAAACTCACGCATGCCAGCCGCCGTCCAGCACCACGTTGGCGTGGCCCGGCTGGGCAAAATAGAAACCCAGTTCGGCGTTCTGCGGGTCGTGCGCCGACTTGCCGGCACTGCCCAGCGACAGCCGCACCAGCGCCGTGGCATCCGGGCGTTGCCAGTCTTCGGGCACGCGCTGGCCAGTGCTCACGCCGCGCAGCACCGCCTGGTGGCGGATCAGCGCGTCCAGCGCCGGGCCCAGCTTGGGCGCCTCGTCGATCTTGGACAGCACGGTGCCGTACAGCTCCACCGACTTGTAGGCGTTGAAGACGTCGTCCAGCGTTTCACCGTGGCTGCCGGCGTTGAGCACCAGCAGCTTCTTGATCTTGGGATTGGCCAGCACCTCCAGCATGTCCTGGATGCGCGGATCGTTCTGGCCCAGGCCGGCGGTGTCGATGATGACCATGCGCTTGTTGGACAGCAGCGCCAGCAGGTCCTGCAGCGCGGCGCGGTCGTGCGCCAGGTGGGCCACCACGCCCAGCATGCGTCCGTAGGCGCGCAGCTGCTCGTAGCCGGCTATGCGGTAGGTGTCCAGCGTGATCAGGCCCACGCTGTTGGCACCGTAGGCCTTGACGCACTGCGCGGCCAGCTTGGCGGCGGTGGTGGTCTTGCCAACGCCGGTGGCGCCCACCAGTGCGAACACCCCGCCTTCGTCGCACAGCGACGAGCTGCTGTCGGCCACCTTGAGGTTGCGGCTCAGCACGTCCTGCATCCAGCGCATGGCCTGGGCCGCGCCCAGATCGGGGGGCATGCGCTCCAGCACGGCGCGCGCCACGGTGGGCGAGTAGCCGGCCCGGATGAACTTGAGCATGAGAGCGGAATGGACCGGGCTCTGGCGCGAGGCACCCAGCCAGGACAGGGTGTTGAAGCGGTCTTCGATCATGGACTTGAGCGCATTCAGCTCGCTGGTCAGGCGGGCGTCACCACCTGCTGGGGCCTGGGCCGCCTGGGGCCGCTCGGGAGCGCGCTGCGCCGCTGCGGGGCGGGGTTGCGTCGGCGCAAAGGCGGCCGCCAGAGAGGGCGCCTCGGGCTGCCGGGCCACCGGCGGCTGGGGCTGCACACCCAAAGCCTCGCGGCGCTTGCGCAGCATGCGCTCGCGCACGTAGTCCTGGAACGAGAGCGTGCTCATGGCCAGGGTCTCGGTGTCCTGTTCCACGCTGGTGGACGACAGCGACGCACCCGAGATCGGCGCCTCGGCCGCCACGCGCTCCTCGAAACTGCGGCCTCGCGCCCCGGCGGCGCCCAGCGGTTCACGTACCGGTTGGCGCTGCGCCGGACGGGCGCTGGCCTGACCGGCCAGCGATTCGAGGTTCTCTTCGGCGGTGGCCACGACCTCGAAGCCGTTGTCCACGCTGCGGCTGGACAGGATGACCGCGGAATCGCCAAACGCCTGGCGGGCCTTGGCCATCGCCTCGCGCGAGGTGGGAGCAAAAAAGCGTTGGACGTTCATGTGGCGACCTCTCCAAGAATCGGGCCTATGCGGATCAGATGGGTTTCAGGAATCTCGCTGTGCGCGAGCACCTGCAGGCGCGGCGCAGCGCGGCGCAGCAGGCGCGCCATGGCGGCGCGGATGTTGTCGGGCACCAGCAGGCAGGCGGGCACGCCCTGCTCTTCCTGCCGGTTGGCCACCTGGGCAGCAGACTGGGTCAGCATCTCGGCCACGCCGGGGTCCAATGCGCTGCCGCCGTTGCCCCCCAGGGCCTGCGTCAGCAGGCGCTCCAGACCGGGCTCGATGGCAATGACCTCGAGCTCCTTGGTGGGGCCGTAGATCTGCTGCACGATGGCCGGCGACAGCGCCATGCGCACGCGCCGTGCGAGCTCGGTCGGGTCGGTGGTCTGGCCGGCGTGTTCGGCCAGCGATTCGATGATGGTGCGGATGTCGCGCACGTGGACGCCCTCTTCCAGCAGCAGCTGCAGCACCTTCTGGAAGGTGCCGATCGGGACCATCTTGGGGATGACCTCTTCGATCAGCTTGGGGGCGAGCTTGGTCACGTGTTCCACCAGTTCTTGGGTCTCGGTGCGGCTCAGCAGCTTGGCGGCCTGCACCTGCATCAAGTGTGACAAGTGGGTGGCCAGCACGGTCTCGGAATCAACCACGGTGTAGCCCGCCATTTGGGCGTTTTCCCGCTGGCGGTCGTCCACCCAGTGCGCCGGCAGACCAAACGCCGGGTCGGTGGTGGGGGTGCCGATCAGCGGCGTCTTCACGCCGCCGGGGTTGATGGCAAGGAACATGCCGGGAAACACCTCGCCCTCGCCCACCACCACGCCACGCAGGGTGATGCGGTAGGCGGTCGGCTTGAGCTCGAGGTTGTCGCGCACGTGCACCGCAGGCGGCAGAAACCCCACGTCCTGGGCGAACTTTTTGCGCACACCCTTGATGCGGGTCAGCAGGTCACCCTGGCGCGCCTTGTCCACCATGGGAATGAGGCGGTAACCGAGCTCCAAGCCCAGCAGATCCACCGGTTGCAGGTCGTTCCAGGTCGCTTCCGTTTCAGGCTGTTTGACCGGCGTCGCCACCGCTGCCTCCGTTTCCTTGCGCTGAGCGGCCTTGTGCATCAGCCACCAGGCGGCGCCTCCCAGAACCAGGGCGAACGAGAGGAAAACGGTGTGTGGCATGCCCGGTATCACGCCCAGCAGCGTCAGCACACCCGCGGTGATGCCGAGCACCTTGGGTGACTGCAGCAGCTGGGTGACGATCTGCTGCCCCAGGTCTTCGTCCTTGCCCACGCGCGACACCACCATGGCCGCGGCCACCGAGATCAGCAGCGCCGGCACCTGGGCCACCAGCGCATCACCCACCGCCAGCGTGAGGTAGTAGTCGGCCGCCTGGCCCGCCGACAGGCCGTGCTGCAGCATGCCGATGACAAAGCCGCCGATGATGGTGATGAAGAGGATGAGGATGCCGGCGATGGCATCGCCGCGCACGAACTTGGAAGCACCGTCCATGGAACCGAAGAAGTCGGCTTCCTCGGCCACGTCGGCGCGGCGCTTCTTGGCTTCCTTCTCGTCAATCAGGCCCGCGTTGAGGTCTGCATCGATGGCCATCTGTTTGCCCGGCATGGCGTCCAGGGTGAAACGGGCACCCACTTCGGCGATGCGCTCGGCGCCCTTGGTGATCACGATGAAGTTGATGACGACCAGAATGGCGAAAACGATCAGACCGACCGCGAAGTTGCCACCGATCAGGAAGGTGCCGAAGGCCTCGATCACCGCGCCTGCGGCGCCATGACCGGTATGACCTTCCATCAGCACCACGCGGGTGGACGCGACGTTGAGCGACAGGCGCAGCAGGGTGGTCAGCAGCAGGATGGTGGGAAAGACGGCGAAGTCCAGCGCCCGCGTCATGTAGGCGGCCACCATCATCACCGTCAGTGCGCTGGCAATGTTCAGGGTGAAAAAGGTGTCCAGCACCCAGGTGGGCAGTGGCAGCACCATCATGGCCAGCACCAGCATCACCAGGATGGGGGCCGCCATGGCACCCACCACGCCGCTGCGGGCGCCCAGCCAGTCACGGGCTCTCACGGCCAAGGCATTCATGCGGGAGCTCCCACGGTACGGTTGCGGTGCGGATCCAGCTCAGGCGGCACGTCGGGCACCGGCGGCTCCCCAGGCATCGGGCCTTCGCCACGCAGGGCGGCACGCAGCTGGTACACGTAGGCCAGCACCTGGGCCACAGCGCTGAACAGCGCCGACGGGATTTCCTGGTCGATCTCGGTGTTGGCGTAGAGCGCCCGCGCCAGCATGGGCGACTGCAGCACCGGCACCTCGGCGCCCCGCGCGGCATCGCGGATGCGCAGGGCGATCAGGTCGGCCCCCTTGGCAATGACCTGCGGCGCGCGCATGGTCTTGTCGTCGTACTTCAGCGCCACGGCATAGTGGGTGGGGTTCATCACCACCAGATCGGCCTTGGGCACGCGCCCCACGCTGTTGCCTTGCGCCAGTTCGCGCTGGCGCTGGCGCATGCGGCCCTTGAGCTGCGGGTTGCCGTCGCTTTCCTTGTGCTCCTGTTTCACCTCCTGGTGCGACATGCGCAGGCGGTGCCGGTGAAGGTGCTGCTGCAGCGGCACGTCCACCAGCGCCACCAGCAGCACGATGGCCAGCAGGCTGCCGATGCCCACCGTCATCCAGCTGCCCAGTTGCGAGATGGCCGACTCCAGCGGCCGCATCAGCAGGGTGCCGAAATCGAACATGTGGGTCGCAACGAACACGCCGCCCACCACGGCCAGCGCGCCGGTGATGAAACTGAGCTTGAGCACCTCGAAGAACTGCTGGCGCGAGAACAGGCGCCCGAAGCCGCTGATGAGGCCGATCTTGGAGATTTCGGGCATGAGCGGCTTGGTGCTGAGTGCGAACGAGCCCGAGGCCAGCATGGCCAGCACGGCCAGACCGATGACCACGCCACCCAGCGCCAGGCTGAACATCAGGCCATGGCCAAAGGCTTCCGCCAGCTGCCGGGCGATGGAGGGCCCCTCGCTCAGGGTGCGGTGATCGAACACGAACTGGGTGCGCATGGCGGTGCGCAGGGTCTCGTAGCCCCAAGGCAGCATCAGTGTCAGCGTGATCAGCCCGCCGCCCAGCACCACCAGGTGGGTGAGGTCACGCGAGCGGGGCACCTGCCCGTCCTCGCGGGCCTTTTGCAGGCGCCGGGGCGTGGCGGGCAGATTGCGGTCCTGGGTGGATTCCATGTGCGGTCGGCGGCAGAGCTTGGAGAGGATTGTCCAAGCCGCACACGGCTTCTAAAGCGCAAAAAGGGCCGGATAACCGGCCCTTTTAAAAGCGGTTTTCCCGCCAGTCTAGAACCCGAGGCTGGCGAGCAGATCGTCCACGCCGGCCTGGTCGGTGACGACGTCGGAACGGCCATTCGGATCCACCACCGGCCCCTGCAGCGCAGGGGTCGGCTTGTCCTTGTCCGGCTCCTTGTCGGCAGGCTTCTCCAGCCCCGCCACGGCTTGTGGTGCGGCCTGCAGCAGCAGCTCCAGCAACTGGCCTTCGATGGTGGCGGCCAGCGTGACCACCCGCTTGATCACCTGGCCGGTCAGGTCGTGGAAGTCCTGGGCCATCATGATTTCGGTCAGGTGCTGGTCGGTGCGCTCGGCGCCCTTGCCGATCTGCTGCGCCCACTCACGCAACTCGGGCATGGCCTTGGCCAGGCCGGGCACCCGGGCAATGGTGTCGTCGAGCTGGGCGGCGGCCTTGATGACGCGCTCCTGCTCCGCCTTGGCCTCGTCCACGCGGTTGAGCACCTTTTCGGCGGCTTCGCCGGTGAGACGGGCGATGTATTGCAGGCGGCTCTGGGCGTCGGGCAGTTCTTCCACCGTGCCCTTGAGCTTGTCGGCGTAGCCCAGTTCGGCCAGGGCGTCGTGCAGCTGGCGGGTGATGGTGCCCAGCCGGTGGAACATGTCGGCGGCCTTGGCCTCGTCTCCCGTGGGTTGCTCCAGATCCATGCTGTGAGCTCCTACCAGCCCATTTTCTTGAAGATGTTGGCCAGCTTTTCCTCCAGCGTGGCCTTGGTGAACGGCTTGACGATGTAGCCGGCGGCACCACCCTGGGCGGCCATCACGATGTCTTCCTTGCGGGCTTCGGCCGTGACCATCAGGACCGGCAGGTGCTTGAGTTTTTCGTCGGCCTTGATCTCGTTGAGCAACTGGAAGCCGTTCATGTTCGGCATGTTGATGTCGCTCACCACGAAGTCGAACTTTCCGTTGCGCAGCTTCTGCAGCGCCGCCACGCCGTCCTCGGCCTCGTCGGCATCTGCATGGCCGATCTCCTTGAGGAGGTTGCGCACGATGCGGCGCATGGTGGAAAAGTCGTCAACGATCAGGAAACGCACGTCGGGCATAGGGTCAAACTCCGTGGAGGGAGGCGTCTAGTGTACGGCTTTGTAAAACAATGCCATCACCCGGCACCCCCCGGCGGCGTGGGGCGCGGCAGCGCCGGCAGGGGCGGCAGGCTGACGGCGGGCTGGGCGCCATCGCTGCGCGGCGGGGCCCCGGCGGCACCGGCCGGCTGTGCCTGGACCGCCGGTGCGGCAGGAGGCGGCCTGTCGAAGGTCTGGTTCATCCGCTCCTCGGCCTCGCGCGTCATGACGATGAGGCTGATGCGGCGGTTGGTGGGGTCCAGCGGTTTCTCGGGCAGCAGCGGGTTGCTGGCGGCCAGACCCTGCACCCGCATCAGCTTGTTGTCGGGCATGCCACCAGCCACCAGTTCGCGGCGCGAGGCGTTGGCCCGGTCGGCCGAGAGCTCCCAGTTGCTGTACCCGCGGTCGCCGCTGCCGTAGGGCGAGGCGTCGGTGTGGCCGGCCAGCATGATGCGGTTTTCCACGTCGCCCAGGGCGCCGCCGATCTCCCGCAGGATGTCGCGCATGTAGGGTTTGACCATGGCGCTGCCAGCGTCGAACATGGGGCGGTTCTGCTCGTCGACGATCTGGATGTGCAGGCCATCGGGGATTTTCTCGACCCGGATCTGGCTTTTGTACTCGCTGAGCTTGTTGTTCTGGTTGATCAGGTCGGTGACGCGCTTTTCCAGGCGTTCGAGCCGGATGTTGTCCTGGCGCCGCTCCTCGGCCCGCGCCAGCTGGGCGCCCATGGCGTTGGCACGGCGCTCGGCGTCACCGCCGTCGACCTGGCCGGAGTTCTTGCTCAGGTCGCGCCCGCCCCCTGGCAGGATGCTGTCGCTGTTGCCCGTGCCCGAGCCCCCCATGAGGGTGACCTTGAGCGGCGACTGGAAGTACTCGGCAATGCCTTGCAGGTCGCCCTTGGCGGTGGAGCCCAGCAGCCACATGAGCAGGAAGAAGGCCATCATGGCCGTCACGAAGTCGGCGTAGGCGATCTTCCA
>VFQP010002613.1_pt1 | contig 19751 bp, 24 predicted proteins | sample 3512351 | NCBI WGS metagenome assembly VFQP01 (sample SAMN10412372, study PRJNA504923) | tailings metagenome | isolation source: Relicate 1 Philex TSF1 revegetated site | place: Philippines: Tuba, Benguet | collected 2017-08-29
GCCGCCTTGGTGCAGCAGCAGCATGCTGCTGCTGCGCCCCGGCGCCGCGCGCTGGTGGGCAGCCACCTTTGGGTGCGCCGGCGGGCGCGGCAGCGTGGCGTGCGGCGACAGAGCGAAGCCGCTGTCGTCGCTGGCCTCGGAGCCGAGCCCGCCGTGCACCGTGCTGGTCGAGGCCTCGGGCTGAAGCGGCGCGGCGGCGCCGTGGCCGCTGTTGATGACGCGGCGGATCGCGAGCAAGAGGTTGACGGGCGACGCGCCGCTGGCCGCTCCCGCGGCCGTGCTCATGGGCGAGCCGGTGCCGCCGCTGATCTCCCCGCTCGGCAGCGCGTCGCTGCCGATGCCCCCTCGGCCCGCGAGGTCGGCGCTGTGCTGCGCCTTGAGCTGCCACGGCTCGCCGCCGCCGCCGCCCGCAGAAGAGGGCGGCTCGAGCGCGCCCGAGGCGCTGGTCGCCGAGACGCGCGCCACCGTGGTGCTGTTGCGCCGGCTGAGGTTGTTGTGGAACGCGAGCGCGACGGCGCTGCTGCGCCGCTGCTTGCCGCCCTTGCCGGTGAACGACAGCATCATCTCGGTCAGCGCCTTGCGGCGCGCCGCCTTTTGCTGTGCCTGCTTGAGCTCCACGCTCTCGAGGTCCGCGCTGCCCTGCGCGCCGTGCTGCATCCTGCGAGCAGCAGCCACCCCGAGCAGCAGCAGCAGCACGCGTTTGTGAGGTGCCCAGCAGGCCAGCAGGGCAGCCCAAACGACACAGGCATCCTGACACACGGTGGCGCTGACGGCCCGCATGCCAAGGATCCCCAACCAGGCGCAGGCCAGAGGAGCACTGACCCGTTCTGCGAGCCCTGGCGCGGCGCCCAGAGGATCCCCGTGGTGCTGGCGCGGCGGGGCATGGCAAAGCTCCCACCCGAGCGCGGGAGGTTGGGCTGGTGCGACAGCGGCGTGCTGGCGCCGCTGCCGGCGGCGCTGGTGCCCACGCTGGTGGCGGCGCTGTCGTCGTGCAGGAAGCCGGCGCCGCCAGAGGGATCGCCAGGCGCCAGGTCGTTGCCAGACGCCTGCGCAAAAGTGCGATGCGGTGCGGCGGTTCGGCGGCCGTGCGCGGGCAAACGCTGCTGCATCGCCTGTGAGCAGCCTTGCAGGGGTGGCTGCGACGCCCGGCGCGTGGCCTGCTTTGCCCACGGCAGCGCACCTGGGAGCGCATCTGCAGCAGCTTGAGCACCTTGTCCGCCCTCCCCGCGCCCCACTTGAGCCGCTTGGCCGCATCGCGAAGGTACTGCTCCCCTCGCTCCTGCGCAAGAGCGCCACCACCAGGACCCACGCAACAACGCCACAGTTGATGCAGACATCAACAGCTCGGACAGCCACCAGTGCACTGCGGCTAGTCCCGAGGGCGCCTGATGGAGGAGCTGTGCCGCCAGCGCAGACGCTGCGCATCGCTCACCCCGTCGCCGCCCATGCTCATGGAGCGCGTGCGGGCGGCCATCCCGCTGAAGGAGCCGGCCGAGAAGGACGCAAAGCTCTCCTCCGCCATCCTCCTCCCCTCCTTGCGCTGTGGTGATTGGGCAGCGGAAGAGTGTGCCGGCTGGCTGCCTCACGTCTGCGGCATGACGCTGCAAGCCTTGCCGATGCTAGGCCTCCTGCGATTGGGCACGCAGCGCCGCACAGCAAATCAGGTCTGGCGGGAGGTGCTGCGACAGGACAGTTGCTGCGGGGCGTGCCGGCGGGGGCCACCCGAGCTTTTCTCCCCGGGCACAGCCTTTCAAGAGCTCCACGGCCGGTGCGCAGGCACACGGTGCGCACCGCCCTGACCTTGTCAACGCCTATGGTAGTCGTCGATAGTGTGGCTCTTCCCGTGGTCAGCATTTTGACCACCGAGCGTGCTCGAGCTTCGCCGCGAACGTGAAGGGATGAACCACGCGTTGAGCCTGCGCTCGCTGTGCCGGCCCGCTTGGCCGCTCGCTTCGCCTCGCCGGTGGTTGAACTGGCCGTACGTCGCTCGGAAGAAAGGAGAGGAGTCTGGCTCACACCAACACCACCATCATTTCATCACTATCTCCTCCTCGCCACTGCCACGCTCTGTAGGCCTGCCCTTTCGCGGACGCGCACGCGTGGATGCACGCGCATGCGCCCCTGCGCCCTCGAGTAAGAAGAAGGAGAGCAGGTGCGACGCCCCATCAGTTTCGTGTGTCCTTGATGGAAGCACCACCAGCTGTGTCCCTGCATCCAGCAGGATGACAGCAGCTGGTTCCTCTGCTGCGGAGGATCTTCCCTGCAGCTTGCGCTGATCAGGGCGCGCGGCGTCCTGGCGCGGTAGCACCGCAGCGCTAGCAGCGTCGAAAGCATCGCTATCGCAGCACCCAGATTGGGCCGCAGCTCGGCGCGCATCGCGTGAGGGCCGCAGGACTCGGCGAGCAGGTGCTCCGCGAGATAGAGACGATGGCAGCGCTGTGGGAGGACTTTGGCCAGAAGGTCGACCTCACGGCCAGGTGCGAGTGCTGGTGGAGTGGATGCGGCACCACGCGTGGCGCAGCGCGCCGTGGCGACGCGCCACGCGGTGACAGGGGGGGCCACTGCGTGCACGGCTGCCAGGCAGGCAGGGAGCACAGCCCTGTGGGAGCACGCACACCCTGCGTGCCTGCCTGACCGCGCACTGGATGCGGTCGAGGCGCGGGTGGATCCCCAGCGCAGCGTCATTGCCTGCGTCATTGCCTGCGTGCGTGTGCATGCCCCGCCACGGCCCCAACCACCACTGCCGCGCGCAGGATTCGCGAGATCCTCATCTCGTACCCTGAGGTGCGCCTCCCCGGGGGGGGACGCTTGGGCCGCATCTGTTGAGCGCGTTGCGCCGGTGGACTCGGGCGGAGGAGAGGGCGCCGCACCTGGGGGGCCTCACGGGCTGCTCGCTCGCGTGGCGCTGCGTGCGGCTCTGCTGCTCCGCAGGGCACCACCATCCTCAAGGAGCTCATCCAGGTGGGTCGGTGGGCGTCTCATTGTGCTGCCTCCAGCTTCCGCTCACCTTCCATCCATCCAGTCCAGGACAGGAAGCCTGCAGACCCCTAGGAATGGGAACGGGTTGCCTGCTGGCTGTGGGGAGAGGCAGTGCCTCCCCAGGCCTGGGCACCTCACCGCTCAGGAGCTCCACAGCCGCGCCCTGTCGCCGCGACGGTGCCGGGCGACATGCGCGCGTGTCTGCCCTTTGCCCGCCGTTGGTGGTCGCGCAGAATGCGGACGACGCGCGCGCGTCCACCGTGCGCTTCTGCCTGGACCGCCGGCAGCACACCACCGGTGCGCGCTGCTGGCGCCCCCCGCTTGACTTGACGTGACATGACATCATGTCGCGCCCTGCCCGCTGCTCCAGCGCACCGTGCGCGGGGAGGCCGCAGCGCGCTGGGCGCTCAGCGCGCGCTGGAGCGTGGCCGCCGCTCCGCGCGCCCGGTGTGTGCCCTCGCAGAGGGCTTGCTGGGGCCCGGCATGGCGCCGTTCCAGGGCCCGGCGCTGCTGGTCTTCAACGACAGCTGCTTCTCCGACGCCGACTTTGAGTCCATCAGCCGCATTGGCGACTCGGTCAAACGGGGCCAGGCCGGCAAGACGGGGCGCTTTGGGTGAGCGCTCAACTCTTGCACACGTGATGAGTGTGCGTGGGGGTGTGAGGTGCCCATGAGCCGCATCAGCCGGGTGTGTGTTGAGCTTTACATCTGGTGGAGCCATCTCTGGCAAGCAGATGATCATATCACAAACCGCATTTCTGCGCACTGTGTCAAGCGGGGGCGGGCAAGACGGGGCGCTTTGGGTGAGTTGAGTCCTGGCGCTGGCATCTCGCGCCTGGGGCCACACGCCTCACTGGCGCCGGAGCCCTCCCGCTGTTCCTGCGGGCGGTTGCGCTGCGGGCGGCCACGTCTGGGGCAGGGCTGGCGCCTCATCGGGTGCTGCGCGTTGTTCTTCGTGCTTGGTGTGCCTCTGTGGATCGCAGGATCGGGTTCAACTCCATCTACCACATCTCGGACGTGCCCTCGTTTGTGTCGGGCTCGCACCTCGTCATCTTCGACCCGCACTGCACGGTGCGGCCCCTTCACCCACTCGCCAGCTCATGGGGCGCTTGTGTCTGGGCAGCAGCCGCAACGCGTCGCGCAGGACCTGCGAACTGACTTGCGTGCGCGCGTGGCAGAGGAGCAGTCCCTCGTTGCCTTGCACCTGGGGCGAGGGCGGGCGGCGGAGCGTCACGCTGCCGCTGTCCGTGTCCTGGCAGCGGGTGACGCATGCTCTGGCCTGGGCTGGTGCCCAATCGTCCTCGCTGCTGATCCTTGCTGCCTTGCCACGGCGGTGAACCGTTCTGTCATGCAAGTAGCACACACGCACATGTGTGCCCGTCGCAACCTGGTCCCGCGCAGCACCTGCCCAACATCTCGAGCGCCAACCCGGGCAAAAAGATCAACTTTGTCGAGGCGCTCGGGCCCAACGCCGCCGCCGCCGCCGCCGCCCTCCTCCCAGGTGCGCCGCCGCCGTCCCTTTGCTGGCGGCGCGAGGCTGGCAGCTTCTTGCTTCGGCACTTGCTCCGCCGCCTTACGGGCGTTGCGTGCATTGGGGGCGAGACGAGAACGCAGTCGTGCGTTGCCGGCGTCACGCGCGCCCCGCCGCAGGCTCGGCTACGACGCGGCCGCACCACCACCACGCCGGCAGCGGCACGGGCCTGACTGCCTCCTCCTCGGCCTTGGAGGCGCTGGGACAGTTTGCGCCGTACCAGGGCGTGTTTGGCTGCGACCTGTACTCTGGCGCGCCCTGGCCCCGCACGCTCTTCCGCTTCCCGCTGCGGACGGAGCAGCTGGCGGCCGACAGCCGCATCAGCAAGCAGGCGAGTGGTGGGGGCGGTGGTGCGTGCGCTTGGATGCGTGCTTGCGTCCGTTTGGGTACCTCGGCTGGTCGCCGCATCAGCAGGCGGGCGCCTGTGATGATGTGCTCGTGTGGATGCATGCATCCGTGTGGGTGCCTCAGTGGCCGGCAGCCGCATCAGCAAGCAGGTGGGCTTCCTGGTGGGCATCCACTTTGTTGACGCCTTGGTGGGGCCGGAGCCCAGCTGTCAGGCGTGTCGCCTTTGGTCCGCTAGGCAATCAGTGCATTGACCTCTCGTCGCCAACCCTGACGCTTCTTAGCTCACAGCTCACAGCTCACAGCTGACGATTCTTAGCTCGCCACCCCCCGACCTTGCCGCTCGCAGGCGTACGACGTGCCCAAGGTGCAGCAGCTGCTGAGGCAGCTCGCCGCCGAGTGCCACGCCATCCTCGTCTTCCTCAAGACCGTCGCCAACGTCGAGGTGGGCTGCCCTCAACCCTAACCTCAACCCTAAGCCTCTCCGTCAGTCGCGCAATGACGGGCACCAGGAGAATTCTCAACGGCAGCTGCCTCCTCACCGCTCTGTTCTTGCTGCCCGATGCCAAGCACTGGTGGCAGCGACCTTCCTTTCCTTGCTTTTGCTTTTGCTTTTGCTATTGATTGATGGTCCTGAACTCAGGTGTACGAGTGGGCGCCCAGCGCCTCGCAGCCCGAGCGCCTCTTCGCCTGCGCCCTGGGCAACGTCACGCCGCAGCTCCAGGCCGAGCGCGGCCTCTTCGCCCGCGCCTCCGCCGCCCTCCTGGCCGCCGCCGCCTCCCCAGCCGGCCCGGCGGGCGCCCAGCCCATGGCGTCGGTGTTTGTGCTGGACGTGGCCTTCCAAGCACAGGGCAGCTGGCAGGTGCGCTTTTGAGCCCCATTTCCCGCGTGACGGCCACCTCCCCTCTGGCCGCCGCACCCCTCCCACACCTCTGCTTCTCGCTGCCATGCCGTCCATCTGGCCACTGCTTCCTTCCCGCCTTGCGCTCCTGATGGGCTTCCCACGCACAGGCGCTGCCCAGCACGACCCAGCCCACCCCAGCTATGCGAATGGCCGGTGTTTGCTTGCCTGGTCTTGCGCGTCTTGCAGGCCGGCAGTGCCAGCGCGACGCCGCCCACTGCAGCCGTGGCCTCTGGCCGCCGCCGCCGCTGCTTTCGGTTCTGATTCGGTTGCCCTGGTCCCTGGTCTTCCTTGCGCATATGCAGGAGGGCGGCGCCAGCGCGACGCCGCCCACCCCAGCCGTGGCGTCCGGCAGCCGCCGCTACCTGGTCAGCCAGCAGCTGGGCACGGGCGCCGTCGCCCTCATGGCCCAGCAGCTCTCAAAGCAGTTCGCCGTCCCGCTGATCCCCTGGGCCGCCGTCGCCGCCGACGTCACCTCCGCCGCCGCCAACCCTAGCCCCAACCCTAGCAAGCAGGACGCACAGGCGGCGGAGGAGGACGACGAGGCGCCGGCGCCGCAGCTGCAGGGCACGGCGTACTGCTTTTTGCCGCTGCCGGCGGCGACGGGCCTGCCGGTGCACGTCAACGCCTTTTTCGAGCTGTCCTCCAACCGCCGCGACATCTGGTGCGCACCCCTGCCCCTGCCCTCTTTCACTTGCCTCCCCAAACCCTGAGAGGGAGACCTGAGCTTGCAGCGGTTGTGTGGCACGTCAGCAGCCCTAAGCGCTAAGCCCTGAGCCCATGCACGCAGGCACGGCGAGGACATGGCGGGGCTGGGCGCGGCGCGCGCGGTGTGGAACAAGAGCCTGCTGTCGGACGTGGCGGCTGACGCCTACGCGCGGCTGGTGCACGCGGCAGCGCACCGGCACGTGGGGCCCGGCCCGCTGCTGCACGCGCTGTGGCCGCAGCGCGACGCGCCGGCGCCGTGGCAGGTGCGGCGCTAGGGTTTGGGCTAGGGTTGGGTTTGGGGCCCGGGCCGCTGCTGCACGCGCTGTGGCCGCAGCGCGACGCGCCGGCGCCGTGGCAGGTGCGGCGCTAGGGTTCGGGGCTAGGGTTAGGGACTGGGGGCACGTGGGGCTCGGCCCGCTGCTGCACGCGCTGTGGCCGCAGCGCGACGCGCTGGCGCCGTGGCAGGTGCGGCGCTAGGGTTTGGAGCTAGGGTTAGGGGCTGGGTTAGCATGCTTCGTCGCCGCCTTCGGCCTTCCCGCCTTCCACCTTGCACCACACAACGTGCTTCGTTCTCTCCTCTCCAACGCACGCCGCCGCCGCTGTGCTGTGCTGCGCAGACGCTGCTCCGCGCCACCTACGTGCGCCTGTGCGCCCTCGACGTGGCCTGGACCAAGCCCTTGGGGTCTGGCGCATGGGCGCTGCCCCCCAAGACCTTTGTGCTGCCGCCCGCCTGGCCCTCGCCGCCCGCCGCCCTCCCCGTGCCCTCATCCAGGGCCCAGGCTCCCAGCGCCGCCGCCGCCGCCGCTGCAACCACGCCCACCCCTGCGGCGGCGGAGGAGGCGGAGCGGCGGCGGCGGCGCACGCGCCGCCGCCTGGCGCGCGCCATGGAGCGCCTGGCGGGGGTGCCGCTGGCGGCAGCCCTGCCCGACGCCCTCGCCGCCATGTGGGCGCAGCACATGCCCGACCCGCCGCAGGAGGCCACGCCGGCGGTGCTTAGGGCTTACCTCCGCCGCATGGGCAGGGTTCAGCAGGCCACGCTGGCGCGCGGTGACGTCAGCGGAGCGGCGGCCCTGCTGGACTATGCCGTGACCGACCTCCAACTTGGCGGCGGCGGTTCGGGCCAGCCGCCGGCGGCGGCGGCGCGTGAGCTGGCCGGGCTGCTGCTGGTGCCGACCCTAGACGGGGGCTTGGCGGCGCTGCAGCAGCTGGGCGGCGGCGGCGGCGCCGCCGCCGCCGCGGCGGCTGGGCAACCGCCGCCGCTCATCATGCCGACGGAGCTGGAGCTGGAGCTGCTCCGGGACGTGGGTGAGTCATCCGCCCCGCCCACATCCTGCCAGCGCTTGCGGCTGTTGTGCCGGATGCCAGCTCACCCTGCGCCTTTGTGGCGCGCGTGTGCGTGCACAATGCTGCGCCGCAGTGCCGGAGCTGCTGGTGGACACCTCGCGCCTGGAGGACGCCACGGTGGGCTGGCTGCTGGCGGCGGCGCAGCTCTCCCAGAGCCCCGCCGCGGGCTTCGCATGCAACCTCTGCGCCCTGGACCCCAAGCTCATGGCGCAGCACGTGCTGCCGCGACTGCTGGGCGCCGGCGCCGGCGCCGGCGCGACGTGGGGCGCGCCGGAGAGCCTCATGAGCAAGTGAGGAGGGCTTTAGGGCTTTGTGCACATGCATGATGGGGCCTGAGTCGTGCATCAAGAAGAGAGCTGTCATCTCCCTTGTCTCGCCCCTGCAGGCAGCGGGTGGAGCTGCTCTGGCGCTGGATCGGACAGCAGGACCGCGCCGCTCTGCAGCACCTTGCAGGCCTGCCCGTGCTGCCCGTGCTGAGCCTGCCCTCCCTCCCCGCCACCCCACCCGCCCCCGACCAACAGCAGCCGCCGCCTGAGCAGGCAACCACCGCCGGCGCGCTTGCCCCGCTGGGCTCCAAGCCCCACACCGAGGTTTTGATCGTCTCGGAGGCGGAGCTGCAGCTTCTCGCCACCTTCCACCGCCAGCTGCAGCGGCAACACCCACCCAGCGCCGCGGCTACCGCCGCGCCACAGCCCGCCAGCGCCACCGCGCCGGCAGCGGCTGTCGGCCAGGGCGGCCAGGGCGGCACGGCTGCCCCGGGGGATGGTGGCGCCGGTGACGCGGGCGGCGGAGGGCAGGTGGGGGCGGTGCTTTGGTCCCTGGTCAAGCTGGGGTGCGCCGCGGTGGACGTGAGGGCTTTCCCTTCGCTACCAGCGCAGCTGCTGGCCTCGTCCCACTGCCACGTGCTGGACGGCGCCGGCGCCCTCGCCGCCCTCTCCCATGCGCGCGGCCGAGCCGTCGCGGCGGGCGGCGGGTGGGAGCGGGCGGCGCGCGCGCTGCCGGCGCGGTGCCGCCACGCCCTCAGGGCGTTCCTGGTGACGCCAGAGGCGCTGGGGGCGGTGGCGCGCGGCGTGGTGGCGGGCGGGGGCGGGCTAGGCGGCGCGGCGCGGCAGCGGGGCGGCGGCGGCGGCGGCGGCGCGGCTGGTGGGACGCAGAACCACCTCATGGACCCCAAGCCCTTGCTGCAGACCCTGACCGCGCTGCCGGTGTTCCTGCCGGCGGCGGCCGCTGGCGGCGGCGGCGGCGGCGCTGGCGGGCAGGCGGCGGCGGCAGCGGCGGTGGCACCGGTGCAGGAGCTGTGCGACCTCACCGGGCCGTGCTTCCTGCTGCCGGACGGTGAGAACCCTCGTTTAGGGCTGAGTCGCATGGCGTGACTTCCCTGGTGCTGCCCGCATCGTCATGCGTGATGAGCACGTGCTGTGCCGCCGCTGTGCATGCATGCGACGCAGGGTTTGACGCGTCGCTGCTGCCGCACAAGTACGTGGTGGGCGCAAGCCCTATCGAGGCCCAGCTCATGGTGGAGCACCTGGGCGTCACGCGCATCACCCTGGCCCAGGTGACGATGCTCTCCATGAGGCGCCGGGCGAGGGCTTTGGGCCCATGCGCCGCGCCCTCTCCACCCCACCGCCGTGCAAACTGTGCCCGTGCCAGCGGTTTCCTAACCGCAGGCGTACCGCGCGCACGTCGTGCCGCTGCTGGCGCCAACGACAAGCGCCGCCGGCCAGCCGGCGGCGGCGCTGCCAGCGGCCGCGCGTCTGGCGCTGACGCTGCGCGTGCTGCGCGCGCTGCCCTCGGCAGGCCTGCTGGCCTCGGACCCCGCCCTGGCCGACCTCCTGGCGGGTGAGTTGATTATCCCTTTCTTTTCACTGTGGTTCAAAGTCCCTTTGTCCTCCAGCGGGACCTGGGCCCACGCACTCAGAGCTTCAGAAAGGGAAAGCTTGAGAGCAGATGCAGACGCAGAGCTGGACAGCTGCGACGCGTGCTGTGCGTGCTGAGCGTGCTGCGTCCGCGCTGCCTGCAGGCCTGCCGCTGGTGCCCAACGGCGCCGGCGCCATGCACACGGCGCGCCAGCTGTACGACCCGCGGGAGCCTGACCTGGCCGCGCTGCTGGACCCTGACGCGGCCTTCCCGGCGGAGCCGTTCGCCTCCGACGACGGTGAGGGCTTTGGGGAGGGCTTGCGCATGGTATGGGCGCTCGACCCTTACGTTCGCTGCAGCAAAGGCATGACGATTCTGCGCCTTGCTTTTGTACATGTTGCGATGGGTGCGTGTGCAGAGGCGCTGACGGGCTTGGCGCTGCTGGGCCTGCGGCAGTCCGCCGGCCCCGACACGCTCCTGGACGCCGCCCGCTTCGTGCAGCGCTGCGCGGAGAAGGCCGACCGCGCCCTCGCCGCCGCCGCAACAGCCCCCATGCAGGGCTCAGGGCAGCCGGCGCGCGTGGCGTCGGGGTCGGCTGGGGAGGGCGGGGCGGCAGCGGTGGCGGCGGCGCGGGACGAGGACCCGCAGGAGCTGGCGGACATGGCGCTGGCCCGCGGCAAGGCACGTGACTTTCAGGTTTAGGGCTTAGGGCTTGAGGACACATGCACATGCCCGCTGTGTTTGCCCACCACCAGCCTTGCTGGAGTTTTGCGATGGCCGCGGCTCGGAACCGTCCCCCCCATGAGGCGAAAGCCCTAAAGCAAGCCCTTACCCGCCTCCATGCAGGCGCTGCTGGCGTACCTCGAGGTGGAGGCGGCGCGCCTCATGGCCCCCGCCTTCGACACGCACCCCTCCTCCAGCGGCGGCGCGGCGCCGCGCGGCCGGGCAAGCCACCCGCCGCAGCCACACCATGCGGCAGTGGGCGCGGCCAGGCGCCTGGGCGGGCTGTTTGCCAAAGTGCAGGACTTTTTCGCTGGAGGGCCCGGCGACGAGGGCGGCGGCGGCACAGGTGCGCGGCGTGTTCCTCCCCTCTGGCTCCCTTCCTGCTACCGTTTGTGTGACTCGCGCTCTTTCGGCTTCGGTGAGGTCAAGGGAACAATGACCGCAGCGCTGTGGCGGGCGTCCTGCAATAAATGCTTGCGCAGGTGGGGGGCGAGGCGGGCAGGGGGGCGGCGGCGGCCGCGACGCGCCCGCCACCCACCAGCAGCAGGTGGGGGCACGGCGACTGGGAGTGCACTGGGAATCGCGCCGTCAGGTTGAGGCTGTGGAGTGCCCACCAGCGAGAGGCGCTCCAGAGCCAACAGAGGGGCGCACGGCCTGTCCTTTTCCCTTAGTCCTTTTTTCTTCTTTTCTTTTGCTTTTTTGCGTCCTTTTCCCCCAGCAGGTGGAGCAGGTGCACGCCTTCTGGGCCGAGCTGTCGGCCCTCCGGTGGTGCCCGGCGCTGCCCGACGCGCCGGCGGCCGGCCTGCCCTGGCGCCCACCCTCCTCCGCTTCCAACCGCGCGGACGGCGGGGGCGCCGGGGCAGCGGGAGGGGAAGCGGGAGGCGTGGCGCCGCTGGCGGCGCCGCGGGACGTGCGCCCGGCCGGCGACATGTGGTTGGCGTCGGCGTCGCTGCACGTGCTGGACGGCGAGTGCAGGTGAGGGCTTTGGCTAGGGTTATGGGAGGCCCATGCGCATGACGGGCCTGGCGCCTGCTGACGGCTGGTGCGCCCTTGTCTGACGCGATGACGCTGATGACGCTGGGTGCTGTCTGTCCAATTGCTTTTTCTCTTGTCTTCCGCAGGTCCTCGGCGCTTGCGGCGGGCCTGGGCTGGTCGTCGCCGCTCAGCGGCAAGGTGCTGGGCACGCAGCTGCTCAGCCTCGGGCGCATGCACCCGGTACCCTCGTCCTCAGCCTCCTCCGACGGCGACCCACCCACGTCAGACGGCGCGGCGGCGGCGGTGGCGGCTGGGGAGGAGGCGCGGGCGGGGCGGGGCGGGGAGGCCATGGCGCAGCAGCTGGCCGAGGTGGTGCCGCAGCTCTACAGGTGAGGGCTTAGGGCTTGGCGCCGCATGCGGTCCAACCCGGACGGTCTTTGACGCACGTGAGCTGACGGTGCGAGTGTGGTGTCTTTGGGCGTGCGGGCTGACTGCGTCGCAGGGCGCTGAGCGGGCTGGAGCGGCCTGAGCTGGCAGCTGCCTGCCAGCTTCTGGCCGGCCACCCCTCGGTCTGGGTGGGCTCGGGCTTCGTGGCCGCGTCGCGCGTGGCCTTCCAGGTGCGGCCCTAGGGTTGAACCTAGGGTCGTCCCAGGACGCTCATAATGAGAAGCGCAGGCGTTGTGAGCGGCGTGTGGGTGGCGCGCGCAAACCCTCATGCAGGGCTCCATGGACCTGTCGCCGTTCCTCTACGTGCTGCCGGCCGAGCTGTCGCCCTTCCGGCACCTGCTCAAGCAGGTGAGGGCTTGGGGCTTGAGGTGGGGCTCAGGGCCTTGCGAGGTCCGACACCATCTGCCTCCGGGACGGGTGGAATCGTCCGCCTCACCTCTTCACTCCTGACCTTTTCTCTTGTTTTCTGACTGCAGTTTGGCGCCACCGAGAGCTTCTCCGCCACCCAACTCCTCCACCTGCTCAACGACATGCACCGCCAGTCAGCCGCCGCCGCACCAACCGCCGTCCAACCGACCGCAGCGCAGCAGCAGGCCGGCAGGCAGAGGCCCCTGCCGCCATCGCAGCTTCTGCAGGCCATCGCCGCTGTCAACGCGCTTGCCGACCTGCCCCTGCTCACGTCAGCGCAACCACCGCCCGCCGCCACGTCACCGCAACCGCCGCAACCGCCGCAGCAACTGCCGCTGTACGTGCCGGACGAGAAGGGCTTCCTGGCGCGGGCGTCCGAGCTGGCGTTCAACGACGCACCGTGGATGATGGTGCCCGGGGGCGCCGCCGCAGGTGCACATGGAGCCTCAAGGGCTTAGGGCATGCACCCCAAGCAGAAGCGAAGCCTGATCCAAGCCATGTGCAATGGGGCAAGTGATCGTGGTCGTGGTGTTGTCGACCGATTGCAGGTGGAGGGGGCGGGAAGGAGGGCGGCGGCGGCGGCGCCTCGCCGCTTCTCAGCTCTGTGCGGCTTGTGCACCCGCGCATCTCGCACCAGGTGGCGGAGCGGGTGGGCGTGGCCAGCCTCCGGCGGCTGCTGCTGGCGCAGGCGTCCGACTCTGTGGCGCTGGGCCTGGTGACGGGCGCGGTGCGTGGGTCCATGGGGAGATGAGGGCTTGGGGCTTGGGGCTCAGGGGGGCAGTGCCTGCGAAGGCGTCCGACTCTGTGGCGCTGGGCCTGGTGATGGGCGCGGTGGTGAGCTTGATTGGGCCTTGAGTGGGTGGGTCGAGGTGCGCAAACCCCAGGGTTGCCATGGCGCGTCCAATGCGTGCAGGGCGGGCCGGGGGCGGCCGAGGCGTTCGGCCAGAGCGAGGCGCTCACCACGCGCCTGCGCCACATCATCCAGGAGTACCCCGAGGGCCCAGGTGAGGGCTTTAGGGCTTGCAGCCCATGCGCACGCTCGCGTCCCCTGCACCTCCACCACCTCAACGGTTCCGTTTTTCGCGCGGCGAACGGGAGCATTGGGAACCTGCTGTCCCATGGAACCCCCTCCAAGCCCTAAACCCGCGTTGCATGGGTGTGAGGGCGCAGGGGTGCTGATGGAGCTGCTCCAGAACGCCGACGACGCCGGCGCCTCGTGCCTCAAGCTGATGCTGGACGCGCGCACCTACCCCTCAGGCAGCATCCTCGGCCCCTCCATGTCCGCCCTCCAGGTCAGGGCTTAGGGCTCAGCGGCGCCTCCCTCGCCCCCCCCCTCCCCCTACGCGCGCCCACTTCGCTGCGCACACGGAGCTCCTTGTCTCGGGGTGCGGAACACGGCCAGCGGCGCGGGCGGCGCCCCAAGCCCTAAGCATATGGTACCGGTGGTGGGCTTGCGCAGGGCCCGGCGCTGCTGGCGTTCAACGACGCTGTTTTCTCCCCCTCGGACTTCTCCGCCATTGCGCGCATCGGCCAGGACAGCAAGCTCGGCCGCCCCGCCGCCACGGGGCGCTTCGGCCTCGGCTTCAACAGCGTCTACCACCTCACCGACGTGAGCCTGCGCATGAGGGCTTTAGGGCTGCTTGCTTCAGGGCTTAACTGGCCTGCTCGCTGGGCAGGCAGGCAGGTCGCGAGACGGCGGCCCTCCGCGCGAGCAACCCCACGCCCACCCACGCGGGGTTCAGACCTAGCAAGGGGTGCACCACCACATGACGACGACCTCCCGTGGCGTGCACCGCAGGTGCCCTCGTTCGTGTCGGGCGAGTACGTCGTCATCTTTGACCCGCACGTCAAGTTTGTGCCCGGCGTAAACGCCGCCCAGCCCGGTGCGCTGCGCCGCTCAACCCTAGGGCTGGAGCAGGGCTGATGAGCGCAGAGAAAGCAGCTGTGACGCAGCAGTACACTGTGCGGTCCCCCCGGCTCTACCGGGCTCAGGTTGCGCCTCGCTGCCGATGGTGCTGGGCGTGCTTTGAGGGCGGCTTGCATGGATGCGCCGCATCTACACTCAGGCTGGCCAGGTGCGGACGGGAGCGAAAGCCAGATTGGTGGCGGTTTGCTGCACGCTGTCGCAGGGCTGCGCATCGCGTTCCAGCGCGCCAACTTGATCAGCCAGTTCCCAGACGCCTTCACGCCCTACACGCACTTTGGCTGCACCATGCGCGAGCCCTTCCACGGTGAGTCTCTCCGGCTCTCAGACTCTGAGGCAGGCTCTCAGGAAAGAGCAGACACTGTGCCTGCACTGCACGCGAGCCCTTCCACGGTGAGACACGTGCTGCGCCCGAACGGTCCACTTCCCACGCACCACAAACTCTTGCACAGTGTGAGGCCCCTCCGACCCAGGATCAGACCGCCGCAGAGCGTCATGGCGGCGTTTTGCGCACCATCCCGTCGCGCTGCTGTCGTCACATTGGCTGTCCTGCTCGGCATGCACTGCATGCACTCGGTTGCCCCCCTCCCACCCGCAGGCACGCTGTTCCGCTTCCCGCTGCGGACGCCCGCCGTCGCCGACAAGTCGGACATCAAGCCCGGCGCCGCATGCACGCCCAGGCGCGTCAGGGCGTGGAAAGCCTGCCCTCCCAAACAGCGGCCTGCATGCCGTCCTGTGCACGATATCGTGTTGCGTGGGGATGACTGCGGTGCCGCCGAGGAACGCAAGGTCGTGCTTGACCAGTTTTGGAGCCCTTCTCCTCATACTCCCATTTCTTTTGCCGCTCAGGGACATGCTGGACCTGTTCGGGACCTTAACTTGCCCTTTCCTGCTGCTTTCCACCTGACTCCTCCCTCATGCTTTTCTTGTACCTCCTTGCTTGTGCTGCTCAGGGACGTGCTGGACCTTTTCGAGGCCTTCCGCTCGCACCTCCCGCACGCGCTGCTCTTCCTCAAGAACGTGCGGAGCGTCGAGGTGCTGGTGCTGGGCGCCGGCACGCTGGGCACGCGGGACGCCGCGCCCCTGGCAGAGCCGCCCACGGTGCGAGCGGCTGCGGTTGGGGTGGCTGGGGAGGTGCGCGTGCCGTGGCACCATTAGGCACACTTGACTCTGCATCCGTGATGGAGCTCCCTACGGTGCGCATGTCTTGCAAGGGACGCCGCGCGAGAGGGACGTGACATGACACAGGGCGCAAGATGCACCGTCAGCCTCCGCCCGCTTTCCTTTTCTTGTCCTGCCGCGCTTGTTGCGCCGACATCCTTCACCTGCCTCAGGGAGTGAGGACGACGGTCTACACCCTAGCAAAACCTCCGCCGTGTTCCCGCATGAGCAGGTGCTCTACTCTGCCCAGGTCTCCGTCAGCACCGCCGCCACCAGCACCATCACCACCTCCGCCGCGGCGCAGCAGCAGCAGCAGCGGGCGACAGGCGGCGGCGGCGGCAAGGCAGGCGGTGCCCCTTCATCTTCCGCCAGCCTGCAGGAGCCCGTGCTGAGGTTCCTGCACGAGGCGGCGGCGGCGGCGGCGGGCGGAGGTGGGCAGTCGGAGCTGCAGCGCCTCAGCCGTGCGCTGGCCAAGGTGAGCGATAAGGGTGCCCATTTGCTTTCCTTCCCTTTCCTCATGGGCAGAGCCATACCTTCCAAAGGTCTTCAAGGTTTGGAACTGGAACTGAGTGCTCCCAACTCCTGACCATGCTGCCTGCCCGCAGTGTACGCCAGGCACGCTGCCCCGGGGCCTCGGCGCCATGGACATGCTGCTCACGCACCACCGCTGGGCCCCCGCCATGCTGCAAGCCCTCGTCGCCGTGCCGTCCTCGGAGGCCGGCTCCGCGCCCCCCGCCGCTGCCACGGCGCCTGGCGACGGCGACGCGGGCGCCTCTGTCGGGACGGTGCTGGAGCGGCAGCGCTGGCAGGTGAACCCTAGCACAACCCTGGCCCTGCCCATGTGGCCGCATCGTGCGCTTGCCGCCCACCGCAGCTTCCCCTCGATTGGCATTCCGCAAGCGCGGCATCCCCTGCTTGCCGTGCCCGCCCATGCGCAGGTGGTCAATGCCCTAGGCGGGGGCTTAGCCCTCGACATGGCGGTCAAGGCCGCCAACGCCCAGGGCGTCAAGCTCATCCCCTGGGTCGGCGTGGCGGCGCTGGTGCACAGCAGCCGCGCATGGGCCGACGACGAGGGCACCGCCAAGCCCTCGCCCGGGGCTTTGGCAGGCGCCGGCGCGAGGCCGGCGCTGCCGCCGCCACGGCGGCTGGGTGGTGGCGGCGCAGCCGCAGCCGAGGGCGCGGAGGCGGAGGCGGCCGAGGGCGTCCCCGGGCAGGGCCGGGCGTTCTGCTTCCTGCCGCTGCCGGTCCGCACCGGCCTCCCGGTCCACGTCAACGCCTTTTTCGAGCTGTCCTCCAACCGCCGCGACATCTGGTGCGCGCCTGATTCCCTGGTTTCGTTCAAGAGGCCGGGGTGGCACCGCCACACGCCCTGTCGCTGCCCTCAGCCCCTGGTGATTGGACGCAGCCGTTGCCGCAGCCAGCCCGGGCCCAAACCTGCCCTTAACGCGCGGGTCCAGCGCCCTGGGTGATGATCATGGGATGCAGGCACGGCGGCGACATGGCGGGCGCCGGCGCGCGCCGCGCCGCGTGGAACGTGGCGCTCATGCGAGACGGCCTGGCGCCCCAGTATCTCCAGGTGCTGCTGGAGCTGAGCTCCGAGCTGGGGCCGGGGCCCGAGTTGTACAGGTGCGGTGCGGGGGCGCGCCCATGCCCTAGACCCCCATGCAGGGCTCAGGGCCCTGCGCGCGCCTTCCTGCCAGGGGCCCCCGCAGCACCGCCCCTGAGCGCCCACCTGGGCGTGTGCCTCGTCGCGAACCAATAGCTTGCCTTTCCTCTTCCTTTCCTGTTCTATTCGAGTGTTCTATGCGCAGCCACTTCCCCGTGCCCAGCGTGCGGGAGCCCTGGTCCGAGGTCGTGGTGTCCTTCTACGAGCAGCTCTCCACCCACCCGCTCATGTGGGTGGACGGGCAGGGCGGACGCTGGCTGCCGCCCGCCCAGGTAAGCCCTAGCCCATGCCCCGCCCTCCCGCCGCCACCCGCAAGTGACGCACGCGTCATGCGCGGTTCATCCCTTTGCGCCACACAGAGACCGAGAGTGCACAATTGCACTCGCACCTGACTCGTCAGGCTGGGAGGTGTACGACCCAGCCTTCCTCACCACGCCTGCCTACTGGCGCCCCCTTACCTTCTTTCTTTCCTTCGCGTCGCGACACGCAGGCGGTGTTTGCCGGCCGTGACCCCCCGCCCGCCATCCCGCCGCTGCTCTCCGCCCTGGGCCTGCCCATCGCCCGGCACCTCCCCGCCTGGCTGGAGAAGTGCGTGCTGGCGCACACGCCCGGAGCCACCCGCCTCAGCCCCGCCCTCGCCCGCGCGCACCTCGCCGCCTCGCTCAACCGCCACCAACCGCCGGCAACCGCCGGCGCCGACGGCGGCCAACCGCCGCCAACCGCCGGCCTGGCGCAGGCGCTGCTGGCGGCGGACAAGCTGTTGCCGGGCGCAACCGACGTCCCGCCGGCGTCCCCCTCGCTCCTGGCGGACGCCGCTAGCGAGGGTGCCGCCAAGGGGAGCGTTGAGGGGGCGGCCTGGCCGGGGCGCGCCGCCAGCGCGCTCCTGGCCTACTGCCTCTCAGACCTGGGGCTCACAACCCTAGACGCTGGCGGCGGCGGCAGCGCAGCGGCGGCCACCGCGAGGGAGGCGGGCAAGGCAGGCGGGCGTGGGCAGCCGCCGCCACCGCAGCAGCAGGCGGCGCAGGCGCGCCAAGGTGCGGAGGGCTCCCGCTTGCCTCTTCTGTCTTCCTGGGTCGCCTGTCTCTGTCTTGCCTTCTGAAATGTTGCGTCCCACTGATGCTTGTCGCTCACACCCCGCGTGCACCACTTTGCCTCCCCACCTTGCAGCGGTGTCCCCGGCGGTGCTGGCCAAGGCGCTGGTGCAGCTGCACGGCTGCCCGCTGCTGCCGCTCGAGGACGGCACGCTGGGCACGCTGTGCACGCTGGCGCCCTCCTCGTCGCCCACCACACAGACACAGGTAAGAGGTGCTCATCCAACTGGTGAACTGACGTGTCCTCACTAAGGGCCAAGGCTGTTGGCCTTGGGCAAGCAGGCCAAGGGCAACGCACACGTGAGCCACGCACTCACGCTGCGCTGCGCAGGCGTCAGGAGGCGCCTCGGACCACCACCAGCGCCCGCACCACGCCGCGCCCGGCGGCGGCGGCGCCTCCGTCACCTACCTGCTGCCGCGCTCGGCGCTCGAGGCAAGGCTGCTGGCAGGCCTGCCGGGGCGCGTCCTGTCCAGACGCCTGCCGCTGGGCCTGCGGGACGCGCTAGCCGAGCTCGCCAGCCAAGGTACGTTCACGTTTTTAGAAGACGTGAACAGAGCAGGTTCCTTACCGATTAAGGACGCGTCAGTGGCCATGGGACGAACTGCAAGCCCTCGTCGTGTACGCCCTCGTCATGCCCGCAGGCGTGGTCAACGTCTCGCTCGTCACGCCGGCGGCATTGGACCGGCACGTGCTGCCGCAGCTGCTGCCCGCCGCATGGCGCGGCCAAGCCCTCGTGGCCTGGCAGCGCCCCCCCGCAGCCGCCACACCGCCATCCTCCACCACCACCGCCCCACCCTCTCAGCCCTCCGAGCCGCCGCCTCCTCCGCAGCAGCCTCAACAGCACCAGGAGGGAGCGGGGCAGGCGCACGGTTGGCAGTTGCCGGTCGGTTGGCTGCGGGACCTGTGGGCGTTCCTGTGCCAGCTGGAGGACCCGGAGGCCGTTCTGCAGCTGAGCAGCTGGCCGGTGCTGCCGGTGCAAGGAGGCTGGCTGGCCTCCCTCACACCGCACAGCAAGGTGCGGGGCCATGCTGCCCTGTCCTCATGACCATCTGTTCGGCCTCGCAAGCTGACCCCCTTGCGTTTCCCAGGGGCGTCAACAGCCGGGCCCAAGCCCTCACCTGCTGCCATGCGCCGTACGCCCTGACCGCAACACCTCGCTTTTGCTCAGGTGCTGCGCCTGGGTGACTGGAACGACCTCCTCACCGCCGCACTCACATGCCTGGGCTGCCTGGTGCTGGACGCCGCCGCCCTCACCTCGCCCAACCCTAGCGCCAACCCTAGCCCCGATGACGGCGGCGCCGTCAAGGCCCCGCATGGAGGCGCGGGCGGGCTGTCGCAGCAGCAGCTTCTGGCGTCGCCGGCGCTGGCGCGCGTGGTGCAGCCGCCCACGCTGCTGGGCCTGCTGAGCGCGCTGAGCGCGCTGAGGGCGTCAGGGGCCGCTGCCGGCGCTGCTGCGGGCGGCGGGGCGGCGCGTGGGGGCGCGGCGGCGTGGCCGGCGCTGTCCGGGGCCGAGGCCAGGGAGCTGCGGAGCTTTTGCCTGCAGCCCCGCTGGTTCCCCGGTGCGCCCAGAACATGCTGTCTGGCTGGGTTGAGCTCGTGCTGTGCCTGCTCTCGCCGCTACCGAGCTACGGGTGTGCCGCACTCGCCTTCGCTTCCACTTTCTCACCCGGCCCTTGGATTTACCATGTTTC
>VFQP010002614.1_pt1 | contig 19751 bp, 19 predicted proteins | sample 3512351 | NCBI WGS metagenome assembly VFQP01 (sample SAMN10412372, study PRJNA504923) | tailings metagenome | isolation source: Relicate 1 Philex TSF1 revegetated site | place: Philippines: Tuba, Benguet | collected 2017-08-29
CTGCACGGCACACCCACTGCCTCAGCGTCTGCGATCGACCAGCTGAAAAGCAACGCATTGCCGCTGGGAAGAGCGCCACCCTGAGAACCCCTTTGCTACAGTAGCCAGCTCCTCACGTCCCAGCCCCGCCTCGCTACAACAGAGACCAAACACAGCGTCCCACCCCACGTTCCTAAACACAGCCCAGGGCCCCCTTCGAACTAGAAGCCGCACACCCCACACAAGATCCCAAACACAGTCCCACACCCCCCAGGAGAACCCCAAGCCCCCCTCAGGACGCCGTGCCCGCCACCGCCTTGCCCGCGCCCTCCCCAGCCACGCCGCCCGCCGCCGCCGCCGCCGCGCCGCCGCCGCCCTCAGCGCCGCCGGGAGGCGCCAGCAGCGTCGCGCTGCGCTCCAGCTGCTGCAGCAAGCGATCCAACACGTCCTGCTCGCCGCGGCTCTGCGACTCCGCCGCCACCTCTGCGGCCATGGAAGCGTCGCCGCCGGCGCCGGCGCCGCGGCCCGCCCCGTCGGCCACCGCGCCTTGCGGCGCCGGCGGCGGCGCTGGGGGAGGGGCGGCGGAAGGGCTGGCAGGGGCGGCGGCTGGCCGCTCGGCAGCGCCGGGCGCCTCCCCAGCCGCCGCCGGCGTGGCGGGCGCCGACAGCGCAGCGGCGCTGGGAGCGGCGGCGTCTGCTGCCGGCGCCGGAACGGCGGCGGGGGGCGGCGGCTGCGCCGGCTCCTCCACCGCCGCCGCCGCCGCCGCCTCTGGGACCTCTGCGACCTCCTCCTTTGCCGCCGGTGCGGCGCTGGTGAGAGCGGGCGCCTCACTTGCGACCGGCGGCGCCGCCGGTGCAGCAGGCGGCGGCGGCGGCGGCGGCGGCGGTGGGGCCACGTCGGCTTCAGCCGCCGAGTCGCCGCCGCCCGGGGCCTGGGGGAAGGCGGGCAGCGCAAACCTGCCGCGCAGGCCGTCGAGGTCCAGCTGAGGCACCCTGTCCCGCAGCTGGTCCAGGGACGGCGCCTGAGCAGGCAGCAGGCCGCGCACCTTGTCCAGGGCACTGCTGGGCAGGCTCGGCACCTGCAGGGGGTGGGGGCCACCCACGCGAGCGGGGTGATGCTTGTTGAAGGCGCCTCGCCACCCGCGGCGCTGGCGGCGGTGGGGGCGGGAGAGGCTCGACGGTGCCAGCACAATCAGCACAACCAAGACAGGGTACAGAGGCGAGAGGTGAGAGAGGCGCACCTGCACGCTGTCTGGGAGCTTGAAGCCCCCCGAGAACGTGGGCAGCTCCGGCAGCTTAAACCCGCCGCCGCCAGCGCCGCCAAAGTCCGGCAGCTGCACGCCCTCGGGCAGGCTGGGCAGCTGCACGCCGCCGCTGAAGTCCGGCAGCTTGATGCCGCCCAGGTCCGGGAGCGCCGGGCCGGGCGCCGCCTGCCCACCCTCTCTGGCGGTGCCGCCGCCGCCGCCGCCAAAGTCGGGCAGCTTGACGGAGCCCAGGTCGGGCAGCTGCACACCCTCCGGCAGCTCTGGCAGCTTGAGGCCGCTCACGTCCGGCAGCTGCACGCTGCCAAGGTCCGGCAGCGTGACGCCGCTCACGTCTGGCAGCTGCACGCCCTCTGGCAGCTCTGGCAGCTTGAAGCCATCGCCGCCGCCGCCAAAGTCGGGCAGCTGGACCGCCAGCGGCGGCAGCGCCGGCAGGGCGGGCAGCTTGAAGCCGCTCAGGGGCAGCTGCGGGAAGCCGCCGGGCAGCTGCGGCGCCTCCGGCAGCGCGCTCAGGTCGGGCGGCGCTGGCAGGGAGGGGAGGGAGGGCAGCCGCGGCAGCGGCACGCGCAGCGAGAGCTTGGGCACCTGGCGCACCAGCGCGTCGCCGAGCTGGTCGGGCGTGGCGCCCTGCAGGGCGTCCGGCAGCGGCAGCCAGATGTCGGGGGGCGGCTTGGCGGGCGCGGCGGCGACGGGGACGGGGCCGGGCGGGAGAGGCGCGCCGCTGGCCAGCAGGCGGGCGCGCTCGCGCGATTGCTCCAGCTGCTCCATGCGGGCCGAGAGGGCTTGCTGCGCCTCCTCGAAGGAGCCGGGCACGTCCTGGGCCGCCACCTGCGGCCGCCGGCGCGGCAGGCGCAGAGGCCAGGCGCGGCTCCTCCGGCGTGTCCTCGTGATTGTCTAACCTGCCTGGAGCCGCCAGGCAGGTGTGTGCGCCCGGGGACTCGTGCGCCCCTCGGCAGCTCACCTGCCCCAGGACCAGCACGGCGGCGGCGGCGCCGGCGCCCAGCAGCAGAGAGGGCAGCAGCAGCGCCGCCGCCAGCGTCAGGATCGCTGCGCGGTGCGGGGCGGGGGCACGCATGTGTCCGCGCAGGGTCAGCGCAGCGGCGACGCATGCAAAGCGAGCCCCCTCCAAGGCCCCTCCGCACCGCTCTTCCTTGCCCCTCGATCGCTGAATGTCGCGGACCCCAGCGCCCGCCACACCACAGCACACGCCGTCCCCTCCGAAGCAAGCAAGCTCACCTGCGCTGAGGACGGCGGGGTGGTCGAGCGCCCAGTGGTAAGCGTCCAGCACCGCGCCGCCCGCGGCAGAGGGATGCGATGCGCCCAGGTAGACGAGCAGGCCCACGGTGACGGGCAGCGCCACCACCTTGACGCCGCCCTGCAAAGAGGTTGGCCATGAGCAGCGCCACCACTGCGTGCGAAGGAGCAGGTGCTGGGTGCTGGGCGTGACGCAAGTGGGGCGCGCCCACCTTGACGCCGCGCGGCAGCAGCCAAAGCGCCAGGGCGGCCAGGGCGATGGCCACTGGCGGGTTGGCTAGGACCCAGTCTGTGACGTCCAGGCGGAGGGCGTCGTCGGCCGCGTTGGCGGGCGCCGCAGCTGTCGCCATGGCCAGCAGCAGCACGCAGGCTCCCAGCAGCGAGGCCGTCGGCAGCAGCGGCACAGCAGAGGTGGTGCTGTGCTCCTGATCCCGATCAAGAGGCGCCACATCTCGGGGTCCCGGGTGCGCGCTGAGGTGGCGGAGGTGCGCACCGCCGATCCGGTGACGGCGCAGCTGCGCCATCGGCACCAACGCCGGCATCATCGCGCAGCGTCGTGGTGGTCCTGCTGGCGTGCGAAATGAGCAGCTGCACGCCGCGGCTGCATCCTGGCGCCGCGTCGCCAGTGGCGTGCCGGTCGCGCGTGGGCCAAACAGCCTCATCTCGCACAATGCTCGCGCTGGTGCGCGTGCCTGTGCGCGTGCCGCTGCGACCTCCCTCTCTCGCACGGTTCTCGTGTTGACTCTCTCTCGATCGCGCCTCCCCTCACGAACGGGCAGATGGCGACAGCTCGAGCGAGAAAAGCCGGGGAGGCGGGGGAGCGAGAAAAGCGCGGGGAAGAGTGGTGGCAGCTGCGGACGGATCATCTTGGCGATCATCTTCCACTCAACCAGAAGCTTGCTGTGGAGCACGGTGATGCCCGGACCCCTTGCAGCGCAGCCGCTTGCAAGCAAGCACGCACCAGAGCAAAGCCGCATGCAGACATGCTCTTCCTTGCGGTTCTTGTGGCTCCTGGGATCGTCGCACAGCCTGCCCACATCCCCGCCCCCCGACGCACCCGTCCATGCCCTCCCCCCCACGAGGTCACTCCCCACGGGTCACTCACACCGTCGTCGTCATGCCTCGCGTGTGTGCATTCCGCCGCACCACCACCAAAAGGAACCCCTTTTCCTAACCCCACCCCCCCCAGGGAACAAGCGCCAACCAGCGCATGCAGTCCGGTGCACAGCCTCTGTGGCCGTTGCTGTGAGTGTGTTTGGCGACGAGCCTTTCTACCACGCGCAAGCGCTCCCCGCTTGCACCCCCCCACCCCACCCCGCAGGACCCTCGGTATGCCAAGCGCAACGACAAGAGCCCTTTCCTGCCCCATTTGATCTAGAGGGCAAGACAGCAGCAGCAGTCGCAGCGCCGGTGCCTGAGGGAGAGAGCATCAACATGCAGCACATGGCTCTGCTTGGGCAGCACGGCTGATCAGGTGGAGGTGGGACGCAACAGCGCAAAAGAGGCAGAGAGGCGCGGGATCATCACCGTCACGGCGTCCGCAGGCACCGTGCCCACCAAAGGACCAGCGCAAATGTCCACATGGGGGTGCCCGCATGTGGCGCCGCGCCGCCGCCGCCTGCAGGAGTGGCTACCTCCGAGCGGAGGGGCCCGCGGCCCTGCACACTCAACTCGCAGCCCACCCGTTTCTCAGCCCACACGTTTCAGCCCCAAGGCCGCGCCAGGCGTCCAGCTGGCAGGCTATTCTGCCTTGGGCATACGCTCGCGCGCAAGCAACAAACCAGGCGCTGGCCAACCAGGCACCACATGCTCGTGAACAGGGACCGGCATGCACGGACGGTGCTTCTGGGCTCGTTGAGGTCGGACGGGGCCGTGATCGGGCACGTGCACATGCGCGGGCCGGGAGGGGGGCTTGAGGGGGCAGGGACTCCCGGCTCAATGCTCGCTTGCTGTGAATGCATGCCGGCGTGCCGAGCAGCGCGCACGAGCAGCGCGGCATGAGACGGAGGATGTGGGGTGTTCTTGCGCTGCCGAGCGGCGTCCTTCGGCGAGCGCCGAGTCCTGCGCTCAGCGGCGTACTGCTTGTGCTGCCGGAAGCGGCAGGTGGGTGGGGGGAGGCTGGGGGCCAGGGCATGGCCCCGTCTCCCTTGGCGTGCAGTCCGCCTGCCCGCCTCGGCAGCGGCGTTATGGCGTCGTTTCTCGTGAGAGCCCCTGGGTTGGAACCGAAACGTAATCAAGGCGCGCTAGTAGCGGGGCGCGTGCGCGCACAGAGAGGCAGAGGAGCGACTGTAAATGGAGAGCCGCACGGCGCGGTGCGTGCCTGGCTCTGGTTCCGTACGGCCACTGGGAGTGCGCAGAGCAGCGTCGAGCGGAGAGGGGGAACCAAATCACGTGCGCACTGGGCGCTCGTGCCATGCCTTTCTGTGTCGTGTCAAGCGGGGCGAGCCTGCACACCTGCCTTGGCCAGGCTCAAGAGCTGGGCGGGTGCGGACGTCTGAGCGGCGGTGCACGGCAGGCGGCCCTCTCAAGAGAGGGCAGGTTAGGCAGCCAGCGGGCGCAGGCACACACACCAAGGGAGAAGGAGGGAGAAGGTCGGGGCCGCGAGAGGCGTGCCGAGTCACGCGCGGCGTCCATCCAAGCTCGGAAGAGCAGTGATTCAGGGCAGGCGCGCACCGCCCGGCCTGTGGGGGGTGCGCTGCCTGCAGAGGTGCGCAGGCTCAGGCGCGCCAAATCGGCGGGTGCGCGCGCAACGCAGGCAAATCCACAAGAGAGGGAGACAATGCCCGCAAGGGGACAGTCCGCGCTCGGCCAGCGGAAAAGGGAAAGGAAAAGAGAGGGAAAGAGACAGAGGGGCCGAGAGAAGGTGAAGGGGGGCGGGGCAGTCGGCACGTTGAGATGTTGAGAAAAGGGAGGGCAGGCTCGGGAGGGCAGGGTGGCAAGTTGCACATGCGCAAGGGCGCAGGTCCATGGCCGGCGTTCCGCGCCGCCCGACGCTTCCGGAATGTTCGTCTCCCCTGACATGCGGAGCCAGTCGCCACGCACACGCATACACACACACACGCCTCATGCCTTGGGTTCAATGGACACAGCACAGCACACCGCATCACGCCACGCGCACCGTTGGCATTTCTTCGCGTGCGCCCCATGCGGGCGTCACGCAACCAACGAGTTGCACCCGCAAGAGGCTTACTGCTGACCCCCCAACGTCGCCTCAACCGCTTCCCAACAGCCCCCTCACAGCGCGGCCGACGAGTGAACGTGGGCGCCCCGGCCCGCGAGCCGTCGTGGATCCGCGCCGCAACGCTGTCGGCCCGGCGCGCCAGCGGTGCAATCGGCGGCCACGCCAACCTGACGCATGCCGCCCAGCAACGCACAGCAAGGCAAGCCCCTGCCAGCAGCACGCCTGCCCCGCCGCCGCCGCCGCCGCCCCTGCCTCCAGCACCGCAGCACACCTCCATCCGCCGCACAGCAAGCGAAGAACCCCAGCACCCCGCCGCCGCTGCGCCGCGCGGCCAAAACACCTCGCCGTGCGTTCCTTATCGCTTGAGGCCTTCTTGATGGGTTTCAAGCGCCGTCGAGCAGAGGCGCTCTGTGTGTCTACGGGAGCCGACATCACGTGGCCCGCAGCACCGCAACGCAACGCGCGCACGCGACCAGGTTGGAATCGGGCAGGGGGGACGTCGAGGGCGGCAACACGCCTGGGACAGGGGCAGGCAACTTCATGAGGCGGTTCCAGGCCACGACTCTCCACAACACAGTAGCACGACTCGTGACGCGGCACCAGGCCGCTGTGTCCCCGGCATATACTGCCGCACCCACTAGCTCGCCCGTGGCTTCCGAATAGGGCAGGCGGCAGGGCCGCGCAATGGCCGCCCGACAAATCTTCGCGCCACGCACGCGCATGCAAGCACGCGCATGCAAGCCTGCTGCGCGCCGGTGTACTCGTCCTCTCTCTTCCAACGGGAACACGAGGTGCACGCTGCAGGAGGGCACCGCTCTGCCCTAGGCGTCGGGGGCCCTGCCGCGCCGCGCACGCGCTGCCACGCCGCCCGTGGCCGCGCAGAGCCGTGGCTTGCTCCTTCAGGGCCGCGAGCGGCTCAGCCTGTTAACGCCTGACAACTGACGCAAGATGGTGACTTGTCTCTATGGCCATTTCGCCTGGGGTCCCCTGATTCCGGGTGCGCTACGAGGGGCTGTGGGCGACACGACACGACACGCGCTGCGCTGGCGCACCTACGGGGCTTCCTGGGTGTGGGGAGGCTTCGGGTGGGGGCGATGCTCACGGTGTCCACGCCTCGGTTTCAAGGCCGGCGCGCCCGGCTGACGGACGGCGCGGCCACCGCCACCTCTCGCGCTGGCTGCCGCCTAGGCCTGCTGCTCAGCGCCCCCGGCGCCGCCCTGCAGGTAGTAGGCCACCTTGCCCTCGGGTCCAATCACCTGCACGGCACGCGCAGCACCACGCAGAGCTGCCGTTGGCGCACGGCGGCGAGGCGGCTTTGCTCCGCAGCGCACACGCAGCAAGCGCGCGGCTTATGCGCTCGCGCCGGGCGGCCCTCTCACCTGCACCAGCTGCTGCTGCTGCTGCTGCTGCTGCTGCTGCTGCTGCTGGTGGTGCTGGTGGTGCTGCACGCCGCCGCCGCCGCCGCCGCCCTGCCCGCCGCCGCCCCGGTAGCCGACCAGCTCACTCAGGCCCACCTGGCCCACCGTCTGCCCCTCCCCGACCTTGGACACGTCCACCCACATGCCGGGGCCGGCCCCGCCGCCGCCGCCGCCGCCGCCGCCGCCGCCGCCGCCCCGGCCGTGCCCCAGCGCCGCCAGCATGGCCTGCTGGCTGCCGCCGCCGCCGCCGCCGCCGCCCGCCGCCAAGGGCTGGTAGCCGTTGAGCGCTGTGGCGGGCGCGCGCTGCAGGCTGACCAGCGAGCCGTCCTGGTTCTGGTAGAACTGCTCCCCGGAGGACGACGCGTACACCTGAGGGGCCGCCGGGAGGGCGCGGGGCGGGCAGACGTCGCGCGGCGTTGCGCGCTTGACGTGCCGGCGGGCGGGGGGCAGCAGACAGGAGTCGCAGAGGCGGCTGCACCAGGCCTCTTGCACCGCTCGAGTTCTCAACGGCAGCGCTGGAAGCTGGAGCGGCAGCTGGAAGCGCTGGAAAGCGTGTGAGGGCTCACCTCTTGTGGGTAAGCCGCGTAGGCGACGGCCTGCGTGGCGAGGCCGCCTCCAGGCACCGAGTACACCTGCGGCGGGCGTCATGGGAGCCAGTGGTGGGCAGCGTGCTTGGCGCACTCTCCAGCCGGCCGCAGCGCCTGCGACGAGGCGCGGCGCCGCGCCAGGAGGCGAAGCGCGGTGGGGCCGGGGCCGGGCAGCGGCGCCCGCCCGCCACGCACCTGCTGCGAGGGCAGCTGCATGCCGCCGAGCACGCCGCCGCCGCCGCCGCCGCCGGCGCCCAGGCCGCCGCCGTCGAGCAAGTGGCCCGACGTGGTGAAGTGCGCGCCGCTCAGGCCCTGCACGTAGACCTGCTGTTGCTGCTGCTGCTGCTGCAAGGAGTCGAGCGCGCCGGGCTGCTGGAGGGCGGCGTACTGGTAGCCGGCCGGAAGCTGCAGCGCCACGGGCCGCCCGCCAATCACCTGCGGGCGTGGCGGGGCGGCGTCGGTGGGGAGAGGCGCGTGGGCGGGCTCGCGTCACGGTGCGGCGCCTGCGACGCGGTGGCCGGTATGCGCCGCAACGCGTGTGTGCGCTTGTCTCACCTGCGCCATCCCTGTGGTGGGGTCGATAAGCGTCGTGCCGCCGGCGGTGCCTGCCAGGCCCAGGCCGCCCCCGTCCGCGCCGTACAGCTGCGGCCGGGCAGTGCGAAGCGAGCAGGGCGGGCGGGCGGTGTTGCGCCACGGCCAGCGCTCACGGTGGTGGCGGTCTGTGCCGGCGCCACTGGGGCGCCTCCCGCGGGGAGCGGCGGTGGGCAGGGCGTCGGCCCTCGTGCGTCACCCGCGAGTGGCTGCGCCCTTGCGAGGGGAGGCGGCCCTCCCCCGCTGCTCAGAACTGTCCAGAACGCGCCTTGAAAAACCCTGTCCTCTCACCTGGCTGGGCGGGATGAGGCCGTACCCAGGCGCGTAGACGGGCCGCTGCTGCGCGGCGCTCGGTGCCAGGTTGAACGGCTGCTGGCCGGGCGCCGCCCGCTGCGGCGTGATGAGCTGCCGCAGCAGCGCGAAGCCCTTGAAGGTGCCCTTGCAAATGTCCGTCACCATGCTGACGGCCAGCTGCAGGCTCTGCGGCGTGCCGCTAATGGTGACGCGCGTGGGGTCGGTGCTCTGCGGCTCGCCAGGGGCAAGGAGGCGGGCGGCAAGGAGAGGCGTGCACTGTCGCGCAGATCCGTGCGCGGCAGCTGCACGCGCGAATGCAGAGCTGCTGCGTGGTGGCTCTTGGTGCGGCGTGACCACTGCGCCGTCCGCTGCTCCGTCACACGAGAGTCGCAGCGCACGCCGCGAGCGTCAGCCACGTTGGCACTGGCAGCGGCGGCGAGCAGGCGCTTCTGGCGCGCGCCTGGATGGGGCGATCTACCGGAGCAACGCATCTGCATCGGCTGGCACAGGGCGGTTGGGCCGCCCGGGCCGCCGCCGCCGCCGCGGCGCATGCTCACCTGGTCAATCTGAATCAGGGCGTTGGTGTAGAGCTGCAGCGCCTTGATGGTCTCCCCGTTTTTGCCGATGACGCGGCCCACCTGCAGAGCCAGAAGCGAGGGCACCTTCTTTACTTCTGGTCGAAGGTTAGAGCACAGCTGCAAAGTCATCCTGCCGAATCGTTGCAGGCCTGCGCGAGCAGCAAGGAGCACCTCGCTCGAGTCCCCCTCTGCGCCGAGCGCGCCTGGGGGAGGCCTTCCCCTGCTGCTCGCTGCTGCTCGAAGTTGTCCTGGCTGGCGCCAAGCGCGGCCAAGCGCGCCCCCGGGCGGCTACGGCCGCCGGATCGAAGGCTCAGGCGTCACTGAGGCTGCTGCCCCCCGCGCAGTGCCACCCGTGCTCAGCGCGCTGCAGGAGCCGTGGCGCTAGCGGCGCGCACGCCACCGCGCGCGCATTCGCCTCCATCCAATCCCCCGGCGCGGCCCCCCATTCCCACGCGCCAAGGGTCCCACGCCGAGAGCGAGAGGTGACGCCTCTGTTCGTGCGCCCCGCCAGCGGCTCGGTTGCGTGCGCGCGCGTGTCAATGGTGTAAACTCGTCCGAGCCGGCCCTGCCACAACTCAGCGCGAGGAGCACACTGCAGCTCACCATGCTCCTGGGGCACGCCACTTCGGCCGTGGATCGCTGGCCCACGCCTCCGCCGGGACCGCGCACGACGCCCAGCGAGCTCGGATCCCCTGCCACCTGCAACATGAGGCGCAGCCTGGCTCTGCGCTGCTTTCGCGCGCGTGTGCACTTAACGGTTCTCGCGCGCTCTCGCCTTCTCTGGTGCTGCTGACCGATCGAACAATCGTTCCTGGATCCGATCGACCAGGGCGCAGCGCCATGCGATCAAATGTCCATCCATGCCCCGCGGTGGAGCGTTGCAGCCCACCGTCGCGAACATGATGCACACAAGTTGGGGGCCTGCGCAGCTACACCGCACCGGCGCCCGTCGCCGCCGCTGCCCCGCCGCCCGCCTGCCGCAGGCCGCTCAGCAGGTCGTGAAGCGCCTGCACCTTTTCGGCGCTCTTCATGCGCACCGCCCACGTGGTGGGCTTGACTTTGCTGCCGGCCGCAGCGTCCGCCGCCGCCGCTGACGCGTCCGGCGCCGCCTCCTTGACGTCCTCCCCCGCCTTGCTGCCGCCGTTGGTGCTCGCCTGACGATCAAGGCGCACGCAGCAGGGCCCAGCCCGGCACGCAACGCCGCAGCGGTGAGACCGAGGCGCACGAAACGTTCCTGAGCGCAGCAGCGCGCCTGCGCGGAAATGGTGTCCGCACCTCCTGCGCGCCGGCGGGCGCGCCGCCTGCGGGCGCCGCGGCGTTGACCACGCCAAACGTGACGCCCACGTTGCCGGGCATGAGCGCCACGGGCATCCCCGCGTACACCTTCGCGTTGAGCAGCAGCCGCAGGTTGGCCGCCTGCGCGCCACGTGCGACAGGCCGTCGCGCCTCACAACGCGCGAGGAACGGAACCTGCGAGCTCACGGCGCGAAGAGCCTTGCCAGCATGCGGCACGCGCCCACCTGCCGCATGACCATGCGCGCCTGCTGCCCGCCTGGCTGCTGCTCGTCGCCCGCCGCCGCCGCCGCCGCCGCCGCCGTCACATTGACCTGAGCAGGCGCCAGGGCCGCCGCAGCAGGACGGCGGGCAAGCAAGCTCGGCACAGGTGGCGCGCCTGGCGCCGAGCCCCACCCACCCGTCCACCACACAGCAACGTTGGCGGCCGCGGCAAACGTGGACCGGCGTTGCAGCGGGCGGGCCAGGGCCACCGTGGCGCCCCGCCAGGCAGAGGCGCGCACCTTGAACTCTCCCTTGCCCCGCTCGCGCCACTTGTTGGCCGCCGTGTCAAACTCGTACAGCGTGCCGTCCGCTGCACGGGCCAAGGAGCGCAGGCGCAGGCGGAGGGAGGCGCACCAGAATCAGGGAGGCGCACGCCCACCCCTCGTCTTCTCACCCAGGGAGGGCGCACGTCCCGCCCAGCGCCCCCTCGGCCACGCTCTGCCGTATGTGACGCTGCCGAGCTCTCTCTCTCTCTCACCTGCAAACACCGACTGCTCCTGCTCCTCTCCCGTGCGCTTCTCCTGCTCGGGGAGGCTCACCACCGGCTGCACCACCGCGTTGCCAAACAGCGCCACGCCCTCGTCGCCGCCGCCCTCGCCGCCCTCCTCCTCCTCGCCGCCCTCGCCGCCGGCCGCGCCACCCGACGCCGCGCCCGCCAGCGGCGCCGCCGCCACCGGCGGGAACGCGCCCGTGCCAAAGGAAAAGGTGCTGCCGCCGCCAAACCCGCCCGCGCCGCCTGCAGGCGCCGACGCCGCCCCGCCCAACAACGCAACACAGCGCGCGCGCGCTGAGCTTGACTGCTGCACCAAAGACTGCAGCGTCCTGCCTGAATCGCGGGCGCAGCGCTGCGCAGAACGAGAGCGGGCACCAGAGGTTCGCCCACAACCACACGCCTTGACGGCGACCTGCACTCACCTGCCCCGGCGCCCCCGCCGGCCGCTCCAAAGCCGCCAAAGCCGCCGCCGCCCGCCGCCGCCGCCGCCCCCAGCGCGCCGAACCCGCCGCCCGTGCTGCCAAACCCTCCAAAGGGCTTGGCGCCGAGCGACGCAAAGGGGTTGCTCCCGCCGCCGCCGCCGCCCGCGCCGGCGGCCAACGCGCCAAAGCCACCGGCCGAGGCGGGCGCGGTGGTGGTGGGCGCTTGCTCAGCCACCCCAGCCGCCGCTGCGTCGTCCTGCGCTTGCGGGCGCGGGCACGCAGCAGCGGTGTCACCCCAAGCACATCGAGACTTGTGGGCCACGTCACCCAGGGGCGCCGCACGCACCTTGGGCTTGGCGTCCGTGGGTGCCGCAGCGTCCGCCTTGGAGGAGCCGTTGGTGGGCGCGCCGCCCTTGTCGCCCTCGCCCGCCTGCGAGGTGCAGCGTGTTTGCGCGGCGCAGCACGGCACAGCGCGTCGCACGCGAAACACCAGGCGCCTGTGCCACGAGAGCCCCGAGCACTCCCATGCCATCCATTGAAGTGCTGCTTGCGCGCGCCGCTTGCCTGCGTGGTGCTGCTGGGGGCGACGAGGCTGATGCCCGCGAAAGGATTGCCGCCCGTGGCTGCGGGTGCTGCGGCCCCGGTGGGCGGCGTGAGCACGATGCCGGCAAAGGGGTTCGCTCCCGCCGCTGCCGGTGCTGGCTGCTGCTGCTGCTGCTGCTGCGCGCCGCTGGCCTCCACCTTGCCGTCCGCAGCAGAGGGCTCGGCAGGCGCCAGAGCAGGAGCTCCCGGAGCCTGGCCCGCTCGCTTGACGTGCACCTTGCGCCGCCCCTTTATCGAGTCTGCCGTCGCGGGCTTCCAGTCGCCTGGATCGTGCTCCCCCTGCGCACCCAAGGTCATCGGTCACCCGCACAGCAGCGCGCTCGCTGCTTGAAGGATGAGAGCAGGTGCACGATCGCCTCGCTCGCATGCCTGCATCTGGCATGGTGGCTTGCAGGTGTGCTGCAAGCTCTGACTCCCGAGCGAGAAAGATCTTTCGAGCACCAAGGTGCACAGCGCCACTGCAGCGCCGCCAGCGACCGGCGCAGCAGCAGCATCATGCCCCGCTCATCACGCTCTGCATGTTGTGGCGCCGCAGCGCTGCTCAAGCAGTCACCTGTGGCTCGTCGTCTTCCTCCACGGCGTCCTTGATGAGCTGCTCCGTCTGCCTGCGCTTGCCAGAGGGCGCCGTGTCACCCATTCTGCTGCTCTGCTGCTCGCTTGTGCTAAATGCTTTGGGGCGCACTGAGGAGCGGCGGGCGCCAAGTCCACGCGGGGGCGCAGAAAAGAGGGACACTTCATGGGCAGTGCAGAGCAGGTGGTCCGAGTCCACTGGCGATAAGTTAAGAGAGAGAGGCGAGCAGAATCGCGGTGTCTAATCGCGTCGGGCGCGCTGGGGTCCCCTGCCCCTGGCCAGCAAAATCGAACGTGCGAAGCAGGGCCGGCAAGGCACGCATGGCCATGCGGCCGCGTCCTGGACGTGATATTCAAGAATCTGGGGCAGAGGAAAGGAGCCAGTGCCCACGAGCGCGTGGTGGGGTGGGGTAGTGTGTCCCACGTGTCACGGAACGGATTTACGCCAGGGTCAGCAGCGCCAGCGCCGCGCCCAGCAGCGCCGTCAGCACCACGACGGGGGCGCTGGCACGCGCCACGGTGGCGGCGCCGCCCGGCGAGGGGGGAGGGGGCGAAGAGGGGGCGGTGGCGGGCGGCTGGGTGGCGTTGCCGCTGCCGCTGGGGGGCGTGGGCTGGGACAGGTTGGGCAGGATGACGCCGTCCACCAGGTGCACCACGCTCTGCGCGTTGGAACAAGCACAAGTAAAATATGGATGAGCCGCCAACGAAGCAACGGCGATGCAGGGCCTCTACCTGGGGGCAGCATCCGCGACGAGGTGGGGGGTCATGCCTCTCACCTTGCCGGCCGTGACGTTGGTGGCCACCACGTTGACGGGCGCCCTGTTGCCCGCGCCCTGCACAGTCACGTTGGGCCTGCGGCGCACGCACCACGCGCACGCACGCATTCATAAATCGCAGCAAACTCTGCTCAGGTGTCCACAGACTGCCCGGCTGCGTCGCTCCGAGCCTCCAGTCGCGCCCACGACCAAGGGCAGAGGCGCCACTCACGAGGCGCCGCCGGTGGACGTGACGTTGAGGAGGTCGCCGGGCTGGGCCGAGGGCAGCGTGATGGGGCCCGTCGCGTTGGTCGAGGGGATGGCGCGCGACGTGAAGGGGCGGACCGGGATGATGTGGTTGAGCACGATGCGGCGCGCCATCGCCGAGCCCAGCAGGCTGCCCAGCGTCGCGTTCTGCGAGGCGGCAAACGCCCTGCGGCACACGCAGGCACACAGGCACGCAGGCAGCACACGCACGTTCAGCAGCGCGCTCAGCACGCGTCGTCCCTCGCCTTGCAGCTCAACCAAGGGCGCAGCCTCGCACGCCTCAGCGCTCGTGCGCGGCCAAAGGCAGGGAGGGTAGCGGGGATGCCGGACTCACGTGAAAACGTCGTCGGTGGGCGCAAAGACCGTGACGGCCTGGTCGGGGTTGCTGACGAACGACAGCAGGGCCGAGTCGTTGCGGATGATGAGCGTCAGGATGGACAGCTGCGGGCGGGCGTCGCGCGCGCGAGGGGGCGCGCTCGTCCGGGGGTGAGAGCACGCGCTGAGCATGCTGAGTCGTGCGGTGTGCTGCGCGCGGGCCAGGGAGTCGGGAAGTCAGAGGGCGAGGCCAGGGCACGCACCGAGGGCGCGGCCTCCAGCGCCTCGAGCAGCGTGAGGGACAGGTTGGCGCCGCCCACCGCCTTGGAGGGAGGCACCAGCACGCCGTCAATCACGTAAATGGTCGACTGCACACGGGGGCGGGCGCGAAGGCATGTGCGCACGCGTGTAGCCAAATCGTGACGAACAAGATGAGCGCAGCCGTCCTTCTCTGGGCACGCCAGAGGAGCTCCTGTGCGTGTGGTTGAGGGCGGTGGGAACCAGCGCGGCCGGCCGGGGCACTCACGTTTCCGACCTGGGTGGCGTTGCTCAGGCTGAACACGCCGCCGGGCGCCAGGCCGCCAGCGTACACGGCGCTGCGGTTTCACACACCAGCGCAGCAGTTGCGGGAGCAGGCATGGCGACGACTCTAGTGGCAGATGCTTGTGCGACGGGCTGCGCATGACGTTGCTCAGCCCAAAGGATCCCCTGTTGGCTCACCTGTTGGCCTGCGGCTTGAGGGTGACGTTGAAGAGGCTCGTGTTGCTGGCTGGCACGGTGGAGCTCAGCAGCGTGGGCAGCGTCACGCCCGCCTCGTTCAGGTTGGCCAGCGACGTGTTGGTCAGCACTGCGGGGCACACGAAGCAAGCGGCCACCCCCACGCAACACTCTGAGCGCGGCGGCGTTCTGGCACCTCTTCATCCCATTTCGCTCTCCATGGGCGCTCCGACCGTGGGCGGCAGGAAGGCAGGCCGCAGCAGGCAGCAGCAGCAAGCGCCGCCGCCCACCAGGCTCGTGCCGCTGCCAAGCCGCGCGCTCACCGTGGTAGAGGAGCACGGTGCGGGCCAGCGTGCTGTTTGTGATGACGGTGCTGGCGACGGGGTAGTCGACCAGCGCCTGGGTGAAGGCGGCGTTCGACGGCGCCAGCAGCGTGATCTGCGGGCCAGGGCGGCAACCCACGAGCGCGCAACTTGAGCAGGGCGACGGCAGCAGCGCTTCCGCGTGTGGCCCCCGTTCGCCAGGCCGAGCACAGGAGTCAGCCCCAGGAGGGGTGACGGTGAAAGAGCAGGGCGGCGGCGCCCAGCACGCACCGCCAGGCTGGGGTCGCTGAGGGCGTCGGTGAGGTTGGCGATCTGGATGGTGGTGGTGAGCGTGGACAGGCCCAGCTGGTCCAGAGCCTCGACGATGTTGGTCGCTGCGGTGGTGGCGGTCACGCGTGCAGGGCCACACGCGCAAAGGTGTGTGGGGCAAAGAGACGAGACGCGCTTCCATGCGTGACCAAGGGGCGGGAAGCACAGTGCGGGCTATGAAGCGGGGCTGGGTCGCCGACTCACGCGCCGGGGGAGGGGCGGGCGGCGGGGGCGTGGCGACGGGCGGCGGGTTGGCCGTGGTGCTGTTGGAGGTGCTGGGCAGGATGACGCCCGAGATGGCGTGCACGACCGACTGCGCAGGACGACGGGAGGAGGAGCGAGAGGCGCAAGAGAGGTTGGGCTGAGGGGTTTGCAGGGCTCGAACCGAGCAGCACAGGCCCCAGTGCTGCTGGGCGGTGCCCAGGCGGCAAAGCCCCGCCGCTCTCTCTGTTGTGCTATTACTGCACACGCGCCGTCCCGCCGCACCTTGCCCGCCGAGATGTTGGCGGCCACCACGTCGATGGGGCTGGCGTTGCCGGCGCCCTGCACCGTCACAGCCGACCTGCGCACCGAGGGGCGCACCACCACCACCACCACAACCGCAATCGGAGAGGCACCCACACGACTCGCGGGCTCAAGCTGCCACCACAAACACCACCCAAAGGCGCGCCCGTCGCGACCCCTCCCCCTGAGCCCTAGCTGGACCCTGGCCGAGCATGCGCGTGAATCGCACCCGTCAAAGGTGATGGTCAGCGCGTCGGCCGGGGCGTCGCTGGCCGTGGGCAGCGTGGTGGTGCCCTGGGGCAGCGAGATGGAGGCGTAGGGGCGCGAGGGGATGATGTGGTTGAGCACGATGCGGCGCGCCGTGGGCGTGCCGACCAGCGCCGACGCCGTCACGTTGAGCGCCTCGAGCGCGGCGCTGCGGGCACGAGGTGGCGGCGCATGAGCATGGGATCGCAAGTGAGGCTGCGTGGGCTGCGCGAGCGCGTGCGGGGGCGCGCCCAGGGTGCCGACGCCGCGGGAAAAGTGCTTGCGGAGCACTCACGTGATGGCGGTGTCGGTGGCTGCAGGTCCGTTTCAGAGGCCGCGGCGTGGACGTGTAGAGGGGCAGGGCAGCGCATGCAAGAGTCAGTGGGTAGCATTGGGGCGTAGCTGCATGTCTGGCGTCCCTCTCGTCTGTTCCTCCCCCTGTTTCTCCCTCACGTGCAAAGAGCGTGACGGCCTGGTCGGGGTTGGCGACAAAGGCCGACAGCACGTCGTCCGCCTCCACCAGCGTGCGCAGCAGGCTGAACTGGTCGCTGTTCTGCGGCCAGCAAGAGAGCGAGAGGGGCGCCGCGGGCAAGGCACCTGTTGCGGCCCCGCAGCCGCACCACCGCAATCCCCACCAGCAGCAGCGGCACTCAAGGGCGCGCACCGAGAGGGCCTCGGTCAGCGTGAGGTTGTTGGGGTCGGGGAAGACGGTCAGCACGCGCGAGGGGGGCACCAGCAGGCCGCCCTCCAGCGTGTAGATGCGAGACTGCGAGCGCAGGCGGGCGGCGCGGCTCGCTTGGTGCCTCAACGGCTGGGAGGACCAGTTCACATAACCAGTGTTCCTTGCGCTCACCCTGCCCGCCGTGATGGAGGTGTTGAGGTTGAGCGTGGCGCCCGGCAGCACGCCGCCCACGTACGCCTGGCCCCTGCGGAGTGTTGCCGCGACCGGGCAGGCAGGCACACCATAGCATCACATCATGGGCTGGTGGACACCTGGGCTAGGCAGCGCGCGGAACTGCGCTCTATTCCAGATGCGACCACGGGGCAGGTGTTCTGCACATAGACGGACACTCACGGCGCAAAGGTCTTGAAGGTGACGTTGGCGATGGAGGCGGCCTGGAAGGTCGAGTTGTCGACGGAGCTCAGCAGCGTCGTCAGCGTGGCGCCGTCCGTGATGTTGAGCTCAGCGTTGGCAGTGGTGACGGGGATGATGTGGTCTGCGCAGTAAAGAGGCACGAGGGAGGAGCGGAAGCGGGGTGCGTCATGCGTTGCTCTGCTCTGAGAGGGGGCACCGGAGGCATCACAAGCATCCACAAGCATCGGCACTCACACTGGAGCACGAGCGCCGCGGGGCCGCCGGTGGCGAACTGGATGGCGCCGGGAAAGTTGGCCAGCGTGTTAGCAAACGCCTCATCATTGGGCGCCAGGATGATGGCCTGCAGTGGCAAAGAATGCGAGCGAACGGCGCATGCGGGCGTGTGTGGCGTGCGCATGCGCCACAGTAGCGGTGCCGAGGGTGCGGGCCGCAGCGCGTGCGCTTTCCGGTCAACATCACGCGGGCGGCCGTGGCCGGCATCGCGCGATGCGCACCGCGGCGAGCTCAAGGACTTGTGAATTGGCGGCTGGGTGTGGCTGGCAAACCAACGGCGTGCGCCGAGTTGCTGGCGCTTGCAGTTTTTGGGGCGGCTCCTCCTCACCCGGAGCTGTGTGGTCTCTGACTCGCCGTTAGCGGGAAATGCAACGCTCCCCCAAGCGCGGCGAGACGGGCCCGATGGCGAGCCTCGGGCAGCCGCGATTGCCATCAGGATATTGCGTGCACGCGGCGATGTGGGCGCGCGCGCCCGCGGTGCTCGCCGGGGCCGACAATTGCTGTCCTCCAGAAGGTGGCCCCCGCTCCCGCGCACCTGGAGGTCCGGGTTGGTCAGGTTGGTCGCGAGGTTGGCCAGCGTGGCCGCAGTGATGACCGTGGTGAAGCCGGCCTCGCCCTGGAGCGCGTCCAGCACCGTGGGGTACTGGGGCGCAGTCTGAGCCGGCGCGAGCCGCAGGAAGCCCGCCAACAGCAAGAGGCTCGCCAGCAGCAGCTTTGACACAGCGGGGCGCGCCATTGTCCGAGATTAGCAGTGAGACGCGAGACTGAGTGCCGGTTGGGGAACAAAATGCGCGCTTCCCGTGCGAGTCGACCTGACCCTCACGCCATGCAAGGGCGCAGGGAAACAGCACGCTGGCAATGCGACTGCGCAGGATCCCGGCCCGGGGCGCGCCTGACTCGTCCTGGAGGCCCAATTGCGCCAGTGAGCCACAGCGGCACCTGGTGGAGCGCCCGCACGTGCGCAAGGGGGCGCTTGAATGGCGTGGTGGGCCGCAATTTGCGCGCAGCCATCAGATGAGAGATTCAGCAGCACCGTTTGAGCTCTATTGCAGCTCATCGCTCCCCCTACATTGTCCCCCAGCAGCGGCCAGTCGGGCTCGAGCTGAGCGCTGCAGCCCCGCCCGCGCACGGCGCAGGCACAATTGCGAGCACTTGAGCAGCGAGGCGAGCACAGCCGCGCTGAGGAGGCTCAGCAGCAGGTCGAGGTGCGCTTTGCCGGTGTTCCTGCCGGCCGATTGTGCGGGATGCCGCAGGATGACCAGAGTTGATCGATGGCCAGCAGCGAGGGCGGCAGCGCCGCAACTGCACAGGCCATTTTCCGGACCACTGCGCTGGGTGCCACGCAGTTCCAGAGCTGGGCTGCACACACACACTCGGCGGCGCCTAGCCTGAGGCGCAACCGCCACGGGCAGCTATGTGGCACTGCGGCACTGCAGCGCTCATCCTGCTCCTCCTCTTGCTCTTCAGCACCAGCGCCCAGCCATTCTCGCCGCCATCGCCGCCGCCCATGGCTCAGCAGCGCAAAATCTTCCCAGGCGCGCTCAGCCGCGGCACCCTCACCGCCGCCGTGCTGCCCAGCGTGCAGCTCAGCGTCGTCAACGTGACGTGGGGCCGCCTGCCCGCCTGCGTGGCCGTCTACCTGGACGCGCCGGCCTGGCAGCGGTACCACCTCGACGTCACCGTCCAACCTCTCGCCGCCGCCACTAGCGGCCAACCAGACGCCGCATGTCTCGCCAAGGCGGTGCGGTGGAGGTCCGTGGTGGTAGGCGCCGAGCAGCTGCCCCGGCCGCTGGCCACCACCGTCGGGTTCGAGACCCCCTTCCCCGGCGCGTCCTACACCATCCAGGTGCGCGAGCAGCAGCGGGCCCGCCGGTCACTGACCCGTGGAACAGTGGTGGTGCGCGGAGACTGCCACTAGCGGCGAGTGCGCCCTCGTATCGTGCTTCCGCGCGCGCCGTCACCCTGCAAACGCAGGCTCAGTTCCGCAGTGAGGAGGAGCTGCTGGCCAACGCTGATGACTATGGCGGCGCCAGCTCTTCCTCCCCGCCTGGGCCGGCCACGGGCGACCTTGCCTCCATGACCAACCAGCAGCGCAGCGCCGTGCTCGGCGGCGTTGGCGCCTGCTTCAACCGCTCGGCGGCGGTGGCGGCAGGCTCGG
>VFQP010002615.1_pt1 | contig 19749 bp, 18 predicted proteins | sample 3512351 | NCBI WGS metagenome assembly VFQP01 (sample SAMN10412372, study PRJNA504923) | tailings metagenome | isolation source: Relicate 1 Philex TSF1 revegetated site | place: Philippines: Tuba, Benguet | collected 2017-08-29
CAATGCTCGACGATCTTCCCAGCTTCGAAGCGGAAGATGTCCATCCCGGCCCAGTTGCGATCTCCGGGCCATTCCTGTCGCGCGTGAAGGCGCCGTCTTCGCATCATCCTTGACACGAGCCGGTCGCATCGCAGAACGTCCACGGACTTTAGCGGAGGTCGTCCATGTGCAAGCTGTTCTCGTTCCCGGTGTGGCTCGTGCTGTCGCTGATCTGGACCGGCATCGTCGCCTATTTCGGGTACACGACCGCGCCCCACGTGCCGCTCGATGTGTCCGCGAACGATCCGGCCACCGTCGAGGCCTTGCGGGCCGCGACGAGCAAGCACTTCATCATGTACGGGCTTTTGGCGGCCGGGCCTCCGGCGATCGCGCTTCTGTTCGGCCGGTTTATGTGCCGGCGCGCCTAAAGGCGTTGCCCTGGCTGCACATATCAGCCTGTAACTGACTGCTCCATTGTTCAGCTATACTTGACCTGCGACCCGAACACCGCCACGAACAAAACATGACCGACCGCCTCATCAGCGGAGCGAAGCGCGAGACGGATGCCTACGAGGCCTCCATCCGGCCGCGCTCGCTCGACGACTTCGTGGGCCAGGAGCAGGCACGCGCCAACCTTCGCGTCTTCATCGAGGCGGCGAGGACGCGCGGCGATGCACTGGACCACGTGCTGTTCGCCGGGCCGCCAGGCCTCGGCAAGACGACGCTCGCGCAGATCATGGCGAAAGAGATGGGCGTAGGCTTTCGCGCCACCTCGGGCCCGGTGATCTCGAAGGCGGGCGATCTTGCGGCGCTGCTGACCAATCTCGAAGAGCGCGACGTGCTCTTCATCGACGAAATTCATCGCCTCAATCCGGCGATCGAGGAAATTCTCTATCCGGCGATGGAGGATTTTCAGCTCGACCTCATCATCGGCGAAGGGCCGGCAGCGCGTTCGGTGCGCATTGATCTCGCGAAATTCACGCTCGTCGGCGCAACGACGCGGGCGGGTTTGTTGACCACGCCGTTGCGCGACCGCTTCGGCATTCCGATCCGGCTCAATTTCTACACGGTCCAGGAACTGGAGAGCGTGGTGACGCGCGGGGCACGCGTGCTTGGCGCGCCGATCGCGGCGGACGGGGCGACCGAGATCGCACGTCGGGCGCGGGGGACGCCGCGTATCGCCGGACGCCTGCTCAGACGCGTGCGGGATTTCGCGGCCGTCGCGGGGGCCGACACCATCGACGCGGCGATCGCCGATAAAGCGTTGCGCGCGCTTGAGGTGGATCACGCAGGGCTGGACGCGCTCGACCACCGCTACCTGACTTGCATCGCGGGCACCTATGAAGGCGGCCCTGTCGGCATCGAGACCATCGCCGCGGCACTTTCGGAGCCGCGCGACGCCTTGGAGGAGATCGTCGAGCCGTACCTTTTGCAGCAGGGCTTCATCGGGCGTACCCCACGCGGCCGCGTGCTGACGCTTAAGGCGTTCCGGCATCTAGGGCTTTCCGGCCCGGCGAGGGCATCCACACCCGAGTTGCCGATGTTCGAGGACGGCAAGGAGTAAGAAACGAAGCGTGCTGAATTGTCGTATGTTACAGAAGATAAAGGCGAATTAGCTTTCACGCGCTGTTAGCTCTTCCGGTCGATTATGAGCCGGACAGACGCCGTTCCCCAAGTCGACACGATCGGCTGCTCACTGTCGGTCCGCGGCCGTTCGGAAAAGATGGGGGCCAGTCGCTGATTTTTGGCACGGAGACGTCTTGTTTACCCGCAGGCAGGTTCTCAAAGGTTTGGCCGCCACAGGTGTGGGGTCGATGACCTTCGGCGGCTATGCGCTCGCCGAGCCATTCCGTCTCGGCGTGACACGGTATGCGCTCTCCCCTCCGGATTGGCCGCCCGCGCTCTCGCTGCGTGTCGCGATCATCACCGACCTGCATATTTGCGAGCCGTGGCTCGGGCTGGACCGGCTGCGGCGCATCGTGCAGCGGACCAACGCGCTCGGCGCCGATGCGGTGTTTCTACTCGGGGACTATGTCCGCGGCGGGCGCATGGCGATCTGGAGCCGCGACGTGAAGCACGCCGATTGGGCGGAGGTGCTCGCCGGTCTCAAGGCGCCGCTCGGCGTGCATGCGGTGCTCGGCAATCACGACTGGTGGGAAGACATCGAAGTTCAGCGCCGCCGCGCCGGGCCAATCAAATCGCAGACGGCGCTCGAAGCTGTTGGCATCCCCGTCTACCAGAACGATGCGGTCCGCTTCGAGAAGGACGGACAGCCATTCTGGATCGCGGGCCTCGGCGACCAGTGGGCGTATTGGCCCCGGCGGCACGTGACCGGGCGCGACATGCGCTACGAGGGTGTCGACGATCTCGATGGAACGCTGAAGAAGGTCACCGACGATGCGCCCGTGGTCCTGATGGTGCACGAGCCCGACATCTTCCCGCAGGTTCCCGCGCGTGTGGCGGTGACGCTCGCCGGGCATACGCACGGCGGTCAGGTGACCATAGCGGGCTATGCGCCGATCGTGCCGTCGCGGTTCGGCCAGCGCTATCTCTACGGCCATATCGTGGAGGAGGGGCGCAACCTGATCGTATCGGCCGGCCTCGGATGCTCGACGCTGCCGGTGCGTTTCGGCGCGCCACCGGAAATCGTGCTCGTGGATCTTGCGTCTGAGCACAATGTCGCCTGAAGTCGGCTGACGCGGCGACAGACAAATCGGAATTCACTGCATGACAGAGACACCAGACGTCTGGCCGGACCTCGCCGGACGCATCATCGACGACGAGAGCGGGCGGCGGCACGTGCTGCCGGTGCGCGTCTATTTCGAAGATACGGACGCGGGCGGCATCGCCTACCACGCCTCCTATATCCGCTGGTGCGAGCGCGGCCGCACGGATTTCCTGCGGCTGCTCGGCACCGACGCGCGCCGCCTCATCGACGGCTCGGCGAGCGTGGAGCCTGCCGCGTTCGTCGTGCGCCGTATGACCTGCGATTTCCTGCGGCCGTCGCGCATGGACGATGTGCTGATCGTCGAGACGCGTGTGAAGGAACTGGGCGGGGCGAGCGTCACGCTTTTGCAGACCGTACTCAATGACGGGCGCCGCGCGTTCGAAGCCGAGGTGACCGTCGTGCTCGTGGCTGTTTCGGGGAAGCCGCTGCGGCTCTCGACTGCGATCCGGTCCGCCTTCAGCGGTGCCGACGCCGCCTACGTTTTGGGCAAGAGCGAGAACTCGGAATAATTCCCGCCATCCCAGGCGCATAGACAAGTCGCCGGCAGCCAGCAATGATGCCGGCGCCGCAGGGAATTGCCGGGGGGCTTCATGACGACCGCGAAGGATTCGAGCGGAATCGATCTCGACATCAAGGACGCGATGGAAGGGCACGAACGCTTCCGTCTCGAGTTCGAGCGCGACAAAGCATTCTACCAAAGCCTCGCGATGAAGAAGCAGAAGCCACGCTTGCTTTGGATCGGCTGCTGCGACAGCCGCGTCGTGCCCTCGCAGATCACGCAGGCCGATCCCGGCGAATTGTTCGAGGTGCGAAACATCGCCAACTGCGTTCCGCCGGCCTGGGCGGACGACGAAGCCGTCGGAGCCGCGATCGAATATGCGCTCGGCCATCTCGGCGTCGACGACGTCGTCGTGTGCGGACACTCGGGATGCGGCGGCATTCATGCGCTGGCCGAGCCTATTCCGCCCGATCAGGAAGCGCATCTCGGCCGGTGGGTAGAGTATACCCGTCCAGCCCACCAGCTCGTCGCCGCGGCGCGTGTTCCCGAGGAGGAGCGGATCGCCGCCACCATCAAGGCGCACATCCTGTTCCAGCTCGACAACCTGATGACATACGACGTCGTCGCGAAAGGCGTGGCCGAAGGAAAGGTCGGCATTCATGGCTGGCTTTACGATATGGAGCAGGGCGAGATCCAAGCGTACGATTCCAAAACCGGCACGTGGCGCGGGCTGCGCGAAAGCGGGGCGCAAGACACGCCATGACAACGATCGCAATTTTCACACTGACGGCGATCTGCGAAATCGCCGGATGCTTCGCCTTCTGGGCCTGGGCACGGCAGGGAGCTTCCGCACTCTGGCTCGGCCCGGGCATTGCGGCACTCATCGCATTCGCCTGGCTGCTGACGCGTATCGACAGCGATCACGCCGGGCGCGCGTATGCGGCTTACGGCGGCATCTACATCGTGGCGTCTCTGCTATGGCTGTGGGCGTTCGAAGGGACGCGGCCGGATCGCTGGGATGTCGCGGGCGGCGTTGTGTGCCTGCTCGGAGCTGCGCTGATCCTCTACGGACCACGATCGGTCTAGAGAGTTTGCGGGTTCCGTCCTCCCGATCCTCACAACGGGAAAATGGCCCTTGTTTGGTCATATTGCGCGGCAACAAGGTTCTTGATGGTCCGTGCGCGTCAGTGCACGTTTGCAACCGCCAGGGGGCGGATTGCCGATTCGACACCGACATCTTCACGGGGCACTCGGCCGCCCACCTCTGGTCCTGTATGAGACCGGTCGCTCAACGCTTCGGATGGGTAGGATCCGAAGCGATTACGGTCCAAGCCTCGAAAGACGGTTGACGCAATGAATCCGGCAGACGTGACGCAAACCACCCTTGCGCCTCAGGCGCATGGCGTGTCCTTCATCGAACTCTTCATGCAGGCCTCGCCGACCGTCCAGTTCGTGATGGTCGGTCTAGGCCTCGCATCCATCTGGTCGTGGGCGATCATCATCGAGAAGCTGATCGCATTCCGGCGCGCGCGCATCGAAGCGGATCGCTTCGAGCAGACGTTCTGGTCCGGCCAATCGCTCGACGAGCTCTACAACGGCCTGTCGCGCGGACACACGATCACCATGGCGGCGCTGTTCGTCGCGGCGATGCGCGAGTGGAAGCGCTCGGTCGAGGGCAATATCCGCGCACTCGGCGGCATCCAGCTCCGCGTCGAAAAGGTGATGGACGTCACCATCAGCCGCGAGATGGAGCGGCTCGATCGCCGGCTCCTGTTCCTGGCGACGGTCGGCTCGACGGCTCCGTTCGTCGGGCTGTTCGGCACGGTCTGGGGCATCATGACGAGCTTCCAGGCCATCGCGATCTCGAAGAATACGAACCTGGCGGTGGTGGCGCCGGGTATCGCGGAAGCTCTGTTCGCGACGGCGCTGGGTCTGATGGCCGCCATTCCGGCCGTCGTTTTCTACAATAAGTTTTCGGCCGATTCGGCGGCGATCAGTCAGCGGCTCGAGGCCTTCGCCGACGAGTTCGCCGCGATCGTGTCGCGCCAGATCGACGTGAGGAGCTGATACGTCGATGGGGATGAGCGTCAAAGCGGGGGGAGGCGGCAGGCGGCGCGGCAGGCGCGCCAAAGCGGCCCCCATGAGCGAGATCAACGTCACGCCGATGGTGGACGTGATGCTCGTGCTTCTCATCATTTTCATGGTGGCCGCACCGCTGTTGACGGTCGGCGTGCCCATCGAGCTACCGCAATCGCAGGGTAAGCAGCTCGAAAGCAACAAGGAGCCGCTGACGATCTCTGTTTCGGCGAACGGCGATGTTTTCATCGGCGAGACGAAGGTTTCGATCGACGAAGTGGCGGACAAGCTGAAGGCCATCGCCAAGAATGGTGTCGACGAACAGATCTTCGTGCGCGGCGACAAGGGAATCACCTACGGCACGGTCATGCGGGTCATGGGCCGCATCAGTGCCGGCGGGTTCAAGAAGGTGTCGCTCGTTACAGAGGTTGAAGAAGGGGCGGCCGCCGCCCCTTGAGATCGATCCGCGGTCCGAGGGCCGAGCAGGCTTGGACTGCGTTCGAGGACGAAAAAGGCAGATGCAGCACTTGCGAGGACATGAGGCGCGCGGCAGCGCCGGCTCCACGCCATCGATCCGGGCGATGCGCGGCGCACCGGCGGTCTCGCACGGTCCAGGCCAACTTTGTGGGGGCCGTCCGTGCCGTTTGGGCTGACCCTTTCCATTCTTCTGCACGGCGGCGCGCTCTTGTGGGCGTATCTTGCCATGGCCGCAACGCCGCCGTTGGCGCCGCCGGAACCCGAGCCGGTGACCGTTGCACTCATCACGCCTTCGGAGCTGCTTGCGCTCAAGAAGGGCAGCGAGACGGCCAAGGAACTCGAGGCGAAGGCGAAGGAAGAGCCCAAGCCCGAAGTTTCAAAGGTCGAAGCCGAAAAGGCGAAACCCATCACGGCCCAAGAGCTTCCTGTGGAACCGGCTCCGCCCGAGCCGACGAAGGCTGCCGAGGCGCCGCCGCCCGAGCCGCCCAAGCAAGAGCCGCCAAAAGAAGAACCGAAGCAGGAGCCGCCGAAGCAGGATCCGATCGCGGAGAAGCTTGCTGCGCTGCCGCCCGATCCGCCGCAGGGTCCCACGCCCGACGAGCTGAAGAAGATCGAGGACGAGAAGAAGGCCGCCGAGGAAGCCAAGAAGGCGGAAGAGCAGAAAAAGCTCGACGAGCAGAAAAAGGCCGAGGAAGAAAAGAAGAAGGCCGAAGAGAAAAAGAAGGCCGAGGAAAAGAAAAAGAAGCTCGAGGAAGAGAAGAAGAAAAAGCTCGCGGAGCAGAAGCGCAAAGAGGACGAGAAGAAGAAAAAGCAGCAACAGGCAGACCGTCTCGCGGCCCTGCTCGACAAGGATCCGACCCGCAAGGGCGCGCCGAACTCCGCGACGCAGCCGCAGAACCCGACCGACTACACAGGGCCGACGGCGGGTGCACGCGAAGGCGATGCGCCGGTTTTGTCCGTGCGCGAGCAGGATCTCTTGCGCGGCCAGATCAGCGCGCAGTTGCGACAATGCTGGAAACTGCCCGGCGGCGGCGGCGGCATCGAGACGATGGTCGTCACCGTCCGGTGGCGTTTGCGGCCCGATGGCTCGCTGGACGGCGAGCCGGTCGTCGAGCACCCGCAGTCGGGCCCCGTTTTCCAGATCGCGGCCGAAGCGGCGCTTCGGGCGGTGAAAGGATGCTCGCCCTTCCAGCTTCCGGAAGACAAATACTGGGCCTGGAAGCTGATCACGTGGGATTTCGATCCGCGAGAAATGCTGTAAGCGTAGCCTCGTAGGCTGTTTTTTGCTTTTCCGCTCCTTCTCCAGCACTCTGGCGCCACGATTTACATCGAAGAAGAGGCCCATGACCGACTGCCGCCCCCTGTTCCTTGCCCCTCGGAACCGCCAGATGCGCCTGATTTCGCTTCCGTTCGCTGCGATGCTCGTCATGGCGATAGCCTTCATCGCGCAGCCCGCCGTTGCACAAATCGACGATGCCTATCGGCCTCCGGCCGGCGGCGGTGGTGGTGGCGGCGGCTTCGGTGATCAGTTGCGCCGGCAGGGCTATGAAGTTCCGCCTCCAAGCGGCGGAGGCGGTGGCGACGGCGGTGTCCGCGGAGGCGGAGCTCCCGCGGCCGGCGGCGGTGGCCCGGGCATGAGCGGCGGCAACAATTTTACGGGCGAGGGTGGCCTGCGCGGTACGCAGCGGCAGGGCACCATGGCGCCGATTCCGATCGCGATCCCCGCGTTCACCGGCGACGATCCCAAGCTCGCGGCCGACGTCGCCCAGGTTGTGATGGCGGATCTCGAGCGCTCGGGACTGTTCCAGCCGCTCGATCCGCAGTCGTTTCTGGAAGATATCAGGGATGTCAATGCGTTGCCCCGCTTCCCGGATTGGCGGCAGGTGGGGGCTGAAGCGCTCGCCGTCGGGCGTGTCTCAAGAGGCGCCGACGGACGTCTAACGTCCGAGTTCCGGCTGTGGGACGTCACCAGCGGTAAGCAGCTCGCCGGACAGCGATTCACGACCGGCGCGCAGAACTGGCGCCGCGTCGGACATTTGGTTGCGGATCAGGTTTACGAGCGACTCACGGGCGAAAAGGGCTACTTCGACACGCGCGTCGTTTTCGTCGACGAGACGGGGTCAAAGGCCAAACGCGTCAAGCGTTTGGCCATCATGGACCAGGATGGCGCCAATGTCCGGCTGCTGAGTCAGGGCGGCGAGCTGGTGCTGACGCCGCGATTCAATCCGGTGGCGAGCGAGATCGCCTACATGTCCTACACGAAGGATCAGCCGCACGTTTTCCTGATGAACCTCGAGACGGGCAAGCGCGAGGCCGTCGGCGAGTTTCCGGGCATGACGTTCGCACCGCGATTCTCGCCGGACGGGCAGCGCGTGATCATGAGCCTGCAGAGCGGAGCCGATTCCAACATCTTCGAGATGGATCTCAGGACGCGGCAGTCGCGGCAGCTCACCAATTCGAGCGCTCTCGATACAAGCCCCAGCTACGCGCCGAACGGCCGCGAAATCGTGTTCGAATCCGACCGCGAAGGCACGCAACAACTCTACGTCATGGGCTCGGACGGCTCGAACGCCCGTCGGATCAGCATGGGCGAAGGGCGCTACTCCACGCCGGTCTGGTCTCCGCGCGGCGACTACATCGCCTTCACCAAGCAGCTCGCGGGCCGATTCCTCATCGGCGTCATGCGTCCGGACGGGTCCGGAGAGCGCGTACTGACCGAGGGCTACCACAACGAGGGGCCGACTTGGGCCCCGAACGGCCGCGTGCTCATGTTCTTCCGCGAGAGCCAGGGCGAGGGCGGCGGGGCGCGAATCTACTCCGTGGACCTTACGGGCTATAACGAGCGAGTCGTAAATACCCCGTCGTTCGCCTCGGATCCGGCCTGGTCGCCGCTCCTGAACTGAGACACGCGTTAACCGGGTTTTAACTGCGCCGGGGCTAAGATTGCATCAGCGCCCTTGCGTCTACATGGGGCGTTTTGGCTTTGTAAAACAGTGCCTTCCGATCGTCTTGGGTCGGCCTTATCTCGCTTAGTGGACCATCGACAACGGCGTTGCATTTTCGCATCAACGAGGGGGGAAAACAGTGCTGCACGACCCTCTGTTCTTGATCAAATCATGCCGGGCCGGTACCCAAATATTCGGCTCGTTGCCGAACAAGCATCAGGAGATAAGACCATGCAGGGTGTGAAGGGGCTGATCGTTCTCTCGGCTGCCATCGTCGCTGTTGCACTCGGCGCTTGCCGTCGTGAAGAAGCGGCACCGTTGAAACTCGGCGCCGAGGTTCCGACTGCCACGGAAGTGGCTCGCTAACGTCCGAAAAATTCTTTTTTGGGACACAACAGGAGATACTACCATGAAGGGCGCTATCGTTCTTGCCGCTGCTATCGTTGCTGTCGCTCTCGGCGCTTGCCGTCGTGAAGAGGCTGCTCCTCTCAAGCTCGGCGCTGACGTTCCGGCTGTCGCCGACGTTCGCTAAGCGAATTCAAGGCTGGTCTGGACGACAAGTCCAGGCAAGCTTGGAAAATAAGAGCTGTCGTAGCCGATGCTACGACGGCTCTTTTTCTTTGCGGACGCATTTCATTTCTTTTGTGCACGTAGTGACGGTGTGATCCTTTTGCGTCTCTTAGCGTGAGCCGGCGTGCTGGACCGACGGTTTTCCCACGTCAAATTCGCCTGTGTCACATTCGCTGCTTGCCGCCTTGCGCCATATCCCTCATTTTGCCACTGACGTCTCCGGGGACGACCAATCAGGCGGCAATTGCCGCGGCGGTCCGCCGTCCGCGCCAAAGGTGCGCAGGTCTTTCCTCCAAAGCCCAACAGAGGCTCGGAGGCTCATTCGGGAAACGTTCCATAGTGTCGTGGGGTCGGCGTACGGACATTTTCTGCGGATCTTTGCCGTATGCGGTGAGTGGCCACATTTTCGTACTCGGGCTCAGTTATTTGGGTCGCACTAGGGGAACAATTCGGTTCCGGTGAGCGGATCGCCGCCGTCGAGCCAGCGAAAGGAAGATTTTATGGCGCCTGTCTCTCGGGCCTCGAGCTTTGCCTGCGTGTTGCTGCTCATTTTCGGTGCTGCGGTGGCCGGCGGCTGCGCCAATAACCAGAACGATCCCAACTCGCAGCTCGGGCCGGACGGCAAGGGTCCGATCACGCCCGGCACGCAGCGCGATTTCAGCGTGAACGTCGGCGATCTCGTTTACTTCTCGTCCGACAGCACAGACCTGACACCGGAAGCCCAGGCCATCCTGCAGAAGCAGGCCCAGTGGCTGCGTCAGTACTCTCAATTCACGATCACGATCGAAGGCCACGCAGACGAGCGCGGCACGCGCGAGTACAACATCGCGCTCGGCGCCCGCCGCGCGACGTCCGTCCGCAACTACTTGGCGCAGAACGGGGTCGCGGCGAATCGCGTGCGCACGATCTCCTACGGCAAGGAGCGGCCTGTGGCCGTGTGCAACGACATCTCGTGCTGGTCGCAGAACCGCCGCGCGCAGACGGTGCTCAACAACCGCGTTGCTTCGTAGGTCAAAGGTGTAGGCGCGCGGGCGCCTTCACCAAAATATCACGCCCCCGAAAAACCTTTACCGGAAAGCGCTTTCGCGCGGCCGCTGCTTCAACGGTGGCAAAGTTTGGCCTCAATGCAAGCGCACATCACCACCTCAGAATAAGGGGTGTTGGCTCTGGCCAGCGCGATGCGACGTGAGGTGCGGTTCATGTGCTCGGGCATGTGTCCACGACTGCCGATTGAAAGCGCGACAGGACTTCGATCGCGGGCGTGGCTCGCGAGCTTCCTGACGGCGGCGGCCATCGGCGCGTGCGCAGCGATCTTTCCCGCTCATGCCCAGCAGGCCGGCGCACCCAGCGATGAAGTGCCAATCGGCACCTTCAATCTCGGCAGTCCTCCAAACGCGTCGCCCGACGGCTTCTCCGTCGTCGAGCCGCCCGAAGGCTTTTCGGCGGACCGTCGCGACTCGGCCAACGATGGCAGCCGCCGCTGGTTCTTCCAGAGCTGGGAAAAGCCGCCGCAGAAAGACGACTCCGAGGCGGTCTATGCGGAGGCCGTTCGCGCGCTCGACAGCAACCGCATGGTCGAGGCACAGCGGTTGTTCGAGGCGCTCATCGCCGAGACACCCAACAGCGCAAGGGCAGCGGCTGCGCGGCAGCACCTGGGCCGGATCTATCGCACGGTCGAGACAGGCTCGACGTCCGACTCGAATCGGACGTGGCCCGGCGGACAAGACGCAGCCGCGAAATCGGTCTCGCTCAATCTCTCGCCAGTTCTTTCGCGCACAGTGATCCAGAATGCGCGCGTATCTCCGAGCATCGACGGGCAGTTCCTGTCGGATGCGGGAGATCGCGTGTTCTTCAGCACCGGGAGTTCCGACCTCGGCACGCGCGCGAGGGGCGTGATCCAGGCGCAGGCGCGTTTTCTGATCCGCCATCCCGCGATTTCGGCAGCCGTAGAGGGTTACGCGGATGAAGGCACGCTTCCCGACGACGAGACAATTCGTATTTCGCAAGCTCGCGCGGCCGTCGTCCGAGACCGTTTGATCGCGGAAGGGGTCGCCGCCTCGCGATTGGTTGCCTACGGGCGGGGACGCGAGGACCGCGTATCCAATTGCCCGGCACCCGAGTGCTTGGCTCAGAACCGGCGGGTGGTAACCGTTCTGCTCGACGGTCCTGTGCCTGCCGATGCGAAACCGCAACGCCGGGCGGACGACAACACCGGCGCGGGCAGCGGCTCGCCGAGCCAATAGAGCCGAAGTGGGCCCAATGCCGCCGTTCAAGTTGACAACTCCGGTTCAACAACGGACAGCGAGGCGGCCATGCGGTATGAACCCGGCGACGGGATACGCGAAGCGTCGCAGGCTTCGCCATGGTCATTGCAATCTCAGCGGCTTATGGTGCCGTGCGACCGCACATCTCTGATTGATCATATTTTTCGCGCGGACATCTCGCGCACTTCGTGGAAAGAAAGCGTTCAGCCCATGCACTCGTCCAGGCCTCATTCGACAGGACGCATTTTGGGAGCGGTCGCGGGTGTCGCGCTGGCTTTCGGGCTCGGCATGCCTCCCTCTATCGGACAGAGTATCCAGAGCGAGCAGCTTCCTGCCGTCAAAGGCGCGCAGGGCGCGGGCGCAGGCGCGCCGGCCGCGAAGAGCGCAGCGAAGGCGCCCACGCCCAGCGGCGGTGGCGATGCGGGTTTGCGTGAACGCGTCGAACAGCTCGAAGGCCAACTCGTCGATCTGCAAGTGGTGATCGGCACGCTCGAGTCTCTCGCGCGAACCGGCGGAGCGGTTTCAGCCCCCGTGCGTTCGGAAGGGAGCGGTGGCGCAGGCGTCGGTGCCGGCGATCGCGTGCGCCTCGACAGCATGGAGACGCAAATCCGTGCGCTCACCGCCCAGGTCGAGCAGCTTGCGAGCGAAGTGCGGGCTCAAGGACAGCGCCGCTCGGATGCAGCGCCTCCCGTGCAGCAGAACTCGTATGCCGACAATGGCCCTCAGACGAGCCGCTTCGGTTCGACGACCGTCACGTCCGACAACGCCGATCCGATCGGTGCCCTTGCCGATCCCAACGGACCTTTCGGGCAGGGGGGGGCTTCGCCGCAGGGGGGCGCTGCTCCGCCGGGGCCAGTGCCGCCGACGTCGTATGGGTCGGAGAATTTGCCACCGGCCGGGGGCGACAGCGGACAATTCGCGGCAGTCGATGCTGCGGCGCAGGGCAACCCGAAACAGATGTACGAGACCGCATACGGACACCTGCTGCAGCAGGACTATGGATCCGCGCAGGCAGGCTTCCGCGATTTCCTGAAGGCTTATCCGCAGGATCCGCTGGCGCCGAATGCGCTCTACTGGCTTGGCGAGTCGCACTATGTGCAGCGTAATTTTGCCGATGCCGCCGAGGCATTCGACCTGGTGATCAACGCCTACGGAAGCAGCGGCAAGGCGCCCGACGCGCAACTGAAGCGCGGCATGGCGCTTGCGCAGCTCGGCAAGAGGCAAGACGCCTGCACGGCATTGCGGGGCGTCGCGTCGAAATTTCCGAGCGCGCCAGCACAGCTCAAGGCGAAAGCCGATAGCGAGCGGCAGCGGATCGGGTGTCCGTGACGCCGCGAGCGGGTGACCGCTCAACGATCCTCGGACCGTCGATCTGCCGGGCGGTCTGAGTGCAAGTCCGGAGCGGTTCTGCCGGACGTCGGCGAGCGTTGGACGTGCGTACCGTGCAAGTTCCTGACCTCGATGATCTGTTCTCGATCCTGACGCCGTTCAAGCGAGCGGTTCTCGCTGTTTCCGGCGGTCCCGACAGCATGGCGCTAATGATGCTGGCGGCGCGTTGGGTGCGCGCGGGTCATGCGCCGCCGGGGCTGACATTCGACGTGGCGACCGTCGATCACGGGTTGCGTCAGGCATCGGCGCACGAGGCAGAATGGGTGGCGGAGCGCGCCAAGGAGTTCGGATTTTCTCACACGACGCTCGTCTGGAGCGGAGCGAAGCCGGACACTGGAATTCAGGCGCAGGCGCGCGAAGCGCGTTACGCTCTTCTGGCTGCGCACGCGAGCAGCCACCCGCCGGCGGCGATCGTCACCGCCCATACGCTCGACGATCAAGCGGAAACGCTGCTCATGCGGCTGGGCCGGGGCAGCGGACTCGACGGCCTCTCGGGCATGGCCAAGGTGCGGCCGTTGCTCGCCGGCGGATCGGTGCAACTCGCGCGGCCGTTGCTCGGCCTTTCGAAGGCGAAACTCGCTGCTGAGCTCAAATCCATGGGCGTCGACTGGCTGAACGATCCGAGCAACGACCGGCTCGAGTTCGAGAGGGTTCGGCTTCGCGCGGCGCACGTGCTTCAAGGGGAACTCGGCCTCACCAACGAGAAGCTAGCCCTCAGCGCATCCCGCCTTGCGCGGGCGCGTGATGCCCTCGACCGGCTGACGGACGAGAGGTTGGACGCCATCGTAAACCTGCACGATGGCGTGTTCGCATCGCTGGATCGGACGGCATGGGAGCGGGAGCCTGCGGAGGTGCGGGTTCGGCTGCTGTCGCGTTTGCTTGTGGCCTACGGCGGCGATGCAAAGCCGGCGCAACTCTCGCAGATCGAAGCCTTGGAGACCGCCCTCGCGAACGGCAAGCCCATGGCGCAAACGCTCGGCGGATGTATCGTTTCACAGGGCCATAATACATTGAGGCTTTATCGCGAACCTGGGCACCAGAAACTGCCCGAGGTCTCGCTCGCGCCGGGTGAAGAAGCGCTGTGGGACTGGCGCTTCCGCATCCGTTACGATGTTGGCGATGGCGTGGAGGTGCTCCCCGAGCAGGTGTCGGTGAGGGCGCTTGGGCTCCCGGCGTATGCAACTTTACGCAGCAGCCTGCCCGCCAATGCCCGTCCACCCGCGCGAGCCGCCGCGGGGTTGCCGTCGATCTGGGCTGGGCCCAGGCTGCTGGCGGCGCCTACCCTGCAAGGCGGGTCCGCCTTCGATGGCCGTTTCAGCGCGGTATTCCTGGGACTGGACCGGCTACCGAGGTAGTTTTGGGCCCGTCCGGCGCACGCAAATTCGCCGGAGAGTCGATGTTCACCAACCGGGACGATGCGGCGCCTGGACCTATGCCAAATGGGCCATTCAACTTGGCAAACACGGGGTAGGCACCTATCTTACCGAACAGTTAGACGCGGATCGTGCCGGCCTTTTCCCTCGCGCCGGACTTCTCGGGAAAACAAATGAATCCGAACTTTCAGAAGCTTGCGATCTGGGTAGCGGTTTTCGTGCTGCTGGCAGCGCTCTTCAACCTGTTCAACAACCCGACACAGGGCCGGCGCGGAAGCGAGATCAGCTATTCGGATTTCCTCAGTGCAGTGGACGCGGGCACGGTGTCGGAAGTGACGCTGGCGGGCAATCGCATCTACGGCACCATGCGGGAGAATTCGACCCCCTTCACGAGCTATGCTCCGGCCGATCCCGGTCTTGTCGAGCGCCTGAAGGCGAAGGATGTGAAGTTCAAGGCCCGGCCGTCGGATGAAGACGTGCCGTCGATCCTGTCGGTCATCCTCAACTGGTTCCCCATGCTGCTCCTGATAGCGGTGTGGGTGTTCTTCATGCGCCAGATGCAGTCCGGCTCCGGGCGGGCCATGGGCTTCGGCAAGAGCCGCGCGAAGCTGCTGACCGAGCGCCAGGGGCGCGTGACGTTCGAGGACGTGGCCGGCGTGGACGAAGCGAAGGCCGATCTCGAGGAGATCGTCGAGTTCCTGCGTGATCCGCAGAAGTTTCAGCGGCTCGGCGGACGCATTCCGCGCGGCGCGCTTCTGGTCGGCCCTCCTGGCACCGGCAAGACGCTCATTGCCCGTGCGGTGGCCGGCGAAGCCAACGTGCCGTTCTTCACGATCTCGGGTTCCGACTTCGTCGAAATGTTCGTCGGCGTCGGCGCGAGCCGCGTGCGCGACATGTTCGAGCAGGCGAAGAAGAATGCGCCCTGCATCATCTTCATCGACGAAATCGACGCGGTCGGCCGTCATCGCGGCGCCGGCCTCGGCGGCGGCAACGACGAGCGCGAGCAGACACTGAACCAGCTCCTCGTCGAGATGGATGGCTTCGAGGCCAATGAAGGCATCATCATCATCGCGGCCACCAACCGGCCGGACGTGCTCGATCCCGCTTTGCTGCGCCCTGGCCGCTTCGACCGGCAGATCGTGGTGCCCAATCCGGACATCGCCGGCCGCGAGAAGATTCTCAAGGTTCACATGCGCAAGAGCCCCATCGCGCCGGACGTCGATCCGAAGACGATCGCACGCGGCACGCCGGGCTTCTCTGGCGCCGATCTCGCGAACCTCGTCAACGAGGCCGCACTGCTTGCGGCGCGCCGCAACAAGCGTCTCGTCACACAGTCCGAGTTCGAGGACGCCAAGGATAAGGTGATGATGGGTGCCGAGCGGCGCTCGATGGTCATGAGCGAGGAAGAGAAGCGCAACACCGCCTATCACGAGGCGGGCCACGCCATCGTCGGCTTGTCGGTGCCGTATGATCCGCTGCACAAGGTGACGATCATTCCGCGTGGCCGTGCCCTCGGCGTGACGATGAACCTGCCGGAAGGCGATCGCTACAGCCGCACGCGCCAGTGGTGCGAGGCTCGCCTCGCCGTGCTGTTCGGCGGCCGCGAAGCTGAGATCCTTCTCGGCGGCGCCGATAACGTCACAAACGGCGCGACCGGCGACATCCAAATGGCGACGCAGCTTGCGCGCGCGATGGTCATGGAGTGGGGCATGTCCGACAGGCTCGGGCGCGTCCGCTACAATGGTAACGAGCAGGAGGTCTTCCTCGGTCACTCCGTGACGCAGACGAAGCACATTTCTGACGAGACGGCGAAGCTGATCGACGAGGAAATCCGCAGCCTCATTCATGCCGGCGAGGCGAAGGCCAAGCAGATCCTGACCGACAACATCGACAAACTGCATGCTGTCGCAAAGGCGTTGCTGGATTTCGAGACCATCTCGGGCGAAGAGGTTGCGACCATCATGCGCGGCGAGAACATCATTCGCCGCGACGATGACGGCTCCAAGGGCTCGGCAGGCCCTGCCGTTCCCACCGCAGGCCGGACGCGCCCGCGCGAGGAACCGGGTGCCGGCGGGATGGAACCTCAGCCGCAGGCTTGATAGCCTCCGGGTTGCTCGCTTAATTTCTGAACGGCCGCGCAACGTCGCGGCCGTTCTGTTTTGGGGAAGGTTTCATGCAGCGCTCGCTCTATATTCGTCCGCTCGGCATCTACGCGGCGCGGCAGGAGGCCGATGCCGCCGAACTGCCTCAGGAAATTTGGGGCGGACTGCCGCTCGCGGGTGGCCCGCTTGCGTTTTCCGCGCTCGAAGTGCTCGAGAGAAGCCCTCGCGGCACGCTGCGGCGGACGATCGGGCTCGGGGATCTGTTCGAACGCGACTGGGGACGGAACACGCTCGCGGCATCCGACCTCCTGGAGGAAGTCCGCGGTCCGCGCGCGCGTCTCGCCGGACTTTCGCTCGACCGTCCGCGCATCATGGGCATCGTCAACGTCACTCCGGACAGCTTTTCCGACGGCGGCCAGCATGACAACGTCAGCGCAGCCGTCGATCACGCGCTCAAGCTCGCGGAGCAAGGGGCCGACATTCTCGACATCGGCGGCGAGTCCACGCGGCCGGGCTCGGAAACCGTTGCGGTCGATGACGAGCTGCGGCGCGTCATTCCTGTGATTGAAGGGCTACGGGCAAAGACCGACAAGCTCATCTCGATCGATACGCGGAAGGCCGAAGTCATGCGGCGGGCGGCGCAGGCGGGCGCGGACATTCTCAACGACGTTTCCGCGTTGACCCATGATCCGGCAGCGCTGGACGTGGCGGCCGAGAGCGGCCTGCCCGTCATGCTCATGCACGCGCAGGGCGACCCGAAGACGATGAACGACAACCCGCAGTACAGCGACGTGGTGCTCGATGTGTTCGATTTTCTCGAACAGCGGATCCGCGCCTGCGTGGCCGCCGGAATTCCGAAATCCCGCATCGTCGCCGATCCGGGCATCGGGTTCGGCAAGCACCTGCACCACAACGTAGCAGTGCTGAGCGCCATGAGCCTTTATCACGGCCTCGGCGTGCCGGTGCTCCTGGGCGCAAGCCGGAAGAAGCTCATCGGGCAGCTCTGTAATGTGGACGCGCCCCGGGACCGGGTTCCGGGCTCGCTGGCGGCAGCGCTGCACTCGATTTCCCAAGGCGTGCAGATCGTTCGGGTGCACGACGTGGCGGAAACGCGACAGGCCATATCGGTGTGGGAAGCGGTCCAAGCCGGGTCGGAATCGGGGCTCCGCTGATTTTTTATGTGATCTTCTGCTCAATGCCCCTTGGCCGACAGGGGCGGATCAGGTCATCTCGCGGCAATGGGGACGTTCACCAAGTTGGGACGAAGGCTAGGTTTGTCCAGCAACCATCTTGGCGTGCATGTGCAAGGTGCCTATTATCGGGGCCACGGCCGTTTGGATAGTCGTCACGCTCCAGCTTTTTGATGAGATCGATATTTACGCTCCGGGTTTTAGCTCCGGGCGCAGCGCCCTTTGAATTTGTCCGTCTGGTGAGGGAACACATGACACGCCGCTATTTCGGGACCGACGGTATTCGCGGGCTTGCCAACAAGCACCCGATGACCTCAGAGGTCGCGCTCAAGGTCGGCATGGCTGCGGGCAAGCTTTTTCAGAGCGGCACGCACCGCCATCGGGTGGTGATCGGCAAGGACACGCGGCTTTCGGGCTACATGCTGGAAGCAGCACTCATGTCCGGCTTCACGGCGGTGGGGATGGACGTGTTTCTCCTTGGGCCGATGCCGACACCGGCTGTCGCCATGCTGACGCGTAGCCTGCGCGCAGACCTCGGCGTCATGATCTCGGCGTCCCACAACCGCTACGACGACAACGGCATCAAGCTGTTCGATCCAGACGGCTACAAACTCTCCGACCAGATGGAGCAGGAGATCGAGCGGCTGATCGAAGGGCCGAGCGACGCGCTGCTCGTCTCCGCGGACAAGATCGGCCGTGCCACGCGCGTCGACAGCGCCCAAGAGCGCTATATCGAATTCGCCAAGCGGACACTGCCAAAGAATCTCAAGCTCAATGGGGTCCGGATCGTCATCGATTGCGCGCACGGCGCGGCCTACAAGGTGGCGCCGGAGGCGCTTTGGGAGCTGGGCGCAGAGGTCATCTCGATCGGTGTCGATCCCAACGGCCGGAACATCAACCACAAGTGCGGATCAACTTCACCGGACGCGCTGATCGATAAGGTGCGCGAGATCCGTGCGGACATCGGCATCGCGCTCGACGGCGACGCGGATCGCGTCGTGATCGTGGACGAAAAAGGCTCGATCGTCGACGGCGACCAGCTGATGGCGGTGATCGCCGAAAGCTGGCACCGGCGCGGGAAGCTCAGCGCGGGCGGCATCGTCGCCACTGTGATGAGCAATCTGGGGCTCGAGCGCTATCTGAAAGCGCACGGACTTTCGCTTGCCCGCACCCCCGTCGGCGACCGGTACGTCGTCGAGCACATGCGGCGGCATGGGTTCAACGTCGGCGGCGAGCAGTCGGGGCACATCGTGCTGTCGGATTTCACGACCACCGGTGACGGGCTCGTTTCGGCGCTACAGGTGTTGGCTTGCGTGGTTGCAACGGGTCGGCCGGTGTCGGAGGTTTGCGCGCGCTTCACGCCGCTGCCGCAGGTTCTCCAGAACGTGCGCTACGCAAGCGGCAAGCCGCTCGACGACAATCGGGTGCGCAAGGCGATCGAAGGGGCCAAGCAGCGCCTTGGCGATGCAGGCCGCCTCGTCATCCGACCGTCAGGGACGGAACCCGTGATCCGCGTGATGGCGGAAGGCGACGACGAGACTCTCGTCAATACAGTCGTCGGCGATATCGTCGAAGCCGTCAGAGCAGCAGCTTCGCAGGCCGCTTAGCCGCTTATCATCGATGTTTCATCGCCCGCGCAGGCTCGCGGCGGTCGCGATGTGACGCATGCAGATCATCCCGGTTCCGAGACCGTGGGCGTGTGCCAGATCGATATGCCGTTTAAGTGTATATTAAACGTTCTCGGACAAAGTCCCTCTCGGTCAGTGCTGCGTCTAGTCACGTCCCGCCGCAGCGTTCGGGACAGCATTTGAAAGGGACAGTTCAATGAGAACCTCACGCGTCTGCGTCCTTCTGGGCGCAGCGGCAGTAGCGATTCTTTCCGTATCTTTCGCGCCTGTACAGGCCGCTGATCTCGGATACGGCAGCGTCAAAGACATTCCGCCTCCTCCTCCGTCGGGCCGCGCCTGGTACCTCAAGGGTACGATCGGCATGAAGAACCCGGAAGTGGGTTCGATCCGCGGCGTGGGCGATGGCCCGGGCTATGATGGATTTTCCGTCGATCACGCAGACATCAAGAGCACCGCACTCTTCGGCATGGGCATCGGTGTCGAACACAGCCGCTGGCTGCGCTTCGACGTGACCGGCGAATACCGCGGC
>VFQP010002616.1_pt1 | contig 19747 bp, 33 predicted proteins | sample 3512351 | NCBI WGS metagenome assembly VFQP01 (sample SAMN10412372, study PRJNA504923) | tailings metagenome | isolation source: Relicate 1 Philex TSF1 revegetated site | place: Philippines: Tuba, Benguet | collected 2017-08-29
ACACACACACACACACACACACACACACACACACACACACACACACACACACACAAATTCCCAGGGTACCGGTGAAGCCAATTTTCTTGGTGGGGTTGCTGCCAAATACAACCAACCTTTTGATGCTGATGAGGCAAAGCGTGTGTTTTTTCGTATGTACTTGAATACTGCCACACCAGGAAGCCTTGGATATCCAGGTAGGGGTGGGTGGGGGTGGGTGGGTGGGTAGTGGGTGGGTGTCTGAGTGTGTGTGTGTGTGGGGTACTAAGTATATAGTACATATAAAGTATATATATGCATGCTAATAAGTATGCAACGTATGCAACGTATGCAATGCTGTCCATGCTTGCAAGTGTAATGCCTTTCATCTATACCATCCCCCTTTCCTGTTATATCTATATCTCCCCCACCCCCTCTTTTTCCACCACTCCCCTCTTCTCCCACCCCCCTCTCTTTCTCCACCCCCCTCTCTTTCCCCACACTCTTATCTTTCCCCCCAGGTGCAGTAGAACTGGTCAAAGCATGTCAAGCAGCTGGTTTGAAAATCGCAGTCGCCTCCTCTGCCGACATGGTCAAAGTCAACGCCAACCTCAATGCCGCGGGTTTGACCGGCGTTGACTTTGATGCGGTTGTGTCTGCAGATGCATTTGAGAGACTGAAGCCGGCCCCTGATATCTTCTTGGAAGCTGCCAGGAAGCTAGGGGTGCCTCCGGAAGCGTGTGTGGTGATTGAAGATGCTGCTGCTGGTGTACAGGCTGCTCGTGCTGCAGGTAGGTGTAGTGTAATGTAGTGTAGTGTAGTGCACATACACATCAATCACCCCTCACACACCAATCACCCCTGACATACCCCTCACACACACCTCACACACACCTCAGGCATGCGTTGTATAGGTGTCACCACCACACTTGATGCTTCTACTATGAAGCAACAGCTACCAGACTTGGTTAGATCCAATATAGGGGATATTACACTTGATGATATAACAACACTGCAGTTCCCACAACAAGAATCCTCACAACAACAACAACAACAACAGCAGCAACAGGAGCAGGAGCAGGAGGAAGTGGGTGCACAAGCAAGCACCAGCAATAGCAGCAGTGAGGTGTGTGTAGTGTGTTCGTACGTGCTGTGTGAGTATTGTGGTGGGTATCTTGTGGTGGATGCCTTGTGTTGTGGGTGAGTGTCTCATGGTGGATATCTTGTGGTGCATGTCGTATGTGCTGTGTGTATTATATGCTGGGTGAGTGTCTTGTGCTCCCATACACCCTCCTCACCTCTCTCTCTCTCTCTCTCACACACACACACACACACACTTCTCTCTCTCTCTCTCACACACACACACATACACACACACACTTCTCTCTCTTTCAAACACACACGTATCCACACACAATCTCACACACACAATCACACACATACATACACACACACACGTATCCACAACTCCAGGATGGTTTGAATGCAGTGGTGCAGCTGCCTGGTGGGTATCGCACTACCAGAAGGGACATGTTGAAGTTTGCTACACTAGGCATTGGTGCTGGCTCATTGTATGTTGCCATATCACGCTCACAGGTGTGTTTTATGTGTGATATGTGTGTGTGTGCTTGTAGTTTTATGTTGTGTTGTTTATGTTACATGTAGTTTTACTAATGATTTTTGTTGCAGTGTTGTTGTTTCAATGCATGTGTTGTACATGATGAACAAGTGGGGTATGAGGGAGTAGGTTGTCATTGTGAGAAGAACGGATGTGCAGGTGTATGCTTGTGTGTTATTGTTATTGTTACTGTTGTTGTTGGCAGTTGTGTGCATGGTTGCATTTCTATGTGTGTACCTGTGTGTATACCTGTGTGTGTTTATGTGTGTGTATGTTCATCTGTACAGTGAATGTACTTTTAGCATGTGTGTACACATGTACACACACATTTCCTCGTGTACACATGTACATGTACACACACATTTCCTCAACAGCGAGACTCTGATTTCCGCAAGTTTTTACGTCGGTTCAATATACCAATACTCGTGCAATTGGGCATCATAGCTTATGTTGGGGTGTCTTGGAGATATTGGCGTGAGGTGCATGTAGTAGTACTGCTATTGTTGTTTTGTGCTGTTTTGGGATGTTCTTGTGTTGTCGCAGTGTCCCTCACTTTTTCCCCTCTCATTTTCTCTTTCATTGGATTCTTTTGTATGTATGCACCATACCCCCCTGCACACATACATGCACCACCATACCCCCCACCACCATACCCCCCACTTCCCCCACCACCGTACCCCATTCCCACTCCCCACTCCCACTCCCACACCCCAGGCAATGTCATATGTCAGCTGGCAGAGTCTCCGCAACGCCCTCCTCCCCCCCGCGGCCCCCCCGGCTCCCGCAGGGGGCTCCACCCGGGCCGACCGTGTGGCAGCCTTTGCCCGGTACATCACCAGTATAGAGCGCCGAGGTGGTGGGTTGGAGGTCCCCCCTTTCCCACAGGGGGCCCAGTGGTACAATGCACCCCCCCTGTCCTGGGAAAGGGAGTTGAGAGGCAAGGTGGTGGTGTTGGATTTCTGGACATACTGCTGCATCAAGTATGTGTTTGAGTGTTTTGTATGTGTTATGCATGTGTTTGAGTGTGTTGTATGTATACGCATGTATGTGTTGTGTGTTGTGTTCACACCCACCCACCCACACCCACACCCACACCCTCTCCCACGGACCTTCTCTTGCAACCACCCACCCACGTTCACCCACACCCACACACCCTCTCTCTCACACACACAGTTGCATGCACGTGTTGCCTGACTTGGCCTACATTGAGCAGGAATACAAGGGTCAGCCAGTGACAGTGGTGGGTGTGCACTCAGCCAAATTTGATAATGAAAAGGATGATGATGCAATACGTAATGCTGTTATTAGGTATGTGTTTGTGTGAGTGTACGTGTGTATGTGTGTATGTGAGAGTATATGTATGAGTATGTATATGTTGTGTATGTCTGTATGAGGTATTGGGGGGGGGGGAAAGGAGAGGGCAAAGGAGAGGGCGCTACTACACCTGCTCTATAATATCACACCCCCCTTTTTTTCCACACACACACACACACACACACACACACACGTCCCAACCCACATACCCACATTAACCCCCCTCCCTCTCAGGTATGAAATAGAGCACCCAGTCGTCAACGATCGTGCAATGACCATGTGGCGTGACTTGGGTGTCTCCTCATGGCCCACCTTTGTGGTGGTGGGTGCCTCTGGTCGTGTGATTGCCTCTCTTGCTGGGGAGGGGCATAGGAATGATTTGAGTGAGATATTGGAAGCTGCATTGCAGGTGTATGGGGAGGCTGGTGTATTGGATGATACGCCGGTTCCAGAGGTATGGGGTATGGGGGGTAATCCACAGGGGTGTGTGTGGGGAGGAGGGTAGGGGGAGGTGGAGGATGGTAGGGGGAGGTGGCGGGAAGGGGATGTGTGGAGGGTATGGGTGTGTTTGGAGGAGAGGAGGGGGACGTGTGATGACTAGGGGTTGAGGAAAGGGAGTGGGTATGGGGTACATATACCGTGTAGAATGAATCGTATGTAAATAAACATCCACACATCACACTACCATATACATCATGCTACTATATACATTATGCTACTATATACAAATAGACACGCACACAAATACATACGCACACAAATACACACGCACACAAATACATACGCACACAAATACATACGCACACAAATACACACGCACACAAATACACACGCACACGCACACATACGCACACAAATACATACGCACACAAATACATACGCACACAAATACATACGCACACAAACACATACGCACACAAACAGGCACTAGAACGTTCCAAACATCATCCATACATCACACTACTATATACACTATTACAACACACACTACACACAGGCACTAGAACGTTCCAAGGACCCTCGCCTGGCAGCTTCCCCACTGAGGTACCCTGGTAAGATTGCAGTGGATGCTTCTGGGAACAGATTATTCATAGCTGATAGTAATAATAATCGTATTGTGATAACAGACCTCAAGGTGTGGTGTGTGTGTGTGTGTATGTGGGTGGGTGCTTGGTATTTGTTGGGTGTTTGTTGGTTTGTGTGTGCATACCATGTGGGTGTATGTGTGTATACACCATGTGGGTGTATACAATATATCTTCCTATCTACATAGAGTTACACATACTCCATGGTAATGCTTACATACAATGCCCACATTACTTCCCCCCCCCATCCCCTCTCCTCTCCACCACCACACTCCCCCCCCCTCCTCCTCCCTCTCCTCCCCTCCCCACCACCACACCTCTCCTCCCCACACCCTCTCCCTCACACCCCCTCCCTCACAAAATCTTCCAGGGTAGTTATATAGATCAGATAGGTGGCAATGGGCCAGTGCTACTAGATGGTTCATATGGCAAGGCATCCTTCAATAGACCTCAGGGTGTCGCCTTTGATAGCAACAAGCGCGTGTTGTATGTCGCAGACACAGAAAATCATGCGGTATGTGTTTGTTGTTTGATGGTGTGTATGTTTTTTGTGTATAGTGTATGTGTATAGTGTGTGTGTAGTATTTGTGTACAGTGTATGTGTACATTAGTTTACAACACCCCCTATCACCCTCTCCATTATCTCACACCACCTCTGGTTTCCTCTCACCACCCTCCACCCCCCACCCTCTCCCTCCCCCCTTCCACAAACACTCCTCCAGGTACGCAGCATTGACCTCAACACAAAGACGGTCAACACCCTGGCTGGCACTGGATTCAAGGCACAGGGGGACTACCTGGGGGGGCGTGCAGGCAGAGCCCAGCCACTCAACTCCCCATGGGATGTGGTGGTGTCGGGGGATGGGCGGGAACTGTTTGTTGCTATTGCTGGACAACATCAGCTGTGGAAGGTGTGTGTTTTGTGTGTGTGTTGTGTGTGTGTGTGTGTTTTGTGTTGTTTTGTGAGGTGGGGAGGGATTTGTATGAGGTGTATGTGTTGTTTGTTTGTATGTATGTGATGTTATTTGTTGTATGGTGGTTATATGGTGCCATATATGCAGTATGAATAAAGAATCCACCCCCACCTCCCACATCCCTCCCCCCACATTCATCCCTCCCCCAACTACACACGTCCCTCCCCCCCCTCCCCCCCATCCATCCCTCCCTTCATTCCCTTCACACCACATCTGCCTCCCCCCCCCCCCCCAACACACCTCAGATTGATCTCACCACTGGTGTTGCTGGTGTATGGAGTGGTGATGGGTATGAGCGCAACCAAAACGGACCCACTGGATATCAGACATCATGGGCACAACCTAGTGGACTCTCATTGTCACCTGATACAGGGCGCCTGTATGTAGCCGACTCTGAGAGCAGCACAGTACGTGGGGGGGTGTTTTGTATGTGGCCATACCCAACATTCTACTACCACCTCAAAACACCACCAGCAACACCACCACCATCTCAAACGATCCCCAGCAACACCAACACCCCCTCCATACCACCATGACCACCACCACAGGTGCGTAGTGTGGATGTCATGACAGCTGCCTCACGCCCCCATGTGGGAGGGGATCCCCTATTTTCCGACAACCTGTTTCGATTTGGTGATGTGGATGGAACCGGAAGCAATGCACTGCTGCAACACCCACTTGCTGTTGCTGCACTACCTGATGGTCGTGTTGCTGTTGCTGATTCATACAACCACAAGGTAAGGTGTGTGTTGTTGTTGCATGTGTACATTTTGTGTATTGTACATATGTGTATGTGATATGTAGGCATACTATGTACATATGTCTTTTGCCTCCACCCCCTTGGTTACATGGAGCCCAACCCCCTTAAAAAAAAAACACAGATAAAACTATTAGACCCCAAGTACAACACCATCACCACCCTGGCTGGCACTGGCACTGCAGGCTTTGCTGATGGCCGCCCTACCCAAGCATCATTCTCAGAACCTGCAGGCTTGGCATTCAACCCCACCACCAACACGCTCTACGTCGCAGACACCAACAACAACCTCATCCGTACAGTGCAGCTCGACACAGGCATGGTGGGCACGGTGTCCCTCAAAAACTGCCCACCACCCCGGGTGGCCCCTGGGTCCGCTGGGAGGGACCCCTTGCTGCTGGCGCTGGCACCCCCCGAGGGGATTCCGCTTGTGGCCGCAGAGCCCCTGGGGGGGAGTGGGGAGGTGCAGGTGCGGCTTGATTTGCCACGGGGCTACCACTACACACCTGGTGCAGGTATATGGGGGGACGATGTGCATCGGTGGTCATCATCATCATCATCGCAACACACATCCACATCGTCACAGGGTCACGCATGGAGGCAGCAGTGGTGGGCCCCGGCAAAGATAGCGTGACGGTGACACCAGCAAAAGTGTCTTTGGTGGAAGGAGAGGTACCCACATTCAAGGTTGCATCCACCGGCAGTGGTGGTGGTGTGGCAGTGGTGCGGGTGCTGGCAACGGTCTACTTTTGCCAGGATAATGATGTATGCTTGTACCAGCAGGTGTGCTTTGATGTTCCTGTTGGTGGGGGTTCAAGCGGGGGTGCTGTGCAGCTGTCGTACGCATTATCCCCCAAGGCGGTGACCGTAGCGTTGTAGTGGTTTGTTGTCAGATTTTTACATTTTCAATAGTGATATACGTATATTTATATATGATGCCAACTGATGATTGCTAACGAATACACACGCAAGCTGTTTGTTCAAACATACATGTGCTGCAATCAGCAACGACGTTTCTGAGGAAACTGGTCCAACAAGCACTACTATGGCATCCACAACAACGCCTATTGGATCAGGAAAAGATCCCAAGAAAGCGCTGCGCAATCTACTCTCGTCTCGCAAGAAACCAAAATCATCGATTGGAACTCCAGGCGCAGAGGTGCGTGGGCATGCGATACAGCTTATCGCAACAACAAGCCACCATCACAACGATATATTGTGACACATAATACACCTCACTAACCACCACCATTATCCATCACATTATATACAGGCCGCACGACAACGCTTTGGATGGAAGGCACGTCGTAGCAGCTTGGCTGATGACAACGTGAACTCTCCTTCCCTCAAGGCCAAAATTCTCCGGTTTGGAAATGACCCAGCAGAACATCACTCCCCCAAGCTTTCCACCATGCCGTTTGCAGAGGCAGCAACCAACACCACCCCCCGCAACGACACCATCCGTGAGCTCCAAGCCCAAGTGGAATACTGGCATACCAAGGCACTCACGGCCGAGGCGCTGCGATTTACACCACGCATTGCCAGTCATCGCACCCCGGGGGGCACCGCCCGTGGACGCCACAGCATGGGGGGGGTGGACCTGGAAACACCACGGTACTGTGGTATTGTGTGTTGTCTTTTCAACTGCATTATCCCCCTATTCATCACCCTTCACCACCCCACAGCAACCCACTCTACACGCCCCATGTCCTCCATGCACACCGTGCCTACGAGCTCAGCAATCCCATTTTCTCCCCCCATTCAGCATCCCCAAGCACCAGCCCAAAATCCACCACCCAGGCACACCATGACAACGACGACACATTGTTTGGGGAGGGTGCCTGGTCACATCAGGCCTTGTTGAGGACGCATAGGAGTTTGGATGATTGGGATGTGCGATCATGGCCGAGTCCCCCTTTGTTACAGCAGGCAAGTGCCCATCGCACTGCACCTCGCATGGCACGCTTTGGGATGCCAGACACATATAGTCATGGTGGTGATGGTGGTGTAGCTCATGGTGGTGGTGATGGTATCGGAAATGATGGTGGTTACATGAGACAGCAGCATGACACACCAGGGTTTGGCCGCACCCCCCCAGAAATACCCCGCTTGCAACTGTCGGGCCTGCTCCACACAGTGGGGCTTGATACAGGCGGTGATGGGATCAACAGTAATACCCCCATATGGGATGTAGGGATACGGAATGTCCTTGCATGCGATGCTACTGATGAGGAGGATGAGGAGGATCATGGGGGTGCGCGTGGTGCACACGCAGCAGAGGGGGGGACCCGCACAGACAAGGGCCCCTATACAGCACGCCTGTCTACCAGCAGTGCAGGTGCATCATCTGCACATGATGACGTGTCTATACTCGCAGACGATACCTTGAGTATACAAGGAGATGATGTGTCCGTTGTAGTGCGGCACGATGATGGTGTGTTGACAGATACAGCAGCAGGAGCACCTTGTACTGCACTCAACACTTGCCAGCACAACAACAGCATAGCAGCTGTGGGCACAGTTACCACAGATACTACCACATGCATGACTACCACATGCACTACAACCACAACAACAGCAATCAGACATTCCTCTGACCCAGTGAAAGACATGGCCACTGCACTCTCTGAACTCCAACGCAACATTGAAAAGCTGTCCACATGTCCCTCCCTGGTCAACAGCCCACGTGCCTACACCCACCGCTCCATGCATGGGTACACCAGCGTACCGGGGAGCCCCAGTATGTACACCGCACGCTCCACTGGGTGGTTGAGTGCCCGTACAAACAGCAGTAGTGATGTATATGGTGTGCCTAGTAGTGCGGCTGCCATGATGGCTGCTACGGGTGGTGGTGTGGAGAATGGTGTGGGGAATGGTGTGGTGAGGAGCATTGGAGGACAGGTGGATGGTCAACATGGTCAACAGCTTCCGAGTAGCTTCATGGCTGAGTTGCTTGACCGTAGCTGGGTGGATGGGTGTCATGATGTGGACAAGCTCAAGCAAGCTGTGGTGGCTTTACAGTCAATGCAGCTCGGTGTTGCTGTGGCTGCTGCTGCTGCATCTCCACCACACATGGTGTGTGTATTTGTTGTGGGGTGTACTTGTTGTGGGGTGTGTACTTGTTGTAGGGTGTGTACTTATGGCGGTGGTGTTGTGATCTGTGTACTGATGGTGGTGTGTGTCATGTGTTGGTGGTGGTGTGACTGTTGTATTGCTGCATGTGCACACATACTGCCCATACATCCACTTTTAACCAACTCGACCCACAATACATAATCACCATGGGCAACATATGTATACAGGACCCACCCTTCCCTCCTTCCCCTCCCACCACAGGCATCGTCCAACATGTTGTCCCCCATAGGTGAAGAACACTCCCCCTTTATCCACATGGCCCCCCACCTGGATGAGCTGGATACCCTGTTTGCACAAGTGGCTGCTGAGTTTCAGCAGGTGCAGGCAGACCAGGCTGAACTACAACAGAAACTTCTAGATGCACAACATGACCTGCATGATGCACAACATGACCTTCATGGGGGGATGAACAAAGGAAGGGAACAGAAACTTCTAGATGCACAACCCAGTGACCTGCATGATGGAATGGTCAACAGTGGAATGAACAAAGGAAAGGAACACAAGCTACTGGATGCAACGCAGCTACTGGTGGATGGTGAAGTGATAAAGGGGGGGAATGTGGTTGTAGCAACAGTGGGAGCAGTGAGTGTGGCAGAGGAGGAGAGGGAACAAGGAGAGGATGCTGAGAAACACACACATGATGACAAACGTGGAGAACATCAGGAGCAACAGCCCTCCATGTCACCCACTGAATTGCCCATGCTGGATGTTGCTGCTGTTGAGGGTAGCGACACATCAACCAGCCCACCACACCCTCCCCCTTGTGTTGCTGTGGAGAGCCCACCCACTGCTGCTGGGGGGTCGGCAGAGACATCCCCCTCATCCCTATTGCAGGTAGTGTATATTTTGTAGTGTATGTTGTAGTGTATATTGTAGCGTATACCATAGGATTTATCAACATGATGTTTTTTCATGCCAGTGTACATACACGCATATACACATGCACATACACATATATGCACACGCATTTACTTCCTTCATATATTGTATTTCCTTCATATATTGTCCGACACAATTGCATACTCAAGCGTCTCATGCATGTATGCAGCACCAGCACATAAATAGCAATAGCACATGCATGCACTCAAAAACCCCTCAGGCACTGGATGCCACCTTTATTCAGGCCCAAGCCGCACGCCTGATCCTCTCTGCCGACCTCTCCTCCCATGGGGGGACCCCCGCTGGAAGCGCAGGGCCCACCCCCGCACGGCGCAGGGGGCCCTTGGTCGACAGCCCCGGTACCACACTGCAAGGAGGGACCCCTGGGGGAGGGACCTCAGGCGGGACCCCTGGGAGTAGGACCCAGGGCCATGTGGGGTATACGATAAGCCCCCAGCTGCACAAGGCAATGAAGGAAAACTTTTCAGTGAGTTTGATGAGTTGGAAATTGAATGAGACACTGCAGCAGAATCAAACACTTGTACAACAGGTGGTTTTGGTGGTGTTTGTGTGTTCATATGATGTTGTGTGTGTATGCAGGTGCATGTTCGTGTGTGTGTGTGTGTACAGGTGCATGTGGGTATATACAGGTGCATGGGTGCATGGGTGTATATGTTCTTGTATGTATATAAAAACCACATGCATATCACACCAGGTTGCCATGTTGGAGCATCAGCAAAGGCAGTGGCGTCATGAGAAGCAGGTGCTCCAGGGTAGGTGTGACCAGCTGCAACAGGCACTTCACATAGCAGATGTAGTGCATGCTGTTGAAGATGCTGTTGAAGGAGGAATGGTGGTGGCAGAAACAACAACAACAACAGTAGGACAACAGCAAGAGCATGGAGATGCAGGTGTACACCCAACAGCAGACTCCACACCGGCAGTACACCAGACAAATGACACAGATCATGTGGTACCACAAAATGAAGCACATGTACCGCATGATGAAGCACCACAGCAGCAAATATCACCACTGCCACCACCACCATTGGTGGTCAACAGTACGCTGCTGACAGGACATGACACCATGATGACCAATGACATTATAATACATGCACCAGCTGATATTGTTCACCAAGATGTTGACCAAACCAATGACACCATGGAGGATATGCTTGAGGAGGATACCATGCATGCAACCACACCATTTGCAGCTGCCCTACCACCCTCACCACAAGAAGCATCAGCTCTCCCACCCTCACCACCACATGATAGCGCTGCACTCCCACCCTCACCACCACAAGAAGCATCAGCACTCCCACCCTCACCACCAACAACTGCGTCACTCTCATCATCATCATCACTGGTGGCACAAGCAACAGGAACTGGGTTGGATGTGCAGGAATCAGCAACACCATCAGGGTTGAATGACTTGTCACCAAAAACAACTGATTTGTCACCATCAGGCAATGACTTGTCACCATCATTCTCGTTGCTTGTACCAACGTATGGTGTGCGTATGTGATAACCTGATGTGACTGTGTGTATGTGCTTTGTGTGTATATACACTGCATGCTATCCTCATGTCAGACACACAAAAACACCTCCCACAGCCACAATCATCCTCATTTCTGCACCCCCCCTCCACACCACCACCACCATCCCCCACACCACAGTCCCATCTACTGTGAATGCAACCAACCATCCTGCAAGACATGCATCACCACCACCCACCCCAGCATCTCCCCCACCACCTCATCCATACACCCCACCCTCGACTCCCCACCTCCTGCACTCGCCATTCCCTTGTTGTCCCCCACTGGACCACCCCCTGGGAGTGGCTTGGCTGCTGATCTACCCAGCGAGGACTTGCAACCCTTTATGGATCGGTTTAATAAGGGTGGTGTTGGGTTTTCCCAGCAGGTATGGGTGTGAGGTTGTGTGGGCAAGGGGGTAGTGGTGGGGAAATTTTATGTGCCATGTTGAGGGTGTGCAGCAGAATTTCATTGCGTACTGTATATGATATCACATATCTGTCTGTTATGGTGTCACATATCTGTCTCTTGTGATGTCACGTATCTCCAATGCTGATAATGCACAGGGGAAAACAATGCATGACAGCGGTCATACTGCTGGTGACGATGCGCATGGCAATACCACACGTGGTGGTGTGGCAACGATGGAGGGGGCCATTGCTCGCAGTAGTAGTGGTGGTGGACGCACAGCTGCACTCATATCCATGTGGCGCATGCACACCAGTAACACCCATACCTCCACCACAACACGCACCAGTGCTTTTACTACGGGGGGGAGTTTTGTGGGGGCCTGTGCCCCAACACCACTGCCTGACAGTGGGGACCAGGGGGCCCTGCAGGTACCACAGCCCCCAATTACGTATAGAGAGGATGTGCCTGATGTGCCGCTCATGGTATGATGGGGGGATGGTGTGGTGCTCCGATGTACGATGTGCACAGCTTCCCAATCGATTACTCCACATGGCACTGCCCATCAAGTGCATCCCACCATGCACACTTCGCACCCCGTCGCACCCCATCGCACCCCATCATATGCAGGGCCAGGGATCTCTAGAAGCTGCTCGTAGGATTCCCAGTGGCACAGTGAGGGCACGACGAGCAGCTTGGCAGCAGCAGCAACGGGGACAGGGGCATGTGAAGAGCCCCTCTCGGAGTGCCGCCAAGGTGTGTGGATGGAGTGCGTTGAATACAGAGTGTATATGTATACAAGTGTGTTGAGGGTGTATTTGTATTCTTCTGTATGTGCAGTACCCCTGTGCGTACGCGTCAGTGATTGTGTGTACGCGTGGTATGTCACTTCACGTGGTATCCCCCATGGGCAAAACAGGGCAACCAGCGTGAAAACCATGGGCCAAATGCTGCAGTGACATCCCCTGATGCGTTGGAGAGCCCACGGGTGTTGCCAAAGCGGCGTGGGCGTCTGCGTGGTGTGCTGGCCAAGGTGTCACCTGGCAAACGCTGATGATGGATGTGTTGACGTTTGTTGTTACAACAAAATGTGTTTTTCTGGTACATCAAAAACGCTATATATGAAAAGCTTTCTGCATCATCTGTAACGTTTCCATCAAAGCACATTGCAGCAGCACTTACATCGTCTGTGATTGAGCAAAACAAGCCAATGTTCAACCAACGAACCAGTGTTTTAGACTACTTTAAGAAGCCAGTTGATCCAAAGGAACTTGTACGCAAATGGCAGTCAGATTTGCGAGCAGAAGTGCGAAAAACAGAGCGATCCATTATGGGTAGGTCCCTTGGTGCGCACCAGGCGCCTGCCAAATTCTCGTGATATACTTTTGCACACCATATGTAGCAACACCTGTCCTCTATGCTGCTGATGACATCCACTGGATATTCACAGAGATTGAGCGAGAGAAGAAAAAGACAGAAAAGGCGGTACGGGACGCTGCCAAGCGCAACGACATGGCTTCTGCCAAGGTTTGTGTGTGGTTGAAGGGTTGGCTGGAAATACATGTGTTGGTGTAGGGTTGTGGGGTTTTAGGAAATGCACATGGTGTATCCTTGTATGCACACTGTGGTTTACCGTTGTTGTTGTTGTTGTTGTTGTTGTTGATGATGATAATGTTATCAATGGTGTATTTCTTCCCCATGTTTGTCTCTCCCACACCACCCGCAGATACTTGCCAAGGAGATTGTACACAGCAACAAGGCCATTAGTAGGCTGTATGTGAACAAGGCACAGATGATCTCCATTCAGGGGGCCTTGTCTGAGCAACTTGGTGTGTGTGTGTGTGTGTGGTTGTGTGTGTGTGGTTGTATGTGTGTATGTGTATGGTTGTATGTGTGTATGGGTGTATGTGTGTATATGTGTGTATGTGTGTATGTGTGTATGTGTGTATGTGTGTATGGTTGAATGCGTATGTATGGGTGTGTATGGTTATGTGTGTGTGGGGGGATATATATGCGTGTAGAGAGAAAGAAAGAATGGTGTTTTGGTTGGAGAGTGGGTATGTTTGGTGAGTTTACAACACATACCAATAATACACATGATGGTGTGTGTACACACTGCAATACAAAACACACCACCACATTAAAACCACCATCCACACCAATGCACCACAATCAATACACCACACCCACAGCTATGGTCAAAGTGACTGGCACATTGTCAAAAAGTGCAGACATCATGAAAATGGTCAACACATTGGTCAAAGCACCAGAATTGGCAATCATCATGCAACAAATGTCCACAGGTTTGTGTTGTTAGTGTGTTGTTGGTATGTTGTTGGTGTGTAATGGTGTGTAATGGTGTGTAATGGTGTGTATGTGGGTTGTGTACAAGTGGGTTGTGTGTAGATCTTGTAGCACGTGCGCTAATACCCCCCTTCCCACCCCCAAAATGCGCCCATGTATGACACACATGTATGACACACAGAAATGATGAAAACGGGGTTGATAGAGGAGATGATGGAGGACACCATTGACAGTGCAGTAGATGGGGATTTGGAGGAAGAAACAGATGCAGAGGTGGACAAGGTGCTGGCAGAATTGGCTGGGGAAACAGCAGCACAGCTTGCTGCAGCACCACGGGCACGGGTATGCTGGTGTGGGTTGGGAGTGGGTTGTGGTGGGGTGTTGGTGGGATGGTGGGGTGTATGTGGTGTGTGTTCATGGTGTGTTGTTTACAGGGATTGTGTATGTATTGTAGTGTGTTGTGTATGGAGTGGGTATGTCTTGTTGGATGGTCATGAGGCCACCATGCAGGTGTGTCATATCATGTCGCCACCCCATAACAACCAACAGGTGCCAGTGGTGCAGCAACAGGCTGCACCAGAAGAAGAAGAGGGGGAGTTGGAGGAATTGCATCAGCGTCTTGCAGCAATCAAGAATTGATGGGTGGTGGTGGTGGTGTTTGTATGCACACCAAAAAAAGTGCTTAGTATGCGCGCTGTTTTTATGATTTTCCTTTTGCAGGATGCACACTTGTACACTATTTGTAACACGACCACTTGCATACACGTACAACCACACGCACCAACCACACGTACCTGGCAGCATGCACAGCACTATGTCTTTGTCCTCACGACCGATGAGCGGGATCCGCATTGCCTCTGATCTGCCCGCCCGGCGTGCCATGCACGTCCGTCCCATTGCTGCCATCAAAAAGGAAGACGAAAGGGTACGACAATGGGTGGTGGAAAGCGATTGGTCGTGCAAGCCACCATGATGCCGCCTGCGATCACCATCCCTTGCATCTGCCCACCAACAGAGCTCACTCATCGACCCCAAGGCACCCAGCAATGCACCTTTGCCAAACTTCGCCATTGCACGTGAGGTGTTGGCAGGGCGCCTTGCATCCATCGGCATGTTTTGTGCAGTGTCTGGAGAAGTGCTGACTGGCCGTGGACCCCTGGGACAACTGTCGGTGTGCATCATGTGTTTTACGTGTTGTCATCCATGGCACATGGCACCTCACCACACCCACCCACAAACATACAGCTCGAAACTGGGGTGTCGGAGCCCGCCCTCCTCAAGATCATCGCCGCCATTGCTGTCGGCAACCTGGTCCTTGGTCTGCTCCCACGTTCCCCCACGTACAGTCCCTCCAATCAGAAACGTATGGCAGAGCGGGACCGCACCTCTTCAAGGGAGCTGCAGCAAGAAAAGGGGCTGCTGTGGCCCCTGTCCAAGCGCAATGGGTTTTTGAACAAGCGAAACGAGCTGGTGGTGGGGCGCACAGCCATGCTGCTGTTTGTTGTGGTACGAGGATGGTATTGGTGGGTGCTTTTTTTTTGCACGTGGGACCTGTGCACACAAACACATCTCAAAAATGTACCCGCAGGCGCTGGTGTTTGATTGGAAGGTGGGTATGGGCCCGTTGGTGTGGCTCAATCTGCTCCCGGCGGGGGTTGCACTCAAGGATGCACCCATCTACTTTCCATTGCTGGTGTTGCCCTTTCTGCTGGCCGGCATCGGCGCTGGGGATGCACAGGAAGGCAATGAGATTGACTCTTGATTGTGCTGGGGATGAACGAGAGACAATGACATGGACTTTTGAGTGCACCGTGTTTGTGTGCGCGTGCTGTGTGCTGTGGTTTGCTTTGTTGGCATGTCATTTTCGGTTGTGTTCATTCATGCATTCATAACCCAGTTATTGTTCCAATAGTAAAAGAAACTGACAACAGCAAACTGATAACAGCACCCACACGCAGCACACACGCACCCTGATGGATCCTTCGCAGACAACAGTGACCAAACGACAGCAAATCCTGCTGCAGCATCTTAAGCCGGTGCGTTTTGGACATACAGTATCTCGCATTAGCACAACGAAAGTGTTTGTGCAGGGTTTTGTGCGTCACGTTGTTTGTTGCCCATTGTGCCAACACAGGAACGCGCTACGTTTGATGCTCGTAGCCTGCAGGTGTGTGATTGTTGTCGTGAGTGGCGTATGGTGATAAGAAATCAAATGTTGTTCAACACACTTGCCCCCAATACCCCAGGCAGTGACATGTGCAGCAGGCGACTCATCCGCGTACGAACGCAGGGGCAGCAGCCTTGATGATGTGGTGATCGTCAGTGCACTGCGCACCCCCATCTGCAAGGTATGTTGATATCTATCCAAGGATAGGGTGGATGCGTATCGTGTGCACACCAGCAACCAACGTGCGCTTCATCACAACAGGCCAAGCGTGGTTGGTTCAAGGACACCCCAGTGGATGATCTGCTTGCAGCAGTACTAAAGGCCACTGTTGATCGCACAGGCATCAACCCAGCTGTACGTGGTGGTATGAATGTAACATATGCAGCACACATCCAAGCACACAACACCCCCTTCTTTATCCCCCCCCCCAGGATGTTGGTGACATTGTGGTGGGCAGTGTGCTTGGCAACAACTCACAACGTGCCAATGAGTGTCGCATGGCCATGTTTTTTGCAGGCTTTCCCGAGACTGTCCCCATCCACACCGTCAACCGGCAATGCTCATCAGGATTGCAAGCAGTTGCATCTGTAGCAGCAGCCATCAAGTCGGGGTATTATGACATTGGTATTGCAGCGGGTGTGGAGTCCATGTCTGCCAACCCATTGGTGTGGGAAGGTGGCGTCAATCCCCGTATTGAGGAGAATGAACACGCATCCAGCTGCTTGATGCCCATGGGTATGTGATGATGTATACAAATACCTACAAATACCTACAAATACCTACAAATACCTACAAATACCTACACAAAAAACTACCACAGGTATTACATCGGAAAATGTGGCGGCCAAGTTTGGAGTGGACCGTGCTGCACAAGATGCACGTGCAGCCCGCAGCCATGCCCGTGCTGCTGCTGCCCAGGCATCTGGTCGCTTTACTGATGAAATCATCCCCGTGGAAACAACATGGAAGGACCCCAAAACCGGTGCTGATAAGCGCATCGTGGTTGACAAGGATGATGGCATCCGCCCAGGCACCACCCCCGCATCCCTCGCCAAGCTCAGGGCTGTCTTTAAACAGGACGGCAGCACCACCGCTGGCAATGCATCCCAAGTGTCGGACGGTGCTGCAGCGGTGCTGCTCATGACACGACGAGAGGCACTGCGACGTGGGCTGCCTATTCTGGGCATCTTTCGCAGCTTTGCAGCTGTGGGGGTGGACCCTGCCATCATGGGCGTGGGACCCGCGGTCGCCATCCCCGCTGCGGTCAAGCTTGCGGGGCTTTCGTTGGAGGATGTGGACTTGTACGAACTCAATGAGGCGTTTGCGTCACAGGCGACCTATTGTGTGCAGCACTTGGGGCTTGATGAAGAAAAAGTCAACCCGAATGGTGGTGCCATTGCCCTGGGGCATCCTCTGGGGGCCACGGGGGCACGATGCACGGCGACGCTGCTGCATGAAATGGCCAAGCGGGGGCGGGGGTGCCGATATGGTGTGGTATCCATGTGCATCGGGTCGGGCATGGGGGCGGCAGCTGTGTTTGAACAGGGTGGGGAGGTGGATGATGTGCGCAATGTCAAGACTGTGGGTAGGCATACGTTGTTGAGTCGCGACGCACAAGTGTAATGCACACCAGGGGTGGGTGTATGTGGTTAGGACGGAGTGTTGTAAATTTGGGGTGTTTGTAGGGAGTGGCGCGTTGCCATAAAAGAAACAGACAAAATTTTGCTGCACATTGTTTACATCGTCGGCGTCGCAAGGGTAAGATATTGTTTTTGCACACCGTTTCGCACCCCTTGTGCATCTGCGCTTGAGCTGCGCACCCCATCCGACGGCTTGCAAAGATGGCTGCTGCAAACGTTGCACCTGCTGCTGCACCAGCATCTCAAAACGCAGCCACACCAGCTGCCAGTGGTTCTCTGTACGTTGGTGATCTTCCCAAGGAAATCACAGAGCAACAGCTGTTTGACTTGTTCTCCCAGGTGTGCCGAGATGTGTTGTGCCAATGAGCGGCTGCTGCTGTCCTCTGCAATACACCTCCCACAGTACACCTCCCACAATACACCTCCCACAATACACCTCCCACAATACACCTCCAACAATACACCTCCAACAATACACCTCCAACAATACACCTCCCATCCACAACACAGGCTGGCCCCGTTGCATCCGTGCGTGTGTGCCGTGACTCTATCACCCGTCGCTCGCTAGGCTATGCCTATGTCAACTACAATGTGGAGCTCGACCCCAACGCTGCCTCCCGCGCCCTGGACACGCTCAACTACAGCCTCATCAACGGCAAGCCCATCCGCATCATGAAGAGCCATCGTGACCCTTCCCAGCGCAAGAGCAGCAATGGCAACATTTTCATCAAAAACCTGGAAAAGACCATCGACACGAAAGCACTGCACGACACATTTTCCCAATTTGGTAACATCCTCTCTGCCAAGGTTGCCACGGACATCAATGGCGCATCCAAGGTGGGTGTATGACGATGGTGTGTTTTGCATGTGGTTTGGGGTGTTGATGAGTACAGCGACGAGTGGGTTCACACACATTGGGGGTAGTGCAGGGGTAGTGCAGTGCGATCAAATGCATACACATGATATATGTGCATTACCGCCAAAATACTTATCAATCTACTATGTCAATCTACACAGGGATTTGGTTTTATTCAATTTGAAACTGATGAGGCAGCAAAAAAGGCCATTGATGAGGTACGAGTAGTTGTGTATGTTTGTATGTGGTTGTGTGTGGTTGTATGTGGTTGTATGTGGTTGTATCCCCCCCCCCCCTTTTTTAGCAAACATCACCCTTCATCGCCCCTCTCTTTATGCAGGTCAATGGTATGCTGCTGGAGGGTAAGCAGGTGTATGTGGGCCCCTTTCAACCTAAAACAGAACGTGGCTCCTCTGAACAAAAGTTTACCAATGTGTTTTTAAAAAACCTGGATGAGAGCACCACAGAGGAGGACCTGCGTGCATTGTGTGACAAGTTTGGTGCCATCACCAGCTGCTGTGTCATGACGGTAGGTTGTCATGGGGTGCTTTTTTGTGTGTGTGACAAGGTGTTTTTGTTGTTGTGCGTTTCCTTGTGTGTTTACGTCCGAGTGTGTGTTTAGTGGTGTGCATGTGGCAAGTACTGTGTTTGCCAATCTATCGTGTTTGCCAATCTATTTCGCCACACAATAACAACAACAACATCATCACCATCAACAACAACAATTTCTGTACAAAGCATAATGAAACACCACGCATGCATGACCCCCCACTACCACCACCCACCCCTCAGGAGGAGGAAGGTGAAACCACCAAGTGCCGTGGCTTTGGGTTTGTTGCCTTTGAGGACCCCGATGCTGCTGCTGCTGCTGTGGACGCCCTCAATGGCAGTGAGCACAAGGGCAGGGAGCTGTATGCAGGACGCGCACAGAAGAAGGAGGAGCGACAGGAGATGCTCAAGAGCAAGTAGGTGACGGGAGTTGTTTTTTGTTTGTATAGGTGGCGGGGGTTGTGAGGTGCAGTATATGCACATGAGAATGAAAACACACACACACACACACACACACACACACACACACACACACACACACACACAC
>VFQP010002617.1_pt1 | contig 19739 bp, 18 predicted proteins | sample 3512351 | NCBI WGS metagenome assembly VFQP01 (sample SAMN10412372, study PRJNA504923) | tailings metagenome | isolation source: Relicate 1 Philex TSF1 revegetated site | place: Philippines: Tuba, Benguet | collected 2017-08-29
GGCGCGCCACCTTGGCCAGGGACTCAGCCGCACCCTGGAGCGGGGGCGCCAGCGCCCGCAGCAGCCCGTCAGGCAGGGTGAGCGCCATGGCCAGGTGCAGCTCCGCCTTGCGCTTGCAGCGCACCAGCTCGGCGTCGGTGGCCAGGCCCAGCTCCATGGCGCGCTTGATGTCCTCCAGCGCCTCCCTGGGCCGCTGGCGCTTGTACAGCGCGACGCCCCGCAGCTTGAGCGTGTGCGGGTGGTGCGGCTCGAGGCGGTCCGCCTCGTACAGGTCCGCCAGCACCGCGTCCAGGTGGTCGGTGCCCTGCTTGAGGTGCACCCAGGCGCGCTGCCGCAGCGTGAAGGCGTCGCGCGGCTCCAGGGCGTGCGCACGGTCCAGGTCCGCCAGGGCGGCGGGCAGCTGCACCATGCAGCGGTGCACCTCGCCCCGCTGCCGGAGCGTGAAGGCGTCGTTGGGCTTGAGGCGGTCCGCCTCGTTGAGGTCGCGCAGCGCGCCCGCGTACAGCCCCAGGCCGCACTTGGCGGCGCCGCGCTGCCGCAGCGTGAAGGCGTCGTGCGGCTCGAGCGCGCAGGCCTGGTCCAGGTCGGACACGGCCTCGGCCAGGCGCCCCAGGCACCGCAGCGCGGCGCCGCGCCGCTTGAGCGTCCACGCGTGGTGCGGCTGCAGCGCGTCGGCGCGAGACAGGTCCGCCACCGCCTCCACGTACCGCCCGAGGCCGCGCTTCACCTCGCCGCGCTGCCGCAGCGTGAAGGCGTCGTTGGGCGCGAGCGCGTCGGCCCGGTCCAGGTCCGCCAGCGCTTGCTGCAGCTGCTCCAGGCCGCACCTGGCCGAGCCGCGGTGCTTGAGCGTCCAGGCGTCGTGCGGGTGGAGCGCGTCGGCCGCGTCGAGCAGGGCCACGGCGCACGCGAAGTCGCCCTGGCGCAGCTTGGCGTGCGCCTGGTCGCGCAGCGAGCGCAGCATGGCCTGCCGCTGCTCGTCCAGGGGGCCCTCTGCGGAGGCGGCGGCCGCCGGCTCTTGCGGCGCGGGCTCAGGTGGGCCAGCCGGCACGAAGGAGCTGAGGGACGCCGAGAGCGAGCGGTCCAGCGTGGTGCCGCTGAGCTGCTGCTGCTGTTGCTGCGACGTGCCTGCGGGCGCACCACAGAGCAGGGCACGCCGTCGCTGTTGATGGCGATCGTTCCCACACGCCCCCGCCGTGCACTGGGCGGGCCCTGGCGCAGCGTTGCCGCACCGGACGCACGTGAGCCCCCTCACCTGTCGCGGCGGCGCCACTGCTGGGGCCGCCGGCGTCTTGCTGCGGCTGCGGGTGCTGCCCTGCCACTGCCTGCTCAGGGTCGGGCAGCGTGGACCACGCGTGCAGCACGGTGCGGGCCACGCTGCCCTCGCCCAGGTCGACGCACGAGTCGCTGGCGGCGAAGAAGCTGTTGTGGGCCTCCAGGGACAGGGCGTCGTCCTCGTCATCCGACACGGTGAGCGGCACGCCGCTGAGCCAGCTGGTGGTGGGGTCGCTGGTGCTGCTGGTGCTCAAGCCCGAGGAGCCCGACCAGCGCGTCTGCACACAGGACGCAGGAGGAACTGCGTTGTGGCTCTGGAACACAAGAGGAGCTGTCGCGCCAGGTCAACTCAAGTCAAAGGCGAAGCACAGGTTCTGGCCCGTCCTCGCACCTGGTGCAGCGTTCGCTTGGCCTTGAGCCCAGAGCTGAAGGCCTTGTCGATCTTGGTGGCGAGCGTCGACCACTCTTTTGCCGCGCCGGGGCCTGCTTGGGTCGACTCGAGCGGGGTCATGGCGGGGAGCGCGAGGCGGCTGGGCGAGCGCATAGCCTGTGTGCTCTGTGTATCAGGCTACGAGTTCGTGCATATTTTGCAGCGAACCATCGCTTCTGCTGAGCGCAAGGCCATCATGACCCAGGCCCGTCCTGACCGCAGTTGGGCAGAGAACTGTCGGCAGGCCGCAGGCCGCAGGCGAGCCCCGCCAGGCACCGGACTCGACTGCGCTGTCATGCGGTGGACGGATCAGGCAGTTGCGCTCATCAGTTGACTGAACACACACGAGTGAACGGTGAGCTAGGTGCACCCCACCGCGCACACCGCAGGCGCCTGGCCTGCCCGGCCGCAGCATCCCGCCACCACGGCTGCCACCAAGCGTGCTCGGCGATGCAGTCACGCGTGGCCTCGTGGTGCTTGGCGGACATCTGTGGCGCGGTGAGAACGCGTGCCTGCGGGGGTGGGCGATCAACAGATGGCCTGTGCCGTTCGCACCCTCTGCCTGCTGGCAGCGGTGTCCCGTCGCGCATTGGTCGTGGGACTCTGCTGCCACCCTCTGGTGGTCATCCTGCGTGATGGCCTTCCACCGGGCCACGGGCGTGGCTCCCGGAGCCTTCGCGATGCACCGCACGCGCTGCAGGCGCGTGCTCACAGGCCCTGGCGTTTGCAGCAGGCAGAAAGAGTCAGTTCAGGCACCAACGTGGTGCATTGAGTTCAGGTTATGCGCGCGCTGGGGGGGGCGACTGCCAAAGTGCACATGCAGATGCGTGCGGCGGTTCAGTGGTGATGCAGTGCGAGCAGCTGACAATAGGGACAAGTGCTTGGAGAAGGAGCATACAGGGGATGTAGAAGGTTTGTACACCGGCCAGAGCCGCTCGTCCAGACGTGTCCAGGCGCAGCACAAACACCTCAGAACGAAGACTGCCGCCCATTCTGTGGGGCGCTGCCACGCGGGCTGCTGCTGCTGGCGCTGCCCAGGCGCGCCACCTTGGCCAGGGACTCAGCCGCACCCTGGAGCGGGGGCGCCAGCGCATGAAGCAGCACACCCAGAGTCAGCGTGGGCACAGTTTGCTCATCCACACGCCGCACCTGGTAGTCCTACCAGGCGAGGCTCACCTGAGTTGACGATTGACCAGTCGCCATGCCTCTGGTCCCCGACGTGGAACGCAACACTGCCCAGGACGTGCCCAGGTCCTCACTTGATCTGCCGCAGCGCAGCCAAGGCCCGTTCGTCCACGTACGGCTCAAGCTCCAGCAGGACGAGCGCGCCCTCCATCTCCGCCACCGTCGTGGCCTGATGCTGCCGCTGCTGCTGCGCACCAGCAACGTCAGAGGCGTCCCGCTGAGACAGCGCACGTGCCACGCACTCCTGCGCACAGAGTATCGGGCAGCGCGAGGGAGGCGCGGGGCGAGCTGCTTGACGTGTGCGGAGCACCGGCAACGCTGCCATGCAAGAGCGTGTGCGCACGCACCAGCATGGTCAACTGCTTGCCAAGCCCAGCCACCAGCACGTGCATGAGCATCGCCAACTCGGCCTCACACAGCCCCGGCGGCTCTGGCAGCTGCTGCTCCTCTGCTGCGCCGGGCCCAAGCTCCACCGCCTGCAGCGCCGCTTGTACTTCTGCAACGGGCCAGCAGAGGCGCACCGTGGGCAACGCTCATGCCCGGTCCCACGCTGATTTGCCTGCCGCCGACGTTGCGGGGTCGCCCCACCTTGGTGCTCCAGGCCGTCCTCCCCTGCCAACGCGCTGCCGTCATGGCACACGTCCGTCCCTTGAAGCGCCTGCTCGCTGCCAGACAGCAGCGCACGCGCCGCCGCGGCCTCGCACATGGTGCGCAGGCCGTCGAGGTTGGAGCGTAGCGACCGCAACGCCTCGTCAAGGATCATGCGCTCCGTGTCCAGGGCTGACAAATCCATGCCACTGCCGGGCGCGCTGGCGCCCTGGCACGATGCGATGGCCTGCAGCTGTGCGGATGGCGCCTGCGTGCACGCGTGTGCACACGGCACCGCTCCTGATCAGCGCCACCAAGCCCGGCAGAGCACACTGTAGCATGAGTGAAATGCGCTCACCTCGCGCATCAAGGACGCTGCTGCTTTGCGGGTGGCGGCTGAGACGATCGGCTTCGGGGCAGCGCCTCGCACCAGCTGCTGCGCGCAGTCCCGCGCGACGGCCCAGCTTCGCTGCCATTCCTGTGAACGCGGCAGCACGCTGGACGCGCGCGGCTGTGCGGCTGCACTCGCTCTGCTGCGGGCCCCATTGACAGCTGGAGACAGACGCACCTCCACGACGCGAAGGAACCCCCCTGCTGGGTGAGGCTGTCCCGCCATCTTGTGTCTCTGTGTGTGCTGTGCTTTGCGAAGCCTTGTTGAGGGCGATCGCATGATTCCTCGTGACGAGCATGGCACCCCCACCACGCGCAGGCAAGCAGAGCAACTGTCAGGGGAAAGCACTAGCACTCAGGGGCAGCAACCAAAACAACCTCTCTCTCTGTCTCTCTGTGGACACGGTGGTAGCACGCTACTCGCACACCCTGGGCAAAAAGTAGTCACTGGCCACGCGCACCCAACCGCTCACGCTCTCAGCATACATGGGGCAAGCAACACCGCTCTCCGCAGCGCGCCCTCGGCGGCTCAGAGGCCCCGCTCCGCCCACTGCGCCTCGGCTCCCGATGGCAGCCCGACCGCGCACGGCGCCGACGCCGGCAGCCTAAAGCCCATGCGCTTGCGGGCGTAGTCGTAGCAGGTGGGCAGCCGCGTGAGCAGGTCCCCGCACAGGATGCCCGCGCTGTACAGCGATATGTCCAGGCCGCCCACGCCGGCGTGCATGCACCGCACCTGCGACGCCGCCACAGGGGTTGCACGTCGACGTTGCTTGCAGCGTCCACGGAAAGCAGAATTGCCCCGCCAGAGCTCCACGCCAGCGCACGACACGGGCCCTGGAGGCACTTCAACTGGACACTTCAGCTCGCCCGCCCTGCGGCTCTCCCTCCCTCATCCACCGTGCCACGCCCTGCCTCACCGCGCACCGCGCCCTCCCAGGCGCCTCACCTCCTTGAACCTGACGCCCGCCAGCTCCACCCAGTCCAGGTCCACCACCTGGATCTTGACGCCCGGGTGATCGCTGCTGGCGCCGCCCACGCCCCGCACAAAGTGCGACGTCGGCCTGCCGCGGCGCGACGCGACATTGCACACACGCAGCAAAAGCAGCAATCGCGCGTCACGACCCACCGAGCGCGCCTGCACGTCTCCGCTGGACGCCGCCCGGGCTGCTCAACAGTGCCATGCAACGCCTGCGCACACGCGCGCACAGGTGCTGACCTGCTGAGGCGCTGCAGGTCGAGCTCCCTCATGGCCCGCGCGTGCAGCATAATGTCCGCCCCGCACGCGCCGCTGTCCAGCATCAGAAGCACGCTCAGCGCGCCCGGCCGCGCGCCCGCCGCCTCGCCGCCGCCGTCGCCCGCGGGGCCGCCGCCGTCTTCACCGTCGCTGCTGCCGCCTTGTGCGGGCAGTGCCAACGACGGCGCCGCCGCGGCGCTGGACCCCATGAGCGCCACCTCCATGTGCGGGAGGCTGGCGATCTGTGGCACGAGAGAAAGGCAGCGGGGCAACTCCGATGAGCACGCGTCTCGCGCAAGCAACACGCAAGCGTGCGGGGCCAGTGGAGTGAGACGTCGCCGTCGCCACCGCAGCCGGGGGGCGCACGCACCATGCGGAAGGGGTGCCAGCACCACCCCTCGCCCTCCTCGTACCGCTCGGGGTTGTACAGCCGCATCACGTACTGCTGGCAGCCGCCAGGAAGCTGCTGCACCGCCGCCGCGGCGCCGCCGCCGCCGCCGCCCTGCTCCTGCAGCTGCTGTTGCGCTGCCACCGCCGGCGGCTGATGCTCCGGTGCCCCAGCGCCGCCCGCGCCCTGCGCCGCCTCCGCGCCCGACCCCGCCGCACCGTCCGACGACCCCGCCCCCGGCGTCACGTCCAACGTGGCGCGAACGGGCCCTGGGCCGGGCCCTCTCCCCCCGCCGCCGCCGCCTGCGCTCCCTGCGCCGCTGCCCGCGGTGCTGGGCGGCTGCGGTTGCGCGGTGGCCCAGGGCGACGTGCCGGAGAGCAGCCCTGCGCTCGCTGCGTTGATCAGGCCCTGCAGAAACGGCAACGGCCCGCTACTGCTGCTGCTGCTGCTGCTGCTGCTGGCTGTGGAGGCCGATGCTGCCTGCGCGTCCGCTGGTTCCCCCTGAGGTGGGTCCAGCTGCAGGGGCGCGGCGGCGGCGCCGTTTTGGCTGCGCGCGGGGGCTGCGTGGCTGCGGCGGTGGTGCACGCCGTTGCCTGCGCTGCTGCTGGCGAGCGGCGCCGCGTGGAGGTGGAGCGCTGGGGTCGCGGGGGCTGGCGCGGGCGCCGGCGCGGCGGGCGCGGCGGGTGCGGGGTAGGCGTGGCTGATGGGCGTCATCTGGGGCAGCTCAATCACGGCCCTCCTGCGCACCGCATGCCGAGGGGGCGGGGCTGACGTAGCACCCGAGAGTGCTGGCTTCCAAGGCACGCCGCGCGCTGCAGGCGATGCAGTCGACGCAACACGCACCCCAAGGGCTGCGCCGTGCCCTCCATTGCTCGCTGGTGAGCCATGGCGGCAGTGGGCAGCAGGCGTGCGCACGCGCGCGCACCTGAAGATGTCGTATCCGACGATGCCGATGACGTCGCCGCCCGGCGGGCCGCCCCTCACCAGCCCGTCCAGCGGCATGGTCATCATGACTGGCGACGCAATGTGCAGCGGCCCCAGCGACCAGCTGCGGGCCTTGACGAACTGGGCGGGGATCTGCGGCAGTGGCACTCACAGGGGACGCGGGGACAAGCTGCAGGGCGTCGACGCTCAGCCTACCTCTATGAAGCCAGCTCTCTCTTTGGCTAGACGCGTCGGCTGCAGGACAGCGTCAGGTGCTGCTGCTGCGTGCTGGCTGCGCAGCGCACGGTGCGGACGCCCACCCCACTGCGCGCCCTCGCTCGCGCGCACCTTGCCGGCGATGCCCGCGGCAAAGAGCTCGCCAAACGTGTCGAGGCCCAGCGCCACCACGGCGTCGGGCGTGATGACAAACCCGCTGGCGCCTGCGCACGCCACGCGCCGCACGTCGCACGCAGGTCGCGCAGCGGTGGTCCTCATCATGTGTGGCGCCGGCGACGCCGTAGCCCTTGTGCCGCACGAGCCCGTGCGGCAGCAGGTGGTTGCGGAAGCCTCGCACCCGTGTCTACCACCATGTAGCCGCCCTCCTTGCCGTTGATGCGCGGCTTGACCAGCAGGTGGCCGCTGCCCGCCCGCCACACCTGAGGGGCCGGATGCACGCGCGCAGCGCACGCAGGCGTCAGGTGGCGCGCCCTGCACGCTCTGCACGCGCTTGTGCTCGCGCGCTCGGCCAGCGGGCGAACCGCGCAGCAGGGCATGTGGTGGCGGCCTTTTCGCTGCTCAGTCCATCGCTGCGGCCCCCAGTTGGGGACGGCACGGCCGCTCACCGGGAGGTCCGGCGGCACTTGCGGGTCAAAGCTCGTGTCGCCGGGCAGGACGGGCGTATGCGGGCACTGCGCAAGCGTGCCAGCGAGCACAGGGCAACGGACACGGCGCGCACGCCCTCGGCGCAAGGGAGGCGACAGCTCCGCGCACCTGCGACAGGGCTACGCACACATGTCAAGCGCCCTGGGTGCGTCGTGGGCAGGGCGAGGAGGAGGAGCGGGCGTCCGCGTCCCGCGCCGCCACGCACCTGGAAGCGCTCGCGCGGCGAGGGGTCGCACGGCGCGCACGCCTGCGTCACGTACACGTGGTGCCCGCCGGCGATGGCCTGGTGGCTCACATGCTCGGGGTAAATCACCCTGCATGGGCGCAGGCGCACAGCAATGACGGCAGCAGCAGCGCCAACGCAGCAGGGGGGTGAGCACGCTGCGGTGGCGGCGGCAGCACTGGCGATCGAGGGGCGGCACGGGCGAGGTGAGCGAGAGGGGCGGCAGCGCGTGTGCGCGCACTCACTCTGGCTGCCATGCCTTCCAGGAGCCAAACTGCCAGACCTCGGTGTCACCACAGAGCGGCTGGTCCAGCCCTTGCACGGTCCAGGTGCGGGCGCACACGCGCACGCGGTTCACCACCTGCCAAGGCAAGCGAGCACGCGGAAAGAGTCTGCCTCTGCCTCGCGTGAGCAGCAAAGGAGGAGGCGCGCCTGGTGGGCCTTGGGAGCGACCCGCCTGCGCCCTGTGAGCGCTGCAGAGGGCCAAACAAGGGCTCCTGACGCTCACCTTGCCTCCGGCCAGCCGCACTAGCAGCACCAGCGGCGGGGGCTCTGGGCCCTGCAGCATGGCGCTCAGCAGCGCCTTTTTAGGCGACGCCGACGCCGTGCGCTTGCTGCTGCTGCCGCTGCCGCCGCCGCTGCTGCCCGCTGCCCCGCCGCCACCCTGCTGCCCACTGCCATTGCTGCTGCTGCTGGGTTCACTGCTGGCTGAGGGGGCGGGCGAGGGCGCGGGCGAGGGTGGTGGCTGTGCGCTGGCTTGGGGCGAGGGCGAGCCAGGTCCTGCGTCCGCCTGTGCACGCCAGCGCAAAGGGAAACGGAGCGCCAGAGCTGCACGCCAGCCACGCCTTGGCCCAACGCGGCTCACTGCGGCACCCACACAGGCAAAAACTGCAGCAAGCCCTGCCACCCACGCACCTGCGATGACGACGACGACGCGTCCCTGGGCCCCGCCCGCCCCGCCTCCGCTGCCCGCTGCGGCCGCGGCCGCCCCGCCGCCTCCCCGCCCGCCCCCCGCTCCACCTGCTGCCTGCCCAGCGCCCGCGGCGCCGCCCCCGCCGCCCCCGCTGCCCCCGCCGCCGCCGCCGCCGCCGCGCGCGGCTGTTGCCGGCTCGCCGGCGCTCCGGCCGGCTGCTCCAGCTGGATGTCGAGCTGCGCGCTGAGGTGCGGCTGCAGCCAGAGGCCCGTGCGCACCCAGGCGCCCACCAGCAGCGCCTCGTGGTCGTCGCACTCGAGCGAGCGCGCCACCCCCGAGCTGTCCACCTCCCAGCAGCTGCTGCCGGGCTGCCCGTCGTAGCCCCAGCTGAAGCCCAGCTCCCGCCCGGTGATCTCCTCGTGGAAGGCGCCGTCGGCGCGCCACCGGATCCGCCACTGGATGTTGATGCCCAGGTGCCGGCCCACGCCAGACATGAGCACCTGCGAGCGGAGCGAAGCTTGGGAGCGGCGTGGGGTGCAGGTGCGCCACGCGGGCGGGTGCGCCGGGCCGGGCAACGCCCGTGCTGCGAGCGCGCACCTCGCTGTTCTGCATGGTGGGTGAGGACGTGCAGAGCGCCTCCCGCAGGTTGTGGAGCACCTCGGACACGGTGGCGCTGCCGCTTTCGTGCGTGCTGCCGTGCGGCGGTGGCCCTGGGCTGGGGCTGTCGTGCGCTCCAGCGGCGCGCGCGACGACGCGCCATGACGGCCACGGCGCGCTGGTGCTGCTCCACGCGCGACGGCCGAGCGCAATTGGCCGCTGCAATTGGCCAAGGAGGGCGCCTCGCTGCTGCCAGGTCGGAGGGCGCCCAGCGTCCAAGACGCAAGGCGATTGAGGCGTCGAGCTCAGGCACCGCACCGGCACGCTGCGGCTGTGGCACCTCCGCAGTTCTGGCACCAAGGCGCTGCCAAAGAGCCCTCCTCCTCCTCCACGCTGCTGCGTGGTCATCTGCGCTGCGCAGCGGGCCCAACACAACACGCGCTCGACCACCAGCAGGTTCAGGCCATCACGTGCGCTGACGCTCACGCCTTGAACGTCAAGGCTCGAGCATGGTGATCATCAGCCCGCGTCGGGAGGATCAGCTTTTGCGTCCTCTCCTTGGCCTCTGCGTGCAGCTGCGTCAGCGGGATGCATCCACGAGCTGCTGCGCTGTCACAGTCCGGCAGTGGCGCCGCAGGGGGCGGGTGGGCAGCGCAGGCGCACGGCAACGGCTCCGCAGGCGGCCACCATGAGCAGCAGCCCCTGCTGCTCGAACACTTGGCGGACAAGCTCAAGGCGGAGACGCCCACATCAGCGGTGGTGCTGCTGGTGAGGCGGATGGCCCGCGCTCGACAGCTGCTCGCGAGCACCGTGCGGCATCATGGTGCAGGCGCTCGGCTTGTGAAGCTCACGCTTCCTGAGCCGTGCTCTGGAGCAGAGCGACCGTCGTGTTGGCTGCGCTGCGCTGCCCCGCAGTCCACGCAGGGCCTGGGCGGCACGGCGCGGCTGGTGGGCATGCAGGCCTTCTCAGCCGTGCTCTACGGAGGCACGTCGGTGGCCATGAACTTCGTGAACAAGTCAGTCAGCGAGGCCTCCTCCTTGTGCTCAGATGCTGGGCTGATGGGATGGACTGCACTGAAGGGAGGCGTGAGCTCGCTCACGCCCCCGCCGCACTCGCACGCGCTTGCCGTGCCCGCCGTGGGCGCCAACCAACCTGCAGGTTCACCATGAAGGCGTTCCCGCTCACCAACGTCGTGGTGGCGCTGCAAATGGCGTGCTCGTGGGCCATCCTGGCGTCGCTGCGGGACACCGGCGTGCTGCAGTTCGGGCCCTTCAGCTGGCAAAAGGCCAGGTGCGCGCGACACACAGCCACCACGCCGCTCACAGTGGGCCATGCGGCAGAGGCGAGGCGGCCGGGCCGGACTCGCCCCTTGCCTGCTGCGATGCTGTGCGTGCGCAGGCAGCTCGCCGGCATCACCGTGCTCTACACGGGAAACACGGTCTTCTCGCTCGTGGGCCTCAAGACGCTTAACATCCCAATGTGCGCCCACTTGCACGCGCGGCGCCAGGCAGCATCACAGCCACTGTGATGCTGGAGGGCGGGCCCGTAGCCAGCCAGCCAAGCATGCCGCGGACACGCTATCAAGGCATGCTGCATGGCGTCAAGTGCTGCGCGGTTGCCTGCTCGCCTTGCGCTGCACACAGGTACAACGTGCTCAAACGACTCACGCCCATGATCATCCTCGTCTTCAAGGTGAGGCACTGAGTGTCATCCCCCCCACTGGCGTGCTCCGGGCGCCCCAGCCTCCTCTCCACCGACTGCGGGGCCCGACATGACCAATCAGGAGCACGCGCGCCCCCTGCACACGCATGCAACGTGAGCGCAGTCCGCGTACCGGCGGCGGTGGCCTGCCCGCGACGTGGCGGCGGCCGTGGCGCTGGTGGTGCTGGGCTGCGTGGTGGCGGGCCTGGGCGACCTCGAGTTTGACGTGTGGGGCTACGTGTACGCGCTGCTGAGCTGCAGCTTCCAGGCGGCCTACCTCCTCATCGTCGAGTTCCAGGCAAGCATATAGGGAAAGAAAGGGGTTGGACCCATCCGGCTGAGAGTCCTCAGTGGTGCCAACGCATCCGCGTGGGTGGGCGCCACGCGGCGGAGGGCCGGGTGCTGTCATGCCCCCGTACCATGTGCTCGTGAGCTGGGCCTCTGCGGCCGGCGTAAGCAGCTGGCTGTCAGGCGCAGCGGCGTGGCCCTCACTCCAACGGCTGGGCTGCGTGAATCCTTGCCCCTTGGTGCGTGAGCAGGGCGTGGACCACGGCGTGGGCAGCACCGAGATGCTCTACTACAACTCGGCCACCTCGCTGCCCCTGCTGCTGGTGCTCGTGGTGCTGCTGGGGGAGGCGCACGCCCTGCCCGCCGCCTACGCAAAGGTGGGCGAGCGCTCCCGGCACGGACGCACCTCACCCTGACGGCAGGGCCGCAACGTCTCCCTCGCCGCGCCATGCGTCGTCGCGACGCCGTCCCCAAGGCCTGCGTCGCTGAGGGCAGCTGCCGTAGTGTGCGAGGCGCGTGCTTTTTCTTGCGCGTGTGCGCGTCGCTGCTTGCAGGGCGCCGCGGTGGCGGGCGGCGAGGCGTGGCTGTGCGCCAACGTGCTGTCGTGCGCGCTCATGGGCATGCTGCTCAACTACGCCCAGTTCCTCTGCACCACCACCAACAGCGCGCTCACCACCACCATTGTCGGCGTGGCCAAGGGCATCCTGGCCGTGCTGCTTGGTGTGTCCATGCACATGGGAGGGAGGCGCCCTGCTGTCGCCACAAAGGCATCTCACCCCTGCTTGGCTTGCTGCTCTTGTGATCAGCTGCTGAGCGCCTCTGGATCACGCGCGTGCTTGCGCCTTGCCGGTGTGTGCAGGCTTCTTCTTCCTGGGCGGCGTGCCCTACTCGCCCGTCAACGTGCTCGGCGTCACCATGAACACGGTGCGCCGCCCAGCCGCTCGTGACGCACACAGAGCGCCACGTTATCACGCGAGTGGGTCCCGCGTGGCAACCTTGCTGTGCGGGCTGGCGCGTCGCCTCCGCAGGTGGGCGTGGTGTGGTACACCGTCATCAAGTTCAACAGCAGAGGGGGCAAGGACGCCGAGGTGGGCGGGGCGACGGCAGGGCCAAGCGGCGGGGGCGGCGCGGCAGCGGGCGCCGAGCCTGGCTCTGGCGGCAAGCTCAGAGCGGGGGCAGCGGGGGGCCCGGGCCTCGCGTGACCACACGGGCGGCATTTGCGTGCGTGAGGAGAGTGTGGAGAGGAGAGAGAGCGCTCTTGAGAAGATCTCGGCTTGCGAAACCTCGAACCCGTTGCGAGACTTCTTCAGGCTGTGCACGTGCATCACCACGTTTTGCAACTTGCTCGCGTCGCTGTCACGGAAAGCACAGCAGGTGGTGGTCCGGTGGTGTGCAGGCAGCTGGCTGTCCACGCGCAGCCCATCAGGTGGTATGCGGAGGGACGCAGCCCGTCACGTTTCCAGCGCCCACGCCGGCATGCTGGCCTCAAATGCCCACTCGGTGCACTTGTACCTGCGGGCGTCGCAGCACCACACGCGCGCACTCGGCACCTGCAGCGAGTGGGCGCTGCCGCACGCGACGGCGAGCAACACTGTGCGGGACGCCCGTCAGGCGGCATCTGCAGGACAGCGCGACTCTTGAGCTTCAGGGCATGTGACTACAGCAAATCCCCTGCTGGTCGCCGCAGTGCGGTGCCTCCTGCGCCCCAGGCCAGATCAGGCCGCAGGCGTGAGCGGCGGGCAAGTCCGACTGGATGCAGACCTTGACGCCGTGTGCGTCCGCAGGTGTGTCCCTCCCCGCATCGGGCCACTCACTTGAGCGCGTGCAGCCAGAGCTGCTCCAGGTCGATGGGGTAGCCGTGCGGCACCAGGCACGGGCAGTGCGCGCACACCTGCAGACGTACACATCACCGGACACCACTCGCGAGGCGCATCCCGTGCACATGCCCAGCACCTCATCACTCCACACGCAAGAGCACGCAAGAAGTGACCGCACCCGCCCCAGGGGCCCAACCTCACCTGGTCCTGCTGCGAGGGCTCCACTCGCAGGCGCGGGTCGGCAAACAGCGCCAGCTCCTCGGGGCCCATATCGCCAAACCCTCCGTCAGCCCTCACGGCGCCGCCCTCATCCCCCAGCCCAAACACCAGCTCGCGCGCCAAGCTGGTGACCGGCAGCTCCCCCGCCAGAGCTGCGGAGGACGACGCGCCGCCCTCCGCCGGCGGCGGCGCGCCCGCTGAGGCCGACGCGGCGTGTGCAGTGGCTGAGGGCGGCGCGGAGGCGCCGGCGGCGGTGTGCGCTTCGCTGCCGTCCTGCCGCGGCCGCTTGCTGGCGGGAGCGTCCGGCGTGCCGTCCCCTAGGGCCGCCGTCGCCGTCGCGGCCCCTTGCTGTGGCTCTGCCCCCCCCCCCGTTTCCTGAGTGCCGGACTCTTGCCCTGCCTCCCGCGGCTGCTGCTGTTCCTGTTCCTGTTCCTGCTGCTGGTGTTCCTGCTGCCGCTGGCGGTCCAGTCGCCGCTGCTGCTCCTCCCGCAGGCGCCGAAAGGCGAGCGGCTTGCCGTGCAGCCCGCCGTACTGCGTGTCGTTGGCGATGGAGAAGCCCAGGTACTGCGGCCCAGGCACGGTGCACACACGCACAGGCACGTGGTGCACATGTTGGTGCTTGCCTAGACGTGGCATTCGCTCGCTTCCTGTGCTGCGGGACCTTGGTCACGCCCACCAGGGCGCTGGCTCCACGCATCGCGAGCAGCAGGTGTGGGACCGTCTTCCCCGCGACACAACGCATCCCCCTGGCCCGCCTCGCTCACCTGGAGGTGCACGCGGATCTGGTGCGTGCGCCCCGTCAGCGGGCTGCACTCCACCAGCGACGACTCGCCGTCGCGCAGCACGCGCAGCAGCCGGAAGCGCGTCGCCGACGGCCGAGCCTGCCCCGGCCCCTGCGCCTGCGGTGGAGGCGGCCGGCCGGCCGCCGCACCGCCCGCCGCGCTGCTGCCAGCCCCGCCGCCGCCACCGCCGCCGCTGCCGGCACCTGCACGCGGCGTGGCGCACCACCCTCGCGTCGTTGTACACGCCGACGATGACACAGCTGAGAGCCCGTATGACGAAACACGATCGGGCGTGCGCTGCCGCCGCCTGGCACACCCTGCACGGCATGCCACACCTTGCTGTTGCGCCAGTTTGCGCTGCTGCCGCTTGCTCAGGGGCTTGCTCGCGCCGCCGCCGCCGCCGCTGCCACTGTTGCCGTCTTCGCCACCGCCGGCTTCCGCCTGCCCTTGCTGCTGCTGCTGCTGCTGCTGCTGCTGCTGCTGCCGTGGCTGCTGCTCCGTCCCCAAGGGTACGGCCGTGGCGTAGTTGGTCCGCATGCACCACGCCAGCGGCACGTCCACCTCCACCACCACATGCCCCCGCCCTTGCTGCTGCTGCTGGTGCGCTCCCTCGCCCCCCGCCGCCACGCCGTCCCTCCCGCCAGCGCTCCCTGCTAGGGCGTCGCCACCGTTGGTTTCGGCGCCGGAGGCCGGGTCGGCCGGCGGCGTGAGCACGTCCGCCACCCTGACGTGCTGGTCGCGGCCCATGCGGCAGGCGGCCAGCTCGGCGGCGGTGGCGGGGAAGCGCCCCTGCACCCGCGCCACGTACACCTTTTCGCACGCGCGCTCCTGCACGACGCAAGGGCAGGAAGGGGGGGGACGTACGATACCCACGGTTGGCTGCTTGCAAAGAGCAGCCCGCGCGCACACCCTCGCCGTGTGCGCACGCACCTGCAGCTTGCGGCATCATTGCCAGAGGTGCACATCAGCTCTCCACACACACACCGCACCTCGAGCGCGCCGTGCATGCGCGTGGCGGCGGCGGCGGTCCTGGCAAACACCAGCAGGCCCGAGACGGGCTTGTCCAGCCGGTAGCAGGGGTGCAGCGGCCCCAGGCCCGGGTGCTCGGCCTGCAGCACGCCCTGCAGCGTGTTCTTGCGGTACTGCCCTACCTGCACGTTCACTCAACAGGGAGAGGGGGACAGCGGCACCAGGACGGGCAGCGTGACCATGTGGGCTGCATCCCGCTGCTCTTTGGGCGCGCGGAGCCAAGCACGCTGCTGGGCGGTAGCAGGTGAGAGCGTGCGAGGAGGGCGCTTCCCTTCCCAAGCAGTCCTCCCAGTCCTCGTTGCTAGGCATGCTGCGCCGCACCCGCACCCCAAGGCACACCCCAAGTCGCCCACCGTGTGCACGGGCATGCCGGCGGGCTTGACGACGGCCACCCAGTCCGGCAGCACCCGCAGCACCTGCGCCCGCGCACGCCCACGGCAGCACGCCCACAACGCCCTCGCTACTCCCTGCGCTACGCATCGCGGCAGATCCCTGCATCTCCCCGCCTGCCGTGCACAGTCCTCCCCGACGGCCCAGGCCCGCCCGCCCAGCCACAGCAGCACCCCCGCCCGGCGGCGCACACGCGTGCGCCCACACACCTGCACGGGCGTGTTTAGGACGGGCGGCTCGTGGCGGTGCACCAGGTGGCGGATGCACATGCCCACCCACACCAGCGAGTCCAGCGTCATGGGAGGGCCCCTGTGCCCAGGAACGCCAGCGCACCGCCGCGCTGCAGAGCTGTGTCAAGCGCAACGCACGCAGAAGTGCGCTGGCTTGCAGGACTGCGCTGTGTTTCCAGGAGCAGCGAACTGAGAGGCCAGAGGGGCTTTGCCACCAGTGACTGGGCTCACTTGAGCGGCTTGCCGTTGTCGGCCGACTCGACCCGCAGCCGCCCCGTGGCGAACGCCCGCCGGTAGTACTCTGGCGTCATCATGGGGAACTCCTGCAGGGGCACGGTGCGCGTGGCTGGCTCCCCTGAAGCGCCAGCTGCGAGCACGCAAGCTTTGCGCTTGCCGGCGCAGGGCGGGAGGGCTCCACGCGGGCACCTCGGCGAAGACGTCCACCAGGCGCTTGCCCTCCCAGCGCTTCTTGACGAAGCACTTGAAGTCAAAGTGGTAGGGGCGCACCTGCGGGCGACGCGCAGTGTGTGCGTGGGGCGGTGGTGCTGCAGCGGCGGGCGGCCATCACCGGCGCGCTGCCCTGCTCCAGCGGCACCAACGCACCAGGCGCAGGTGGTCCACGAAGATGAAGTGCTCGGGCAAGATGGGCGTGTCCGCCTCTTCCTGCACGAGTTGCAGCTCCTGGGGCTGTCCTGGGGCGGTGCCGCCAGCCTCAGGTGCCGGCGTCGCCTCTTCGCCGCTGGGAGGCTGCGGCCGCTCGGCCATTTTCGCACGCGTTCGCGAGTGTGCTACCAGCGTGCGCTCGAGCGCGCAGAAGCTTTCGCGCTCGGATCCGCCAGTGCACGCGGAGCAGCATCCTCCCAAACTCAAACGGAGATCAGGATCGACAGAAGCTCAGAGCGCCACGCCACCACCCATCTGGCAGCAGCGTTCCGAAAGGGCTAGCCGCCACCCAGCCGCCTGCCCGCCGTCGCCGCTCCGCGCTGGCACACCAGGTCCGACCGCAGCACGTACTTGACGCCGCGCTCCACCAACAGCGCCTCGTGCTCCAGGCAGTCGTCGCCGTGCAGGTGCAGCAGCGCCGTCCCCGGCCGAGGCTCCACCGCCGCCACCATCTTGCGCCCCACCCAGAACGCCGTCGCTCCGCCCCGCAGGTCCTGCACGGCGCGCCGCGACGCGTCCGCCTCCTCCTCCTGGTCCTGCTCTCCCTCCCCCCCTCCGCCTCCGCCTCCTGCCTGCTCAGCGCCTTGTTGTGCTGCCCCTCCACCCCCGCCGAATTGCTGCTGCTGCGGCGGCGGCGGCGCGTCAGAGGCACCCTTGCGGCTCCGTTTCCGCGCCCCAGGGCTCGCCTCTCCCGCCGCGCCGCTTCTGCCGTCGACCTTGCCGCCTCTGGGAGGCGCTTCCTCCAGCCTCCCGCTCAGGTAGACGAGCAGGGTGTACCTGGAACGCAAGAGACCCTAGCTGGTGGGCAGTAGTGGGTCACCTCAGAGATTGGCAGGCGCAGCGCGCGAACCACCCTGCGAACTGCCCAGAGGTGCTATGCCGTGCTTCCGCATGCCTCGCACCGGGTGTACAGCCCGTCCTCAAGGTCGACCGAGTCGTCCACGTGCTTGCCAAAGCGGTGCCCTGGCCCATACCTGCGCGACGTGATCAGCACGTGGGAGGAGGAGCCCACCAGGTGGGACGCTGGAGTGCACACTGCTCGCCGAATCGTTGGCGCTTGCGTACCGGCTGAGGCGTGCACCCCTAAGGTAGGCTGCGGAGGGCCAGGGAAGGAGGTGCCGGCGCTCACCTGTAGAGGCGGATGTTGGGGTTGCACCCCACGCACGCGGGCGCGTTGGGCCCCTGCCAGCGCTGCACCAGCTGCGCCAGGCCCGTGTCGCGCCACAGTGCGTCGGCAATTCCCTGCACGTTGCGGTCCCAGCAAGCCTCAGCTGAGAACCTCTGTGAGCTCGTGCGCTGGGGCTCCTCCGAACGCCGCCTGCCTGGCCCACACCTGGTCCTGCAGGGACACGCGGTCGTGGTCCCTGAACGCCTCCCCGTACGCCGGCCCTCTGCAGCGCATCGGCGCAAGCGTGCATTGCGTGCACTGTCGTGCGACCTCCATTTGGTGCATGCGCTCCATGCGGCAATCCGGCGTGCAAGCTTGGGTCGGCGCCGGCCCATTGTCCCGCCCAAGCGCAATCAACATGGCCCCACGGCGTACCTGCTGTCCTGATGCGTGAAGCCCAGCCCCTCAGCCCAGTCGATGACGGCCTGCGCTTCCTCAATGGAGAGGAGCCCCGGCACCTGCGGCCGGCAACGCACCGCCCGCGGCCACCGCTGCGTCCTTTGAGAAGCCACAGAGGCAGCGTCGCCATGCTGCGGCATCGTCGGCTCGCGCAAAGAGAGCGCACCGTGGCAAAGTTGGCGGCGGGGATGGGGGGGTGCGCGACCGTCTGCAGCGTGTGCTTGCGCGCCAGGATGGGGAACTCTCCGCTCTCCATGTCTCTCTCCACCGCGTGGGTGCTGCTCTCCTTGTCCTTTGCAGGAGCTTCAGTGTGTGCGCCATGGGGGTGGACAGTTTGTGCAGGAGGAGGAAGAGGGCATGCACACAGGTCAGGACGCAGGCGCGGGGGCAGTCTCCCCCTCGCCCCCACCACCGTCAGCTGCGCCACCCGCAGGAGGAGGCGCCCTCAGCTTGGCGAAGCGCGCGGGCGCCGCCTTGCGCGATATCCCGTCAAACATGAAGCCGTGCACCGCCTGCACCACGGGCGCCACCCAGCCCACCAGCACGGCGATGAGCAGCGAGAAGAAGCCTTGCGGCACCAAGCCCTGCGCGTCAACAACACGCAGGTGCCACAGTGTTGCCCTTGCTCCGTCCACCAAGGGAGAAGGGCCAGCCAGAACGCGCGTCAGGGCCCCCCAAAGCTGTGACCCAAAGGTGGGTGAGGCAGCGCTTCTGCTCGCCTGCATCATGTGCACGTGCAGGTTGAGGCCGAGGTCCGGCGAGTAGAGCGTGTAGCACTTGTTGGCCAGGCCGCCCACGATCCAGGCCGCCACCTGGTCCGCCGGGTACACCGAGCTGATGGCAGAGATGGACGCCGTCTCCTTGGGCTGCATGGTGTGAGTGGGTGGGTGGGTGGGGCACGCAAGCAGCGAGACAGCTGGTGACTCGCGAACTCAGGCATCAGGGCTTGGGCCCCGCCATCTGGAGTCCGGCGGTTGGGGCGGCCGGAGCACGCGGCAGGCGCAGCGCACCTTGGTGAGGTTTTCCTGCTTGAGGCCGGGCGTGTCCGTGTCTGGGGGGTAGGCGATGGAGACCTTGACCTTGGTGCCTTTGAGCTGCGCCCCAACGCACGCACGCATACATACACGCGACACGCTTTCGCCCGCCGCGCCCTACCCAACACAGACAGGTGGGGAGAGAGCTGGTGCAGGTGCAGGTCACCTGAGCAGCCCCCCTTGTGCCCCCGCCGCACCTCGCTGCGCAGGCAGTCCGCCAGGCCTTTGAGCGCGTACTTGGTGGGCGCGTACGCCGAGTAGCCCACAAACCCTGCGCACGCAGTGCCTTGCGTGTGCACAGCCTGCCGGCACGCCTCCCCTCCGCCCTCAGCTGCTGGCCCTCGCTGTTTCTTGAAACACGTCTCCTGCCTGCCTGCGACCTCCCTGCCTGCGACCTCCAATTGCCACGACCGGCACGCGCACGCTCGGCTGGTGCGCACGCGCGCGGCGCGACGCACCCATCTGCGCCATGGTGGAGGTGATGAAGCAGATGTGCCCGGCGTTGCGCGCCACCATGCCCGGGTAGACGGCGCGCACGCTGTGCAGCGCGCCGAAGTAGTTGAGCCGCATGGTGCTCTCAAACACGTCGAGCGGCTGCTCGTGGAAGTAGCCGGGCACCGCCACGCCCGCGTTGCACACCAGCAGGTCCACGGGGCCCAGCACCTCCTCCGTCGCCCGCACGGCCGCCTCCACCTGCAGGTGGCGGGTCGCCGCGGGGTAGTGATCCACGCGTCACGCGCGTGATGATCCCAGGGCGGGATGAGGACAGATGCCCAGCGTTGCGGTGGGACGCGCTTGCGCACAGCTGTGCCACGCACCTGCTCTGGCTTGGTGACGTCCGCTGCCTGGTACTGCACCTGCTGCGGCGCCTGGCGCACCCCCCCGCCCCCCCCGCTGCGCTTGCCGGTCAGCTCCGCCAGCTGCTGCTGAGCCAGCTCCTCCAGCTCCTTGACCGCCTCCTCCAGCTTGGACACGGTGCGCGCCAGCAGCGT
>VFQP010002618.1_pt1 | contig 19735 bp, 20 predicted proteins | sample 3512351 | NCBI WGS metagenome assembly VFQP01 (sample SAMN10412372, study PRJNA504923) | tailings metagenome | isolation source: Relicate 1 Philex TSF1 revegetated site | place: Philippines: Tuba, Benguet | collected 2017-08-29
GGTCAGGGTGAGCCAGAGCAGACACACCCAGCTCGTTTGCTCGCCACAGCGCTTAAGCGGGGCGCCTGGCCCTGGTACGCAGTCTCTGAGGCGGCTTTGCCCATGCGCTACACCAGCGTTGCACTGTTCGTCGGTCTGCTACCGTTGCAGACACCCGCACAAAGGAGCATCACACGCCGCGTGACCAAGCGCGCCGCCACAGCACAACAAGTTCACGCGGGAGCGGCCTGCTGCTGCTGCTGCTGCTGCTGCCTCTGCTGCCGCCTCGGGTCCGCGAGCTCCGGGGAGAAGAGCGACATCAAGCTGCCGCGCACCGATGCCGACGCCAACGCCGGCGCCGCAGCCGCAGCCCCAACGCCGCCCTGCCCGGTGCTCGTCACGGCGCTCGCCTGCTGCTGCTGCTGCTGCTGCTGCTGCTGCTGCTGCTGGGGTCCCCGCACGTGGATGGCGGCGCTCGCCTCGCAGAGCGGGTTGAGGCCTCCGCTGCCCACGCTGCTGACCCTCTCGAGGCACAGCGCCGGCGACGCGGGCGACCGCAGCTGCTGCTTCATCGCTGGGCTGAGCGAAGCAGGGGGTGGCGAAGACGGGACGAGGAGGGTGCTGGTGGTTGCTGTCGCCGCCTGACCCAGGCCGTCCTCCTCCTCCTCCCCCCCCCCTGGCGCCGCTGCTGCCGTGGCGCCGGGCGCGTCCGCCACCTGGACCTGCTGCAGCGTGGCGCTGTTGAGCACCGCCTTCATGGCGGGCAGGCTGCGCCGCAGCTCGTCCAGCGCCAGCCGGCGCATCTTGCTGACGGCTGGGGGAGGGGGGGCAGGGAGGGCAGCGGCAGCGGGCAACGGCCCCGCGCCTCGCTCCGTGTCGTCCAGGGCGGCGCAGTCGTCGTCCCCTGCGTGGCGCGGGTCTGCGGCGCCTGGCGCCTGCAGGTGGGGCGGCGTGGCCGCTGCCGCGCCCTTGGGCAGCACCTGGCGCACGGGCGCAGGCGCTGCAGCCGGCAGAGGAGAGGAGGAGGAGGGACCGTGCGGGTCCAGGACGCCCGTGCGGTCGACAATGTCGATGACCTGGCGCGCCAGGGCCAGCGCCTGCAACGGTGCTTTGGCGTGCGCCGTGTGCGCAAGCAGTTGGCAGCAGCGCGTGGCTTGCAAGCAGGTCGGCACCGCCAGGTGCGCGTGCAGACCCGGCACCTCTCACCTTGTCCCTGCGCCGGATCTGGTCCAGCAGCTTTGTCCGCTCGCGCTGGTGGCGCGCCACCCGCAGCTCCAACGCCTGCACCTGCGGTCTCGCGGACCGGCAGCCCCGGCGCCCAGCGTGAGGACCCGAAAGGAGTCAATAGGACACAGACCGCACGCTCCACACACACACGCACACCTTGGCCTCGTAGTACTGCTCGACCTGCTGCTTGGCGTCCCGCTGCTGGCGGTGCAGCTGCGCCCGGTGCTCCTCCTGCGCCTGTTTGTGGTCGACGGTGAAGAGCAACAAAGTGCCCTCTCTCCCCGACTGCACCCACGAGGAGAGCTCTGCGCACGGCCACCCCACCTGGCGCTGCTGGCTGTCGAGCACCTGGACGCGTTCCGCCAGCTCGGCCTTCTCGAGCGCGAGGCGCGAGTTCGCCTGCCGCAGCTGCTCGTTGTGCTCTGACGCCGCGCCCAGCTCGCCCTGCACGCGTGAGAGGTCCTCCTGGGCGAGCCGCAGCTCCTGGTCCACCTGGTCCGCTGCCGCCTGGCTCAGCTCCGCCGTGCTCGTGCCGGCGTCCTTCTTCTGAGCTGCTGCTGCTGCACTTGCGGTGGTTGGCGCTGCGGGTGCGGGTGCTGCTGCTGGCGGCACGCTCCGCGCTGTGGGGGCGGGTGCGCCTGTTGCGCCCGCACCGCCAAACAGGCCGCAGAACACCATCCTGGCTCAAGTCTTGTGTGATTGTCTGTGCTCCCCTCGCGCTCTTTCCATGTGTGTTCTCGCTCGCGCCCTCGTTTCGAGCTCATGCTGGGCGTGCTGGGCGCGCTCTGCTGGGTGCAGCCGCCGCCACAACCTCTTGCACGCGCCGCACAACTCGCACAACTCACGCAAGCAAGGGTCCGGGTGTGAGCTCGATGCTGCAGCTGTCTGACCGGGAGGCGGCCGTCCCGGTACGTGTGAGCACGCCTTCGTCTCCCTCGCGCGGGTGCGAGCACGCCGCCTGGTTGAAGCTGTCCATGCTGCCGAACCAGCTGGGCCGCACGCCGCCAGAGGCACCCGGCCCGCCTCTCCGGTGCTGTGGCGTGATAGACCTCTGGCCCCGCCCGTCGTGACGTTGCCCGCCGCGAGCTGCTGCGCCGCTGCTGCCGCCGGTGCGGGGCTCCGCTGTGCCCTCGGCCCGGAAGCCCACCAGCCGCCACGCGCCCCACAGCAGGCCCCAGCCCACCAGGCGCGCCGGCAGCACCAGCACGCGCACGGCGCCTGCGAGCCATCCGCGCCCCTGGTGGTGCTGCTGCTGCTGATCCACCCCGCGCCGTGCTGTGTTCGTGCCGTCCCGGCCAGGCTGCTTGGGGTGCCTCCGGCAGCCATTGCCGTGGCTAGCGGCACACCCAGGGCAGCGGCGGTGGACCGGGACGACGAGCTCGTAGCGCACGGAAGGGACCTTGATGAGGGAGTCTTCTGCTGGGACGCCGCTGCCCGTGCTGCTGCTTTCGCTGCTGCTCCTGTCGCTGTGCCGGCCACTGTCGCTGCTCCCTGCACTGGTCCCCCCAAACTGCTGCGGCGAGAGCGTCAGCTCTCGCACGGGCGCGTCCTCGCTGCTGGCCGGCACGGCTATCCTCAGGGCGCCAGCGCCGCCGGGCGTGCAGTCCACGCCTGGCAATCCAAACAGGTCATCGCCCGCCTCCCCCACCACCCCGGCGCCGTATGGCTGCGAGGCGAGCCGCTCGGTGGCGCTGTGCAGCTGGCGATGCAGCGCCGCCCACCTGGAGCCTGTCTGCCGCAGCACCTTGACGGCCTGCGCGTGTGTGTGGCGCGCACGCAGGTGTGGGGTCTGCTTGGCGGTGGAGGGCCACAGGGTCCGTCGGCGCAGCGGCCAGCAGGCCTTGCTCACCTCCTCCAGCGTTCGTGGCTCAGAGGCCCTGTCCGTCAAGCTAGGGATGGCCTCGCCCAGGGCGCGCTCGGAAATGTCCGTCACGTCCTGCGGCAAGCGTGGTCAAGGTGAAGCGAGCTTTGCGTGAGCGCACGGGGCTCGGCTGGGGCCACCTCACGTGAGCACCGCACAAGCACCGCCCACACCTGCAGCAGCCTCAGAGCAAGCCCCATGGCCTCCGCGTGGTGCTCTTTCGTGCCGCTCATGCCGCTCGTGCCGTGCAGGCGCCCTGGGTACCGCGCGATAAGGCGCGCGCAAAAGCCTTCAGCTGAGCAGCTCGATGAGGTGCCGCGCCATCGCCACCTCTCCTGCCACCACACAGCTCGCTCGATGCCCCGCCGCGCTGTTGCGTCCACGACAAAGCCCGCTCCCCATGCCATCGATCACGGCACGATGGCTCCACATTGTTGCGCTGAGCAGGCGCATGGTGGTGGTGCGTCAGGTCCTGGTGCGGACCTCCAGCTTGGTGCTCCAGCACTACTCTGCCGGGCCCCGCCTCCTCCACCCTGGTCGGCGCCGCGTCAGCTGCTGCGCCCATGCAGCGACCATCCTCTGGCCAGCACCATGTGCGGAGCATCCACGCTGGGCACCAGCAGCAACAAGGTGGCCCTGGGGCACGCGGCCAGCAGTGGCGCTGCGCGGCTGCAGCTCTTGGTCCCGCGTTCGCCCCGCACGAGCAGCTGCCCAGCTGCTGGACATGGCAGGCTGGCCGCTGCACCTCGTGTGGTGCTCCACCGTCGGCGATGATGAGGTGATTGATGGGGACAGCGCTGCCGCAGCGACGCTGCGACCTGCGTTCGTTCCTCCGAACTGCTAGCGCACCTGCTGTGTCGCCCGCCCGCATCACAGGCGGGCCTGGCCTCCGCCGGCAGCACCGCTGAAGCCCCTGAGGAGCAGCGCCTGCTGCAGTGCCTGCCGCCTGAGGAGGCGGCGGCCCTCGCGCCGCCTGGGGTGCCGGGAACGCAGGAGCCTGACGGAGGAGGGGAGCAGAGGCGGGCGCGGCTGGTGGCGCGCGCGCTGCAGAGGTGCTGGGTCTCTGCCGCTGCGAGGGGCCTTGCTCTGGCGCAGCAGCAACCCAGCACGTCCGCGTCAGAAGCAACACGCAGTGAGGAGGAGCTGCTGCAGCCGGCCGCGCTGGTGTTTGCGCGCAACAGGCACGGCAAGCCCTTCCTGCGCACGCCAGTCTTGCCCTCCCACCAGCCAGCCCGCACCCATGGGGCGGCCCAGGCGCAGCAGGTTGAGGAGCGGGGCGGCGCCCCACACCCGTGGGATGCCGACCTGGGCCGGGACGCGTGCGGGGGAGGGGGCAGGGCGCCGGACCTGCAGTTCAACGTGAGCCACACCTCGGGCCTCGTGGGTGAGAGACGGCTCTGGAGCGCGTATGGCGTTCGCTCGTCTTTCGCACCTGCACACAGGGGTGGTTGGCCTCAAGGCCAGCGGCAACTCGCCCTGTTGCGCCTCACAGGTTGCGTGGTGGCGCCGGCGGGCGTGGCGGTGGGCCTGGACGTCGAACGCTGGGGACGCGTGCCTCGCACCAAGAACGTCATGGCTCTGGCCCGACGGCGCTTTGCTCCCGAGGAGGTGGCGGCCTTGCAAGGTGTGTGCACCCGCCTCGCCTTGGTAGTAGCCACGCCGCACACTGAGTCGGCGAGACCCATTCCTCCACGCGCCCCCCTTCCATACCGTGCAGCCTGCGGGAGCGACGAGGAGCGCGCCCAGCTGTTCTCCTGCCTGTGGGCGCTCAAGGAGGCGGTGGTCAAGGCGCGCGGCACGGGCATCAGCGCCACGCCCGGCAGCCTCAAGGGCTTTGCCGTCGGTGAGCGGCCGTCGATGCACGGCAGCTGGTCTCAACCAGCAGCGGGGCGGTGAGGGTGGCTCCTCGTCAATCCAGTTTTCGGGCTGAGCCGTCTCGTCGCTCTCAGGTGTCCAGGCGGAGTCAGCGACGTCGCCGGTGGGGCAGGAGGTGCTGCAGGCGCTCCGGCGCTTGGCCCTGCCCGCTGGCCACCCTGGCCCGGCGCTGTCAGAAGCTGCGCCCGAACCCGAGGGCGGGACGCTGCGTGCGGGACCAGAGGTGCTGCTGCTGAGCACGCTGGTGTGGGACGCGCCAGGCCAAGGTGCTGGGCAGCGGCAAGACAGCGGCACGCCGCCACCGCCACCGCCGCGCACGTGCTACCACCTGATCCTCGCACGCCCCACGTGAGTGACTGTCGAGCTGAGCACGCTGAGCCACCACTGCTCATCGCCCAGCGCCAGGCCTCGATCGCTGCTTCCCACAAACGCTGAGCGCAGGCCACTGCACGTGGCGGCCCTGTGCGTGGCGCTGCCGCCCCGCCTGGCGCACCTCTGGCCCGCACGGCGCGCTGAAGCAGCCGCACGGCACGGCCCTGCGCCAGCTGCCGCTGCACCCGCGCCGCTGCTGCACCTGCACGCGTGGCGCTGGAGGCTGGGCGCCATGGAAGCTCAGGCCGTGCCAGTGGGGGCGCTCGGGCTGCGCACGCGCTCAGCGGCTGCGGGCGCGGGTGACGCGGCGGCCGACGGCGCCGCCGTGCGGCTGCTGGGCTGCACGCTCGCACCATGAGCATGGTCCTTTCAGCGCTATGCTGCTGCCACGGTTGCGTGGCGTGTCGTCCACCGTGAGTTGCAAGACACCTCACACCCCGCACCCCGCGCACCTCGCACCGAACCAAACACGCGCCTCCCTGCACGGGCTCAACTCCTGCGCCCAACTCCTGCCTGAGTCACGGCCTCACACACAAAAGAAAGGGAATGGCGAAAGAATGGGTGCGGTCAGGCATCAGAGGGTGCGTCCATGGTGGTACAAGGCAAGTCCTGGCCTGGTCCGCCGCTCCCGTCGCCAAACGCTGCACCTGCCCGCACTCCTCACGCTGTGTGGCCTGCTACAAACCCCGCGTCAGAGGTGCCACTGTGCGCGTTTGGCTTCAGCCAATCGTGAGCGTGCGCTCGTAGTCCTCGATGCGCTTAAACAGCTCGCCGAAGTTGCCTTTTCCAAAGCCGCCGCAGCCCGCGCCTTGCTGCTCATTGGGCGGGCCAGGCGGCACCACCGCCGCCGCCGCCGCGGTGGCCTGCTGCTGCTCCGGCGCGGCCTCGGGGGTGGGGGCGGGGGCGGCGGAGGGCGCGCTGGCGTCGCGCACGCACCCCACGCGCTGGATGATCTCGATGAAGACCGTGGGGCGGTCGCCTGCATGTGCACGTGTGAGGTGGAGAGGCAAGCGGGGCGGCGTGTGTGCGTCGGCGCTGAGGTGTGGGGCCCGGGCGTGGTGTGCAGTCCGCTCAGCTGCTCTGGCCGCAGACCGCACCACACCAAACATGTGGCACGCACCGAGGGGCTTGGTGAAGATCTGCAGCAGCACGCCCTGGTCGTCCTTGTCCACCAGGATGCCCAGCTGCTCGCACTCCTTGAGCTGCTCGGCCGTCAGCGAGTCGCCCACCTGCGCCACAGTCGAGCGAGGTCAAGCGAGGCAAAGTCCGCCTGCGCCTGCACTGCCGCACAACCACCACCCGGACACTGACACCCCGTGTACGCACACGCCAGTGCGCACACACACCTTTGCTGGCAGCTCGCGGTAGTACTTGTCCGAGGGCTGGGGCATGAACTCAAACCCTCCGCACGCGCTCCTGGCGCGCATCTCCCTGCGGTGCGCAAAGGCGGGCGTGGAAGGGTGATGGCGCCGCACCCAGCCGCGAGGAGCAGCAGCACGCCAGGCGCAGGAGGCGCGCCGCCGCTTGCGCCCAGGAAAGACGATCCGCCCCCCCCCCGCGCCCCTCCTGCCAGCCGCCCGCCCAGGCCCACTGGCTGACCTGAGCGTGTGGAAGATGTCGTCCGTCTTGAGCGCCAGGTGCTGCAGGCCCGGGCCCTGGTTCTGCTCCAGGTACGTCTGGATCTGGCTCTTGCGCGGCGTGCCAAACGTCGGCTCGTTCACCGGCATGAGCACGTACCTGCGCACGCAACGCACACGCGCAGCAGCGGCGGCAGCAGCAGCGCCGTGTCATCAAACTCAGGCTGGCGCGGCTGGCTGGGTGGTGGCGCGTGGCACCACGTGACTCCAGGGCGCTGCTCTCACTCGTTGTTGTTGGCCAGCACCACGCTGTTGAGCCCGCTGTCCACCGTGCCCACGTCCTCGGCAACAAACTCGGCAAACTCGTGGAAACCTGCGCCACGCGTGCGAGCACCAGGTGGGTTTGCTCTCTCGCGCCGTCCGTGCGGCCACCGCGTGCCCCCCCCCCCCCCCCCCCCGTGTTCAGCGCAGAGGCGTGCCGCTGAACAAGTGCCCTCACCGGTGAAGCCCATGATGTACTTGGCTGCGTCCGCCAGCACTGGCACGTTGCCCACGGCGTGGTCCAGCCGCTTGAGCCCGTAGCTGATGGCGGGCGCGCCCTCCACGCGCTCGTACCCCGCCAGGTAGGCGTGGCCCTGCAGAGGGGAGGGGGAGGGCCCGCACTTGGTGTCAGCAACAGCCGGCTGGTGGCGACCAGTGACGATTGACCTGGCCTCCCGTCGTCGCGCGTAACCCTAACCCACCTGCACGTCGCCGCTGATGAAGCGCATCACCACGTCGCCGTACAGCACCACCTCGGAGATGACCTGGTCGCCCCCCGGGCCGCCCGCCTTGGCCTTGAGCGCGGTGGGCTCCAGCACGGGCTTGGCGCCGTGCGCAACGGCCGCCCTGAAGGCCTCCGACGCGTCCTCCACCACCAAGCCTGCCAGCAGCAGCGCGCACGGGGGAGACGCACCGCCACGTGCAGCTGCAGCGCTGGCCCCGACGGCAGCACGCTGGCTCTTGGCAAACTGCTGGCCCGACGGAGCGCTCACCCATGGCGCGCACGGCCAGCCCGTGCTGTACGATGAACTCAAACGCCGTGTCGGCGCTGAAGTGCGGCACGGGCACGGCGCCGGGCGCGCTGTTGGCGGCCACGCTCCTGTCGCGCGGTCACGATTGGGAAACAGGGCATCCACGCGTTGAGTGGCTTGCCCTGCGCCCCCCAAGCTCCCCTCCCTCTGCCTGCAGTCATCGCGAGGTGCGCGTGACGAGGCGCCCGCGCGTCGCGGTGACTCGGCTACCTCACCTGCCGTAGGGCGCCGTGAACGCGAACACCAGGTCGTTGGACTGCAGCACGTAGGACGCAAACGCCGAGTTGCCCGTGGACTGATCCGACTTGGCCACCAACGTGAGGCCCAGGCCGTGCTGGAACCTGGCGCAAAAGCGAGCGAGCGCTCCGACACCACAGAGCGGCCATCGGCGCTGCTGCCGACAGCGGCATTGCAGGCAATGCGGTCACGCTGACGTGCGCGCGTTCCCTTGCACGCGCCGCAACTCCCCCAGGCCTGCTCTGAGCGCGCGCACACCTCTTGAAGGTGGTGGTGGCGTCCCCGCACCAGAACTCCACGCTGTGGAAGCGCAGGACCGAGAAGCGGTCGCTGCGCGGGTTGTTGCGCACAAAGTTCTTGTGGCCGACCAGCTTGAACTCGCTCGTGTTGGCGCCTCCCCCGCCCATCTCTGTCGACAGATCGATCTGGACCGAGGTGCTGCTGCTGGTGGCTGAGGTGAGCAAGGGGGATGCTGGACGGGGTCTGCCGCTGCTGCACGCCCAGCTGCTCCCTCGTTCTTCTCGATCAAAACATGCGCTGCCGGGCTTGGCAGCGCATGTTGACGCCTGCTTGCTGAAGGACGTCGTGCTGTTTTCCCCGCTGCTAGCAGGACCGCTCACGATGGCTGCAGCAGCGGGCCGCATCACTGCGGGCGTGGGCGCCAACTTGATCGGGCAGCACGCGCAGGACCGCAACCAGGACGCCACGGTCTACGTGGGCAACCTGGACCCGCAGGTGCAGCTGCTAGCGGCGTCGCCAGCTGCGCGCCATCTCGCCGTGCTGCAGGCATCGCGCTGTGGCAGGCACCTCGTGCAAGGCGCCGTGTTGCCTCTCGTTCTCGCGCGTGCGCAGGCGACCGAGGAGCTCGTGTGGGAGCTCTTCACGCAGGCGGGCCCCGTAGGTGCGGAGCGGGCACGCCGGCGCATCGCGTGTCCGTGGCGATGGGCGAGCCTGTGCGCCGAGGGGAAGATCTCCCAGCGCAGTGCGTGTGTGCCCAGCGGCAACACGGACTCGTGTGCGTATGTGCGCAGTGAACGTGTACATGCCCAAGGACCGCGTGACCGCCAACCACCAGGGCTACGGCTTTGTGGAGTTCCGGGCCGAGGAGGACGCCGACTATGTGCGTGCACGAGTGCACGCGGCGCTGCTGCTGCTGCTGCGGGGAGGGAGGTCGCCGTCAGCACCAGCAGCTTTCTTGTGCTTGCCCAGCACTTCTGGCACGCTGGGGAGAGCGCACGGGAACGCTGCGCTGCGGCAGCAGGCGCCGATGCCGGCACGTGAAACCACGGTGCACCACCACCGCCCGCCAAACGCAGGCCATCAAGATCCTCAACATGATCAAGCTCCACGGCAAGCCCATCCGCGTCAACAAGGCGGCGGCGGACAAGCGGCAGCTCGAGGTGGGCGCCAACCTCTTTGTGGGCAACCTGGACGCCGAGGTGGACGAAAAGGTGTGAGGGGAGGCTGAGCTGAGCTGAGCGGCGGCGGCGGCGGGTGCGGTGGTGCCACACAGTCTGACACGGCGTGGGGCCCTCAGGCAGCACGCGGTTGCCAACGCGGTCCCTCCGGCCGCCTCCACCGCGCTGCCCTCGCCCTGCGCAGCTGCTGTACGACACGTTCAGCGCCTTTGGCGTCATCGTGTCCACGCCCAAGATCATGCGGGACCCAGAGACGGGCAACTCGCGCGGGTTTGGCTTTGTCTCGTACGACTGCTTTGAGGTGCGTAGTAGCCCGCGTGCGCCCTCAGCCTGGCACCAGTGTGGTGCTGTACAAGGGGCGGAGGCGGGCTGACGTCGGCCCTGGGCAGCTGGGCTCTCGTCCTTGCTGCACTGTGACCCCTAATTATTATTCGCCCCGAAGTGTGTGGGCGCGGTGCGCACCCGTGCTGCAGGCGAGCGACGCGGCGATCGAGGCCATGAATGGGCAGTTTCTGTGCGGGCGCCAGATCAGCGTCACTTACGCTTACAAAAAGGAGACCAAGGGGGAGAGGCACGGCACGCCGGCGGAGCGGCTGCTGGCGGCGCAGATGCGCGCCAAGCAGGCGGCGCAGAGCCGGCCCCACACGCTGTTTGCCACGGGGCCCAAGCAGCAGCCGCAGGCTGGCCTGGGGGCGGCGCTCCCGCCCGCCGGCGGCGCGCCCATGGGCATGGCGCCGCCCAACGGCATGATGCAGGGCCACTACGGCATGCCGCCTCCCCCTCCGGCGCCTGGCGGCGGCCAGTGGGGCGCCCCCCCGGGCGGCATGCACATGATGCCGCCGCCTCCAGCCCCCTACTACCAGGCGCCCGTCCCGGGCTACGGGCAAATGCCGCCTCCGCCGCCGTACGGCTACGGCGGAGGCATGCCCCCTCCCCCGCCCAACATGATGCGCCCGCCGCCCATGAACATGCCCCCGCCGCCCAACCCCATGTACCAGCAGGCACGACCGCCGCCGCCGCCCATGCAGATACCGCCACCGCCGCCGCCCGCGTGATGACGAGGTTCCGTGACGCTTGCGGTGGTGGGCACTGGCAGGCGCCACGACACTCGACACCATTCTTTCCATTGAATCATGACCAAGGGCCCTGCAATTCCATTGCGCCGCCCTCACCGGGAGAACGAGTGACGTGGGCATGGCCCTGTGGGGCAACCTGCGCGTCAAGGACACGAACGTCGGCGTCTCCCCACACACACAGACCGCACTCACAGACCGAACGCGGCAGGAGAGCTCTCACAGTGCGCACTCATTCAGCGCGCGAATCGGAGTTCCGCAGAATTCTCGCTTGCTGTGATCGCGGCCCACCAGAGCGCGGCGTCAACACCTCGCGCCCGGGGTGAGGGATGGCAGCGGGCGCCGCGTCCAACCTGGCCCAGGAGGCGCACGAGCCGATGCAGCAGCAGCATTGCGAGGTGCGTCGGCCTTTTCTGGCGCGAGAGGGAGGCTGGCTTCGCTGGCGCTGCCGGCGCGTCCAGGTTTGTGCGCCCCGGGCGCAGCTGTCCAGCCAGCCCGAGCAGAGCAGCTGCACCCTTGGGCGCGGCGCGCGATCCGCGCGATTGGAAGGGCAGCAATCGGAAGGGCGCGCAGCTGGTGTCGAAGATCGTCCGCCCCCCCGGCGGCAGACGTTCCACGCAGCGAGTGGGAAGCCGGGCCGTATTCCGATCCTGCCAGACCGGGGGGCGGCGAGGGCGGCGAGAACGCCACCGAGAGGCGTTCAGCGCGAGCGCGAGACGGACTCCCGGCGCACTTCTCCTGCGCCGCAGGCGCGCTGGGAGTCCCAGCGGTGGGGCTTGCCGCATCACACGTGCGTGCGGCGCGCATGCATGCGATGCGGTTGCGTGCGCAGGCAGCAAGCGCCCACCCGCACGCGAACGCGAGCGCTGCTGACGGCCTCCACGGCACAGCCACAGCAATGCAGCAGATCCCAGCGGCCACATTGCAGCAGCTGCACAGCCGCCGCCCGGCACATGCCGCGCACGCGGCGGTGACTCACCCTCACCGCCACGACGCGCCCCTTACCACCACCTTGGCGTCCACAGCCGGTCCAAGCGCGCAACACCCCTGGGTGAGCAGCCAACCGCCACTGCCCCTTGGTGGTGGCCCGCAAATGGCGGCTCCTCCTCCCTCGGCGGCCATGGGCATCACGAACCGCAGCAGCAGCAGCAACGGCCCATGCGCGGCGCCAGGGCTGCCCGAGCTGCCCGTGCCCCCGCCCACCGCCCAGGAGCCACAGCCGCCTGCTCAGCGGCCAGGTGGTGAGGGTCAGGGCGCCGTCAGTGCGGCGTCCTGCTGGCCGCACCCCTCGGCCGCGGGGCCAGGCGCGCCGGCGCACACCACCACCCTGGCCGCCTCCTTCGCGCCCCCTCACCACCACCACCCCCGCCACCAGAACCACCAGCAGCAGCAGCACCAGCACCAGCACCCGCTGCACGGCCGCGAGCCCCACAGCAGCTCGCACAGCAGCCACACTACGTGCGCCATCCCCGTCACGTGCTACGGCCCAGACGGGGGGGGGCCGCAGGTCGTCATGATGCTGGTGGGGCAGCCCATGCACCCCCTGGCAGCAGCAGCAGCAGCAGCGCCAGCGCCTGCACCCGCCAGGCAGACGGGCGCGGCGGAGGCGCAGGCGCCACCCCACGCAGCGCCGCGCCGCAGCAGCGCGTCGGCCCTGCTGCCGTCCCAGGCCGCACTGCACCAGCACGCGTCAGGGCCGGGGCCGGCGCCCATGGAGAGCAGCCCCCCAGAGGCGGCAGGCGCCCCAGTGGTGCGGCGGTACACGTGGCCGTCGGGCGCTGGCCCGCTCCCCGGCCCCGCCGGCGCGTGCCTGGTGGAGGCGGCGCAGCCCCCCGCCCTGGTCACGTGGCTGCCCGGGCCCCGCGCGGCACAGTCGGCTCTGGCGGGAGGGGCCCTGGTGCCCCACAGCAGCGTTGTCAGCGGGCGCCTGGGGGGACAGCCAGCAGCAGCGCCCGCGCTGGCCGGGCCGCTGCCGCTGCCGCAGCAGGCGCCAGGCTGGGCTGGCCCTCCTCTGGCTCTGGCCAGCGCGGCAGGTGCTGTCGGCAGCAGCGGAGCGCCACTAGGTGAGCGATGTGTGCGAGGCCTCTCTCATGTGCGCATGCACGGGTCGTCAGCGCAGCACTGTGTTCCTCGGGCGCGGTCTTGTCACCACGGCACCTGGCGTGTGTGCCTGCACTGCGCGTTCTGCAGGCGTGGTCTACCCGCTGGCCCGCGCGGCAAGCGGTCCCGCCACCGCCGCCACCACCGCCACCGCGTGCCACAGCCGCCACCCCGCGCCCGCACCACTGGCAGGCGCGCCCCCCATCATCACCACGGGCAGCCCCACCGGCGGCGGCGCTGCTGGCCCGGCCCCCGCCACGCCCAGCACGCACCAGCACGCCACCGCGCCAGCCGCAGCCCCCGTGGTCACCACCTGCCTGCACGACGGCTGCAGCGCAGATGGCAGCGTGCACGGGCGGCACCCGCCCACCGCCCGCGCCGGCCCCGCAGGCCCGCCGGCGTGGGCACCCGCTGTGGGCGCGCTGCCCCTGGCGTCGGGCCCTGACCCACGCGGCGGCGCGGGCGCAGCCCCCGGCGCAGCGCCAGCACTGCAGCCGCGCGGCGGGGGCGGCGCGCCCACCTCGGGGTGGCCCCAGCTGCGCGTGCGCCCCCGCCCGGCCGACCTGGACGTGCAGCACCAGCCGCACCCGTCATGGGAGGAGGGAGGCGGCGAGGTGCTGGGGCAGGCCAGGAGCCCCAAACGCCAGCGCCTGGCCGCAGCGGCCCCGAGCCCCGCCGTCGGTGCCGCCACGCCCCAGGCGCCGCAGGCCACCGCCTTCATGGTCCTGATGGATGCCCAGGGGGCGCCCGTCCTGGTGCCCGTGCTCAACAGGCCCACGGGGGCCGCCGCGCCGCTCCTCCACCTGCCAGCTGTGCAGCCCACCGGCAGCGCTGCCGCAGCTGCGGCGGGCCCCACCACCAGGCCTGGACCTCTCATCATGGCCGCGGCGGGGACGGCTGAGCCTCCGCTCCACAGCCACATGCCCACGGCCCTGGCCTCTGGGCCGCTGGGCGGCAGCGGCGGCGCGCTCATGGGAGGCCTGGGCGTGCGGGCGGTGGGGCACGCACCGCCCTCGCATCACCAGCACGGCGTGGGCTCAGCGCTGGTGACTGGCAGCATGTCGCCGGTGGCCTGGCCTCCCCTCACCTGGCAGGCGCCTGCGCCTGGGCCACTCCCCCTGCCACAGGCTGGCGCAGTGCCCCGGCTGAGCGCCAGCAGCGCGTGGCCCGGCCCACTTGCTGGCCCGGCGGCGCAGCACCAGCACACTGTGGTCCCTGCCGCCCCTGCCGTCCAGCCCACGCCGAACGCCCTGCAGCCCAGCCAGCCGCGCACGCCGCCCAGCACGCCAAGGGCCACAGGCGGCGCGGCGGCGGGCGGCGGCAGTGCGCGCGCGGGGGGCGGCTCCACGGGCAGGGGCGCAGGATCAGCTGCAGGAGGAGGAGGAGGTCTGGCCGGCCTGCCGCCGCACGAGATTGCGTGGCTCGACGTCATCACCACGACGGACTGCTTCTTCAAGGTGAGCACGGCGCGCGGGCGGGGCGCCCTGCTTTTTTGTCCCCGCGCTGTGGGGGGACGACCTCGTGCACGCGTCCAGCCGCGCCGCAGGAGGGCAACACGAGTTTGGCGCCGCTGCGCGCGGTGCACTGTGCAGGTGTGCGACACGTGCGGCGGCGCGGACGCGGGGCTGCGGCCAGACTCGTGCGCCACCTCCGTGACGGCGCAGGCTGGCGTGCGCGACGTGCTCGTGACCTTCATGGTGAGGTGGCGTGCTGCGTGCGCTGGGCCCAACAACCCTTTCTCCCGCGCCTCACCTGGCGCCTCACCCGTGCGTGTGCTGTGCCCGTGCTGTGCCTCCTCAGGACCTGGACGCGCCCGGGCACCCGGGCGTGTGCGCCTCGTGCCGTGAGCAGCGCGAGGCGCTGGGCCACCGGCTGCTGCAGGTGCGGCGCAGCACCTACCACGACGTGGTGAGGCAGCACGACCTGCTGCAGCTCAAGGTGGACCTGGCCGGCGTGCAGTGCTACTCCATCAACAACGCAAAGGTGAGAGCAGCAGGAGCCCTGTCACGCAGCGGGGTCCTCGTCATGGTCCTCATTGCCGCGGCACGACAGACCCGCCGCAACCCCACCTTGCACGCAGGTGGTGTTCCTGCAGCCGCGGCCGGCCACCAAGCCGTCCAAGGTCAGCACCATGCCCTCGCGCTGCGTCATGGACGGCCGCCAGCTCATGGACGTGGGCGCGCGCTACTGCAGCCTCAAGTGCAAGCTGGACGTGGAGCTGCACGGCAGGAGGCCCCCCTCGGCCGCCTGCAAGCCCACGCCGCTGGGCCCGCGCCCCGCAGCCCCACCCGCCGGCGCCCTGCCCGCCCTGCCAGACGCCGCCTACGCCGCACCGGCCGCCGCCGCAGCCCCACCCCCGGCCGCACCGGTGCCACCCGCAGGGGCGCTGGGGGACGCGGCGCTGCTCCCCGCGCCGCTCACCGCTGGCGTCACAGTGGCGTTGATGAGCGGCGCCTGCCCCAGCAAGCGCGCCCGGGAGGGTGACGAGCAGCCGGACGCTGCTGGCTGCGGCGCGGCGACGGCGACGGCGGAGCAGCAGCAGCAGCAGCAGCAGCAGCAGCAGCAGCAGCAGCAGCTGTGGCAGGCCGTTGCCCCGCCGCCCTACGCGGCCGTGTGCCCGCCTGTGAGCGGCCCGCAGCCCGAGCCCACCCGCTCGCCCGCCGCCGCGCCCGTCACGCCCACAGCGCACCCGGGCACGGGGGCGGCCCGGCTGTCCATCACGTCAGGAGCCCCTCCCGCCGAGGGGGCAACGGCGGCCGTCACATCGGAGACGCCGGCGGTGACGGCTGGGGCCGCGGGAGCCGTGGAGCACCAGCGGCCGCAACAGGAGGGCGATCGGGGAGCAGAGAAGGAGGAGGACAGGCGCCTGGCGGCGGCGGCAGGCCTGCTGGCCGTCCACCTGCGCGACCCGTGCGTGGAGGAGGAGGAGGCCGCAGGGCGGGGCCTGTCCACCTCCCCCGCCACCTCGTCGTCGCACACGTCGGCCCCGGGCGCGGGCGCGACGCTGTCCCCGACGGCGGCAGCGGCCAGCCGGCACGGCCTGGGCGCCGGGGGGTTGGGTGGCGCGGGCAGCCTGAGGCGCAAGGCCCTCAAGGTGAGGCGCGCCCCTGCCGAGTGAGCGCGCCGAATGCGGGCAGGGCGTGCGCCAGGCTTTGGCGGGATGAGAAGGTGCAGAGCGAGTGCTTTGAGCTTTGGAGAGTGAATAAGCTGGGGGGTTGTGGGGTGACATGGCGTGTGTATTGAGGTTTTGGTGAGACGGTGTTTGGTGTTCGCGTGTGATCCTTCTCCATTCGACGGACTGCTTTGTGGAGTCAGGTCATTCATGTCTGAATCTCCTCTCTGAAACACTGGAACTCCGGCAACAGTGCACATACAGCGTGCCCGCTGCCCATTCTGCTCTGTGCATACTGGCGATCCGAGGGCGCTGTACATCAGGTGATGATGAGCCCGCAACGTGTGAGCTGCCATGATGTTGCTGTTTGCTGTCGCTGTTGTCGCAGTTGCGCAGATCTGTTTTGCAGCTGCTGCTCGTGTAGTCCTGGTGCTGCCGCGTGTAGCCAGCCTCGACACGCGCGTTTCCTGGTCCTTTGCAGTCTCTTGCCGTTGCTGCTGCTATGCTTCCAGGCCTCACCGGTACAGCTGCGCTCTTTGCTTGCTCCTTCTGCTCTGCAAGGCACGCCGCATCAGCCGGGCGCGGCAAGGCCATGCCAGCGCAGGAGCAAGAGCCCGGGCGCCGCAGCTGCAGGACGCAGCGATGTGGCAGATCCCAGCAGCGGCCATTGCAGCACGCTCGCGCAATCATTCTCGTGCTGTGAGCCCAGGAGCCCTCTACAAGTCCGTGAGCAGCAAGGGAGATTCGTGCGTGCAGCGCAGCGTGTGTGACACGTAGTGGAGGTGGAGGTGTGGCGAAGGGAGCCGATTGACAGTTCGTGGCGCACAGCTGAGTTGAGCGAGCGAGCGAAGCCGAGCGAGATAATGACGGGTCTGAAAGATGCAAGACTGGCCCAGGAGCTCAGAACACCAGATCGTCGTCTTCGTCGCTGACGAAGCCCGACGCGGGCGCGGACCGCGCTCCGCCGCCGCCGCCGGAGGCGGCTTTGGCGCCACCACCGGCGGTGGACTTTGCCGCGGCGGACTTGCCGCGCTTCTTGCCGCCCTGCTTGGGCTCTCCCGCGCTGAGAAAGTCGCCGAGGTTGGTGCGGTACTGGGCCGTGTCCTCGTGGTTGGCCCCGAGCGCCTGCGTCGCGAGCGCCACGGCCTGCGTGTACGCGTCGCGCGCCTCGGCCCAGCGCCCGGGGAGCTTCTCGAGGCACCGGCCCAGGTTGTAGGCCGTGAGCGCCGTGACCCCGCCCGTGGCCTTGGCCGCGTTGACGGCCAGCGCGCTGCGCAGCATGGGCTCGGCCTCCTTGGCGCGCTTGAGCTCGAGCAGCGCGCAGCCCACCGCCTCCCTGGCGGCCGCCACGTCCAGGTGGTCCTCGGCCAGCACGCCCTCGCGCAGCTCCAGGCACTCGTTGAAGGACTCGAGGGCCTCGTCCGCCTGGCCGCCGTCCTCGAGCACCGTGCCGAGCTCAAACAGGCTGGACGCCAGCTGGCAGTCCGCCTCGGTCATGCCCTGGCTCATGTTGCGGGCGGCCGAGGCCGTGGCGGCCGTCGAGTACTCGCTCTGCATGCGCTGCAGCGCCGAGCTGGCCGAGCTCGTCAGCAGGCCGCCGCCGCCGCCAGCGTCAAAGTGCGAGGGCGACACGTAGACGCTGCTGCGGCGCGACGAGGGCCCCGCTGCGCCGCCGCCGTTGACGCCGCTGCTCAGTGGGCGCGACCCCGTGATGGCGCTCAGCGGCCGCGAAGGCGCCGTGGACGTGGTGCTGAGCTCGCGCCGCATGGCGATGGCGGCGCGCAGCCTGGCCTCGGCCACGTCCAGCAGCCCCTGCCGGGCCGCCACCACGCCCATCGAGTGCAGCAGCGGCACCAGCGACGCGTGCTTCTGTCCGTGCAGCCGGCGCCGGATGCTGAGCGCGCGCTCGTACTGCGCCGTGGCGGCGGCGTACTGCCCCTGCTGCTCGTGCAGCGCGCCAATGTTGGCGGCGCAGTGCGCCACGTCCGGGTGCTCGTGCCCCGCGGCCGCCTCGAGGATGCCCAGCGCGCGCGTGAAGAGCGACGCCGCACGCTCCAGCTGGCCCGCCGCGCGCAGGCACATGGCGTAGTTCTGGATGGCGACGGCCACGTCGGCGTGCGCCGGGCCCAGCACCTTTTCCAGCACGCGGATGTGCTCAATGTACAGCGGCTGCGCGTCCTCCAGGTGCCCGCGCTGCGCAGCGCAAGGGGAAGCAAGCAAGCGGCGACGTGACCTCGGGCAGCGAGTGGCCTCGGGCAGGCAGGCACGTGCGCAGCACGCCGAGGATGGTCCCCTCACCTCGAGCAGGAGGGTGGCGAGGTTGTTGAGCGAGGAGCTGGTGGCCGGGTGCTCGGGCCCCAGCACGCGCGTCCTGGCCTCCAGCGCGCGCTCCAGCAGCGGCACCGCCTCGTCCACGCGGCCCGTCTCCTTGTACAGCGCCGCCAGGTTGTTGAGCGTGGCGGCAGAGGCCGGGTGCACAGGGCCCAGCACCTGCTCGCGCAGCTCGAGCGCCGCCAGGAGCGCCTCCTCCGCCTCGCCATGGCGGCCCTGGTCCGCCAGCACGGCGCCCAGGTTGTGCAGGCTGCTGCCCACGGCGGGGTGCAGGTCGCCCAGCACGCGCCGCCGCACCTCCAGCGCCTGCGACAGCGCAGGCGCAGAGGTGGTGGTGGCTCGCGTGATGCCCCACAACATGCGACTGCGCCTCGAGCGGCCAACCCTTTGCCCAGCAAGTCAGGCCTCACCTTGAGGAACTGGGGCTCGGCGCCGGTAAAGTCGCCCTTTTGGTGCAGCGCCATGCCCAGCGCGTCGTAGCTGACGGCCGTCAAGGGGTGGTCCATGCCCAGGTGCTTCTCCCTGAGGGCCAGCGCCCGCCTGAGCAGCTTGAGCGCCTCGTTGCTGCGTCCCATGGCCTGGAGCAGCAGCGCCAGGGACTGCATGGCCGTGGCCGTGTCGGGGTGCGACTCGCCCCGCACCTGCAGTGCAATCAAGCAAACACGCGGGGCCACAGGGTCGGACAGGGGCAGCGAGGCGACCGGGCGGGCGGGCTCCTGGCGGCCTGGACGAAGAGTGTGTGCAGCTCCCCTCACCTTTCTGCAGGTGGAGACGGCCTTTTCAAAGTACGGGAGCGCCTCGTTGAACTTGCCTTGCGCCTGCGTGTCCATAGCAGAGCAAACGCGTGTGGCCACGCGCGTGGGTCTTGCTAGAGCCCCCTCAATGGCACGCACTCAGGGATCATGCACGCACGCGCTGGGTGGCGCACCTGCAGGACGCCGGCCAGGGCGTTGTAGGCCGCCATGACGTCGGCCACCGTCATGTCCACGCCCGGCATCTCCTCGCCGCCCTCCTGGTAGTGCGCCACGGTGCCCACCATGAGACGCTCGCTCAGCTTGAGGCCCAGGCGGCACAGGCGCTCAGCCTCCACCAGCCTGCGGAGCAAGGCAAGCGGGGCGGGCCGAGGTGAGGGGAGAGCGGTGAGCTCGTCACCCACCGCCCATACTGCGCGCACGCACACACGAGGTGGCCCCACTCACTTTCCCGTCTCCTGCATGAGCGTGCCCAAGGAGATGAGGCAGATGGCGTAGAGCTTGTCCTGGGCCACGTCCTCGCCCTCTTCGTACACCTCAATGGTCTGTGGGCGCACACACACACACGCCCACACACACTTCTTAGCGGCCCTCAGCAAGCAAGCGCCCCATGAACAACCTTCACGTGGGCGGCTCACCTTTTGCAGCGCCTCCTCAGCCTCCTGGTAGCGCCCCGCCACGCGCAGCATCTGGCCCGCCTTGTAGTGCGCCGACACAAAGGCCGCCGGGTCCCCGCCCCACAGGCGCC
>VFQP010002619.1_pt1 | contig 19734 bp, 18 predicted proteins | sample 3512351 | NCBI WGS metagenome assembly VFQP01 (sample SAMN10412372, study PRJNA504923) | tailings metagenome | isolation source: Relicate 1 Philex TSF1 revegetated site | place: Philippines: Tuba, Benguet | collected 2017-08-29
GCTCGCCCGCGAGGTTGAGCACGATGTCCAGGTCGGGCAGCACCACGCCGTTGCGCCGTTGCACGGTGAAGTGCATCTGGCCTGCGGCGGCACGCACGTTGACCGCACGCACCTCGGCGCTCTCGTTGAAGCCATAGCTGGTCACCGGGCAGGACACCTGGGGCACGATCTCGCGGATGGCCGCATCGTCGGTGCACAGGATGGCCACGCCGTAGAAGGGCATGCGGTGCAGAAAATCGACAAACGCCTGCTTGAGCCGGCCGAAGTCGTGGCCGTAGGTCTCCATGTGGTCGGCGTCGATGTTGGTGACGACCGCCATGGTGGGCAGCAGGTTCAGGAAGGAAGCGTCGGACTCGTCGGCCTCCACCACGATGTGGTCGCCCTGCCCCAGGCGCGCGTTGGCGCCCGCGCTGTTCAGGCGCCCGCCGATCACGAAGGTCGGGTCCAGGCCGGCCTCGGCGAGCACGCTGGCCACCAGGCTGGTGGTGGTGGTCTTGCCGTGCGTGCCGGCGATGGCGATGCCCTGTTTCAGGCGCATCAGCTCGGCCAGCATCAGGGCGCGCGGCACCACCGGAATCTTTTTCTCGCGCGCGGCCACCACTTCGGGGTTGTCGGCCTGCACCGCCGTGGAGGTGACCACCGCATCCGCACCGGCCACGTTGCTGGCCGCGTGGCCCACGTGGGTGGCAATGCCCAGGCCCGCCAGCCGGCGCAGCGTCGCGCTGTCGGACAGATCGGAGCCCGAGACGGTGTAGCCCAGGTTGCGCAGCACCTCGGCAATGCCGCTCATGCCCGAGCCACCGATGCCCACAAAATGTATGTGACGCACGGCGTGTTTCATGCGGCGTCTCCTCCCGTCAGTTCTTCGCACGCACCAACCACCTCGCGGGTGGCGGTGGTCTTGGCCAATGTCTGGGCCTTTTCGGCCTTGTCCAGCAGCTGTGCGCGGTCCAGCCCGGCCAGCAACTGAGCCAGCCCCTCGGGCGTGAGTTCGCCCTGCGGCACCAGCCAGCCCGCGCCCGCGTCCACCAGGAAGCGCGCGTTGGTGGTCTGGTGGTCGTCCACCGCCGCCGGGAAGGGCACGAACACGGCCGCTGCGCCCACGGCGGCGATCTCGGTCACCGTGCTCGCGCCCGCGCGGCAGACGATCACGTCGGCCTCGGCGAAGGCGGTGGCGGTGTCGTCGATGAAAGGAGTGAGCGTGGCGTCCACCCCCGCTGCTGCGTAGTTGGCACGCAGGGCGTCGATCTGTTTGGCGCCGCTCTGGTGGGTGACCACCGGGCGTTGTTCCGCCGGCAAGCGTGCCAGCGCCTGCGGCACGATGTCGTTGAGGGCACGAGCACCCAGGCTGCCGCCCACCACCAGCAATTTCAACGGCCCGCTGCGGCCCGCAAAACGCGCTGCCGGCGCGGCCTGCTGCGTGAAGGCCACACGCAGCGGGTTTCCCACCCATATGCCTTTCGGCATGGCCTTGGGGAATGCGGTGAACACACGGTCGGCCACACCGGCCAGCACCTTGTTGGCCAGACCGGCCACGGAATTCTGTTCGTGCAGCACCAGCGGCTTGCCCAGCAGCGTGGCCATCATGCCGCCCGGGAAGGTGATGTAGCCGCCCAGGCCCACTACCACGTCGGGCTTGACGCGGCGCACCACCTGGAGGCTCTGCCAGAAGGCGCGCAGCAGACGCAGCGGCAGCAGCGCCAGCGTGAGCGCACCCTTGCCGCGCACGCCGCCAAAAGCCACGGCCTCGAACGGGAAACCGCGTGGCGGCACCAGATCGGCCTCCATGCTGGCGGGCGCACCCAGCCAGTGCACGCGCCAGCCGCGTTCGCGCAGGGCCTCGGCCACGGCCAGGCCGGGGAAGATGTGGCCACCGGTTCCACCGGCCATGATCAACGCGCACTTGCTCATGCCCGGCCTCCGCGCATGAGAACCCGGTTCTCGTGGTCGATGCGCAACACCAGCGCCAGCGCCACGAGGTTCATCAGGATGGCCGAGCCGCCGTAGCTCATCAGTGGCAGCGTGAGGCCCTTGGTGGGCAGCGCGCCCAGGTTCACGCCGATGTTGATGAAGGCCTGGAAGCCGAACCACAGGCCCACGCCCTGCGCCACCAGACCGGCAAACACCTGGTCGAGTGCGATGGCCTGGCGGCCGATGTGCATGATGCGGCGCGTGAGCCACATGAACAGACCGATCAGCGTGAGCACACCGATCAGGCCGAACTCCTCGCCGATGACGGAGAGCAGGAAGTCGGTGTGGGCCTCGGGCAACCAGTGCAGCTTCTCCACGCTGCCGCCCAGGCCGACGCCAAAAATTTCACCCCGGCCAATGGCAATGAGCGCGTGCGACAGCTGGTAGCCCTTGCCCAGCGCGTGCTCCTCGCTCCACGGGTCCAGGTAGGCAAAGATGCGCTCGCGCCGCCACTCGCTCATCAGGATCATGAGCGCGAAGGCCGCCACCACCACGGCGGCGATCAGGAAGAACATGCGGGCGTTGACACCGCCCAGGAACAGGATGCCCATGGCGATCACCACGATCACCATGAAGGCGCCCATGTCGGGCTGGGCCAGCAGCAGCATGCCCACCACACCCAGCGCCACCGCCATGGGCCACACGGCCTGCCAGAAGTTCTGCTTGATCTCCATCTTGCGGACCATGTAGCTGGCCGCGTAGAACAGCACCGCGAGCTTGCCGAGCTCGGACGGCTGGAAATTCATCACACCCAGCGAGATCCAGCGGCGCGCGCCGTTCACGCCCTTGCCGATGAAGGGCACGAGCACCACCACCATGAGCAGCAGCGCCGCCGCGAACAGCCAGGGCGCGGTGCGTTCCCAGGTCTTGAGCGGCACCTGGAAGGCCAGCAGCGCGGCGACCACGCCGATGGCCATGGACAGCGCGTGGCGCACCACGAAGTGGGTGTGCGCGTAGTTGGCGAAGCGCGGGTTGTCGGGCAGCGCGATGGAGGCCGAATACACCATCACCAGGCCCCAGCAGACCAGCGCCACGGTGACCCACAGCAGCGGCTGGTCGAAGCCGGTTTCGCGCACCGCGATGTTGCGCTGGCCGCCGTAGCTGCGGCTGGACAGGCGCACCGGGATATCGCCCACGCCCGGGCCCGCGCCCGCGAGGCCGCCGGCCCAGGCGGGCAGCCAGCCCGACAGCCGCGCGCGCAGGCCGCCGGCGGGCCTGCCCGTGTCGGCGGCGGGGGTCTTGCGCCGGGCGCGGCTCACAGCCCACCCTCCAGGCTCATGCCGCGGCTCTCGGCCAGCTCGCGCACGGCGGCCACGAAGGCTTCGGCGCGCGCCACGTAGTTGCGGAACTGGTCCAGGCTGGCACAGGCCGGCGACATCAGCACCGCGTCGCCCGCGTGCGCGCGCTCGGCCGCGAGCGGCACCGCGGCGGCCAGTTCGCCGGCATCGATCAGGTCCACGCCCGCGGCCTGCAAGGCCTCGCCGAGCGCGGCGCGCAGCAGCGGTGCGTCGCGGCCGATGAGCACGACGGCGCGCGCGTGGCGCGCCAGCGGCTCGGCCAGCGGCGAAAAATCCTGGCCCTTGCCGTCGCCGCCGAGGATGACCACCAGGCGGCGCTCGGCACCCAGGCCGTTGACCGCGGCCAGCGTGGCGCCCACGTTGGTGCCCTTGCTGTCGTCGAAGTACTCGACCTCGTTCACGATGGCCACGGGCTCGACGCGGTGCGGCTCGCCGCGGTACTCGCGCAGGCCGTGCAGCATGGGCGCCAGCGGCGCGCCGGTGGAGGTGGCCAGCGCCAGCGCGGCCAGCGCGTTGGCCGCGTTGTGGCGACCGCGGATGCGCAAGGCCTCGGCGGGCATGAGGCGTTGCAGGTACACCTCTTCCTCCAGCAGCTCACCGCGTTTGGGTTTGCGGGTCTCGTCCAGCGCCTGCGCACGCACCAGCCAGGTCATGCCGTTGACGGTTTCCAGGCCCCAGTCGCCCGCACGGGTGGGTACGTCGATGCCGAAGGTGGCGTGTTCACGGGCGGGCAGCGTGCGGGTGCGGTTGCCGTCACGCTGCACCACCGGCTGCGGCGTGAGCGCCATGACCCGCTCGTCCTGGCGGTTGAGCAGCATCAGGCCGGTGTCGCCAAAGATGCGCGCCTTGTCGGCGGCGTAGGCGTCCATGCCGCCGTGCCAGTCCAGGTGGTCCTGGGTGAGGTTGAGCACGGTGGCCGCCAGCGGTTGGAAATCGCGCACGCCGTGCAGCTGGAAGCTGGAGAGTTCCAGCACCCACGCCGCCGGCAATGCGTCGGCCTCCAGGCATTCGGCCAGCTTGTCCAGCATGGCGGGTGCGATGTTGCCGGCCACGGCCACCGACACGCCTGCACGCGCCAGCAGCAGGCCGGTCAGCGACGTCACGGTGGTCTTGCCGTTGGTGCCGGTGACGCCCAGCAGCTGGGGCGCATAGGCGGCGCCGTCTTCGGCGCGGATCTCACGCAGCGCCTGGGTGAACAGGTCCAGCTCGCCAAGCACAGGAATGCCAACGGCCTGCGCGGCCTCGGCCAGCGCACCCCACTGCGCCGGCGCCAGACCCGGGCTGCGGGCGACCAGAGCGTAGCTCTGGCCGTCCAGCAGCGTCGCATCGAACGCCCCGTGCAACATGCGGGCATCCGGCACGGCGGCGCGCAGGGCGTCGGCCTGGGGTGGTGCCTCGCGCGTGTCCACCACCGTGACACGGGCGCCCACCCGCGCGCACCAGCGCGCCATGGCCAGGCCGGAGTCACCCAGGCCCAGCACCAGCACGTGGCGGTCTTGCAGGTAGGCGGAAACGGTCCAGGTCATCGCTTCAACGCAGCTTCAGGGTTGAAAGGCCCACCAGGCACAGCAGCATGGTGATGATCCAGAAACGCACCACGACCTGGGTTTCTTTCCAGCCCGACTTTTCGAAGTGGTGGTGCAGCGGCGCCATCTTGAGCAGGCGACGACCCTCGCCGTAGCGGCGTTTGGTGTACTTGAACCAGGTCACCTGCAGCATCACCGACACCGCCTCGGCCACGAAGATGCCGCCCATGATGGCCAGCACGATCTCCTGGCGCACGATGACCGCGATGGTGCCCAGGGCACCACCCAGCGCGAGCGCGCCCACATCGCCCATGAAGACCTGGGCCGGGTGGGTGTTGAACCACAGGAAGGCCAGGCCCGCACCGGCCATGGCGGCGCAGAAGATCAGCAGCTCGCCTGCGCCGGCGATGTGCGGCAGGAACAGGTAGCCCGAGTAGTCGGCACGGCCGGTGACGTAGGCGAACACGCCCAGGGCCGAGCCCACCATCACCACCGGCATGATGGCCAGACCGTCAAGACCGTCGGTGAGGTTGACCGCGTTGCTGGAGCCCACGATGACCAGGTAGGTCAGGATCACGAAGCCGAACACGCCCAGCGGGTAGCTCACCTCCTTGAAGAAAGGCACCAGCAGGCCGGCCTTGGGCGGCAGGTCCACGCTGAAACCGGAGGTGACCCAGTTGAAGAACAGCTCGATCACGCGGGTGTTGGAACTCTCGGAAATGCTGAACAGCAGGTAGAGCGCGGCCACCAGACCGATGACCGACTGCCAGAAGTACTTCTCGCGCGAGCGCATGCCCTCGGGGTCCTTGTTCACCACCTTGCGCCAGTCGTCCACCCAGCCAATGGCACCAAAACCCAGCGTGACCAGCAGCACGATCCAGACAAACCGGTTGGACAGGTCGAACCACAGCAACGTGGCGACCGCTATCGCAAACAGGATCAGCACGCCGCCCATGGTGGGCGTGCCGCTCTTGCTCAGGTGGGTCTGCATCGCGTATTCGCGAATGGGCTGACCGATCTTGAGCGCAGCCAGACGGCGGATGAACGAGGGCCCGGCCACCAGACCCAGCAGCAGCGCGGTGACCGCAGCCATGACGGCGCGGAAGGTGATGTACTGGAACACCCGCAGAAAACTGAATGTATCGGGCGACAGCGTCTGCAGCCACAGGGCCAGACTAAGCAGCATGAGAACCTCCTCCAGCGGAAGGCGTGTCGCCCGCCAACAAGGCAGTGACCACGCGTTCCATGCGCATGAAGCGCGAACCCTTGACCAGCACGCTGCCAGCCACCCGGGCCAACGCACGCACCGCCTCTGTCAGGGCGTGGAAATCGTTGAAATGGCGCGCCGGGGCCGAGGCCACCGACGCGAACTGCTCACCCGTGCACAACACGTGGTCGATGCCGCGCGCCTGCGCGTAGGCCAGCACCTCGTTGTGGAAGGCCGCCCCCTGGTCGCCCACCTCGCCCATGTCGCCCAACACCAGCACCCGGGGCGCCGGCAGCTCAGCCAGCACGGCAATGGCGGCGCGCACCGAGTCGGGGTTGGCGTTGTAGGTGTCGTCCACCAGCACCACGTCGCGCCCGGCCACGGTGAGCGGCACCGTGCGCGAGCGCCCCTTGACCGGCTCGAAGGCCGCCAGCCCCTGCGCGATGGCGGCCAGCGGCACACCCGCCGCCACGGCGCAGGCGGCGGCGGCCAGCGCGTTGCGCAGGTTGTGGCGGCCGGCGATGTGCACCTCGGTGCGCAGCCCGCCCAGCGGTGTGCGGGCCTCCAGATGCCAGCTCGCGCCGCTCCAGCGGCCCTGGCCGTACACGTCGGCGTGCACGTCGTGGTCGCTGAAGGTCAGCACATGGCGCCCGTGGACCAGGGTACGCCACAGCTCGGTGTGTGCATCGTCGGACGGAAACACCGCCGTGCCGTCTGCGCCCAGCGCGTCGAACACCGTGGCGTTTTCGCGCGCCACGGCTTCCACGCTGGCCATGAACTCCTGGTGCTCGCGCTGCGCGTTGTTGACCAGCGCCACCGTGGGTGCGGCCATGCGCGCCAGCCCGGCGATCTCGCCCGGGTGGTTCATGCCCAGCTCCACCACCGCCAGGCGGTGTGTGGCCTTCAGACGCAGCAGCGTCAGCGGCACGCCCACGTCGTTGTTGAAGTTGCCTTCGGTGGAGAACGCCTCGTCGCCCGCTGCGGCGCGCAGGATGGACGCCACCATCTGCGTCACCGTGGTCTTGCCGTTGCTGCCGGTCACGGCAATCAGTGGCAGATTGAACTGCGCGCGCCAGGCGGCGGCCAGCTGCCCCAGGCCCACACGGGCGTCGGGCACTTCCACACCCGGGAGCCCTGCCCCGTCCAGGCCACGTTCGGCCAATGCCAACACGGCGCCGGCTGCGCCGGCCTGGGGCAGAAAGTCGTTGGCATCGAAGCGCTCACCGCGCAGCGCCACAAACAGATCGCCCGCGCGCAGGCTGCGGGTGTCGCTGTGCACACGTTGCGCGGCCACGGTAGCAGGCTCGCCCACCACACGGGCAGCGGGCAAGGTGGTCAGCAGTTGGCCCCAGGTCTTCATGCCTGAACCTCCCGCTGCACCAGCGCTGCGGCGGCCTGCTCCACATCGGAGAAAGGCAGCTTGTGGCCCCGGACCTCCTGGTAGTCCTCATGACCCTTGCCGGCGATCAGCACCACGTCGTTGGCAGCAGCAGCGCCTACAACTTCGGCAATCGCCCGCGCCCGGTCGGGCTCGACACGCACCCCATCGGCTGCGCGCAGGCCGGCCACCATCTGGCGCAGGATGACCTGCGGGTCCTCGCTGCGCGGGTTGTCGCTGGTCAGGCACAGCCGGTTGGCCTCGCGTTCCGCCACCGCTGCCATCAGCGGGCGTTTGCTGGCGTCGCGGTCGCCGCCGCAGCCCACCACACACCACAGCTGCCCGCCACGCGCCTGCGCCAGCGGCTGCAGCGCGCGCAGGGCCTGCTCCAGCGCATCGGGCGTGTGGGCGTAGTCCACCAGCACCAGCGGCCGGTCGGCACAGGGGGCCGCCACGCTTTGCATGCGGCCCGGCACCGGCGTGAGGGCCGCACAGGCCCGCACAGCCTCAGCCAGCGACAGGCCCAGCGCACGCGCCGCAGCCACCACGCCCAGCAGGTTGCTCACGTTGTAGTCGCCCACCAGCGGCAGCTCGACGGTGGCCTGCTCACCACCCTGCTCGGCCAGCACGAAACGCACGCCGGTGGCGGTGGTGGTCAACTCCACTGCGCGCAAGCGGGCTTGCCCGGCGCCGCGCGAAACGGTCCACAGGTCCAGCCCGCTTCGGCTGGTCAGCTCGGCAGCCAGCGCAGCGCCTTGCGGGTCATCCACGTTGACCACCGCCGCGCGCAGGCCGTTCCAGTCGAACAGGGCGCGCTTGGCGGCCCAGTACGTGGCCATGTCACCGTGGTAGTCCAGGTGGTCCTGGGTGAAATTGGTGAACGCCGCCACCGCGATGTGGCAACCGTTCAGGCGCCCTTCGGCGAGGCCGATGGAGGAGGCCTCGATGGCGCAGGCCAGCACACCACCGTCGGCAAAACGGCGTAGGCCCGCCTGCAGGCTGACGGGGTCGGGCGTGGTCAGCCCAGTCACCGTCCAGTCGGCGGTGCCCGGGCGGCCCATGCCCAGCGTGCCCACCAGCGCGCACGACTGGCCTGCGGCGTTGAGCAGCTGCGTCAACCACCAGGCGCTGCTGGTCTTGCCATTGGTGCCAGTGAAGGCGACGAGGTCCAGTGCTTCGCTGGGCCTGCCGTGGAAGATGGCGGCGATCTCGCCACTCAGCGCCTTGAGACCGGAGACAGCAGCCACGCGGCCATCGGCCAGGTCGTAGGCCTCCGCACCGTCGTGCTCGACCACCGCGGCAACAGCGCCGTTGGCCAGCGCCTGCGGCACGAAGCGGCGGCCATCGGTGGCCGCACCGGGCCAGGCGATGAAACCACCACCCACAGGCAATTGGCGGCTGTCGACGCCCAGCACCGTGCAACCCCGGTCGTGCAACCAGGTGGCAGCAGCAGCGGCGTCGGGCAACACGCGCATCAGAACGACTCCTCAACCACGTCGGCCACGATCTGCGGCTTGACGCTCATGTCGGGCTGGACACCCAGGATGCGCAAGGTCTGCTGCACCGTGTCGCTGAACACCGGCGCAGCCACCAGGCCGCCGTAGTACTGGCCATCGGTGGGCTCGTCCACCATCACGGCCACCACGATGCGCGGTGCCTCGATGGGTGCCAGGCCGACGAAGAAGCTGCGGTACTTCTTGGCCGCATAGCCCTTGCCTTCCTGCTTGCGCGCGGTGCCCGACTTGCCACCCACCGAATAGCCCATGGTCTGGGCCCGCGTGCCGGTGCCGCCGGGGCTGGTGGCCATGTGCAGCATCTCGCGCACGGAGGCGGTGTTCTTGGTGCTGAACACGCGCACCCCGGCCACCGGCTGCTCGCTCTTGAGCAGCGTCACCGGGATCAGCTCGCCGTCACGCGCGAACACGCTGTAGGCCTGTGCCATCTGGAACAGCGAGGCCGACAGGCCGTAGCCGTAGCTCATGGTGGCCTGCTCGATGGGGCGCCAGGTCTTGTAGGCACGCAGGCGCCCGCTGACGGCACCCGGGAACGGCAGCAGTGGCTTCTGGCCAAAACCGGCCTGGGTGTAGGTTTCCCAGATCTCGCGCGGCTGCATCTGCATGGCCATCTTGACCGTGCCGACGTTGCTGGACTTCTGGATCACCTCGGCCACGGTGAGCACGTTGTTGGGGTGTGCGTCACCAATGGTCGCGCCACCGATGGTGATGCGCCCGGGGGCGGTCTGGATGGGCGTCTCGGGCCGCACCAGACCCTTGTCCAGCGCCAGCGTGGCGATGAAGGGCTTCATGGTGGAGCCCGGCTCGAAGCTGTCCGTCAGCGCGCGGTTGCGCAGCTGCTCGCCGTTGAGGTTCTGGCGCCGGTTGGGGTTGTAGCTGGGGTAGTTGGCCAGGGCCAGCACCTCGCCGGTCTGGGTGTCCAGCACCACCACGCTGCCGGCGCGCGCCTTGTGCTTCAGCACGGCCTCGCGCAGTTTTTCGTAGGCGAAGAACTGCACCTTGCTGTCGATGGACAGCTGCAGGTCCTTGCCATCCACCGGAGGCACCACGTCGCGCACGTCCTCCACCACCCGGCCCAGCCGGTCCTTGATGACACGGCGCGAACCCGCCTTGCCCGACAGGTCCTTGTTGAAGGCGAGCTCCACGCCCTCCTGCCCCACGTCCTCGACGTTGGTGAAGCCCACCACGTGCGCGGCGGCCTCGCCCTCGGGGTACTGGCGCTTGTATTCCTTGCGCAGGTACAGGCCTTTGATGCCCAGCGCCTGCACCTTGAGCGCCACCGGCTCGTCCACCTGGCGCTTCACCCAGACGAAGGTCTTGTCTTCCTGGGACAAGCGTTTCTTCAGGTCGGCCAGCGGGACGTCCAGCAGCTTGGCGGCCTCGCGCAGCCCCGGGTGGTTCTTGTCCACATCTTCCGGAATGGCCCAGACGCTCTGTGCCACCACACTGGTGGCCAGGATCAGGCCGTTGCGGTCGAGCACCCGGCCCCGGTTGGCCGGCAGCTCCAGCGTGCGGGCAAACCGCACTTCGCCCTGGCGCTGGAAGAACTCGTTGCCGAACACCTGCACGTAGGCGGCACGGCCGGCCAGACCCACAAAGGCCAGGGCCAGGCCCGCCACGATGAGCTTGCTGCGCCAGACCGGCGTCTTGCTGGCCAGCAGCGGGCTGGAGCTGTACGCGATGCCTTTCATGGTTGTGCCCCCACGCTCCCCGCTGCGCGCGGTTCGCTCCCCCCCGAGGGGGCGCGAGCTTGCTTGGGATAGCCCGGCGCTGCGCTCATGGCCGAGCCTCCAGTGGCGGCGCGCTCACGTATTCGGTGATCGCTGGGTTGACCGGGCGCATCTGCAGCTGGCGCGTGGCGATCTGCTGGACCCGCGCGGGTGTGGCCTGGGCGCGTTTTTGCACCATCAGCTGCTCGTGGTCGGCGTCCAGCCGGTGCGAACGCGAGGTGGCACGGTCCAGCTCGGTGTAGAGGCGGCGCGACTCGTACTGCACGTGCACGAGGTAGAAGGCGCTCACCAGCACAGCCATCAGCAGCGCCAAATTGAGCCGGATCATTTGAAGGCCCCCACGCTTGCCACTTCGTGTGCTGCGCTGCCCCCCGCGGGGGTGCGAGCTTGTTTGGGGCGGCCCTGCACGGCGCTCATGCCGAAGCCTCCGTGCGCTCGGCCACGCGCATCACGGCACTGCGCGAACGCGGGTTGGCTTCTACCTCGGCGGCGCTGGGCATAACACGCTCCAGCGCCTTGAGCGGCAGGGCCTTGGGCGCGGCGAACAGGGCACGGCGGTCCACCACCTCGCGCGACTGCGCGGCGATGAACTGCTTGACCATGCGGTCTTCGAGCGAGTGAAAGGAGATAACCACGAGTCGGCCGCCAGGGCGAAGGATGTTCAGGGCAGCCGCGAGTGCTTGTTGCAACTCTTCAAGCTCGGCGTTGATGAAAATCCGAAGAGCCTGAAATGTGCGCGTTGCAGGGTCCTTGCCCGGCTCGCGGGTTTTGACCGCGCCAGCCACGATTTCGGCCAGCTCGGCGGTGGTTCGAACAGGGCCCCGTTCCTGTCGGCGACGATCAATCGCCTTTGCAATCGGTTGAGCAAACCGTTCTTCGCCGTATTCACGTATCACCTCCGCCAAAATTTTGGTATCCACCGTTGCCAGCCAGTCGGCCACACTCTGTCCGCGCGTGGTGTCCATGCGCATGTCCAGCGGGCCGTCGTGGCGGAAGGAAAACCCCCTCGCCGGGTCGTCGATCTGGGGTGAGCTCACGCCCAGATCCATGAGCAGGCCGTCGGCACTCGCGGGCGGCAGCTCGTTCAGGTGGGCAAAACCCTGGTGCCGCACCGCCACGCGCGCATCGGCCGCCGCCAGCGCCTGCGCCTCGGCAATGGCCAGCGGGTCCTTGTCGAACACCGTGAGCCGGCCCTGCGGCGACAGCTGCGACAAAACCAGCCGCGAATGACCGCCGCGCCCGAAGGTGGCATCGATGTAGTGACCGTCCGGTTGCACCCGAAGCGCGGAGACCGCTTCGTTCAACAGGACGGTGCAGTGGGTCCATGGGCCTTGCACCGTCCATCCTCAGAAAGAGAAGTCCTTGAAGACGTCGGGCATCTCGCCTTGCATCGCCTCGGCTTCCTGGGCGGCGTAAGTGGCCGCGTCCCAGAGCTCGAAGTGGTTGCCCATGCCCAGCAGCACGGCTTCCTTGCCCAGGCCAGCCGCCGCCCGCAGTTCGGGCGAGATCAGCACACGGCCGGTGCCGTCCATGTCGGCGTCCATGGCATTGCCCAGGAAGATGCGTTTCCACCACTGGGCCGACATGGGCAAGGCGGCGATGCGCTCGCGGAATTTTTCCCACTCGTTGCGGGGGAAAATCATGAGGCAGCCGTGGGGGTGCTTGGTGATGGTGATCTGACCTCCGGCCGTGGCGCTCAGGACGTCGCGGTGCCGGGTGGGCACAGAGAGCCGACCTTTGGCATCGAGACTGAGGGAGGAGGCGCCTTGGAACACGGTAGGACGTGAAAACTACACTTTTCACCACAAAATTGCACTAAATCCCACTGTAGCAGGAAATATCCGGCGTGCGCAGGGGTTGCTGCACTTTTTTTCAATGAAATCAAGTACTTAGCGCCAACTTCGGACGCAATTTGACACACAAAAGTTCAGCAAAATGAAGCACTTAGCTTCAGCTGTGAAAGTGATGCTTGAGAAGTAGGGGCGCCAGGCGCGGCCGTTGGGCCGCTGGTGCGCGGCGGCCACAGCCGCCCTCAGGCCCCGCGGTGCGGGGCCCGGACCTCAGTCGCGGTAGAGGTCGAAACCGGCCTGGCGGCGGGCGATGCGCCAGCCTTCGGGGGTAAAGCGCAGGCTGTCTTCGATGTAGCCGACCTGCTGGGCCGCATCGGCCGGTCGGCCACGGGGCGTGGCGGTGTCGGTGTGGCGGCCGGTCCACAGCAGCACGCTGCAGCGCGAGTGGGCCGTGCCATCGGCCTGCAGCTGCACCTGGTGGTTGCAGATCAGGTGGCGGGTCAGCCGGGCCGGGTCGCGCGAAGCGTAAGCAGCGTGCAGCGCGGCACGCCCCAGCAGCGGTTCACCGCCGGGCCGCACCACCTGTGTGTCCTCGGTGAACAGGGCCACCAGCGCGTCGTAATCCTGGCGGTCCACCGCCTGGGCGGCGGCCACCACCACGTCGCGGCAGGCCTGCTCGGCCACCCAGCGCTGCAGGTCATCGGCCGCGCTCATGCCACGCTCCCGCTGGTGCGGCGCACGGCCGCGTTGGCGTCCACACGCGCCAGCCAGGCGTCCAGCGCAGCGGCCACCGGCGCCGGCCGTTCCATGGGCGCCATGTGGCCGGCGTCGTCGATCAGCACCAGCTCGCCATGCCCGATGAGCTGGAACATGGCCTGGTGCTGCGACACCGGCGCCCAGACGTCCTCACGCCCGCAGAGCACCTGCGCCGGCACGCGGATGGCGCCCAGCACATCGCTGGCGTCGGGCCGTGCCAGCAGCGCGGCTATCTGGTGGGCGAACACGTCGGCGCTCTTGCGCGCGAACATGGCCACGATGGATTCGATCAGTTCCGCATCCTGCAGGCGCGCAGGTGCCACCATGCCCTGGACCCAGGCGACGGCCATGGCCCGCACGCCCTGCCCCCGCGCGATGTCCAGCAGCGCATGGCGCTTTCGGGCCTCTTCCTCACCGGGTTCGCCGGGCACCCGGGGCTTGAAGCCGGTATCCAGCAGCGAAATGCCAGCCACGCGCTGCGGCGCGAGGCGCAGCACCTCGACCGCCACGCGGGCACCCATGGAATGCCCGGCCAGGGCGAAGCGTTCGGGCGCCTGGTCCAGCAGGCGGCGCGCCATCTCGACCAGGTCGTTGGCGTCGCCATGGTCGACGATCTGCGTGGGCCGGGGCTTCTGCAGCAATGGCAGCACCGGCTCCCACACGGCGTGGTCGCACATCAGCCCCGGCACCAGGACCAGCGGCAGGGGCGCGCTCATGCCACCACCTCGCGTTGGCCCACGCCGATGAGTTTCTCCAGGCGTTCGGGGTTGTCGCGGAGTTCGCGGGCCTCGCCGCGGTGGATGACACGGCCCTGATCGAGCACCACCACGTGGTGGCTGATGGCCAGCACGGCCTGCGGGTGCTGCTCCACGATGATGGCCGACAGGCCCTCGTCGCGGGTGATGCGCACGATGGCGCGCAGCAGCTCCTCCACGATGATGGGCGCCAGACCCTCGGTCGGCTCGTCCAGCAGCAGCACGCGCGGGTTGAGCACCAGCGCGCGGCCGATCGCCAGCATCTGCTGCTCGCCGCCCGAGAGCTGCGTGCCCAGGTTCTTCTTGCGCTCGGCCAGACGCGGGAACATCTCGTACACCCGCGCCGGCGTCCAGTGCGGGGCTCCCGCCTTGGCATCCGACCTGGCCGGGCGCGCCACCGCCGTCAGGTTCTCGTCCACCGTGAGCGACTTGAAGATGTTGCGCTCCTGCGGCACCCAGCCCACACCCAGCGCCGCACGCTGGTAGGACGCCAGGCGGCTCAGATCCTGGCCGGCGAGCCGGATGGCGCCACCGTGCTGGCGCGTGGCGCCCGCCACGGTGTTGAGCAGCGTGGTCTTGCCGGTGCCGTTGCGCCCCAGCAGCGCCAGCGTCTGCCCCTCGGGCAGCGCCAGGCCCACGCCGTTGAGCACCACGGCCTCGCCGTAGCCGGCGCTCAGGTTCTCGATGACCAGCAGATCAGACATGGACGGCCTCCCCATGGCCCAGGTAGACGGCCTTGACCTGCGGGTCGGCCGCGATGGCATCGGGCGTGCCTTCGGTGAGCACGGCGCCGTTGACCAGCACCGTGATGAAACGCGCAAACTCGAACACCAGGTCCATGTCGTGCTCGATCAGCAGCACCGACACATCGGCCGGCAGCGCGGCCACGGTGCGCAGCAGCTCCTCGCGCTCCCCGGCCGGCACGCCGGCCACGGGTTCGTCGAGCAGCAGCACGCGGGGCTCGCAGGCCAGCGCGATGGCGATCTCCAGCAGCCGGCGCTTGCCGTAGGCCAGGTGTTCGGTGCGCACGTCACGCACGTCGGCCAGGTGGAACTGCTCCAGCAGCCCGTCCACACGCTCGAGCACCGCCTTGTGGGCACCCAGCGGGCGCCACCAGCCCCCGCCCAGCCCCCGGTGCTGCGCCACCACCATGGCCAGCGTCTCGCGCGGGGTCAGGCTCATGAACAGCTGGTTGATCTGGAAGGTGCGCACCATGCCCCGGCGCACCCGCAGGTGCGGCGCCAGGCCGGTGATGTCCTCGCCATCGAGCGTGATGCGCCCGCTGGTGGGTGGCAGCACGCCGGTCAGCAGGTTGATCAGCGTGGTCTTGCCCGCGCCGTTGGGGCCGATCAGGGCGTGGCGCGCGCCGCGTGTCACCGTCAGGCTCACGTCCTGGGTGGCGGTGATGCCGCCGAACTGTTTGACCAGGCCTTCGGTGCGCAGCACCGTGTCTTGCGTGGCGCTCATGCCTGACCTCCCGGTTTGAACCACGTCCAGGGCCGCAGCAGCCGGTCACGCCCCACCAGCACCAGCACCACCAGGAACAGGCCGACCCAGAAGGTCCAGTACTGCGGGGTGATGCCGGCAATGACGTCGTGCATGAGCTTGAACACCACCGCACCGGCGACACCGCCGTAGAGCCAGCCCACGCCGCCGATGACCAGCATCAGCACCACGTCGGCCGAGCGTTCGATGGAGAACACGTCCAGCGAGGCGAAGCCGGTGGTCTGCGCCAGCAGCGCACCGGCCGCACCGGCCATGCCGGCGGCGATGGTGTAGACCACCGCCAGGCGCGACATCACCGGAATGCCGATGGCCATGGCGCGCAGCCGGTTGTCTCGCACGGCCTTGAGGGTGGCGCCAAAGGGCGATTGCACGATGCGCCGCGCGACGATGAAGCACAGTAGCAGCACCAGCAGCGAATAGGCCGCGGCATTCTGGCCGTAGAGGTCGAACTCGAACTGGCCGAGCAGCGGGGCGATGGTCACGCCCTGCAGGCCGTCGGCACCGCCGGTGAGCCAGTCGAGCTTGTTGGCCAGCTCGAACAGGATCAGCGCCAGGCCCAGCGTGACCATGATGCGGGTCAGGTCGGTGCCGCGCATGATGGTCAGCGACGCCAGCGCGCCCAGCAGGGTGGCCGCGCCCATGCCCACCACCAGCCCCACCAGGGGGTCGGGCATGACGTATTTGGCGAACAGCGCGGCTGCGTAGGCTCCGAAGCCGAGGAAGGCGGCGTGGCCCAGCGAGACGATGCCAGTGAAGCCGAGGATGAGGTCCAGCGAGACCGCGAACAGGGCCACGATGGCCACTTCGTTGATGATGAGCGCGTGCTGCTTGAGCAGCCAGGGCGAGGCCAGTGCCACGGCCCACAGCGCGTATTCCCAGGGTTTCCAGCGCGCGTTCATTTGCCGCCTCCCAGGCGCGAGAACAGGCCTTGCGGGCGCCAGATGAGCAGGACGATCATGAGCGTGTAGACGATGAAGCCGCCGAGTTTGGGGATGTAGTACTTGCCGGCCACGTCGGCGATGCCCAGCAGCAGCGCGGCCAGCAGCGGCCCGGTGATGGAGGACGTGCCGCCCACGGCGACCACGATCAGGAAGTACACGAGGAATTTGAGCGGGAAGCTCGGGTCCAGGCCCAGCACCTCGGCGCCCAGCGCGCCGCCCAGCCCGGCCAGGCCGGAGCCCACCGCGAAGGTGGCGGCGAACACCAGGTTGACGTTGATGCCCATGCCGGAGGCCACGCGCGGGTCGTCCACGCTGGCGCGCAGCCGGCTGCCGAAGCGGGTGCGCGAGAGCACGAACTGCAGCGCCACCGTCAGCGCCGCGCAGATGGCGATGATGAACAGGCGGTAGTGGCCCATGCCCAGCGCGCCATCGAACCATTCGGTGCGCCCGCGCAGCCACTCGGGCAGCTGGATGATCTGCTGCTGCGAGCCCATGAAGTAGTCGGTGGCGGCCACCGCCATGAAGGTCAGGCCGATGGAGAACAGCACCTGGTCCAGGTGCGGCTTGTTGTACATGGGGCGGTACAGCGTGCGCTCGAGCACGGCTCCCACCAGCGCAGTGGCCCCGAAGGCGATAGGCAGGCACAGCAGGAACGGCAGGCCGTGGCTCTGCATCAGCGCCACCGTCAGGTAGCCCCCCGCCATGGCAAAGGCGCCGTGAGCCAGGTTGATGAAGTTCATCAACCCCATCGTCACCGACAGCCCCACCGCCAGAACAAACAGCAGCATGCCGTAGGCTATGCCGTCAAACAGGATGGTCAACATGGGAAATGGGCCGGCGGGCGCTGGGCACCCACCGGCCAGGGAACGCGGTTACTTGGTTTTGCCCGGGTCTTTGACGTCGGTCACGGTTTCGATCTCGGTGTTGACGAGCTGACCGCCGACGCGCTCGACCTTGCGCACGTAGATGTTGTGGACGACGTCACGGGTCTGGGCGTCGATGAACATCGGGCCGCGCGGGCTCTCGAACACCTGGCCCTTCATCGCGTTCAGCAGCGGCTCGCCACGGCCACCCTTGGTCTGCTTGGCGGCTTCGTAGATCACGCGCATGCCGTCGTAGGCGCCCACGGCCATGAAGTTGGGGCGCATGCCGCCGTTGGCCTTGCCGAAGGCTTCGACGAACTTCTTGTTGGCCGGCGAGTTGTGAGCGGCCGAGTAGTGGTGGGACGTCACCACGCCCAGCGCCACGTCGCCCATGCCGTTCAGGATGTCGTCATCGGTCACGCTGCCTTCGGCGATCATGCGGATGCCCGCCTTGTCCAGACCGCGCTCGGCGAACTGTTTCATCAGCGCCGAACCCACGCCCGAAGGCACGAAGGTGAACAGCGCGTCGGGCTTGGCGTCGCGCACCTTCTGCAGGAAGGGGGCGAAGTCCGGGCTGCGCAGCGGCACGCGCAGCGTCTCGACCACGGTGCCGCCGTTCATCTTGAAGCGCTCGTTGAAGTACTTCTCGGAGTCGACACCGGGTGCGTAGTCGGTCACCAGGCTGACCACGCGCTTGATGTTGTTCTTGGTGGCCCAGTCGGCCAGCACCGTCACCACCTGCGGCACCGTGAAGCTGGTGCGGATGATGTAGGGCGATGCATCGGTGATGCTGGAGGTGGCGGCGGCCATCACCACCAGCGGGGTCTTGGACTGGGTGGCAATGGGCGCGGTGGCAAAGGCCAGCGGCGTCAGGCCAAAGCCGGCCAGCACGTTCACCTTGTCGTTGATCACCATTTCCTGGGCGATGCGCTTGGTGACGTCGGGGGCGCCGGTGTCGTCCTTGATGATGAGCTGGACCTTCTTGCCGGCCACGGTGTCGCCGTTCTGTGCCATGTAGAGCTTGGCGGCGGCCTCCAGCTGCTTGCCGGTGGACGCGAAAGGCCCGGTCATGGGCAGGATCATGCCGATCTTGAAGGTGTTGTCCTGGGCCGCAGCGTGGCCCAGCGCGCCGGCCAGCGCAAGCGCGGCGGTGGCACGGAGGAAGTGGCGTTTGCTCATGTGTCGTCTCCTGAAAAGGGAAGTGTCTCTTATGCGAAGCGCCGGCAGCAGACGCCGAGCGTGCCATACATGATGCGCCAGCGCCCCAGGTGGCGTCCAATGCCATTCGCCGAAAGTCTATGCGTTTTGCTTATTCAATCGGAGCCTGCCCGATTTCGGCCGCGACCGCCCGAAGCGCATCGAGCAGGCGCTGGGCCGCTGGCGTGGGCAGGTGATCCGCGCGGCGGATGACACCGATGGTGCGCGGTTCGTGCCGCACCTCGACCGGCAGCCGCGTCAGCAGGCCGGCGCGGATGTCGGGCTCGACCTGACGCGGCGACATCATGGCCAGCCGGTCGCTGCGGGCCAGCAAGGCCTGCATCACCATCGCGCTGTTCACCCGCAACGGGTTGTCGGGCACCGGCACGCCGGCGGCCCGGAAGGCCTGCTCGAAGGCGGCCTGGGCCGGCGTGTTGGGCATGGGCATCACCCACTGCGCGCGGCTGAGCGTGCGCCAGTCCGGCCGCCGCCCGCGCGCCAGCGGGTGGGTGGCGCGCGCCACCACGGCCAGCGGATCGAGGAACAGCGCCTCCTGCTGCAGGTCGTCGGCGCCCGGCCGGGCCCGCAAGGCGCCCACGATGCAGTCGATGTCGGCGTGCCGCAGCTGCTGGATCAGCGTGTCGTAGGTGCCGTCGATGATGGCAACCTCCAGCCCCGGCAGTGCCGACAGCACGCGGTCCACCGCCTGGGGCAGCAACTGGGCGGTGGAAAACGGCAGTGTGCCGATCACCAGCCGCCCCTGGGTGCGGCCACGCCGCGCGGCCAGTTCCTCGTCGGCCTGCCGCATTTCGGACACCGCCAGCCGTGCCGCCTGCAGCGCGGCATCGCCCGCCTCGGTGAGACGCAGGCCGCTGCGCGCGCGCACAAACAGCGGCGCGCCGCTCATGTGCTCCAGCTGCGCCAGCACCTGGTGCACCGCAGGCTGGCTGATGCCGAGCTCGCTCGCGCTCCGGGTTTCAGCCCGCGTACGGGCCAGCGACACCAGCACCTCCAGGTGCCGGTGCCCGGCACCCGTGGCCAGCCGGCTTTGTGCCCAGGGGGTCGGTCGCCCGCCGCCGGCCTGCGCCAGCCGCTCCAGCGCCCGCTGCGTACGCTGCAGCAGCGGGCCGGCCGCCTCGGTGGGGTTCATGCCACGGCCAGCGCGGTCGAACAGGCGCAGCTGCAACCGGGCTTCGAGCGCCAGCACGGCGCGCGCCACGGCCGGCTGCGACAGGTGCAGCAGCCGCGCCGCAGCGGTGGTGCTGCCCGCCTGGGCCACCGCACACGCCACGCGCAGGGATT
>VFQP010002620.1_pt1 | contig 19724 bp, 18 predicted proteins | sample 3512351 | NCBI WGS metagenome assembly VFQP01 (sample SAMN10412372, study PRJNA504923) | tailings metagenome | isolation source: Relicate 1 Philex TSF1 revegetated site | place: Philippines: Tuba, Benguet | collected 2017-08-29
CGGCGGGTGGCCGGCGGCGGCGGCGGCGGCCGCCGCCGCCGCCGCCCGCGGCGTGGAGGCGCCGTGCGACAGCGCCGCCGTGGCAGCGGCCGCCGCGGCGGCCGCCGGCGACGCAGACGTCGCCAGCGGCTTGGTGCCGATGCCGCCGGCGGCGGCGCCGCCGCCGCGGGGCTGGTGCTTGCCGCTGCTGGTGGGGTGCTTGCCCTCGGGCGCCAGGCTGCCGGCCGCGCCGCCAGTCGCCTTGACCGGCGTGCCGGGGACCGAGCCCGAGGAGGAGGTGGCGTTGCTGCCGCCCGACGGCGCCTGCGCCACGTGCTCCACCACGGCCGTCACGTTGACGGACGCCAGGCCCGCCGGCGCCGCCGCCGCGTCCGCGCCGTGCGCCGCCTTGCCCTTTGCCGAGGCCGCCACGGCCGCCGCGCCCTTTTGACCGGCCTTCTTGCCCGAGGCGGCGGCGGGCGCCGCCGCGGCGGGCGCCGCCGGCGGCTGCGCCGCTGCCTGCGCGCCGGCCTTGCCGGCCGCCTGCGCGCCGGGCGCGGCGCCCTTGCCGGTGGCGGTGGGCGGCGGTGCGGCCGCCGCGGCCGGCTGCTGCTTGCCGGAGACCTGCGGCGCCGTGGTGGCGGTGGAGCGGAAGAGGATCTGCACGCCGGGCTTTGGCGCCGGCGCCTCCTTGTGCGCGTCGTCGTCGTCGCCGCCGCCGCCCTCGCCGTTTTCGCCCTGCTGCTGCTGCTGCTGCTGCGGCGGCGGCGCCGGCGCCGGCTGCTTGCCGGCGCCCTTGCCCTTGCCCGCCGCGGATGAGGAGGACGCGGCGGCGGCCGCCGCCGCCGCCTCCTCCTCCTCCTGCAGCTGCCGCTTCTTGCGCGCCGCCGCCTCCTCCTCTGCCGCGCGCCGCCGCGCCGCCTCCTCCTCGGCCTTGCGCCGCGCCGCCTCCTCGGCCGCCGCCGCCTTGCGGGCCGCCTCCTCGGCGGCCCGCCGCTTGGCCGCCTCGGCCTCGGCGCGCGCGCGCTCCGCCGCCTGCGCCTCGGCCTCCGCCTTGGCCTTTGCCGCGGCGGCCGCCGCAGCCTGCTGGTCGGCCAGCGCCTTCTTCCGCGCCGCCTCCTCAGCCGCCTTGAGCGCCTCTAGCTGCTGCATCAGCGAGGGCGCCGGCTTGACCGCCGCGCCGCCGCCGCCGTCCTTGTCCGAGGCGGCGGCGGCGGCGCTGCGGCCCAGGCCCTTCTCCTGCCGCAGCCGCTCCCGCTCGGCCTGCACGATCTCGCGGAGGCCGGCGCCGGCGTCCACGGCCAGCGCTGGCTCTGGCGAGGAGGCGGCGGCGGCGGCGGCGGCGTCCTTGGCGTCGCCGTCGCCGCCGCCGCCGTCGCTGCTGCCCGGCTGCGAGGTGCTGGCGGCGGCGGGTGCGGCGGCGGCGGCGGGCGCCGCGGCGGGCTGCTGCTGCGGCTTGGCGGCGGCATCGGCGGCGGACGAGGGCGAGGTGAGCGCGGGCGGCGTGGCGCTGGCGGGCGGCGCGACGGTGGTGGGCGAGGTGGCCGCCGCGACCGCCGCCGGCGCCGCCAACGCCGCCTTTTTGGACGGTTTGTCCTTGGCGCTCGCCGTGTCCTTGTCCTTGGCCTTGACCTGCGCCCAACCGAAACTCGCGTCCCAAACTGTAAGCCTCAGGGGCAATGCGAAGGCAGATCCCCTATGCCGCAAGTGGCGTTCCAGCCCCCACTAACCCCCTCTTGCTTACCTTGGTGATGGCCTGCGAGGCGCCCGAGCTGCCGCTGCTGCTGCTGGCCGGCAGCGCCTTGCCCGGCTTGGGCTTGTTGAGGTGCTGCAGCAGCTTGCTCGCCACGGCGGCGGCGCCCCGGTCCAGCGCTGCGTGGAACGCCGAGCTGTCGGCCGGGTTCTTGAGGTCAAACGTCGCCTGCAGGGGCGCGGATTTCGAATTCAAAGAAAAGCGCGGGCTCGACGCCGCGTTCACACCGAACGAGCTGCGCCCTGACCTTTGTGCGAGCGGGCGAGTTGGCGCGCGCCACACGCACCTGTTGCGAGAGCAGGTACTCGACGACGGCGGCGTGCCCGTGGCGCACCGCCAGCGCCAGCGCGCTGTTGCCGCCAATGGTGGTGAGCCCCGTCACGTCGAGCGCGTTGCGCTTCTTGGCCGCCTTGCGCCCGCCCGACCCCGCCTCCTGCTTCTTGGTCTGCGCCGCGCAAAGCCCCCCCCACACACACACGCCAAGAGCGCACGCACACCGTCACATCCCAGCCGTGCGCGTCGCCGCAGCTTCAGCCGCACTCCCTGCAGCGCTGCGCCAGCGTCGCGGCTGCTGCGGCGACCGCCTCAGCGTGCCCTGTGGGGCCGTGCGCGCGCCGCAGCGGCGCCTTGAGCGCCTTGAGCTCGAGCGCCTGAATCCGCCCCTTCCCCACACCGTCCGTCCCACTCCCCCTCTCCCCCGCCGCACCTGCGCCTCTAGCGACTCCTGCGTGATGTACTTGACCGTGTGCAGGTTGATGGGCGCGCCCGCCTCCACCAGCAGCCGCGCAAACTCGACGTTGCCCGTGCACGCCGCCTGGTGCAGCGGCAGCAGGCCCTCGAAGTCGGGCACGTCGAGGTGCGCGCCCGCTTGCACCTGCGGTCGCCCGCCGCGAGGCACAGCACAGGACGTGTCAGCCCTGGGCCGCAGATTCAAACGCCGCGCACCCCGGGAGGCAAACTGGGGCGCTGCGGCGCACAAGCTGCTCCACAAAGGCGAAGCTCGCGCGCCAGCAAGGGCGTGTGTCGTGCGCGCCCGCTCACCAGCCACTTGGCCTCTGCCAGGCGGCTGTAGCGGATGGCCTGGTGCAGCGCGGTGCGGCCGTCCTGGTCCTGCCCGTCGAGCAGCGCGCCGTGCGCGTGCAGCAGCTGCATGGCGTCGAGGCAGTGCGGCCCGCCCGCCTGCACCGCCCGCACCAGCGCCACGCAGCCGATCTGCGCCTTGAGCGCCTGCGTCGCCTCCACCTCGGCCGCCCGCACCTGCACACACACACACACACACACGTGCACACCACCGCCACACGCTCTCTTCCCTCTCTTCTCCAGCTGGACACGTTAGTCTCTCTCACGCATGGCGTTCCATGTGTGGCACTGCTCGGGTGCCATTGGCTGCTTGCCGCCCCTGTCCCATGGCTCTGCTGCCGCTGGCGCGCGCACGGGGCGTGTGCGGGGCGCGAGCGGCGCGCACCTCGACGACGCTGTTGCAGGTGCGGCAGTTGCAGCCGAGCGCCGGGTAGCGCTGCGCGCGCTTGACGGCGGCGCACAGCCGCTGGTACGCCTGCTGGTAGGACTTTTGCGTGCTGGAGAAGGCCGCGTCGGCCTTGAGCAGCGCGCGCAGCAGGTCCAGGGGCTTGGCCTGGTCCACCAAGTAGTCGTACGCGCAATACCCTGAAGGGGGCACACGCATCATCCCCGCAGCGCGACAACTCAACTCCCGCCCTCTGCTCGCCACAGCAGGCTGGGAGGGCGCGAGGGACAATGAGGGAGCGTGCGACGGCGATGCCTGTGGGCGGGCCGGGGCCGGGCGCAATCCCGCCCGACGCCAGCGGTTGCCCGTGGCGGCCGCCGCCGAGTGCTCTGCCCGCGTCGACGCACCTGTGTCGTCGTACGTGTAGGGGTTGGCGCCCTGGTCCAGCAGCAGCTGCACCATGGACAGCGAGCCCTTCTCCGCCGCGTGGCACAGCGCCGCATAGTCCGCCTTGGTCTGCGCCGCACCACCACCACCACCACGCGCATACGCGCCACCTTCACGATCCTGCCCGCCACCGCCAGCCGCCTGCCCGCGCACCACCGCACGCCCACACCAGCGCTGCGCAGGCCGGCGCCCGCGCTCGGCTGCCGAGGCCCCTGTTTACGCGATCGCGCCGCACCTTCCCCGGCGGGCAGGGCAGGTCCGAGGCGGTGGCGCCCAGCTTGAGCAGCAGCGCCACCATCTGCCCGTGCCCCTGCTCCACCGCGTGCCACAGCGCCGGCTCCGACACGGCGTCCAGCTTGTCCACGTCGGCGCCCCGCTCCACCAGCTGCTGCGCCACGCCCAGGTGGTTGTTGGCCGCCGCCGCGTGCAGCGGCCACCTGCGCCGGGACCGGGGGCCGTGCGGAGCGACGCAGCCGGTCGTGCCACGCCGCTGGCGTGGCGGCGACGAGCGCCTTTTGGCTGCGATGGGGACGCCGCGAGGGCAGGCGCTGCCCCAGGATCTGTCAGCCTGTCCCGTGGCTGACAGCTGCTCGCCAGCGTCTGCGACGCCCCGCCCGTGGACCTGTGCCCGCTTCCCCCGTCCCTCACAAACGCGCCCTTCGGCACTGTGCGGGCGTGGGCGTCACCTGCTGGTGATGGCCTCGAAGGAGCCGGGCGGCCCCTGCAGCGAGGCGCCCTTGTCCAGGGCCTCCTTGACCGCCTCGGGGTTGCCGTCCAGCACGGCATCCCACAGCTGGCCCTGGGGGTCCTGCGCCCACCGCCAGGGAGCAGAGCCGACGAGGTGGGAGGCGTCAGCCGCGCTGCGCCCTCCCATCGCGGGCTCACGGCCAGCGTGCCCCGCAGTGCCACGCCCGCTGCCTGCAGGGCGCCTGCCGCGCCAGCGCTCACTGGCCCGCTGCCGCCACAGCGGACGCAGCAGCCCTGCTGCTCAACAGCGCTGCCGCCGCCACCGCCGCAGCCGCCGCTGCAGCCACCGCCACAGGTGCCGCCCCGCTGCCGCGCGCCGCCTCCGCTGCCGGCCCAGCTGCCTCCAGCGCGCCCGCGCCGCCGCGCACGCTCAGACGCGACCCGCGTCGCGTCCCTGCGTCCCGCCCGCGCGCCACGCCGCCTGGCCCACCCGCAGCGCGGCGTCGGCGCGCCGCTGCGCATCGCACCTGCTTGTCAAAGATGTAGATGGTGTCCCCGTCGTCCATGCCCTTGCCCAGCCCCGTGTCGCCGACGCTGAGCCGCATGTAGAACTGGAGCCAGAGGAAGGAGGCGCGCTGCGTGTCGATGCCCCGCCACTTGCAGTAGGTGGTGAGCAGGCTCTCGAGCGGCATGGCCAGGTCGTGGCGGAACACTGCGCGACCCTGAAACTGCGTAGCGCGGCGGCGGGGCGCGGCAACGGCCAGAGGAGCAGGCACCCGCGAGGGACAGGGGCGCGGGGGTCAGCGGCGGCGGGCGGCGAGGCGTGCGAGGGCGTGTGCCGGCCCCCAACAACGAGCTGGGCCTACAGGGGACCAGCCTGCTCGCAGCGCTGCTTTGCCCCCACACCGCTGAGCAGCTGCACGCCACCGCTGTCCCACACGCTGGACATGTGCGTCCTGCCCCACAGGCGCCCCGCAGGGCCTGGCCGGCTGCACCCGTGGATGGCGTGCACGCCGCTGCGCCCCCTGCTGCGGCTCGGTGGGGGGCTGCCTGCGCCTGACGGCGCGCTGGCGCCGCACCCGTTCCCCCCGCCATGCCGCTGCTGCTCAGCGCGGCGCTGCGTGGTGCCCACCTGGTTCTTGAAGTCCGAGATGTAGAGCCCGGCAAAGGTGGGTTTGAGCGCCTTGTCGGGCTGCCCCTGCGCTTGCCAGTACTCGCGCGAGCACCGGCCGTACCGGTAGAGCAGCAGCGGCTCACCGCCCTGCAACCCGCACGCCGCCGGGCTGTTTTGCAGGCTGATCAGCGACACGTCCGAGCTGCGGTAGACGTCCACGTCCAGCCCGTGGTGGTTCTGCTGGCTGCTGCCGCTGCTACTGCTGCTGTTGGCGTTGTTGGCGCCCGCCGCGGCCGCTCCGGCTGCTGCTGCCGCCGCAGGGGCCGGCTGCTGCGCCTGCGGCTGCGCCTGTAGCGCGGGGCTGTCGGGGTCGAGCAGCCGGCGCACGGCGTCCACGAACGGGTGGTAGAGCCTCGCGCGCAGCACCACCTCGTGGCCATACTGGTCGCGCACTGGGAAGGTGACCTCGGGCTCCTGCGCCCGAGCGTGTTTGGGCGGCGACGGCGGCAGCCGACGCGCGCGCGTCACCGTGCGCATCCTGGCGATGCGCCTGGGGCGTCGGCCCGCTGTGGCGGGCCCGCTGCCTGCAGTGGGCTCGTCCTCCGCTCGTCGTGCGGGGTGGAGATCCCGCACCTCTTCAAGCAGCACGAGCTCGAGCGACTGCCGATCAGGCGTGGTGAGCTTGAGGTCCTCGACGGTCGAGTGCGGCGTGAAGCTGAGCACCTGCTTGGACGCCAGCAGCAGCTGCGCGCTCTGCGACACGCGTGGCTCCAGCTTGAAGAAGGCCAGGGACGAGTCCATGATTTGCTGGATGAGCGTGCGCCTGAACGTCGTGAACGACACCTGGGCCGTCTCGCCGTCCACGCGGCACGACACCGACACGGTGTACCTGCGGGCGCGCGCGCGCGCACAGGGGGGCCGCCCAGACAAGCCTCGCGTCCGTGCGGGCTGCACACACCCAGGGGAGAAGAGGACGCCCCAGGACGTCCCCGCGCGAGATCAAGCCGGGCACGGGCCTGCGCAGCTGCTCGACGCCACCGGCATCGCGCTGCGTGCCGCTGCACCGCCCCAGCGATTCGCTGGGTGGCCATCACTGGGCCGAGCTCGCGCGAGCGGTCCCCCCAAGCAGCGCCCTGTGCAGCGCTGCCATCGTGCGTGACGTGCTCGTGTGCCGCACTCCCGCTGCGCACCTGGGCTCATCTGCGGCCCGCGCCTGCGCGCCGCTGGCTGCCGCTGAGGCCCCTGCCGCAGAGGCCGTCGCTGCAGGGGTGGCCATTGGCGCCGCCGCCCGGCGCCTGCTCCGCCGCAGCACCTGCTGCTGCGCGTCCTGCGTGATGCTGCTCAGCGTGCCAGCCGCGGCTGCATGTGTGGCCTCCAGCTCGAGCTCGAGCACGAACCGCGACTGCGCCTCCACGCAAACTGCGGCTCCCTCCCTGCGAGCTGCGGTGGCAGATGGACAGAGGGGGTGCGGGTGGCGCTCTCCGTGGTGGATGGAGGACGTCCCACGCGGCAGGCCGCTTGCTGCGGGGGCGGGCTTGGTGCCCTACTGCTCGTCGACGAAGGCCGGGCCATCAGGCGCGCCAGAGCGTCAGTGAGGATGGCGTCACAGCTGCTGTGCCGGCGTCACGCAGCCTCGGGGTCGGCTCTGGGTCCTGCAGCAGGCGCGCAGCAGAGGACGCACGCGCACCGGGTGTGCGCGTCGCCAGTGGCCAGCCCCTTCACAGCTGCTGCGGGCAGGGCGCCGAGGCGCAGGCTGCTCGGTGCTGTCTGCCACGCCGGGCGCAAGGACGGAGGGGAAGAATCTGGTGCGTGGCGGGGCCAGACGGGGTGCGGCGCTCCGGCGCAGCTCTGCGCCGCAGATCGCGCAGCTGCTGGACGTGCACCGGCATGCATCGCAGGCCTTGGTGCGGCTGGCAACATGCTGTCGTCCGCCGTGGACTCCGTGGCGGACTTGGTGCCCGAGAGCGTGCCGCGCCCCGTGGCCAAGGGCGGCGTGGCGGTGGTGGGCGCGCTCGTGGCGTTCGGCCTCCTCAAGCAGGTGATGGCGTTGTGCTTTCCCAGTGCCACACAGTGCCTCATGGCGCAGCGCAGCACTGTGTGGCACGCTGCACCACCGCCTGGCGAAGTGTGCTCCCTCGCTGCCTGGGACCCACACCCACGGGATTCCTTGTCGGTACCGCCCGTTTCACAGGTTGTGTCGGGCATCTTCACGCTGGTGGTGCTGGGCGGCGTGGGGTACTGGTGGCTGACCAAGCAGGCGGGCGGCGAGGACGACGACTTTGGCGCCAAGGCCAGCAAGGCGCCGCCCAGCAGCAGCAGCAAGCCGCGCGGCGCAGACCTGGACGACCCCCTCGCTGACGCGCAGCGAATCATGGACAAGTACAAGTGAAGGCCGGAGCGTGCGCTGAGGAGACGCACAGACAGTGGGGCTGCGCAGGCAGGAGTGGGCTGGTGTGGGCAGGCTAGCAGGATGACCCTGATGATGATGGCAGGACTTGCTCGGACTCTTGCTGTTGGCCGTGCGAGCGGTGTCGTTGTACGATGATGTTGGGGCCGCTCTTCGCCAGGTCTGTGGTGCCGCAGCACCGCAAATGTTGCAGCTGTTCTGCTCTTGGCTTGCCGCAGCTTCGAAGAGCCAGCTGTCGCAGATTGTTCAATCTGGAGTTGGTCGCCGGGTGCGCGCAGATCGGCCCCCCCACACTCACCGTCGAGACGAGGATGCGCGTGATTTGCAGCAGTGGCGCAGCTCGCGCGGCCGCACGCGTGCTCAGCGCAGTCCCCTCGCCCGTGCGCCCAGCAACAGCAGCGCGAAGGATGAGCGTGTCCGCCGCCAAGCAGGTCATCTCCACGGACAAGGCGCCCGCTGCCCTGGGGCCTTACTCGCAGGCCATCAAGGTCGGATCCACGGTGAGCGGCACTGTGTGGATGGGCCCGTGCTGGGTGGTGCGCTGGCGCCAGCCCACGCCAGGGGCATGTGTTGGCACGCGTCGGGGTCAGGCGTCGCGCGCTCCAGGCCTCCACAAGGCGGCAGTGGTGCACGAGAACGCGGAGCTTCTCCTCTACTCGCCACGCCGCGGCACAGACGCACGCAGCTGCCGTGTGCACGCCCGACGTGACGCGTGCGCAGGTCTACGTGTCTGGGCAGATTGGCCTGGTGCCAGGCACCAAGAACTTTGCCAGCGAGGACGTGGAGGGGCAGACGGAGCAGGTGCGTGCAGGCTGCTGCTGCTGCGATGGCTGCTGGCCGCCGGCGGCGGCGAGCACCCAACACGTGTGCTGCTGCTGCTGTCGCGAGCCTGTGGAGCAGGTGCTCAAGAACTTGGGCGCCATCTTGGAGGCGGCGGGCGGGAGCTACGCCAGCGTGGTCAAGACGACCATCCTGCTGGCCGACATGGGCGACTTTGCCAAGGTACGCGCCGCCCATCCCAGCGCTCACTCTCGTCAGAGTGGCTGGCGCGCAGTCACAAGCCGCCAGCCCCACGTGGCCGCGACGTGGAGGAGATGTGCGCGCTGCTGCTGCTGCTGCTGCTGCTGCTGCCGCCGCCGCCACTGCCTGGGCGCTGCAGGTGAACGCCATTTACGGCAAGTACTTTACGGAGCAGCCGCCTGCGCGCGCCACCTTTGCCGTCAAGGACCTCCCGCTGGGCGCCAGGGTGGAGATTGAGGCAATCGCCGCCGTGTGATGCTCGCGTTCCCGGCCTTTTCTAGCGCTTTATTGCAATCGTGGGGAGGAGAGTGGGGTGGGGGAGCACTGAGGGAGCAGAGAACAACTGAGAACAAGGGGCAAAGGGAGAGGGCAGGTAGGCACGTGGTTGGGACATCAACGAGTCCCTGATGAACCGGACACGAAGTGCTGGAAAGCATGTAGCTGCTAGGGGGCGGAGCATGCAGAGGAACATGACATCGTGGGCGACGGCACCATGCCTGCGAGCGCTGCATCGCTGATCATCTGCAGGTGGACGCTTCCACGCGTGTTATGCTGGCAGCACGCAGGAAAGAGCCTCGCTGTGTGTCACCGTCGCGGTGCCGTGCATCACAGGGACCGAGTACAAAAACGACGCTCTCTCTGTGTGTCTTTGGTAGGACCTTGACCTCACATGTCTACGATGGGCAGGGCCGAGGCCTTGCTCGTGCGCGGGCGCAGCCGCGGCGCCTGCTGCTGCGGGGACTGTGGGCTGGCTAGCTGCTGCTGGATCTGAGATGTGGCTTGCTGCTGTGCGGGGCGCGGGGCCGCGCCGCCGGCGATGGTGGCGGACGCTGACCTGGCTGGCCCGGCGCCCAGGCGCCCCGAGGACGCCGCAGACGCGCTGCCACCCCCACCGCCGTAGAGAGGCAACGCGTCCGGCGGGTGGGGCACCGTGATGGTCCCCCCCGCCACCTCAAAGCGCGACGACGCCTTGTTGTTGTGGGCCGTTGCCCTGGGACCAGCGCTGCTCCCGTAGCTGACGGCCGAGAGCATGCTGCTCCCGTCGCCTGCCGAAGCGGAGGACGCGGCGCCAAAAGACGGCGCAGACGCCAGCTGCACCTGCTCGGCGTCCTGCCCCGGCGTCCGTGGCTGGTGCACCCGCAGCGCGCGGCGGTGCGCGTTGGGGCTCTCCACAACGCGATGGTGCTGCAGGGGCGGCGGCGGCAGGGCGGGGGCGACGGCGGCGGCAGGGGAGGGCCGGAGCACGCCGCTGCCGCTGGGCGTGGAGGGCTCCGAGTTCGCGTCCGCCGGGACCACCACGGGCACCACGCGGTGCCGCGGCCAGAGCGACGCGAGCGAGGTGCCGCGAGCCGAGGCAGGCGTGGCCGTGCTCGGGGCCGTGTGCGCGCTGATCGCAGCGGGCTCGTGGGGCGCCTCGGCTGCTTCCGCGAGCCACGGCGGCCCGCCGCCGACGCCGACGCACAGCGCCGAGGCGACCGTGCCGCGGGGGCTGTTGACGCCCATGTCCTCCGACTGCCCGCTGCCGGCGCGCTGCACCTGAACGCCGTTGTGCCGCGAGTGCGCCGCGCCGCTGCCGTCGTCCCCGGGCGCCCCGGCGCCAAAGCCCGCCTGCCCGCTGCGCGCCACGCCGCCGCTCCCCAGCAGCGGCGCAGGGCTGAAGTGCTGCCCGCTCGACAACGAGCCGTACGAGTCGATGCCCAGCGGCGGCAGCTGGCTGCTGGAGACGCGCGCCGCCATGATCGTCGGGGCGGCGGCGCCCTGCACAAAGACGGCTCGCGCGGTCGGGGCGCCCGCCGGGCGGTGCTCGGCCGCGCCGGTCGAGGACGCTGCGCCGAACAAGGGGGCGCCGCCTGGGCCGTCACTGGGTGCCGGGGCGGGCGTGCGCGGCGTGAGCATGTTCAGGAACTCGGAGCTGGGCACGGCCTCATGCGTGACGAGCCACGACCGCTCCTTGCCTCCATTCGCCCCGGCCAGCGAGGGCATGCCGGCCCTCCGCCCCACCTGGCTCACGGTGCTGGGCCGCTGCCCCGCCGCGCCGCCCGCACTGGGCCAGTGCGGCGCCTGGCCGGCGGAGCCCACGGCGTCGTCGCGCGGGCCGCTGCCGCCCTGCCGGGCGCCGCTGCCGCTGCTGCTGCTCTGCGTCCCAGACACGTTGAGCAGCTGCTCCGCCCCAGCCACGCCGGCGTGCTCGGACAGCGCCCCGTCGACCGTCAGCCTGGCGCGCATGCCCTTCCTGCCGCCGCCGCCGCCGCCGCCGCCGCTGCGGGCGCGTCCGGCGTCCGTGTGCAGTGCCGTCGCCGACGCCGCGCGCCGGTGCTGCGTCAGGTGCGCGTGCAGCATGTGCGAGCCCGTCTCCAGCAAGTGCAGCGTGATGCCCTCGTCAATGAGGTGCAGGAGCTCGTGGTCGTGCGCGCCGTCGTGGTCGTGGCCCTCGTCCAGCGTCGTGCGCTGGCCGGCGTGCCCCTCGGCGTACGTCGCCGACGACGATGACGCCGCCCGCGCAGGCTGCGCCGCGCCCGGCACCGACGAGCGGTGCGCCTGAGGTTCGGGCGCCGTTGGTGCGTCTTCCTGCTGGCCGTCACTGGCGGCGACGTGGAGGGCCACGTCGTCGCCGCGCGAAAAGAGCAAAAAGTCGCTCGGCCGCGCCCTGCTGCTGCTGGCTGCCGACGAGGCGGACGTGCGCTGCGGCAGCAACGGCTGGGCCACAATGGTGCGGCCCGACTGTGACTGGTGCTGCTGCTGGTGCTGCTGACTGAGGATCCCTCCTGCGAGCATGAAGGGCGGGGCGCTCAGACTCGCTTGGATTGCAGGCAGGGCGGCGACACCGCGGGTCAGCGGACAGAGCGCCGTCGCTTACCCTTGAGCATGGTGCCGCCACTCATGCTGCCGGCGGGGTGTGGCCCGCCCACGAGCCCCAGCTGCTGCAGCGCCTCGATGCTGGGCACGGCGTCGCGCGTGGCGAGCCAGCTGGTGCGGCGCGTGAGCGCCCTGCCCGCCTGCCCCACCCCGCTGCTGCTCGTGGCGGCACTGGCGTTCCCTGCAAGGCTCCCGGCCACAGCTGCGGCCGCGATGCCGGCGCCGGCGCCGACGCCGCTGCCGCTGCCGGTGCGGCCCTGTCGTGGCACCACCGGGTCCTTGCCTGCGCGCGGGCACGCCGTTTCATGCTCATGAGATGCACAGAGCGTGCCGTGTTGCAGGCCGCTGCCGCACTCACCCGTGCCGGAAGCAACGCACTCACCCGTGCTGAGCAGCGAGGGCGGGAGCTCGTCCTGCGGAGCCATCGAGGAGGTGTCGACGATGTCGGCCAAGCAGTCCTCCTCGGCCGGCACCCACGCCGAGAGGTTCTTGGAGCCGCTGGGGCTCAGCAGCATGGGCACGGAGAAGTTGCGGGACACGTGATGCTGCCTCCCGGCCGGCGCGATCCGACCTGCGGTGTGCGGGATGCATAGGAGGACCGGCAGGGTGAGCCCGAATCTCGCTGACTGTGTAAGCTCAAGGCCGGCAGCGGTGCTTTCTACCTGCTTGGAAGAGGTTTGCTGCATTGTCCGAGGACCGCTTGGCGCCCTGGCCTTGTGGTTGTGCGGACCAGCGCGAGAAGGTTCCTTTGGAGGCCGCAGCAACAGCGGCGCTGGTTTCTGCCCAGGGCGCCGGCTTGGAGGATGGGGCCAGCTTGGCAGACTTGGACAGCGGCATGGCGAAGCCGTGCAGCGGGGGGAGGTGGTGCCCGGACGGGTCTGACCACACAGCGAGCCCGCGCGACGCATGCTCGGCACCAGTGCGTTGCTGCTGCGGGTGCTGCTGCGGGTGCTGCTGCGGGTGCTCCTGTGAGTGCTGTTGCTGCTGCTGTTGCTGCTGTTGCTGCATGGTTCCTGCTGCCGCATCACCCGCTACGGGTCAAGATGTACATCTTGACGACGACCGCGAAAAGGTGCTACGGACTGCGTCGCGGTGCTCGGGGGAAGTCAGTAAAGGCCTAAACTTGCTAACTTTTGTTGCTTTCGGCTGCTCGCGCGCCGGTTCCGGCGTTCCGACCCTTGGGCAAGCCCGCACGCCCATGCGGCCATCGCGCCGCGAGCAGCGCAGCGAGCTATCGTCCTTGCGATTGCCACCCACATGAAGCCGTGCAGCTAGTCGGGGTGGCAATCGGCTGAGCGCAGAGAAGATGGCGCAGCAACACGAGGTGCTGCGCCTGCGCGAGCAGCTCGCGGACAAGGACGTGGAGCTCATAGAGCTGCGGGAGCAGCATGTGCAGCTCGCGGTGCGCCCCGAGCCGCGCCGAGCTCGCTTCGAGAGCTCTTCCTTGTCGTTCGAGTTGGCCCCTGGGACGACGGGCGCGCCAGTGCAAGAAGCTCGCCCTCGTCCCTGCATTGGCGCAGGCGCGGTCCCAGGAGGCGCGTGCCAACTGGGAGGCCGCCCTGGAGTCCAAGGACCGGGCCATCCAGCAGCTGGAGGACGCGCTGACGTCGCGGCAGCGCGCCATGGAGCAGTTGGTGGCGGCCATGTCCTCCTCGCAGGGGCAGCAGCAGGACCAGCAGCAGGCGCAGGAGCAAGAGGTGTGCGATGCCTGCGCGTCGCACACTGGCTCTCTCTCCTGGTCTGACTGCCTGGTGGCGCAGGCGACGCCGCGCCGCGTGGGGCTCGCCAACAGCAGGGCCGCCTTCAACAGGCTTGTGCAGCACGCGGACACCCTCCAAGGGCCTCTCCTCGCTTTGCCCGTGCAACTCGCGCATGGCGCGGCGCCCCTGTGCAGGCGCAGTACCTGAGGCAGGTGCTCCAGGAGGCGCACGCCAAGATCTCGCAGCTCAAGCAGGCGGCGGTGGACCAGGGCCGGCAGCTGGACGCGGCCCAGTCGCTGCTGCAGCAGCGGGAGAGGGAGCTGAGGCAGCTGGAGCAGGCGCAGCGCTGGGCGCTCGAGGTGCGCGCGCTGCGCCCTCTACCTGCCTCCACCCTTTGGGGGGGGCCTCCGTGTGGGTGCGACCACAGCCGCGCGCACCGTCGCCGTCCACAGCCCTCTCCATCGAGCAACCCGCATCGGCTTGCTGCTGTGCCGTAGGAGCGGGGCGGGCGGGAGCACGAGCTGCTCGAGGCGCGGGAGGAGGCGGCGCGGCTGCGGGGCGCCCTGGCCGCCAGCGAGGAGCAGGTGGCGGCGCTGACGCAGCGGCACCAGGTGCGGGACGAGGCGAGGCCAGCGCGGCAGTTGGTCACGAGCTGAGCACTCCGCTCTTTAAGTACCACAACGCTGGCAAGCCCCAAAGCGCCTCCTCCGCCAGCCTGGCCGCAGCATGGCCGTTGCCTCACCGCCGCTCCACCGCCTGAGAGCGTGGTGCGTGCGCACAGGAGCTCAAGCGGCTGGTGCTGGACCTCAGGGAGCGCGTCCTGCAGGCAGAGCAGCAGCGCCAGCAGCAACAGCAGCAGCAGCAGCAGGCGGCCACAAAGGGCGCCGAGGGCCTCATCGCCGCCACGTCGCCGCCCGCTGAAGCGGGGCAGGCCAGCGCGGCGCCAGCGGCACTGGAGCAGGCCGGTGGCGCGGCGGCGGCCCCGGCCCAGCCCCTCCCCGCGCCCCAGGTCCGCTCCCCGCGCTGCTTGAACCATGGCAAAGCGGAGCTCCGCGCATGACCTCGGCTGCTGTGCGCGCGAGGCGACCCTGGCCTCCTTGGCGAGGCAGCTCTCGCCCCCGTGCGCCGCTTGTGCGCCGTCGCAGGCGGGCGCGCAGGCGCAGGTGCAGGTGCAGGCGCTGCAGCAGCAGCTGCTGGGCGTCATGGTGCAGCTCCAGGCGCGCGAGGCGCAGGCGCGCAAGTACAAGGAGGCGGCCCGGGCGCTCAAGGGCAAGCTGCACGAAGCGCACGAGGCGGCCAGGCAGCACGCCGCCCGGCTGGCAGAGGTGCAGGTGTGGAGGGGCGCGGCTTGGCGCAGGTCATGTTGGGGGCCAGAAGCGCAGCTGCCGTGCGCTTGCAGCCCACATGGCGTGAAGGAAGGAACAGAAAAGCCCTCCGGCGTTTGTGGTGATGCCGCGGCAGGCGCAGCAAGCTCCTGTCTCTCTCCGCAAACCTGCCGTCGCTTGCGTCGTGTTGTGTCACTGCAGGGGGAGCTGCTCAAGGCACGCACCGAGCAGCAGCAGCAGCAGCAGCAGCAGGGCAGCGCCGAGGCGTGGAGGAACGAGAGGTGCGCTGGCGAGGGCTGTGCTGCTCGTGCGTTTGTCTCGCTCCCCCAGGAGGGTCCCCTTGGCGTGTGCGGTGTTGCTCCAGCGCACCCCACCCTCTGGAGCCGCGCCTGCGCCTGCCGTGGGGCCGCAGGGACGCGCTGCTGAGCAAGCTGCTCTCTGAGCTGGAGCAGCTGCACGCCAGCAAGGCGGCGACGGAGCAGCAGGCCCAGGACGCCGCCAGGTGCGATTGCGCGCGCCCTGCCCGGCGGGCGATTTCTCGCGAGGCCCCTCGTGCGCCCCCCGGGCTGAAGCACCCCCGAGTGCGAGAACGCGGTGCTGAAGGAACAGGAGGCTGCTGCTGCGTGTGTGACGGGGGCTGCTCGCAGGCGGTGCGAGGCGGCCGAGGGCGCGGCGGCGCGCGCCCAGTCGCAGCTTCAGCAAGCGCAGGAGCAGCTGCGCCTCACGCAGCAGAAGCAGCAGCAGCAGCAGCAGCACGCCCAGGGTTTGCCGGGGACCTCCGCCAGCGGCGGAGCGGCGTGCTGCGGCGGCGCCGCGCAGCAGCAGGCAGGCGGCGGCGGGGCCGGGGGCGGTGGGGCGAAGCTGGCGGCGCTGCAGCGGCGGTGCGAGGAGGCCGAGGCGCGGGCGGGCGAGGCCGAGGCGCTGGCCGGCGACGCGCTGCGGCAGGTGGAGCAGAGCCGGGCGCGCGCGCTCGAGGCGCAGCGGGCCGTCGACGACGCCACCCGGTGAGCTCGCTTGCTTGCTTATGCACCCATTTGCATCAGCAGGTGCAAGACCTGTGGCTGCCTGTGCGGGCGCGTGCGAGAGCGTTTGCGTGCGGTGGTGGCGGTGTGTGTTGCGGGGCGGGGCCGCAGGCAGGCGTCGGTGCTGGAGGGCCGGCTGGAGGAGGCGGAGCGGCGCCTGGCCGAGGCGCGGCGCGCCGGCGAGCGGGCCGAGCAGCGCGCCGAGCGGGCCGAGCGGGCGTGCCGCGGCTCCGACGCGCAGGTCGCCGACATGGACAGGTGTGCACATGAAGGGGCAGCGTTTCCTGCTTTGCCCGCAGCCTCTGGTTCGTGGCGCGCGTGCGTGGTTGGGGTGATGTTGGGGTGAGGTGTGGGCGTTGCTGGTGCGCGGCGCAGGCGCGTCAAGCAGGCCGAGTCGCAGCTGGGCGGCGTGGAGCGGCGCGCCCGCGAGGCCGAGGCGCGGGTGGCGGAGCTGGAGCGCGCGCTGCGGGACGAGCAGATGCGCGTGATGGACGCCGAGGCGCGGCTAAAGGCGGCAGAGGTGCGCGCCCACGGCGGGCGGTGCATGGCGCGCAGCCTGGCCAGGGCAGCGCGTCAAGCGCCGAGTTGATGATGAGCGGTGCGCTGGGTCCTGTTGCTCGTGGTGGTGGGCGCAGGCGCAGGCAGTGGAGGCGTCGCGCCGCGCGTCCGACGCCGAGCTGCGCGTGGGCGCGGCGGAGCGCCGGCGGCAGGAGGCGGACGCGCAGCTGGGCGAGGCGGCGGCGCGCGTGCGCGAGGCGGAGCGCGCGCGGCAGGAGGCCGAGGGGGCGCTGCGGGGCGCCGAGGCGACGGCCAGGCAGGCGCGCGCGGACCGGGAGGCGGAGCTGGCGCAGGCGCACCACGCGCAGGTGCGGCGAGCGGTGGGCAAAGCGGTGGGTGCGTGTGAATTTGCTTTGTGCGGCAGGTCGAACGCGAGAGGGGTGTGGACTTGGGCGACGCGTGCAGGAGCTCAAGAGGCAGGCGGACGCCAGGGAGCTGCACGACGCGCGGGCCGCGGCGGAGCGCGCGCTGCGCGCGCGGGAGGAGGCGGACCAGCGCGTGGCGGCGCTGGAGGGCGAGCTGCGGCGGCAGCAAGACCGCGCCGCGGCCGCAGCGAGGTGCGTGGTCTTCCTCGCAGGCGCGTGCGGCGTTCGCGTGTCCTCGGCACGATTCTTGCGCCGCCGCTCCTCGTCGCGTCGCAGGGCGGGCAGCGAGGCGGCGGCGCTGGAGGAGCGGCTGCGCGCGGTCGAAGAGGCGCTCGCGCACCGGGAGCGCACCATCGCCGAGTTGAGGCAAGCCGCGCTCACGTCGGGAGAGCAGTACAACCAGGTCCGGCTCACGCTGCTCGCTCGTTCAACGCGTGGTACACTTTGCTCTGCTCGAAGCGCAGCAGGAAGCGCCTCCTCCTGGCCGCAGGGGCTGCAATCCCTTTGGGAGCAACTGGAGGCCAAGCAGGCCGCTCTGGAGGACGCGGAGCAGCGCTTTGCCGAGCTGGAGGGCGTCATGCGGCGCATGCTGGCCCGCTCCTCCGCCGTCGCGGGCGCCGCTGCGGCCGGCACAGCGTCGCACCTCGTCCCTGCATGATCTTGCCCTGAGCGTCGCACTGACGGTCAGGCACTGTAGGCAACGCTGTGCACGAGGGAGGCTCGGTTGCGCACTACGTTGCACAACGGCGGCGGCTCTGGCAGGGGGAAGAATGTGCGTCACGTCAAATGGTCTGTGCTACGACCGCGGAGCACGAGGCGTCTGCGCCGTCCGTGGCAACGCTGGCGGCCAACACCCGTCAGCCCAACCCGTACCCTGCGCCACAGCGCGTGGTGGTGCGCGGGCGGCGCGCAAAGTCCCGAGGGAGGCGCCCCGGGTGTGGGCAGGGCCCGCCGACCGAGAGGGTCAGGAAGGTCAAGCAAGGGAAGGTCTTGTGGTCGCTGTCTGACATGTGGCGGCGCCGTCACTCCACCTTGATGGCGCGGTATATGTGCGAGACAAAGAGGTGCGCGGCGCGGAAGCCCACCGAGCCCAGCATGAGGAAAAAGGCGTAGCAGACGAGCGCGTTGTAGCCAAAGAAGAAGCTCGTCTGCGCCACACCACACCATGGAGGAGCATGGAGCGAGGCGTTGGGAGGCAGAGGTCACTTGCCACTGTGCAGAGGCCCACCTCCCTCCCCCCTCCACCTACGCCTCGAAAGACACCCGTGATGGCAAACCGCCGGCAGCTCACCTGCATGAGCCCTGACATGTCGGAGAGCGCGAAGTAGTAGTAGAAGCAGTAGCCAAAGATGAAGACGCCAGTGGCGCCTCCGCACAGCAGCGACCGCCACCACCACCTGCGGCCCAAGGGTTGGCGTCGGTCAACGAGCGCACATGTGAGCGCACGTCCTTCCCACCTCTCTCCCCCCACACGTGCGCCTCTGCCTTCGCTCCCCATCCCATGCCACCCCACACATGCGCAAGAGGCGCACCTGTGGTCCTCCACGGCCAGCTGGAAGTAGCAGAGCGCAACGCTCATGAAGGCCGTCACGATGATGAGGATGATGAAGACGATGAAGAGGATCGAGTAGATGGTGTACACCTGTTTTTGAGCAAGCACAAGGAACTCCTCAGCTCGGGCGTGTCGGCAATGCCCCGCAGCGAGCGTTCCATGCAGCCCGCGCCCCAATGGCACAGGCCGGAGCGTGCGAGCTCGCATCGTCCCCCTGGCGGCCCCAATCCCCGACTGACCTTGTGCCCCCAGATGGAGGCAAAGATGTAGTAGAGCTCGATGTAGATGGCGCTGAAGGGCAGGAAGCCGGCCATGAGCATCTGGGGCACCGTGCTGCGGTACCAGGGCAGCGGGGGGATCTCGCGCGGCAGCTTGGTCGTCCTGCACATGAGCACAAGGGGAGGGGGGCGCCAAGGATGGGGCCAGCGCGCTCGGCAGCAGCGTGTGGAGCCTTTTCGTTGGTACTCGGGTGCCCTGGGGCGTGAGATGCGCGTGGCCGTCACAGCGCGCCCTCCAACGGCAGGGTGCCCGTGGCGCAGGCACAGGGCTGCATGGCGCCGGGAGCTCTGGCGCCTCGACCTTTGCACCTCACCTGCAGGGTGCCGAGAGCTCTGCCTTGCTGTTCTTGGCCGCGATGCCGCCCAGCACGGTGAGCGGGAAGGTGATGAGCGCCCAGATGACAATGATGATGACAATGGTGCCAAAGGGCAGCGCCGCCGTCGACTGCAGGCGCACACGCAGCAGGCACCACAGGGCTGCTTTGACGCGCAGGGGGCACGGCGTGTGGCGCTGTTGCTGCTGCGCTGCATCGCCGCCCCCCCTGCCTTCACCCAAGGCAAGGTGCGTCTGGACGGGAGCAGGGGACGTGGGCTGGCGTGCGTGGAGGGAGCAGGCGAGCGCGGCACGGGGCGCACCCACGGGTTGCGCAGCAACCTCCCCTGCTCCATTCAGCACGCATGTCCACGTCACCTGCCCCTCTCTCCTCTCCCCCCCACGTGCACGCCCACCTGACCCACCCCTCCCGCTGCGCTACTGTAGCCCTGCTGCTGGGTTGGGCATACGCTGCGCGTCATCGTACGCGTGCGCACCCGGTAGAAGATGGCGACGGTGTTGAGGTAGGCGAACACGCCCAGCACGGGCGCGCAGAAGAGCCCGGCGCACAGCAGCACGTTGGCCGTCCAGTTGGTGCCGCCCATCATCTTGTAGTACAGCCCGCCCACGTACCCTGCGCCACATGTTCAATCGCACGCCGACACACCACGCTCGCACCCTGCGCCTCCGCCCCACCAAACGCCGACCGACAGCCCCTTTGCGCTGCTGCCCCGCCCCCAACGCGCCCTGAACACGCACCTGCGATGCTGGCCGTGAGCGCGTACAGCACCACGCACGCGCTGAGCAGCGCGCCGCGGTTGTAGGGGTAGAAGACCCCGACCAGCGCCAGCGCAAAGATGAAGAGCACCACGGCGAGCATCTG